>WBZO01003339.1_pt2 | contig 10799 bp, 7 predicted proteins | sample 5204261 | NCBI WGS metagenome assembly WBZO01 (sample SAMN12412400, study PRJNA552823) | activated sludge metagenome | isolation source: activated sludge from anammox sidestream of wastewater treatment plant... | place: USA: North Carolina | collected 2017-09
CCCGTCAGCGGCGATCTGCTGGTGAAGGGCGGTAAGCTGATCGATGAGCGTGACGTCGACGTCATCGAGAAGGCCGGCATCCAGTCCGTCCGCATCCGCTCGGCGCTCACCTGCGAGACCAAGCGGGGCATTTGCGCGAAGTGCTATGGACGGAACCTCTCCACGGGGCGTCCGATCAAGCTGGGCGAGGCCGTGGGAATCATTGCCGCCCAATCCATCGGCGAGCCGGGGACCCAGCTCACGATGCGCACCTTCCACGTGGGAGGCACCGCCAGCCAGACCTTCAAGCAGCCGAGCATCAAGGCAAAATTTGATGGCACGGCGCGCTTCAGCGATGATTTAAAGACGGTGCAGGCTGCGGACGGCGCCTTTGTCGCCCTGAACAAGAATGGCACGGTCAGCATCCACGCCAAGGATGGCCGCGAACTGGAGAGTCACAACATCGTGATCGGCTCCGTCATTTCGGTCGCCGATGGGGCGGCCGTGAAGAAGGGACAGGAAATCGTCAAGTGGGATCCCTACAACGTTCCCATTATTACGGAGAAGGCCGGCAAGGTCGAATTCCGCGACCTGACTCCGGGCGTGACCTATCGCCGCGAGGTGGATTCCGCGACCGGGGTCATGGGAACGGTTGTTATTGAGCACAAGGAGGATCTCTTTCCGCAGATCCTCGTTCTTGGCAATGACAAGCAGGTGCTGGCTCAGTATTCGATTCCGGCGGGCGCCCGCATTGAGGTGAAGGCCGGCCAAAAGGTGACCGCTGGCACGCGCTTGGCGCGCACCCCGCGCAAGATCGCCAAGACGAAGGACATCACCGGCGGTCTGCCGCGTGTTGCGGAATTGTTTGAGGCGCGCCGTCCCAAGGAGGCGGCTGAGATTGCCAAGATTGACGGTGTGGTGGAAATCGGGGGGACTGTGCGCGGCAAGCGCCGGCTGGTCATCACCGACCAGGAGACCGGCGCCGAGCAGGAGCAGCTCATCCCGCTCTCAAAACACATCATTGTCTTCCGCGGGGATGTCGTGAAAAAGGGACAGCAGCTCACCGATGGGCCGGTTGTCCCCCACGAAATCCTCGAGGTCTGCGGCGCGCATGAACTCCAGGAGCACCTCCTCAACGAGGTCCAGGACGTGTACCGAGCGCAGGGTGTGGAAATCAATGACAAGCACATTGAGATCATTGTGCGCCAGATGCTTCGCAAGGTGAAAATCACCGATCCGGGCGACACGCAGCTCCTCTGGGGCGACCAGGTGGATCGTCTCGAATTTGACACCGAAAACGCGCGGATTGAGGAGCAGGGCGGAAAGCCCGCCCAGGCCAGCCCCGTGTTGCTCGGCATCACCAAGGCCTCGCTGGAGACGGATAGCTTCATCTCCGCGGCCTCGTTCCAGGACACCACGAGGGTACTCACCGAAGCCGCCACGCTCGGCAAGGTGGACCGCCTCCGCGGCTTCAAGGAAAATGTCATCATGGGTCACCTCATTCCGGCGGGCACCGGATTTCCCGCCAATCGGGATGTGGAAATCCTTGCCATCGGAGACGCCCTTGAATCCGCCAGAACTGAAACCGAAACAACAGAATCCGCCGCGGGATGATCCCCGCGCCAACAACACGCTCTCGGCGCTCTGGCGCCCCATATGCAATTTTTCGCAAGGGAAAGATTGCGGGAAATGTCTGGGGACGCTAGAGATGCCCGTTTGACACTGCCATGTCCTCTGCCTCAACTGAAATCATGACCGAACTATTGGAAGCCGGTGTCCACTACGGACACCAGACGAAACGCTGGAATCCCAAAATGAGGGATTACATCCTCGAGGAGAAAAACTCGATTTACATCATTGATCTTTCGATCACCGTGGACCAACTGGCTGCCGCGGCGCAATTTCTCGAAAATACGGTCAAGGGCGGAGGCAAGGTGCTTTTTGTTGGGACCAAAAAGCAGGCCCAGGAGGCGATCAAGGAGGCCGCGCAGGCCACCAAGCAATTTTATGTCAATCAGCGCTGGCTGGGGGGGACACTCACCAATCTCCAGACCATCCGCAAGAGCGTCGGACGGCTGCGCGATTTCGAGGCCCGCGAGAAGACCGCCGATTTTGCGCGACTCAACAAACAGGAGGCCTCCGCCCTGCGTCGCGAGGCGGCCAAACTCCGCCGCAATCTCGAGGGCGTCCTGGACATGGAGCGCCTGCCGGACGCCGTTGTGGTCATTGACACGAATCGCGAACAGATTGCCGTTGCCGAGGCGGATCGCTTGAAAATTCCCGTTGTCGCCATCGTGGACACCAATTGCGACCCGGACAAAATTGCCTACCCGATCGCCGGCAATGACGATGCCATCCGCGCGATCCGGGTGATTTTGCGGAAGCTCATTGCGGGAATTGCCACTGCGGGGGCTGCTGACCGGACGACGCCAGCCGAACTGGATGCGGTTGCCGAATAGAAAAGCGATCCGAAAAGTTTTTTTTATTTCACACAATGCCTGAAGTTACGCCTGCCCTTGTCAAGACACTCCGAGAGAAAACCAATGCGGGGATGATGGACTGCAAACGCGCCCTGGACGAGTCCGAAGGGGATCTTACCAAAGCCGAGGAAATCCTCCGCAAGAAGGGGATTGCCTCCGCAGGAAAGAAAGCCTCCCGCGCCGCCAAGGAGGGCGTCGTGGCTTCCTATATCCATCTCCAGGGGAAGGTCGGCGTCCTCGTCGAAATCAATTGCGAAACCGATTTTGTCGCAAAAAACGAAAATTTTCGCGAGTTTGTGAAGGATATTACCCTGCATATCGCGGCGTCGAGTCCGACCTATGTCTCGCGCGATCAGGTCCCGGAGGATGTCCTCGCCTCGGAGCGCGACATTTTTGCCGCCCAAGTCGTCGGCAAACCAGCTCCCATCGTGGAAAAAATCGTCAGTGGAAAAATTGAGAAATTTTACGGCGCGGTGTGCCTGCTCGACCAGGCCTTTATCAAAAACCCCGATCTGACGATTCAGGATTTGGTGAGTTCGAAGATTGCCGAATTGGGCGAGAATATCGTGATCCGGCGCTTCACGCGCTACCAGGTGGGCGAGGAGTGAAATTGCTGTGGAGGAGAGGGGTCCCGGCGAATGCCGGAGGGCGATGCCATCGCAAAATTTTTTTATGGCAAACCAGTTGACAATATTTGCCGTCACCGCCTATGAATTTTTGCTTTCCGCTGTCCTATTAGAACGTCGCCATTTCCCTGCAATTCCCTGATGATTTTGAGGCCCCACGCAATTTTTCTTTGTCCCGTGACCACCTCGGGTTGGTCACGCTGATTCCATGGCGAATTTTTTTCCAAAGTGGGTCAACGCGATTGCCTGGAAGACGGCGATTATGGTGATTATCCTGACGAGTTTGATTTCGGTGGGGATGGCCTATTATTTCACACCCAAGTACACGCGGGTTGGCTACCAGCCGGACCAGCCGGTGCCCTTCTCGCATCAGTTGCATGTTGGGGAGCTGGGGATGGATTGCCGGTATTGCCACAGCTTTGTCGAGGTGGCCTCGCATTCGAACCTGCCGAGTTCCCAGACCTGCATGGCCTGCCACACGCAGGTCAAACCCGACAGTCCGAAATTGGACGCAGTCCGCGCCGCATGGAACAAGGGCGCCGGGGATGGGCCACCGGTCAATTGGGTGCAAATTCACCGTCTGCCTGGGTACACGTATTTCAACCACGCGGCCCACGTGAACCGTGGCGTGAGCTGCTTTTCGTGTCATGGTAACGTCAACAACATGCCTGTTGTTTACCAGCACGAGCCGCAGAGCATGTCGTGGTGTCTGGATTGCCACCGCGCTCCGGAAAAATTCCTGCGTCCCCAGGCGGAAGTTTTCAATTTGGATTGGAAAGCGGGATCGAGAGCCGAGCAATTGCGCTTGGGCGCGCAGTTCAAGCACGAGTGGGATGTGAACCCGCCCGTCACTTGTGGAGGATGTCACCGATGAAGAGCAAATTTCACCATCCCCCCGCGACAGGGAAACCCACCCAGTGGCGCAGCATTGCGGAGCTGGAACAGACTCCGGGCATCGAGAAGACGCTCTCGCAGGAATTTCAGAAGGGGGAGGATGTCTATCAGGAGAATGGGCTGAGCAAGCGCGATTTCCTGAAGCTCATGGGCGCGTCCATGGCCTTGGCCAGCATGAATGGCATCGCGGGATGTCGGCGTCCGGAGGCCCACTTGGTTCCCTTCACCAAGGGCGTCGAGTGGACGGTCCCCGGAAAATTCCTCTATTACGCGACCTCGATGCCAATCCGCGGGGGGACCATGCCACTCGTGGTGAGTACCTCGGACGGGCGTCCCACAAAAATCGAGGGGAACCCGCTGCACCCGGCGAGCAATGGCGCGACGGATGGCTTTGCGCAGGCTTCGATTCTCGATCTTTACGATCCGCATCGCTCAAAGGAAATTCTCAAGGGCGGCGCCAAGGCGTCTCTCGAGGATCTCACCACCTTTCTCAAGGAGCTTGTCTCCAAAAAGGCGGGGGACGTGGCCATTCTAGTCGAGAAGCGCAATTCGCCCACGCGGGATCGCCTCCGTGGGGAAATCGAGGCGCGTCTTCCCGGCCTCCTCTGGGCGGAATACGAACCTCTGGGGAATGAGGCGGCCGCACAGGCCACGGCGACGGCATTCGGCGAGGGGATTCGGCTGATTCCGAAATACGAACGGGCGGATGTGATCCTTGCCCTGGACGACGATTTCCTGGCTTCCTCCGACAATGGCGTCGGCTACGCTGCGGGTTTCTATCCACGCCGCAATCCAGACCAGAAGGGCGCTCCCATGAACCGCCTCTATGTGGTGGAAAATCATTTCACCTCGACGGGTGGCATGGCGGATCACCGCCTCCGCTGCAAGGCCTCGGATATTGGAGAGGCTGTCCGGCGCGTGGCTCTGCGCGTCGCCGAGAAAATCCCCGGTTCGTCCCTGGCCTCGCTGGCGGGCGCCGCTCCCAAATCGGGGGCGACCCTGGACGACCGCTGGCTCGAAGTCTGCGCGGACGACCTCGTCGCCAATGCCGGACGCTCGATCGTTTCCGTCGGCGGCCAGCAACCCGTCTGGGTCCAGGCGCTGACGCACGGGATCAATGAGGCGCTCGGGAATCACGGAACGACCCTCCTGGCCGTAAGGACTGGCGAGCGGTCTGTTGCGTCCCTGGGCGATCTGGCCACGGCCATTTCCGAGGGTCGCGTGGGGACGCTCCTCATTCTGGGAGGCAATCCCGCTTACAATGCTCCCGCCGATCTGAATTTTGCCGGGCTCCTGCAAAAAGTCCCGGCGACCCTGCGTCTGAGTCTTTTTGCGGATGAGACTTCGGCGCTCTGCCAGTGGCAGATCCCGGAGGCGCACTACCTCGAGCGTTGGGGCGACGCGCGCGCTTTCGAGGGAACCTACACCGCCATCCAGCCCATGATTCTTCCGCTGTGGGAGGGCGTCTCCGAGTTGGAAATTCTTGCCCTCCTTGCCGGACGCCCGCTCCCGGAGGGGCCGGAATTGATTCGGGAGACCTTCGCCGGATTGACCGGGACGGCATTGCCCGCCCGGACGGAGGGGGGACCCCTGCCGGAATTTAGTGATGCCAAGGCGACAGCCCGCTGGAAGGAATTCCTCAAGACGGGCTTCCTTCCGGATTCCGCGTTTGCGCCGACGCAGGCGACTTTCAATATGGAGCGCGCGATCGGGCTTGCCCGGACGGGCAAGGCGGCGGCCACGGGCCTCGAACTTGTCTTCCTGCAGAGTTCGAGCGTGGATGACGGACGCTATGCGGGCAATTCCTGGCTGCAGGAGACACCCGATTTCGAGACAAAGGTCACATGGGACAATGTCGCCCTCGTCAGCCCCGCCACCGCCAAAAAATTGGGGATCCGCGCGAACAATTACAGTCCGCTCTACGATGTCCCGCTGGCCCTCAACAAGCTGACGAAGGACGAGGACCTCCATTCGGACGCGGATTTTGACATTATTGCCGACATCATCGAGATCAGCGCCGGGGGGGAGACAATTCGCGCGGCGGCGGTCGTGGCGCCGGGCCATGTGGATGACTCGATTTCCCTCGCCCTCGGCTACGGGCGGGTCGGCCAGTCGGCCATTATTGACAATATCGGCTTCAATGCCTACCCACTGCGGGTTTCGGATTCCCCGCGCTTTCGCGAGGGCGTGGAGACCCGGGTGACCAGCGGCAAATACCCCCTCGCGCGCACGCAGGAAGCCAAGAGCATGCATGGCCGCGACCTCTTCCGCGAGGGGACGATCCAGCGCTACAACGAGGATTCCAAATTCGCCCAGACGATGGGCATGGATGGCCACATTCCCGAGAATCTTTCGCTCTTCACCAATCCGACCCTCACTGCGAAGGAGCAGTGGGGCATGACGATTGACCTCAACACCTGCATTGGCTGCAATGCGTGCCTCGTGGCTTGTCAGGCCGAGAACAATGTCCCGGTCGTCGGCAAGGAACAGGTCCGCAAGAATCGCGACATGGCGTGGATCCGCATTGACCGCTATTTCGCGGGCGATCCGGAGAATCCGGAAATGCTCGCGCAGACGGTCATGTGCCAGCACTGCGAGAACGCGCCCTGCGAGACGGTCTGCCCGGTCAATGCCACGGTCCACAGCGAGGACGGGCTCAATCTCATGGCCTACAACCGGTGCATCGGGACCCGGTATTGCGCGAACAACTGCCCCTGGAAGGTCCGCCGGTTCAATTATTTCGACTACAACCAACGTCCGCTGGACAAACTCTATTGGGGGCCCCTCGCCAAAAAGGGGATGGCCGACAGCCTCAAGCTCGCCAAGAACCCGAACGTCACCGTCCGCATGCGCGGAGTCATGGAAAAATGCACATTCTGCATCCAGCGCATCGAGGAGGCCAAAATTGGACGTCTCGTCGAGGCGGGCGCGCGCGACAAGAATGAGTTTCCGATCAAGGAATTCAAGACGGCCTGCCAGCAGGCCTGCCCGAACAATTCCATCGTCTTCGGGAACATCAACGATCCGAACCACCAGGTCAGCCGCCTGCGCGCGAGCGACAGGGGGTATGTGATGTTCAAGTACCTGAATGTTCGGCCCCGCGTCACCTACCTTGCGCGCATCCGCAACCCGAATCCGCTCATGCCCGACGCCGCCCGCGTGGGCATGGCCAATGGCGCGCCGCATGGCCACGATGATGAGGCTGGATCACCGGATGCCCTGGAGACGGGGCGTGATCATGGAGCCAAGACCGGGGAGGAGGCCCAAAGCTGATTATGGCAAACGAAACCGCCACTCTGGAAGCCACGGTGGATCTGCCCCACGAAAGGGCGGCCGTCACGCGCGCGCCGCTCGTGTCGAACAACCGCCCGATGGGGTGGATTTCGAATTACGTCAGCTCGATTGTCGAGGAGCGCACCCCCCTCTGGTGGTGGATCGCATTTCTCATTACAACGCCGGTGGCGCTCATGTGCTTTGCCATGCTCGCGTACCTCATTGCCACGGGCGTGGGCGTCTGGGGCAACAACCATCCGGTCGGCTGGGCATGGGACATTACAAATTTTGTGTTCTGGATTGGCATTGGCCACGCGGGGACGCTCATTTCCGCGATCCTGTTCCTCACGCGCCAGCGCTGGAGGACATCCATCAACCGCGCCGCCGAGGCCATGACCCTCTTTGCGGTGATTTGCGCGGGGATTTATCCGGCGGTCCACGTCGGGCGCTTCTGGATGGTCTGGTTCCTGGCGCCCGTGCCAAATGCCAACGCCATCTGGCAAAATTTCCGCTCGCCGCTCCTCTGGGATGTCTTTGCGGTGTCCACGTATTTCACGGTCTCGGTCCTCTTCTGGTACACGGGCCTGATCCCGGATCTCGCCACGCTGCGCGACCGGGCAAAGACCAAACTCAAGAAATTTTTCTATGGCTTCTTCGCGCTCGGCTGGCGCGGCGGGAACCGTCAGTGGAAAAATTACGAGATGGCCTACATCCTCCTGGCGGGTCTCTCGACGCCGCTGGTGCTCTCGGTCCACTCGGTCGTGTCGTTCGACTTTGCCACGTCGGTCATCCCCGGCTGGCACACGACAATTTTCCCGCCCTACTTTGTCGCGGGAGCCATTTTTGGCGGTTTTGCGATGGTCCTCACGCTCATGATCCCGGCCTGCGCGATTTACAAGCCGCTGGGTGATCTGGTCACGAGGGACCATGTGGACAAGATGTGCAAGGTGATTCTCTTCACGGGGACGATCGTCGGGTACGCCTACATCATGGAACTCTTCATCGCCTTCTACGGGGCGAATCCCTACGAGCGGGCCGCCTTCTGGTATCGCGCCTTTGGCCCCTACTGGTGGGCCTACTGGCTGATGATGTTCTGCAATGTGATCAGCCCACAGCTCTTCTGGTTCAAATGGTGCCGCCGGAATCTGCTCGTCGTCTGGCTCATCGTCCAATTCCCAAACATGGGCATGTGGTACGAGCGCTTCGTGATCATCGCCACGACGCTCACCCGCGATTTCACGCCCTCCGCATGGGGCATGTTCCATCCGAGCATCGTGGATATTCTCACCTTTGTCGGCACCTTTGGGCTCTTCCTCTCCCTGTTCCTGCTCTTCATCCGCTTCCTGCCGATGATCTGCATGTTCGAAGTCAAGGCCGTCCTGCCGGAGGCCAACCCACATCACGGAGGCAAACACTGACATGGAAATCACCGGAAATCCTGACCAGCCCCTCTATGGAGTCGCCGCCGAATTCGAGTCGGCCACCTCGCTCTACCACGCCGCGGAAAAGCTCCGCGACGCGGGTTACGAAAAATTTGATGTATTTTCTCCGTTTCCAATTCATGGAATGGATGATGCCGTGGGCGCGCGCCCCTCGATTCTCGGAGTGATTGTCTTTTTTGGGGGATTGACCGGATTTCTGACGGCCGTTGGGCTGACTTTTATTCCGAGTTCATTCCTGTATCCGCTCATTGTGGCGGGGAAGCCGACGGATCTGATGACCGTCCCTGCATTTTTTCCGATCATGTTCGAGTTGACCATTCTCTTTTCGGCGTTTGCGGCTCTCGGCGGGATGCTCCTCCTCAATGGGCTCCCGCGCCACAACCACCCCCTCTTCAATTGGGACCGGTTCAAGAAAGTGACCGAGGACAAATTTTATGCGGTTATTGAGGCTGCGGATCCGAAATTTTCGGATGGAGGCGCCGCGGAATTTCTGACCACCATCGGGGGAACCCGCATCACCAAAGTCCACGGAGAATAGTCCATGCTGCGCGCGTTTTTTATCATTACCGGATTGGCTGTGGTCCTCGTGGTGACCGTGGCTGGATTTCGTGGACAAAAATTCAAGAGTCCCCCCATCGAAATTTTTCCGGACATGGACCGCCAGCCCAAGGTGAAGGCGCAGGATGCCTTTCCATTTTTTGCCGATGGGCGCGGCGCCCGTCTGCCCGTTCCTGGGACCGTCCCTCTCGGCTATGCCATCCCTCAGCACAAACCCGTGGATGGCCAGACAGGCCTCCCACAATCGCGCTACCACAACATGGATTTCGGAGGTCTCACCGGTTATGAGCAGACGGGGATGATGGGAGAAAATTGGGGGACGGGGATTCCTGTTCCCGTGGACGAGGGTCTCATGGCGCGCGGACATGAGCGCTTCCAAATTTTCTGCGCGATTTGTCACGATTCCACGGGCGATGGCAAGGGAATGGCCCAGCAATTTGGCATGGCGACCGTCGTCAGCCTCAACCAGGAACGCCTGCGCGTCATGCCGGATGGCGAAATTTTCAATACAATCACCCACGGAAAAAATACGATGTTCGGATACGGCGATCGCATCCCGGTTCCGGACCGATGGGCCATCGTGGCTTATTTGCGCGCGCTGCAATTTTCCCAGGGTGGTGCCACGTTGGAGGATGTCCCCGCCGCGGAGCGCGTGAAATTGGAGGCCGGACAATGAGCGATCATTCCCACAACGAAGTGAAACCTGAATTTTTCGACTACAAGCACGTCGGGGGGCGGTTCCTCGGGCTCGTCGCCGTGGCGGTCCTGTCCTTTGTGGCCCTCGGCATTGGCGCCGCGAATGACATCCGTCAATTTGCGTTTTCCTACCTTTTCGCCTACGCGTTTTTTCTGACGATTTGCATGGGTGGCCTTTTCTGGGTGCTCGTGCATCATGCGACCGACGCGGAATGGAGCGTCGTGGTGCGGCGCCAGATGGAAAATATGGGGAGCCTCCTTTTGGCTCTGGCCCTGCTCTTCATTCCGCTGGTCTTCGTGGCGCCCGAATTGTGGACCTGGATGACCAAGGCGCCCGGACAGGATATCCTGCTCGACGAAAAGTGGCCGTACCTGACCAAGGAATTTTTCTGGATTCGGGCGGGTTTTTATTTCGTGTTTTTTGTGGTCTGCTCGACGCTCCTCCGGGCCTTTTCGATTGCCCAGGACAAGACCGGAGCGGCGCGCTTCACGATTTACAACCGCCGCGTGACGTTCGCGAGCTGCCTGCTTTTTGCCGTGTGCCTGACCTTTGCCGCGATTGATTGGCTCATGGGTCTTGATTACCACTGGTTCTCGACCATGTGGGGGGTCTATATTTTTGCGGGGGCGGCCCAGAGTTCAATGTGCGTCCTGGTGCTCATTGTGACCGCCCTGCGCTCGGCGGGGTATTTCAAGGACGTGCTCACCATGGAGCATTACCAGATCATGGGCAAATTGATCCTCTCGTTTGTGATTTTCTGGGCCTACATCGCCTTCAGCCAATACATGCTCATCTGGTATTCCAACATTCCGGAGGAGACGACTTTCTTTATCCGCAGAAATACGGGGAC
>WBZO01006868.1_pt1 | contig 10799 bp, 10 predicted proteins | sample 5204261 | NCBI WGS metagenome assembly WBZO01 (sample SAMN12412400, study PRJNA552823) | activated sludge metagenome | isolation source: activated sludge from anammox sidestream of wastewater treatment plant... | place: USA: North Carolina | collected 2017-09
TCCTTCGTGCGCTCGGTGACGCTCACCAGCATGATGTTCATGATCCCGATCCCGCCGACGACGAGCGACACGACGGCGATGGCGGCGAGGAGGCCCGTGAGCGCCTTCGTGCCGGCCTGCTGCGCCTGCGCGATCTCGGTCAGGTTGCGGATGTTGAAGTCGTCCTCCGTCGTCGACTGCAGGTGATGGCGATCGCGGAGGATGCCGGCGATCTGCGTCTGCGCGCGCGCCGTGTCCTCGGGGCTCTTCGCGCTCACGATGATGATCCCCGGGATGAACTTGCCGAGGCTGCCCTGGATCTTCGCCATGAACGTCGTGTACGGGATGACGGCGACGTCGTCGTAGTCCTGCCCCATCGGCGACTGCCCCTTGCGCTGGAGGACGCCGACAATCACGAAGGGCACCGAGCGCAGGCGCACCGTGCGCCCCACGGGATCGACGCCGGCGCCGAACAGCTTCTCCGAGACCGTCTGCCCGAGGACGATGGTCTTGTTCCCCGCCTCCACGTCGGAGTCGGAGAAGAGCGTCCCCTTCGCGATCTTCCAGGCCCGGATCTCGAAGTACTCGGGCGTGGTCCCGCTCACGGACGTCGTCCAGTTCGCGTCGTCCGACACGATGGTGAGCCTCGTGTTGAGCTGGGGTGCGGCGGCCTTCACCGCCGGGGCCTCGCGACGGATGGCTGCGAGGTCGTCCCACGTCAGCGTCGGCATCGAGCCGAAGCCGCCCGCGACCCCTCCCGCGGTGGTCGAGCCGGAGAGCACGATGAGCAGGTTCGTGCCCATCGACGCGAAGACGCCCTCCACGCGTGCGCGGGCGCCCTCCCCGACCGAGACCATGGAGATGACCGACGCGACGCCGATGATCACGCCGAGCATCGTCAAGAACGAGCGCATCTTGTTGCGCATCAGCGCGCGTGCTGCCACGGGGACGGTCTGGCCGAGCTTCATCGCTACGCCGCTCTCGGTCGAGCGATGACCGGCCGCTGCCGCACGTCTTCGATCACGCGTCCGTCCTTGAGGACGATGACGCGCGAGGCATAGCGAGCGACGTCCGGCTCGTGCGTGACGTAGACGATGGTGAGCCCGCCGCGCCAGAGCTCCTGGAAGAGCGCCATGATCGCGTCGCTCGTCCTCGAGTCGAGGTTGCCCGTCGGCTCGTCCGCGAGCACGACCTTCGGCTCGTTGACGAGCGCGCGCGCGATGGCGACGCGCTGCTGCTGTCCGCCCGAGAGCTGCGACGGACGATGCTCGAGCCGATCTCCGAGCCCGACGCGCTCGAGGGCGGTACGCGCGCGGCTCGCCCGCTCCCCGCGACGCAGGCCGGCGTAGACGAGCGGCAGCTCGACGTTCTCGAGCGCGGTCGTGCGCGGCAAGAGGTTGAAGCTCTGGAACACGAAGCCGATGGTCCGGTTGCGCACCTCGGCGAGCTCGCTGCGGCCGAGTCGCGACACCTCGCGTCCGGCGAGGAAGTAGCGCCCGCTGGTCGGTCGATCGAGACAGCCGAGCACGTTGAGCAGCGTGGACTTGCCCGAGCCCGAGGCCCCCATGATCGCGACGAGCTCTCCCTCGTCGATCGAGAGGCTCACGTGATCGAGCGCGTGCAGCTCGGTCAGTCCGAGCGAGTACGTCTTGACCAGGTCCTCGGCGACGATCACGGCCATCACGGCCCCCTCTTCGCGGCCGCGAGCGGGCGCGCTTCGATGACCGCCCGATCGCCCGGGCGGACGTTGCCGGAGAGCACCTCCGTGGTGACCCCGTCGCTGATGCCGATCTTGACGACCTCCGGCTTCGCGCTCGCACCGCGCACGATCCAGACCGCGCGCTCGTCGGGGCGCAGCGCGCTCGGCGCCGAGGCCCCCATCGCCTCGAGCGTGCGCTGGTCGGGCTTGAACCGGAGCGCGCCGTTGGGCACGCGCAGCACGTCGTCACGCGTCGCGTAGGTGAAGGTCACGCTCGCGGTCATCCCCGGCTTGAGCAGCAGGTCCGGGTTGTCGACGTCCACGACGGCGTCGTACGTGACGACGTTCTGGATCGTGGTCGCGTTGTCGCGCACCTGGCGGACGGTGCCCTCGAACGTGCGGGACGGAAAGGCGTCGACGGTGAAGGTCGCCTTCATGCCCGGCTGGACCTTCCCGACGTCGGCCTCGGCCACGTTCGTGTCGACCTGCATGCGCGTGAGGTCCTGCGCGATGGTGAACAGCGTCGGCGCCTGCAGCGTGGCGGCGACGGTCTGACCGACGTCGACGTTCCGCGAGATGACGATGCCGTCGATCGGCGAGGTGATCGTCGTGTAGTGCAGGTTCAGCTCCGCCTGATCGAGTGCGGCCTTCGTCTGCGAGACGGCCGCGTTCGCCGCGGCCTCGTCCGCCTTCGCGGCCGCGATCGCCGCCTCGGCCGCGTCGTAGTCGGTGCGCGAGATGAGGCCGTTCACGAGGAGCGCCTTCGCGCGCGCGAAGTCCTTCTCCGCCTGGACGGTGTGCGCGTGCGCCCGCTCGACGCCCGCGCGCGCAGAGGCGTTGTTCGCCCGCGCTTGGGCGACCGCGGCCTGGAAGAGCGAAGGATCGATGGTCGCGATCGTCTGGCCCTTCGTCACCTGCGAGCCGTAGTCCGCATAGAGGGCCGCGATCCGGCCCGAGACCTGGCTGCCGACGATGACGGTGACCAGCGCGGAGACCGTCCCGGTCGCCGTCACCTTGGCCGCGATCGGGCCGCGGTCGACGGTGACGGTCTCGTACGCCACGGTCGGCTCCGGCCGGGCGCGCACCCAGCGCACCGCGGCAACCGCGAGCGCGAGCACGACGAGCGCGGCGGTCCCCCAGACGAGCACCGCGCGCGGCACGCGCGTGCGGCGCCTCGGCTCTTCCGTGAGCGGAGGAGTCGTGGTCGCGGTCGTCATGGACGGTCCGCTCCGGATTCAGCATCCGGTGTGCCACGCCCCGGCGGGGCCGGTCAGACGATCAGAAGCAGATCGGCTCGCCGTTGCCGGGGCAGGCGGGACCGGTCTCGCTCCGCCAGCGGCTCACCTTGCAGGCGGGCATGTCGACGAACGTGTTCGTCGGCAGGAAGTCGGGACCGGACGCGTCGGAGGTCCAGCCGAGCAAGAGGCCGGTGTCGCCGCCGCCTTTGCGGAAGGTCGTGTCCGTGATGAACGCGTCGTTCGGCCTCGTCGAGAGGATGAGCACCGACGCGTCGTTCTCGATCGGCCCGCAGCCGTAGCCCTGCGCGCCGCTGGGGGCCCCCGCGTACTCGATGACCGCATGCGCGATGCGGTTGCCCGTCGCCGGGCTGTTCGAGAAGTAGATGTTCTTCCAGTCGGCCGGCGCGGGCGTCGGCTTTGCCGAGGTGAACGTGATCGGCGCCGCGGCGGTGCCCTCGGCGAAGAGGATCCCCTGACGGACGTCGGACGTGCCGACCTGGAGGCCGTTGTCGGATCCGTCGTCGTCGAAGCGGAGCGTCACGCCGGGCTCGATGGTCAGCTTCGCGGGCGCGCCGTCGGCCGGCGGCGCGACGCGGATGCGGCCCGAGACGCGATAGGCAGCGCCGCGCGCGCGGATCGTGTCCGAGAGCATCCCGGTGTTGCCGGCGACGATCTGCACCTCGTCGGCGACGTTGCCGGAGAGCGCGAGGCCGCCTGGCGTCGTCGAGAGCGCGCCGATCTCGAGGCGGACGGGGAACGCCGCCTGAGGACGACCGCTGCCCTTCACGACGACGTCCTTCGAGTCGTCGGTGAAGGTAGCCGCGGGCCTTCTCGACGGTGACGTCGACCGCGCGCACGTTCTTCGTCACCGCGCCCGACTCGGTGCCGTTGCCGTAGCCGACGATCACGCCGCCGCCGTTCTGATCGGAGTCCGGGTTGGCGCCGTCGGTGAGGATCGCGCTCTCGAGATCGAGCTTGCCGTCGGCGGTGACCCAGATGCTGCCCCAGGGCTTCGACGGATCGGAGGCGGCGAACGTGACCGCGCGCCGGAGAGGAGCACCGGCCGCGTCGACGCCGCGCTCGCCCTTCGCCACGAGCGATCCCGGCTTGCCGCTCGTGCCGAGCGTGATCGAGTAGCCGTCGTCGAGCAGCACCGTGGCGCACGGCTCGATCGTCACCTTCGCGAGCAGACGGATGGTGAACGTGATGCGGTGCGGGCTCGCCGCCGCCGTCCACGTCTCGTCGCTCGTGATCTCCTTGTTGTGCTCGGTGCCCGGTCCGGCCGCCGCGGTGCAGGGCGTGAGCACCGGGCCCTGACCTCCGTCCGCGCCGCCACCCCCTCCGGCCTCCGGCGCCGGCGTCCCGCCGTCGTCGCTGGGGCTCGAGGAGCCCGAGGAGTCCTCGCATCCGAAGAGCGCGGACGCCGACGACGACGCGAGGAGGAGGGCGACCACCGGAGCGGAAAACGGGCGCACCATGGGAGTATAGACGACCGTCGCCGTTCGAGACCCTGTCCCCAGTACGGGTGACACCCCTTCAGCCCGGCGAGAGCCCGAAGACGCGCTCCGCGTTCCCGCGGAGGAACAGGCCGCGCGCCTCGTCGTCGAGGGCGAGCGAATCGAGCTCCTCGAGCGCCTTGCCGGGGAGGATCATCGGGTAGTTGCTCCCGAAGAGCACCTTCTTCCGACCGCTGCCGCGCATGTATCGCACCAGCTCGGGCGGATAACGCTTCGCCGTGTACGCCGACGTGTCGATGTAGACGTTCGGGTACTTCCGCGCGAGCGCGATCATCTCCTCGGTCCACGGATAGCCGATGTGCCCGGCGACGATGCGCAGCTCGGGGAAGTCCAGCGCGACGTCGTCGAGGTACGGGATCGGCCGTCCCGTCTCCGAGGACCGGAGCGGTCCGGTGTGCCCCACCTGCGTGCAGAACGGGACGCCGAGCTCGACGCACTCCGCGTAGAGCGGATAGTAGCGGCGATCGTTCGGCGGCAGCCCCCAGAGCCAAGGGATCATGCGGAGGCCCTTGAAGCCGAGCTCCTTCACCGAGCGGCGAAGCTCACGGACGGCCTCCATCGGACGGTGCAGATCGACCGCGGCGATGCCGACGAGCCGCTTCGGGTGAGCGGCCACCATCTTCGCCACCTCGTCGTTCGAGATGAGCGCCCCCTGGGGCGCGTGCCACGCGGTGAGCAGCCCGCGCTCGACGCCCGCAGCGTCCATGGCCGCGATCGTGACGTCGATCGGCAGCTCCTCGCTCGGGATCTCCTGCCCGGTCCAGCGCAGGAGCGATTCGAACATGTCCTGCCTCAGGAGCCGGAGCGTCGGGTGCTGCATCCACGCGTCGATGGTCATGCGTCGCCTCTACCACGCGCAGCGCACGGGGCGGTGGTCACACCGGCGCGGGACGGAGGGTCGAGATGACGGCGGGCTCCTCCGCCATCGGCGCAGACTTCAACGAGGACGCGAACGCGCGCACCTTCGCGAGGAAGTCGGCGTGATGCACCTCGCGCATCCTCACGGCCAGCTTTCCGATGGGGCGCCGCCCGCAGACCTTCTCCATCTGACGGAACGCGCGCTCGCTCCCGCTCCCGCCGTACGTGCAGAAGAGGGCGACGTTGCGGATGCGGTCACGGTTCTCGTGGAGGTAGGTCCGCACCGGCGCCGAGACCGACGCGTTCCAGACCGGCGTGCCCACGATGACGAGGTCGTAGTCGCCCGCGCGATGGGTCATCTCGTGGAGCGCCGTCCGCCGGTGGAGGGCCGCCTCGAACCCGGACCGCAGATAGCCGAGGATCCCCCTGCGGCTCCTCTTCTCGGCGATCCGCTCGATCTCGCAGCCGAGCTCGTTCTTGATCGCCTCGGCCGCCTCGTGGGTCGTGCCGGTCCTCGAGTAGTAGACGACGAGCGTGCGCTTGGGATCCATCGATGCACCTCCGCGAGACGCGGATCGCTCGCACCCCGCGTGCCAGCGCCCAGGCGGCGTCATGCTTGCATCGCGTGCTCGTCGAGGAGGATCGTCATGCCCCATCCGATCGGAGAGCGGCTCCGCTGCGACGAGTGCGGCGCGGAGATCGTGTTCGTGAAGCCCTGTCCCTGCCCCGAGCGCGAGCCGAAGGCGCACTCGGACATGTGCTGCGGCAAGGAGATGCGCAGCCTCGGCGTCGATACGAAGAGCCAGCTCGTGCAGCCCCAGGCAGGCCACTGACCGAAGCGCAGACCTCGACGCGCGCACGTCACACGGGACGCGCGGCGCCGAGGCCAGCGTGCGCGGCGTTCACCCCGTTCGCTCGCGTCGCAGGAGCTCGGCCAGCTGCTCCTCGATCCGGCGCAGCCGCCCTTCGAGCGCGTCCCGCTCGGCCTCGACCCGCCGCGCGTAGTCGTCACGCGACGGATAGGCTTGCGGCGGGGGCGGGGGCGGCGCGTAGACGGGGCCCGGCGGGAATGGACCGGCCCAGTAGCCGTGATGGCAGTGGTGATAGGGGCAATGAGGACCCCAGCAACAATGAGGCATGGCTTGCTCCTCGAACGACTGGCGAGGCCCGATGCACGGGGCGCGCCCACGCGGACACGGACGCGACCGCCTCACAGCGCGGTCTTGGAGAGCACGTTCAGCGACGCGTCCATCTCGTAGACGATGGGGACGGCCGTGGGGATGTTCACCGCGACGATCTGCTCCGGGGTCAAGCGGTCGAGCTGCATCACGATGGATCGCAAGCTGTTGCCGTGCGCGACCACGAGCACGTTGCTTCCCTCGGCGATGCGAGGCGCGATCCTCCGCTCGTAGTACGGCAGGGTTCGCGCGGCCGTGTCCCTGAGGCTCTCGCCACCGGGCGGGGCCACGTCGTAGCTGCGGCGCCAGATCAGCACCTGCTCCTCGCCGAAGCGCCTCGCCGTCTCGGCCTTGTCGAGCCCCTGCAGGTCGCCGTAGTGGCGCTCGTTCAGGGCCTGGTCCTCGAAGATCGGAAATCCGCCGAGGCCTCCCGCCTCCATCATGATCGCGAGCGTCTCTCTCGCGCGGATCAGCTTCGACGTATGCGCCTCGGCGAAGCGACGGCCCGCGAGCTTGCGGCCGGCGGCGCGCGCCTCCTCGCGACCGGTCGCGCTGAGCGGGACGTCGACCCACCCGGTGAAGCGGTTCTCGAGGTTCCATTGCGACTGTCCGTGCCGGACGAGGACGAGCTGCGCCATGTCTCCACCGCGCGCGCGTAGGACGCACGTCGCGTGCACGGCGAGCGAAGCAACGGAGGCCCCGAAGAGCTAGACTGTCGGCTCTACCTCGACCCGGAGCTTGCGCACGATCCCGGAGCCGCCCTCGTCACTCGGACCGCACGACGCGCACGACGCGCGCAGGCCCGCGTTCCGAAGTGGGCTCGCTTCGGGCGGCGCCGCCCTCCTCTTCCTCGTGCTCGCGGCCGCGCCGGCGCGGGTCGCGGGCGCCTGCCGTGTGACCGGAGGCCTCGCCACGCAGGCGCTCTGGACGGTCGCGGGCATCCTGCGCGACCTCGCGGCGGTCGTCCTCGTCATCGCGCCGCTCGTGCTCGCCCTCGCCGTCGTTCCACTCGCCTCGACGCGGCTCCGGCACGCGCGCTGGCAGCGAGCGGGAGGCGTGGTCGGCGCCGTGCCGTTCGGAGCCGCGGTCTGGCTGTTCGGGATCACGGCTCATGAGTTCAAGGTCGAGCGCGGCTCCTATCCCACGATCTTCGATCTCTCCGAGGGTGCGTCGAGCGCCGCGTTCCTGAAGGGGACGCTCGGGTTCCTCCGTTACGACGTCTACTGGATCCCCGCCGTCGTCTTCGGCGCCGCCGCCGCTGCGCTGCTCGTCTCGCGTGCGCGCCGCCCAGCGGGCGACATGGCGCTCGCCTGGAGACCGTGGCTCCAGGGCCTCGCCGTCTCGCTCGCGCTCGGCGCCGTGCTCCTGCGCATCTTCGTCGCGAGCACGTCTTCGCCCCGAGGCCGCTTCACCGCCTCGACGCTCGGCGATCCGTTCGAAGCGATCATGGCCAGCTGCATCGACCTGATCGCCTATCGCGGCAAGGCCACGCCGCGGGACCTCGTGCGGGATGCAGCCGTCCCGGGCGCGCGCGCCGGAGAGGGCGCCTCCCTGCTCGGGTGGCCGCCGTCCGCCGCCGGAGGGAGCGACGCACGGTGCGTGCACCATCCGCACGCGAGGCCGCTCGACCGCGCCGCGGAGCCGCCGATCGCCGACGCCCGTGGAGAGGAGCTCGTCCGCGCGTTCGAGGAGGTCTCGACGCAGCTCTTTCCTCTCGACGACGGCAACGTCGTCGTCTGGCAGCTCACGCTCGAGAGCTTTCGCGCCGACGATCTCCACGCCATGAACGCCGACGCGGCGCGCGGAACGGCGCCGTTCGTCAACGGCCTGTACGAGGCGGCCGCGCGGGGCGACGAGGGGGTGCTCGCGAGCCGAAGGACGTATCAGGCCGGGGTTCGCACCGCACAAGGGCTGGGCGCGCTCGCGTGCGGGCTCGGCACGCTGCCGTACAACCTGAGCGTCATTCGAGACCTTCATCCCCTGCCCCTGCGGTGCCTGTCGGACGTGCTCTCTGACGCCGGCTTCCGCGCGAGCTTCTTCTACGGATCGGACGTGACGTTCGACGGGATGGGCGTGTTCTTCCGGGACCACGGCTTCACGGAGCAGATCACGCAACCCGACCTGCCGGCCGACGCCCCGACCGGCGCGTGGGGCGCCGTCACCGACATGGCGCTCGTGGACGAGACCACGCGCCGGGTCGCGGCCAGCGTGGAGTCACGAGCGTCGCCGCGCTTCGTGATGCTCACGACGCTGTCGAACCACTCCCCCTTCGTGGCGCCGGGCGACCTGCCGCCGGAGGTCGAGGCCCGCGTCGATCACGCGCTCGCGACGGTGCCGAACCACGCCGTTCGCGATGACCGCCCGCGGCTCTTGACGCACTCGTACACGGACGCCGCGGTCGCTCGGTTCTTCGAGCGCCTCGACACGCTGCACCTCGCAGCGCGCTCGATCGTCGTCCTCGCGGCGGACCACTCGACGGGCGAGTCCTACGTCTGGGGCCCGGAGGGCGACGAGACCGACGACGCCAAGGGGAGGATCCCGTTTTCGATCGTCTTGCCGCTCGCGCTCCGCGAACGCGCCCGCGATCGCTCCGCGCTCGATGCGGCGCTCCGTGCGGCGCAGCGCGCCCTCGACGCCGCGCCGCTCTCGCAGAACGACGTCCCGGCGTTGATCCTCTCGCTCCTCCACGCGCACCCGGCCGTGCGAGCGATCCCTCCGGAGAGCCGCTGGCACACGCTCGGAGGCCAGGTCACGAGCCCGTGGTTCTCGCCGACCTCGCGAGCCGGTGCGTACGTCATCGGCGTGAACGGCGTCAGCCAGCTCGTCGCGCTCGATCGCACCGGGGCGCGCGTCGGCGACTACGAGGAGTCCGTGTTCCTGAAGACGCGGAGCGATCTGTCGTCCGTCACGCCGAGCCTCCTTCCGATCACGCCGACCCTCTCCGCCCTGCTCCGAGCGCCGCCGGAGCCGTGCGCCGGCTCGTCCGTGCCGGCGGCGCGATGATCGGCCCGCGGCTTGCGTGCTCCTCGGCGTGGAGGCGTCGTCCCTGCAGCAGCTCGAGCGCCGATCCCCGGCAAGGCGTGCGCCCTTCCGCGGCCTTTCCGGGGCGCGGCCTCACGTCATCTGCGGCAGCGAGATCGCGGACGACGTGGTCCGCCGCGTGGTCTCGCAGGTCCTCGATCAGGTCGAGCCGCGAGGCCCCTCCCGCGTCGAGGAGCTCGTCCACGAGACGATCTACTGCGAGGAGCAGCGCCTGGCTGCGCTCGGCGCGCAAGATCCGCGCGCTGCGGAAGATGCCGCGTTCGTGGTCGCGCTCAGGCACGACCTCGCGCGGGCCGACGAGCAGAAGCTGCGCGAGCTCGTCGCCGGCATCGTCGCGCGCTACGTGGGGGAGATCGGCGGGCGGTTCGATCCACGCGTCTACCAGCTCGTGACGCGCGTGCTCCCGCGGGCGCTCGGCGCCGCGCTCCACGGCGATCTCGACGAACGCGTGAAGATCGACGGCGAGGTCGGCGCTCTCCGTGCGCTCGCGCGCGTCGGAACGGTGGTGCTCGCGCCGAACCACGTGTCGAACCTCGACTCCGTCCTCGTCGGGTGGGCGATCCATCGGCTCGGGCTCCCGCCGTTCGCATACGCCGCGGGGCTCAACCTGTTCACGAGCGCGATCGTCGGGTTCTTCATGCGGAACCTCGGCGCGTACACGGTCGATCGCAAGAAGACCGACCCCCTCTACAAGGCGACGCTCGAGGAATACTCGACCGTCCTGCTCGAGCGCGGGCAGCACTCGCTGGTCTTCCCGGGCGGGACACGCAGCCGGTCGGGCGCGCTCCCGGGGAAGCTGAAGCTGGGCCTCCTCGGGACCGCTCCGGTCGCCTACCGCCGGTGCGCGGAGCGGGGCACCCCGAGGCCCGTCTTCGTCGTGCCGTGCACGCTCACGTATCCTCTCGTGCTCGAGGCCTCGAGCCTCGTCCTGGAATTCCTCCGCACCGAAGGGGGGCCTCACTACCTCGATCTCGCCGACGAGTTCGAGCGGCCGCGGCGCTGGATCGACTTCATCCGAGGGGTCCTCGAGCTCGACCTCGTGATTCACCTCCGTGTGGGCGCGGCGCTGGACGTGGTCGGAAACCACGTCGACGAGCAGGGGGCATCGCTCGATCCGCACGGCCGTCCGACCGACCTCCAGCGGTACTTCACCGCCGACGGCGCGCTCGCCGCCGACGACGCCCGCGACGCCGAGTACACGCGCCACGTCTCCACGCGCCTCATGGAGGCGTACGCGCGCGACTCGTTCGCGCTCCCGACGAGCGTGCTCGCGCTCGTGCTCCTCGAT
>WBZO01006869.1_pt1 | contig 10798 bp, 6 predicted proteins | sample 5204261 | NCBI WGS metagenome assembly WBZO01 (sample SAMN12412400, study PRJNA552823) | activated sludge metagenome | isolation source: activated sludge from anammox sidestream of wastewater treatment plant... | place: USA: North Carolina | collected 2017-09
CGGACCATGGCCGGGCCGCCGATGTCGATATTCTCGATGCAGTCGTCGTAGCCCGCACCTTTGGCGACGGTTTCCTCGAACGGATAGAGATTGACGACGACAAGATCGATCGGCGCGATCGCATGCCGCTCCATCTGCGCGCGGTGCTCGGCCAGGTCGCGCCGGCCCAGGATCCCGCCGTGAATCTGCGGCACCAGCGTCTTCACCCGCCCGTCCAGGATCTCGGGAAAGCCGGTGTGATCCGATACCTCCTTCACCGCCACGCCGGCATCGCGCAGCGCGCGGGCCGATCCGCCGGTCGACAGGATTTCCACGCCGCGGGCGGCCAGCGCCTGTCCCAGCGGAACCAGGCCGGTCTTGTCGGAAACCGAGATCAGCGCGCGCCGGATCGGAACGAAATCTGACATGGGAGCATCCTGCGTCGTTGTGCGGCGCGGGATAGACCTACAAGCCCAGCAGGTCCAGCGTTCTGGCCAGGACCCTGCTCTCATCGAAACGATCGAGCGCCCGCATCCGCCCTGCCGCCCCCAGCCGAGCGCGCAGGCCCGCGTCGGCGGCAAGCCGCGCCAGCGCCTGAGCCAGCGGCGCCGCCTGACGCGGCGGGACCAGCAGGCCGGTCTCCTCCGGCACCACCTGCTCCCGCGTGCCGTTGATGTCGCTGGCGACGACCGGCAGGCCGGTCAGCATCGCCTCGATCACCGACATCGGCATCGCCTCGAAATAGCTGGGCAGCACGAAGATATCCGCCGCCGCCAGGATGGCCGGCACATCCCGCCGATAGCCCAGGCGGCGCAGCCGGCTGCCCAGCCCGGCCTGGTCCAGCAACGCCGCCATGTCGTCGCCGCGGTCGCTCTCCAGCCGCTCCCCCACCACCCAGAGCTCGGCATCCGGCACCGCACGCATCGCTTCGGCCAGCTCGGGATATCCCTTGTCCCGCACCAGGCGGGAGACCGCGACGATCACCGTCCGCTCGGGCGGCGTGCCGAGTTCGGCCCGGAGACGCGTGCGGGCGGCAGGATCGGGGTGGAACAGTGCGGGGTTGCGCCCGTTCCACACCGGCACGGCGTGCCGGGCGATGAACAGGCGGCGCGCATCCGCTGCCTCCTTGCCCTGCACCGTCAGGTAGACATCGGTCAAGGCGCCGCCAATCACCTCCATCAGATAGCTGACGGCCTTCACCGGCAGGCTGTTGTCCTGGTTGAACAGAAAGCCATGGCAGGTATAGGCGACGCGCGGCACCCCGGCGACGCGGGCGGCCAGGCGCGCCAGGAACCCGCTGATCGGCATGTGGGCGTGCACCAGGTCCGGCTTCTCCCGCCGGAACAGCGCCACCAGCGCGCGGAACGCGGCGATATGGGCCAGCGGCGACAGGCGGCGCTCGAACGGCACGGCGATCACGTGAAACCCCTCGGCACGCACCTCGTCCAGCAGCGCGCCTTCGGCACAGACGCCGACCACCTCGTGGCCACGATCACGAATCGCCCGCATCAGCGGCAGCAGGAACTGCCGCAGCGAGAAATCGACATTGGTGATCTCGACGACCTTCAGGCGGCTCACCCGACCTTGCTGATCGCCCACTTGACCTGCTGCGGCCCGTCCGGCCCGCCGGACATCACCACCTGCAGGGTGCGGCGCGGTTCGGCACCACCCAGATAGATGCTTTCGTCCAGCGACAGACGCGCGCCATCGGCCCGCAGCCGCCACCCGCTGCCCGAGCGCAGGCGCAGCAGCACGGCCTCCCCGTCCTGCTGCAGGCTGGCCTGCACGTCCGGATGCAGATGGAACCGCACGGCAAAGGACTGCCCCTGCGACGCCTCGATCACGTCCTCGCCACGGATGTCCTCGCCACTTTCAGCCATGTAGAGTCGGCGGCGATGTACCGCGCCGAACGGGCGGCGCCAGCCGTCATGCTCGATTTCCAGCCAGTGTGCGCCGTTCGCTTCCTGCCGCTGCGCCTTGACCTCGGTCGGCCGGCGGCCAAGCCCGTCCGGCTTCACCTCGCTGCTGGACGTGTCGGAGATCACCAGCGTCGAATGCGCCGCGGTGGCGCGCGCCGCGTCACGCCATTCCGGCGGCCCCGCGGGGAAGGCGCCGCAATTGACGATCAGCCGTTCCCGCCCGATCGACAGCTCCATCGACAGCGTGCCGGCGTGCGACAGCCGGTCGACCCCGACGGGCGGCGGCGCGCCGCAATCGACGATCAGCACGCTGCGGCCCGCCTGCATGCGCTGGAACCCGCCATCGCTCAGCGCGGACCCGGGCCGGCCGCCGCGCCCCGCCTGCGTCAGCACCAGGTCGATCAAGGCGGCGCTGTCCTCCTTGCTGCCATTGAACAGCGCCAGGCCGCCATCGCCGTGGCGCAGCAGACGCAGGGCCGGCGCCATACGCTCGATCGCACCGGCCAGCACGGTGGGCGCCGCGGTCTGCGACGCCTGCAGCAGCGCCCGGATCTCGGTCAGGTCCTGCAACGCCGCCAGGTGCGCGGCCGGGCTGCGTTCGGCATGGCAGCCATCCGGCAGCACCTGGCGGGCGATCTCCTGCGGCAGGAAACGCAGTGCCCGGCTCAACAGGCCGGAATGCTCGGGCAACGCCACGGCGGCAGCGATCAGCCCCTTCAGGCCGGTCAGGGCGCGGGCGTCCAGCTCCTCGGCCGGCAAGGCCGCCGACAGGGCGCGGGCATCGGCGACCAGGCGCACCATCAGCCGCTGCCGGAACGCGTCATCGGCGGTGGCGGCGAAGAAGTCGTAGTGACCCAGCCAGGCGGTGATGCGGGCGCCGATCACATCCGCACGCAGCACCAGCGGATCGGACGGCGTGTTGGCGATCCAGTCCGACACCAGGGCGCGCGAGCGCAGACGCGCGGTGTCGGTGCCCAGCGCGCGCAGGTCGCGCAGCCAGCAGAAACTGTGCGCCGCGGCGCGGAGAACCGGGGCGCTGCTGCCGGCGCTCCAGTTGCCGGGGGTCAGCACGCAGGCGCCGCCGCCAAGCTCTAGCTCTCCTTTCAGCAGGCGGTTGCCGCGCGCCGGATCCCCGGGCCAAGGGTCGCGCACCGGCAGGGCCGGCGCATCCGGCACCCGGCCCATGCGCAAGGTCGGCAGACGCGCCATCATGCGGCGCGCGTCGCGCAGCCAGCGGCGGGGATCCGAACCGCTCATGCGCCGGCCGCCGAACGAATCGCGGCAATGGCGGCGGCATAGTCGGATGTGCCGAAAACCGAGGAACCGGCGATCAACGTATCCGCGCCAGCGGCCACCACGTCGGGCGCCGTGCGCGGGCCGATGCCGCCATCGACGGCGAGCGCGATCGGATACCCGGAGTCATCGATCATGCGGCGCACCGCCGCAATCTTGGGGAGCTGGGATGGCAGAAAGGCCTGCCCGCCGAATCCTGGATTGACTGACATCACCAGGACGATGTCGACCAGATCGAGAGCCCACGCAACGGTTTCGACCGGGGTCGCAGGATTCAGCACCACGCCAGCGCGTTTTCCCAGGTTGCGGATCGTTTGCAACGATCGGTGCAGGTGCGGCCCCGCCTCGGGGTGCAGGCTGATATGGTCGGCACCGGCATCGATGAACGCCTGCAGATACGGATCGACCGGCTGGATCATCAGATGCACGTCGAACGGCAGCGTCGTGTGCGGACGCAGGGCGGCCAGCACGGCCGGACCGAAGCTGATGTTCGGCACGAAGTGCCCGTCCATCACGTCCAGATGGAGCCAGTCCGCGCCCGCTGCCTCGATGGCTGCCACTTCCTCCCGCAAGCGTCCGAAATCGGCTGCCAGGAGGCTGGGCGCAATGGTCAGCCGACGCGTTCGATGTCCCGCCATGACAGAATTGTAGAACATGTCCGGAGTCGGCGGAATGTCGCCCGGCGCATGCATCTACCCTTCCCGCACCAGCCGCGCGGCGAAAAATCCGTCCATCCCGCCGCGCCCGAGCCACAGGCCGGGATGGGTGCGCAGGAAACCATCCGGGGTCAGTGCTTCCGGGATCGCCGCCAGCTCGTCCGCGGTGAATGGCGACAGGCGGACACCGCCGCGCGCCAGGGCAGCGTCGATCCGCGGCGCGCCTTCCTCGGGCTGCAACGAGCACACGGCATAGACCAGCCGGCCGCCGGGCTTCAGCAGGCCGATGGCCGCTGCCAGCAACCCGTCCTGCGCCGCATTCAGCGACCCGATATCGCTCGGCCGCTTCAGCCGCATCACGTCGGGGTGGCGACGGATCGTGCCGGTCGCGCTGCACGGTGCGTCCAGCAGGACGGCATCGAACCGCTCCGCCGGCCGCCACGTCGTGGCGTCCGCCTGCACCAGCTCCGCCATCAGGCCCCAGCGGCGCAGGTTCCCACGCAGGCGAGCCAGCCGCGCCGCATCGCGCTCGACCGCGACCACCGAGGCGCCGGCAGCCGCGAGCTGCCCGGTCTTGCCGCCGGGTGCGGCACAGAGATCGGCGACCCGCTCCCCCGGGCGGACGGCCAGCAGACGGGCAGGCAGCGCGGCGGCAGCATCCTGCACCCACAGCCGCCCTTCGGCGAAACCCGGGATGTCGGCCACCGCGGTGCCGGCGGGATAGCGCACCGATCCGGTCGGCAGCAGCTCGGCCCCGGCCGGCGACGGCACGTCGCCATTCAGCGTCAGGTCCAGCGGCGCCTCGTGCTGATGCGCGAGCGCGATCGACCGCGCCGCTGCACCCCAGGAAACCCAGAGCCACGACGGCGTGTCGAGCCGCGGCGAATCGAGGTCGGCCAATGCGCCCTGCCCCGCCGCCGCGACACGGCGCAGCACCGCGTTCACCAGGCCGGTGAAGGGCGCCAGCCCGCACGCCCGCGCCAGCCCCACCGCCGTGGCGACCGCGGCATGGCCCGGCGTATCGAGCAGCAGCAGGCCGGCCGCCCCGATGCGCAGCACGATCCGCACCGGCGCCGGCGGCTCCTTGCGCAGAAACGGCTCCAGCACCGCATCCAGCGTGCCCAGCCGGCGCAGCACGGCGGCGGCGATGCGATGCGCGGCCGCGCGGTCACGCGCCGGTACGTCCGCCGGCAGGGCGGCCAACGCTTCCTCCAGGGGGCGGCGGCGGTCCAGCACGGCGGTCAACAGGTCGAATGCGGCTTCGCGGGTCGGGTCGGACATCGGCGGGTTCATGCGCCGGCCGCGCCGCCGGGGCAAGCATGGCTGGCACTGGTTACGGATGCCTCGGTAATACTGTCGCGGTCCGGACCGGGGGGAGACCGCCATGCGCAAGTTCGTCAATGACCCGCGCGCCGCGATGCGGGAAATGCTGGAAGGCATGGCGGATTTCGGGCCAGGCATCGCCCTGTTGCCCGACGCCGGCGTGATCGTGCGCGCCGACCTGCCCGATCCGGCGCGGCGCGGCGTTGCCCTGCTGTCGGGTGGCGGCAGCGGGCACGAGCCGGCGCATGCCGGCTATGTCGGACCCGGGATGCTGCATGCTTCGGTGGCCGGCGATGTCTTCACCTCCCCCAGCGTCGACGCTGTCCTGGCCGGCATCCTCGCCGCCGCCGGTCCGACCGGCGCCGTGCTGATCGTCAAGAACTACACCGGCGACCGGCTGAATTTCGGCCTTGCCGCCGAGATGGCCCGCGCCGAGGGCATTCCCTGCGAGATCGTCGTGGTCGCGGACGACGTCGCCCTGCGCGACACGGTCGCACCCGACCGCCGGCGCGGCATCGCGGGTACGGTGCTGGTGCACAAGGTCGCCGGCGCCGCAGCCGCCGCCGGGCTGGACCTGGCCTCGGTCGCGCAGGAAGCGCGGCAGGCCGCAGCGGCGGTCGGCACCATGGGCGTCGCCCTGGGCGCCTGCACCGTGCCCGCCGCCGGCACGCCCGGCTTCACCCTGGCCGATGACGAGATGGAGGTCGGGCTGGGCATCCACGGGGAACCGGGCGTGCAGCGCGCGCCGCGTGCCCCGGCGGATACGCTGGTCGAGCAGATGCTGGACACGATCCTGACCGATCGGGTCCTGGGCCCGGGCGATCGGGTCGCGCTGCTGGTCAACGGCCTGGGCGGCACACCCCCGATGGAGCTGTCGATCCTGGGCCGCCACGCGCTCGCCGTGCTGCGCGGCCGCGGCCTGGTGGTGGAGCGTGCCTGGACCGGCAATTTCCTGACCGCACTGGAAATGCCCGGATGCTCATTGTCGGTGATGCGCCTGGACGACACGCGCCTGGCGCGGCTGGATGCCGCGGTGTCGGCGCCCGCCTGGCCAGGCCCCGGCCTGATCCCGGCCGCGCGCCGCACGATCCCGGTGCCGGTGCCGGCGCATCCGCTGTCGGACGCGCCGCCCGACGTGGCGCTGCGGGCCGCCGCACTGGCCGTCGCCACCGCCCTGGAAGCTGCCGAAGCCGAGCTGACGGCGCTGGATACGGTGACCGGGGACGGTGACCTGGGGCTGAGCCTCAGCCGTGGGGCCGCCGCCGTCCGTGCCCTGCCCAATGCTGCCTGGGTGTCGGCGCATGACGCGCTGACCGCCATGGCGGGGGCATTACGGCGTGCCATCGCCGGCAGCTCGGGGCCGTTCTATGCGGCCGGCCTGCTGCGCGCGGCCTCGGTGCTGCCGCCGGGACAGGCGCCCACCGCCCATGGCTGGGCCGGCGCGCTGGATGCGGCAGTAGCGGCGATCGGTGAGCTGGGTGGCGCCCGCCCCGGCGATCGCACGATGCTGGATGCGTTGCAGCCCGCCGCGGCCGCGTTCCGTCAGGCGCTGTCCCAAGGGATGGACGCCCGCACCGCCTGGGCGCAGGCCGTGGCGGCGGCCGAGGCAGGGGTGGAAGCGACCAGGCACATGCATCCCCGCTTCGGCCGAGCGGCGTATCTGGGAGAGCGCGCGGTGGGGCATGCGGATGCGGGTGCGGCGGCCGTGGCGGTCTGGCTGCGCGCCATCCGCCCGCCCGGCTGACGGTAACGCATTGTAACGGTCATCCCATCCATGTAACGGTGACGGCACGATATTTCCGGTACGTCAGCTATTGTCACCGCGCACAGTTTCGGCTTGATACCTGACCGGAACGTCAGGTCAATCGTTCCCGTTCGACACTCCGCAACACGGCAGGACAAAGGCGCGACGATCGTGGGAACACCGGGCAAATCCATTACACTCAAAAACAAGACCGCCACCGTCACGTTTGCCGACGTCGATGACTGGGGTTCGGGCTTCATCGGCGCCGTCTCGTTCACCAACACCCTGGCGACGGCGCTGGATCAATGGACCATCGAGTTCGATCTGCCGCAGACGATCACGTCGATCTGGAACGCGACGATCGTCAGCCATATCGGCACGCACTACGTGATCCGCAACGCGTCATGGAACGGCATGGTCGGTGCAAACGCCACGGTGTCATTCGGCTTCCAGGCCAGCGGTGGCAATCCGCCGATGCCAGCCAGCGTCATCCTGAACGGTACCGCGATCGCCGGCTCCGGCACGCCGCCGCCCGTGGTGCTGCCCACCCTGTCGATCGACGATGCCAGCGTCACCGAGACCGGCGCACAGACGGTCAATCAGAGCTTCACCGTGCGCCTGTCATCACCCGCCACCGAGACGGTCACCGTCGCCTATCGGACGGTCGGCGGATCGGCCCTGTCGGGTCAGGATTTCGACAGCGCGGCCGGCACGATCACCTTCGCACCAGGAACGACGACGCAGACCGTCACGATCGCGACCCATCCCGGCGCCGCGGGCACCAGGGCCTATGAGGTGACGCTGTCCTCGCCGGCCAACGCGACGATCGCGGACGGTACCGCCACGGGAACGATCGTCAATCCGGCGCCCAGGCCGCTGCCGACGATCACCGTGCAGGACATCACGGTGCACGAGCCGCCGGTGACCGCGCCGCCCGACGGGCCAGCCAGCCTGCTGCCCGACGGCTTCCTGGGCACCGAAGGCAACCAGATCGTCGATGCCGCCGGCAATCCGGTGAAGATCGCCGCGGTGAACTGGTTCGGCATGGAAACGTCGAATTTCGCCCCGCACGGGCTGTGGACGGCGAGCTACAGGACCATGATGGACCAGATGGTGCAGCTCGGGTTCAACGCGATCCGGCTGCCCTTCTCGGACCAGTTGTTCGAGTCCGCCAGCCGGCCGAACGGCATCGATTTCTGGAAGAACCCGGACCTGCAGGGCCTGACCGGGCTGCAGATCATGGATCGGATCATCGCCTATGCCGGGCAGACAGGGCTGAAGGTCATCCTGGACCACCACCGCAGCTCGGCCGGCAACGGGCCCAACGGCAACGGCCTGTGGTACGACAGCGCCTATTCCGAACAGACGATGATCGCCAACTGGGTCATGCTGGCGCAGCGCTATGCCGGCAACCCGACGGTCATCGCCGCCGATCTGGCGAATGAGCCGCACGGCCCCGCCACCTGGGGCGACGGCGGCGCGAATGACTGGGCCGCCGCGGCCACACGGATCGGCAACGCCATCGGCGCGGTCAATCCGGACTGGCTGATCATGGTGGAGGGGATCGAGTCCTACAAAGGCAACACCACCTGGTGGGGCGGCAACCTGATGGGGGTGAAGGACCACCCGATCACGCTGAACGTCGCCGGCAAGCTGGTGTATTCGCCGCACGACTACCCCTCGACCGTGTATGCACAATCGTGGTTCAGCGCGCCCGACTACCCGAACAACCTGCCAGCGATCTGGGACAAATACTGGGGCTTCATCTTCAAGGACGGCTCGGCACCGCTGCTGCTGGGCGAGTTCGGGACCAACCTGCAGACCACCAGCGATCAGCAATGGCTGGCAAAACTCGTCGCCTATCTGGACGAGAATGCGGCCAATGGCGGCTTGCCCGTCACCGCCGGCAATGAAGGGCCAAGCTGGGCGTATTGGAGCTGGAATCCGAACTCGGGCGACACCGGCGGCATCCTGCAGAATGACTGGCGGACGGTGAACGACGCCAAGGTCGATGCGATCGATCCGATCCTGTATCACGGCGACACCGGATCGGACGGCGGCAGCGGACCGATCCCGGACGGTACGGCGCGCTTCGTCGTCACGCTGTCAGATGCGGCGACGTCTCCGGTCACGGTCCATTACGCGACGGTGGACGGCACCGCGCATGCCGGCATCGACTATGACGCCGTATCCGGCGACCTGGTGTTCCAGCCTGGCGAAACGACCCGGATCGTCTCGACCCAGCTTTACGCGACCCCGGGGCAGACCGGACAGATGGAGTTCCTGCTGTCGCTGTCGGCGCCGCAGAATGCCATTCTGGGCACGGTCTCGGCCACCGCCCTGCTGGTCCACGATACCGAGCCGACGCCACCCCCGGCGCCGCCGCCCGCGCCGGACGGTCACGGCGCTGTGGCGGTGGTGACCGACAGCAACTGGGGCGCCGGCTATACCAGCACGGTGACGATCACCAACGACAGCGGCGCCGCGGCCAACGGCTGGCAGGTCGAGGTCGATACCGCCGACCTGATCGTCAATCTGTGGAACGGCCGGATTCTGAGCCATGTCGGCGACACCTACGTGATCGGCAACGCCGACTATAATGGGCAACTGGCGGCGGGCGGTTCCACGTCGTTCGGCTTCCAGGCCAGCCACACCGATCCGTCGGCGACGCTGTCGGCGCATCTTCTCGCGCTGGGGTCATAGCGTCACAGGTCGGGACGGCCCTGATCCGACGGCCGTCCCTACACGCCCAGGAACCAGTCCATGATCCCGCTGTTCTCGTCGCGCGGATAGGCGTGCGACAGATCCGCGATCTCCCGATACACCACCGCCGCCCCCGCCGCCGTCAGCGCCTGGCTCGCCGTCCGCCCGACGCTGACGGGAAACATCCAGTCCAGCGCCCCATGGGTGAGCATGATCGGCAGGCCCCGCACCCGCTGCGGCTCGGCCATCGTCAGCAGCAGCGGATGGAAGCTGGCCGCCACCGGCGCCAGATGGGTGAACGGCGCATCCTCGTGCAGCCCGCTCAGCAAGGTGAAAGTGCCGCCATCGCTCATGCCCGTCAGCAGGCGGCGGGACGGATCGACGGGCCAGCGGCGGCCCACCTCCTCGACGATGCGCGCGATGTTGGTGGCATCGATGTCGGGCTCCATCAGCGACCAGGTATCGCCGATGGCGGTCGGCGCGATCAGGATGGCGCCGCGTGTCCGTGCCTCTCGCAGCCAGGTCCACAGGAACAGCCGCCCGTGGCCGGCACCGCCATGCAGCGCGACGATCAGCGGGCTTGACTTCGATGCGTCATGATACTCCGGCACATAGACCGAGAAGCCGCCGCGCATGCCGGTCTCGTTGGCCGAATGCATGACACCCGTATCGGGGCCGGGCCTGCGCAGCCGCTCCAGCAGCGCCGCATCGCCGCGCGCCGCCGGTTCCAGGAAATACTGGCTGACCGTCGGCAGCACCGACGCCACCGGATACAGCGCCTCGATCGCACGGCTGGCATGCCGCATGGCGCGGTACGCTCCCAGCATCGGGTTGTCCAGCGCCAGAGCCATCCGCAGCCCGTCACAGGCGCGCATCACGTGGCCGGCGGTGGCGTCGAGCTGATCGCGGAACGGCGCCAGCGAGTCCGGCCAGGTGACGGTGCGGAACGCGCCCAGCGCCTCCTGCAAGTGCGCGTCGTGATCACCCAGCCGGCCAACCAGCGCGATCAGGTGCGGCGGGTGCATGTGCCGAGCGATGGTGGACAACGTGTCCATGGTGGCGAGCAGGCGCGGGAGCAGGTGCGTGATCGCGTCCAGGACTGCGTCATTATCGCCTGTCATCGGCTTGTCCGCCCGGTTGTGCCCGGCGACATTAGCGGCAACCGAGGGAACGGAGAAAGC
>WBZO01006871.1_pt1 | contig 10797 bp, 10 predicted proteins | sample 5204261 | NCBI WGS metagenome assembly WBZO01 (sample SAMN12412400, study PRJNA552823) | activated sludge metagenome | isolation source: activated sludge from anammox sidestream of wastewater treatment plant... | place: USA: North Carolina | collected 2017-09
GGGGAGGCCCCTGATCCAGGCCGTGGCCTCCGAGCGCGTCGACGCGCGTCAGACGAGGATCGGCAGCACCAGATGGGCGGGGCAGCCGCGTGTGAGCAGCGACACCGCCTCGAGCAGCTCCACTTCCATGTGACTTGCGATCACGAGCGCGTTGCCGGGCGGGCAGCCGTGCCACACCAGCGTCTCGAAGCGGGCGCGCAGGAGCTCCTCCGCCTGGGTCGCCTCGAGCATCTCGAACTGGGCCGCAGTCATTCGCCGTTCTCCTCTCCGAGCATTCTCATCTGTGGACGAAGTTGTCCCATGCCGCGGGGGATCTGACTATCACCCGTTCGAGGGGACTTGCAGGCCCCGCGTGGGTGAACGGCGGTCAGAGCACGATTCGCAACGCCGTGGCGGGCGGGCAGCCGCGCTCCAGCAACTCGGCCGCAGCGTGCAGGTCGACTTCCGCGTGGCTCGCGAGGATCATCGCGTTGCCCGCGTCGTAGCCGGCGCGCAGGAGCACCTCGAAGCGCCAGCGGAGCACCTCGTCGACCTCTGGGGCTTCGAGCTCACTCGACTCGATCGCGGACATGATGGCCGTCCTCCCTGGACGGAGTGCATGACGGGACCGTTGACCTATCGGCAGGCACAGGGTCATCCCAAAGAGGGGATTTCGCATCCCCCGCCGTGGGGGAGTTGCGAGCCGGCGGTGTCTACAGCCAGCGCTTGTAGCGGAAGAAGCCGATCATGCCCACGAGCCCGACGAGCATGCTCGCCATCACGACCCAGAACGAGAGGTGCCCGCCGCCCGAGGGGTCGCTGCCGCCCGGCAGCCCGACGTTCATGCCCCAGATGCTCGCGATCAGCGTCGCCGGCAGGAACACGATGCTGAAGACCGTGAGGATGCGCAGCACGTCGTTGAAGCGGTGTGCGATCACCGCCTCGTTCGTCGACTCCAGCGCCTCGATCACTTCCTTGTAGTTGTCGAGCTGATCCCAGATCCGCTCGGCCGCGTCGACGATGTCGTCGAAGTAGAGATCGAGCTCCTCGGGCAGCAGCGCGTCGACGCGCCGCTCGAGCACCCGCAGGGTGGAGCGCTCGGGCTTGATCACCTTGCGGTAGGAGATGATCTCCTGCTTCACGTTGGAGATGTCGCGGACGACGTCCTCGGCGTGTCCCTCGAACATCTCGTCCTCGATGCGGTCGAGCTTGTGGCCGATCTTGTCCAGGATCGGGAAGCAGTAGTCGAACAGGTCGTCGAGCACCTCGTAGAGCAGGCGTCCGGCGCCCTTGGCGAACAGCTGCTCGCGGAACGCGTCGTCCGCCTCGCAGCGGGCGAACAAGCGCGTCACCGGCAGCAGCTCGCGGTTGGGAATCGTGACGAGGTAGTCGGAGCCGATGAAGATGTCCAGCTCGGCGGCGTTCAGCCGCTGGATCGCCTTGTCGTATACGGGGAAGTGCAGGACGCTGAACAGGTAGCCGTCGTCCTCGTAGTCGTCGACCTTGGGCCGCTGACGCTTGGAGACGATGTCCTCGAGGTTGAGGGGATGCCAGCCGAACCGCTCTGCGAGCGCGTGCGCCGACTCCAGGCCGGGCTGGACGACGTTGACCCAGGTGAGGCCGCTAGCGCTGAGCTCGTGGACGGGTGAGCGGTCCCATGCGACGGCCTCCGCCGTGCCGCGGGCGCGGGCCCTGCGCGAGATGCGAGGCAGGCTCGGCATGGGTACTGAGGGGCTCATCCGTCGTGTAGAGCATGTTCGTCATTCTAGCTCCGGCGCCTGCCTCTGTCGCCCCACCCGCGAGCGGGACGTGTTCCGAGCGGACGAGTTCCTTGCGCTCTCGACCGTCCTCGTCTCGCCGACGTCGACGGCAGCATCGCCCCGATCGTCACGACCGACGATCGACCCGGGCTGAACGTCGGTACGCGTTCCAGTCGAGCAGACGACCGCGGTGAGCCTCGACAGGCTCGGCGCGTCCGTGGGTCGCCTCAGCGCCGGCGAGTTGCGTGATCTCGACGCGGCTCTCGCGCTCGTGCTCGGGCTCTGAGGAGGGCTTCGCCGCGGCCGGGAAGCCGAGGTGCGCCCGGAAGGATTCGAACCTTCGACCTCGCGCTCCGGAGGCGCGCGCTCTATCCCCTGAGCTACGGGCGCTCGAGGGGCGAGTGTAGCGTCAGGCGTCGGCCTCGTCGCCCGCCTCGAGCCGGCGCATGCGCCAGTCGAGCGAGGAGGCGATCCGCTCGAGCTTCGTCAGCAGCCTGTCGCGCTCGGCCTCGAGAGCCTGCTCGGCGGCGTCGAGGCGACGGATCAGCGCCCGCACGTCGGGCCCTGCAGCAGCCGCCGTGGCGACGCTGCCGTCCGTGGTCGCATGGTCGCCGCCCGCGACCGCAGTGGTGGCCACGTCGTCGAGGCGTGCCTCGAGCTCGTCGAGCCGCTGCGTAACGCCGCGGGAGCGCATCACCTCGGCGATCGCCCGCTCCTGCTCGCCGAGATGGAGGCTCATGCGCTCGATCGCCATGCGCAGGCGCTCGAGCTCCTGCTCGGTCTCGGTCTCTGCCGGGCCTTCAGGGCGGCGGCGCGGCGATGCGGCGGCGGCCGGGGCCTGCTGCACATGCTCGTCCAGCCGCGCCGACAACTCGTCGAGCCGAGCGGCGAGCGCCGTCGCCCAGGCAGCGTCCTGCGCTGTCGGGGTCGGCGGCAGGGGCGAGCGCTCGAGCACGTCCAGGCGCTCCGCCAGGGCGGTCAGGCCGGTCTGGACGTCCGCCTGCAGGGACGCGAGCGCCGCGGCGGAGGCGTCGCTCTGCGCCGCAGCTGCCGTCGTCGCGGCGGCGGCGTCCGCCCGGGAGAAGAGCTCGCCCACGCGCGCGTCGAGCGCAACGATGCGGGCCGCGAGCTCCGGGTCGCCGGCGGGGCGGGCCTCGAGCTCAGCGGTCTTCGCCCGCACCTCTGCCAGCGAGGCGTCGTCCGACTGCAGCCGTGCCGCCAGCGCAGCCACCTCGCTACGCAGGCGGCCGGTCTCCCCGTCGGCCACGAGCGCCGACATGCTGTCTGCCAGCTCGTCGAGGCGCGCCACATCGGTGCTCCGCCTCGCTGCGAGCGCCTCCAGCTGCCGGCCCAGCTCGGCGAGCTCCGTATCCCCGGCGTCGGAGCGCCCGGACAGGGACGCGATCGCCGCGGCGAGCTCGTCCACGCGTGCCGCGAGCGCGGCGTCGCCCCGGGGGCGCGCCTGCAGCTCCGCGACCGCTTCGGACAGGCCGCCAAGCACCTCCGCCGTCTCCTCGTCGCCCGCGCGCCGCCGGCCGAGCTCCTCGAGCGCGCTGCGCAACTCGTCGATCGCGGCCGAGTCCTGCCCGGAGGTCGCCACGGCGGCGAGGCTCTCGACGTGCGCGCCGAGCTCGTCCAGCCGCTGCGAGACGTCGTCCAGGCGCGTGGACAGCTCGGCGTCCACTTCGGGCGCAGCCGCTGCCTGCTCGATCGCTACGCGCAGCTCGGCTGCCACCCGGTCGTAGCCGGCGGCCTGCGTCTCCACCTGTGCGGCGAGCTCGTCGAGTCGCGCCGGGATGCCCGGGTCCGCCTGCGGCCTCCCTGCCAGCTCCTCGAGCCGCCCTGCCAGCTCCTGCAGCCGCTGCTCGAGCTCGGCGGCGACCGTCGGCCGGGCGGCGAGCTCGGCCAGGCCGGCTCGCAGCTCGACGAGGTCCACGCTCGTCGGCGCCGTCTCGACGATGGCGGCGATCACGCCGAGGCGCTCGGCGAGCTCGCCCGTCCCCGACTGCAGGGAGGAGAACGCCTGCTCGACACCCTCGGTCAGGCCCTCGAGCTGGTCGGCCGTCGCTCCGAGGGCTCCCTCGGCGTCGGCCACACGGGCCACGGCCCGTTGCAGCTGCTCGGCCAGAGCCGAGATCCGCGCCTCGAGCGCCCCGGGGTCGGCCGTCCCCTGCGTGCGTCGCTCCAGCTCGCCCAGCAGCGGCTCCACCGCGCTCACGCGCCGGGCCAGGTCGGCGACGGCGTCGTAGAGGCGATCCGGGTAACCGGCATCGTCGCCGGCGGGCGCCTCGAGAGGGGTGATGCGCACGCCTGGGGACTGCGGCGCCGGGCGTGGCAGCAGCGTGATGGAGCTGTCGGGATCGGACCACTGCTCTGCGAGCGCGCTCGCGAGCTCGAGCCGGGTGATCGTCCCCGCCGCCACGAGTACCTGCCCCAGCGGCTGACCCGTGCGGTCGGAGGTCTCGAGCGCTCCGGCGAGGTCGTCCTCGGAGACGAAGCCGTGCGCGACCAGAATGTCCGCGATCGTGGGACGGGCCTGGATCGGTGCGGCTGCCTGCTCGCTCACCGGCGCCCTGCCTCGCCCGCGGGGTCCACGGCGCACGGGGGCGGCGGCGCGACGGCAGCAGTGACCACGTCAGCGATATCGGAGGCCGCCTGCCGCCGCTCGTCACTCGATCCAGGGAGCAGATGCCGGTCAGTCCACTAGATGAGTGATTCCACGGGGTCAGGCGACGTAGTCGACGAGGGCTCGGCTGGGGCGGCCGAGTTGGTGGTTGAGGCTGATGCAGGCGGCGAGGCAGAGGAAGCGTTGCAGGATCCGTTCTTTGACGCCGGCGAGGGTGCGGGCGCCGTGGCGTTCGAGGGTGAGCAGGTCTTTGCAGGTCCAGATGATCGATTCGATTCGTTGTCGGATCGGGGCCAGGTGAGGGCCTTGGCCGGGTTCGTCTTTGCGGCGGGGACGCACGATGGTGGCGTTGAGGTCGGCTACGGCGTTGGCGAAGTCACGGCCGGCGTAGCCCTTGTCTGCGAGCAGCGTTTCGCCGCCTGTTCGGTGGCAGCGGGTGAGCAGCTCGAGTCCGACCTCGCGCTCGTCGCGTTTGGGCGAGGCGAGCGTGAGCGCTCTGGGGGTGCCGTCGCAGGCGAAGATGGCGTGCAGGCGGAAGCCCCAGAAGTAGCGGGAATGGGACGCACAGAAGCCGTAGTCGGCGGTGTCGCTGAGCGCCGAGCGTTTCACGGTCTCGCGGCTGCGTGCGCACTCCAGCGGTGTGGAGTCGATCAAGAGCAGATCGTCGCTGAAGCCGGGGCTCTGGCTCGCGAACACGCCGATCAGCCACTCGATCGTGTCGGCCAAGCGGCGGCGGCGCTTGAAGTACGCCGACTGCGAGGGAATCTCGGGGAACAAGTGGCAGAGGCGCTTCCTGGCCACCTTGAGGAAACGACGGTCGCTGGGGATCCCCATAATCGCCTGCGCCACACAGAGCGTGACCACCTCCGCGTCGCTGACCAACCGCCGCGCATTCGCCGCAGGCTCGGGCAGGAGATCATCAGCCGTGCAATAAACGACCGTGCAGAGAGTGTCGAGGTCGGCGTCCATCGTGGCCTCCTGGTCGACGGTGTCTTGAACACCGCCGACTTCGGCCTCTCTGCCACAAACCCCTCGAACACGGCCACCGCCGTGGAATCACTCATCTAGAGAGGATCAGCCCGATGTCGATCTCCAGAGAGCAGGTGCAACACGTCGCGCGCCTCGCGCGCCTCGAGCTGCGGCCGGACGAGCTCGACCGGCTCACGGTCGAGCTGGGCGCGATCCTCGAGGCCGTCTCCACCGTGGCCGAGCTCGACCTCGCGGGCGTGCCGCCGACCTCGCACCCGCTCGACCTCGTCAACGTCTGGGGCGAGGACGAGCCGCACGCCTCGCTCCCGCTCGAGGACGTGCTCGCGAACGCGCCCGCCGCCGAGGGTCCCCTCTTGCGCGTGCCGCCGAGCGCGGGGCCCGAGGTGGGGGCGTGATCGACACGCTGCGGCTCAGCGCCGAGCAGGCGCTCGGCCTACTCGAGCGCGGGGAGGTCTCGTCGCTCGAGCTCCACCGCGCGTACCTCGACGCAGCCGGGGAGCGCGACCCCGAGCTGCACGCCTACCTGCGCCTGGTCGAGGACTGCGAGGGCAGCGGCGTGCCGATCGCGCTCAAGGACGTAATCTCGACACGGGGCGTGGAGACGACGGCGGGCTCGAGGATCCTCGCCGGCTACGTGCCGGTGTTCGATGCGACCGTCGCGGCACGGGTGAAGGCGGCCGGCCTGCCCCTGGTCGGAAAGACCAACACGGACGAGTTCGCGATGGGCTCGTCCACCGAGAACTCCGCCTACGGGCCCTCGCGCAACCCCTGGGACCCGACCCGTGTGCCCGGGGGCTCCGGCGGCGGTACCGCCGCCGCCGTCTCGGCAGGGCTCGCGCCGTGGGGGCTCGGCTCCGACACGGGCGGCTCCATCAAGCAGCCATCGGCGCTGTGCGGCAACGTGGGGCTGCGGCCCACCTACGGCACCGTTTCCCGTTACGGCGTCGTCGCCTTCGCCTCGAGCCTCGATCAGATCGGCCCGGTGGCGAAGACGGTGCGCGACGTGGCGCTGCTGTACTCGATCATCGCCGGACGGGACACCAGGGACTCCACCACCGTGGAGCTGCCCGAGCCCGTCGTGCTGCCCGTGGACGAGTCGCTCAGGGGACTGCGCATCGGCGTCCCCTCGCAGCTCTCGCAGCTCGAGGCGATCGAGCCCGGGGTGCGCGCGTCGTTCGAGGCTGCGCTGGAGGCGGCCCGCGCGCTCGGCGCCGAGGTGGGGGAGTGCGAGCTGCCGCTCTCGTATCGCTACGGCACGGCGTGCTACTACCTGATCGCCCCGGCCGAGGCGTCCTCGAATCTCGCCCGCTACGACGGTGTCCGCTACGGGCCCCGCTCGCAGGGCGCGACCTACCGTGAGATGGTGGAGCGAACGCGTGACGAGGGCTTCGGCGACGAGCCCAAGCGCCGCATCATGCTCGGCACGTACGCGCTCTCGGCCGGGTACTACGATGCGTATTACGGGCAGGCGCAGAGGGTACGCACGCTGCTCGGCCGCGAGCACCACCAGGCGCTGCAGCGGTTCGACGCGATCGCCACGCCCACGTCGCCGACCGTTGCCTTCCCCCTCGGGGACAGGGCCGCCGACCCGCTCGCCATGTACGCGTGCGATGTGCTCACGATTCCCTCCTGTCTCGCCGGCCTGCCCGGGCTCAGCATTCCTTCCGGGCTCGCCGAGGGCCTGCCGGTGGGCCTGCAGCTGATCGGCCGACAGTTCGGCGAGAACACGCTCTTCCGTATCGGCCACGCGCTCGAGCAGGCAATCGGCTTCGACACCGTGCCGGCGAGGCTGCGATGATCTGGGAGACGGTCGTCGGCCTCGAGATCCACGTGCAGCTGAAGACGCGCACGAAGATGTTCTGTCGCTGCCCGGTCGGCTTCGGCGCCGCCGAGAACACCCAGACGTGTCCCGTCTGCCTCGGCTTCCCCGGCGCGCTGCCGGTGCCCAACGGCACCGCCATCGCCTGGACGATCAAGCTCGGGCTCGCGCTCGGCTGCGAGATCGCGCCGCGGGCCGTGTTCGCGCGCAAGAACTACTTCTACCCCGACCTGCCGAAGGGTTATCAGATTTCACAATACGATATGCCTTCTTGCACAAACGGCAAAATGATAGTGCCCATGTCCGGGGGAGTGCTCGAGGTCGGCATCGTGCGCGCGCACCTCGAGGAGGACGCCGCCAAGACAGTGCACATGGGCGGCCACTCGGGGCGCATCGGCGGCGCCGAGTACTCGCTGGTGGACTACAACCGCGGCGGCACACCGCTGCTCGAGATCGTGACCGCACCGGACATCCGCTCCGCCGAGCAGGCCAAGCGCTTCCTGCAGCTGCTCCGCCAGGCGGTGGTCGAGCTCGGCATCTCGGACGCGGAGATGGAGAAGGGCACGCTGCGAGTCGACGCCAACGTCTCCGTGCGGCCACAGGGCGCCGCCGAGCTGCGCACGCGCTGCGAGATCAAGAACATGAACTCGTTCAATCACATCGCGCGCGGTATCGAGGCTGAGGCAGCGCGACAGGTGGCTGTCTGGGAGTCGGGCGGCGAGCTGAAGCAGGAGACCTTCGACTTCGATGCCGGCTCGGGCACGCTGACGCCGCGGCGCTCGAAAGAAGAGGCGGACGACTACCGCTACTTTCCCGAGCCGGACCTCGTCCCGGTCGAGCCGCCGGCCGCGCTGATCGAGGAGCTGCGTGCGGACCTGCCCGAGGCCCCCGCGCAACGGATCGTCCGCCTCGCGCGCGAGCTCGATCTCGAACGTGCCGTCGTGCTCGTCACGGGTGGGCTGGACGGCCTCTACGAGGCGACCGTGAGCGCGGGCGCCGACCGTCTCGCGACGGCGAACGTGATCGCCAACAACCTGGTCGGCGCCGGGGTCGACGAGCTCGCCAGGCTGGTCGACGCACGCGAGCGGATCCCGCGCGCCGCCTTCGACGAGGCGATCGCGAACGCGGGCGAGGCCGGCTTCTCGGCCGATCCCTACCTGGCCCAGGAGGCGGTCAGCGACACGGCGGCGCTCGAGCCGCTGATCGACGCGATTCTCGCCGCCAACCCGGGCCAGGTGGCGGCGTTCCGGGGCGGTAAGGAAGGGCTGCTCGGCTTCTTCGTCGGCCAGGTGATGAAGGAGAGCGGAGGAAGCGCCAACCCGCGGGTCGTCTCCGATCTCGTTCGCGCCAGGCTGACCCCTCTCTAGAATGTCTCGCACATGCGGCGCTCCCTGATCTGGCTGTTCTCGCTTCCCTTCGCCGCGGTGAGCATCGTCGCCGGCCACGCCGTCGCCTATCGGCTCACCGGCGCCTCGGTCGCGGCCGGCGGCGTGCACGGCTACCTCGAGCACGCCCCGCAGGTGGTCGCCATCCTCGCGCTGCTCGGGCTGCTCGGGCTCGCCCAGGCGGGACGTGCCCGCACCCCCTCGCACCTGCCGCTGGCGGCGCTCGCCATGACCGGGTTCGCCTGCCAGGAGCATCTCGAGCGCTTCGCGCACACGGGCGAGGTCACCTTCCTGCTCACGAGCCCCACCTTCCTGCTCGGGCTCGCGCTGCAACTGCCGTTCACGGCCGTGGTCTGGCTTCTCGCCCGTCGTCTCGCCCGCTCGCTCGGCAGGCTCGGGCGGCATGCCCCGCCGCGGCTCGCGCTGCTGCCGTTGCTGCCGCCGCCTACGGCGCGTGCCACGCCCGGCGCCGTCGCGCTCACGGGCGCCCGCGGGCGCGCGCCACCGACACGCTCCTGACCGAGCCCCGCCGCCCGCAGGCGGCATCTCATGACCAGGAGGTCATCGTGTCGAAGCTCGCTCTCGGCCTGTCGCTCGCCGCTGCGCTGCTCGCGCTCGTGGGCGCCGGCAGCGCCGGCGCGCAGACCGGCGCCGTCAAGCCCGTGCTGATCTCGATCACCGTCAAGAAGGGCCGCCCCGTCGGCGGCATCAAGCGCCCCACGGTGCAGAAGAACCGCGTCGTGCGCATCGTCGTCGTCACCGACGCAGGCAAGGAGATCCACCTGCACGGCTACGACATCGAGAAGACCCCGCGCATCGGCAAGCGAACCGTGATGCAGTTCAAGGCGAAGCTCGCCGGGCGCTTCGAGCTCGAGCTGCACAGCCCGGACGCCCTGCTCGCCGAGCTGACCGTACGGCCCTGACGATCGTGCTCTCGCCCGGGCTGCTCGCGCACGGGATCGGGGGGGTGCGTGACCTCCCCGTCCCGGCGTGGCTCTTCTACTGGGGCGGGGCCGTCGTCCTCGTCGTCTCCTTCGTCCTGCTGGGCGGCCTCTGGAAGACCCCGCAGCTCGCCCGTCGCGCCGCCGGCCGAGCGCTCGGCGAGGGGCTTTCGCGCTTTGTGCTGGGACCGCTGCGGGTCGGCCTGCAGGTGGTGTCGGTCGGCCTCCTCGGGCTCGTGTTCGTCGCCGCGCTCTTCGGCGCGACCGATCCGTACCGGAACCTCGCGCCGACCTGGATCTACATCGTCTTCTGGCTCGGGCTCCCGGCGCTGTCGGTCCTGCTCGGCAACGTGTGGCGGGCGCTCAGCCCCTGGCGAGCCCTGGCAGACGGCTACGTCTGGCTGCGTGAGCGGGCGGGAGGCGAGGCGCGCCCGCTCGCGAGCTATCCCGGGCGGCTCGGGCGCTGGCCGGGCGCGGTGGCGCTGTTCGCCTTCGCGGCGCTCGAGCTGGCCTACTCCGAGCCGGCCAGCCCGCGCGCGCTCGCCTTCGCCGTGGCGCTCTACACGTACGTGGCGCTCTTCGGCATGGCGGCCTTCGGCCGCGAGACCTGGAGCGCGCGCGGCGAGGGCTTCGCCATCCTCTTCGAGCTCTTCGCCCGCATCGCGCCGCTGACGAGCCGGGCGGGGCGCATCCACGTGCGCCTCCCGCTGACGGGGCTCGCCGGCGCCGAGCGCGTCCCCGGCAGCGTGGCCTTCGTCGCCGTCATGCTCGGCACGGTCGGCTTCGACGGGTTCAGCCGCACGGTCAGCTGGCAGGACCTGACCGCTCGCGTCGAAGGGCCGTACGTCGTCGATCGACCCGGCCTGGGGGAGCTCCTCGTCAGCGGCCTCGACCTCGCCGGCATGCTCGCCTTCGTCCTCGCCGTCGCCCTCGCCTTCCTGGCTGCCTGCGCGATCGCGCGCTCGATGGTGAACGCGCCCCGGCCCCTCGCGCCGGAGTTCGTCCTCTCGCTGGTGCCGATCGCGTTCGTGTACGAGTTGGCGCACTACTTCTCGCTGTTCGTGATCCAGGGGCAGTTCACGATCCCGCTGCTCTCCGATCCGCTCGGACGCGGCTGGGACCTGCTCGGCACAGCGGGCATGACACCGAACCTGGCCGTGCTCTCGCCGAACACGATCTGGTACGTGCAGGCGGCGTCGCTCGTGGCGGGGCACGTGGCCGGCCTGGTCGTGGCCCACGATCGTGCGGTCGACGTCTTCAGCGACCGGGGCGACGCACTACGCTCGCAGTACGCGAT
>WBZO01006873.1_pt1 | contig 10797 bp, 13 predicted proteins | sample 5204261 | NCBI WGS metagenome assembly WBZO01 (sample SAMN12412400, study PRJNA552823) | activated sludge metagenome | isolation source: activated sludge from anammox sidestream of wastewater treatment plant... | place: USA: North Carolina | collected 2017-09
CGCGAAGTCAGTCCACGCCGCCTTGATGCGGGCAACCATCCCAACCTGGGTGTTGGCCCTCGCAGCCGCCGCACCAGCGAATCTGGCTTGAAGGGCGTCCGCAAGCTCCATGCTGGACATGTAGCGCTTGTTCTCGATGTCAAAGTCCTTGGCAAACTTCTCCATGAGTCCGGCGCGATCTTCAGCACTGGCTTTTGCGATCTCGACCCAGCGCTCTGTGACATCCGCCATGTCCTCGCCGGTTGCAGCCGCTGCGTTAGCCAGAGTCTCCATATAGAACTGGGACGCCATGCCTACTTTTTCGAGTTCGTATACGGACTTGCGGGCGACCTCAGGATCAATCCCAAACTGGCGGCTTAGGCCCGATGCCTGGGTCAGCACTTTTTGCGCTCGTGCTTGATCCTTAAAGAAGGAGGACATCTGCTGGCCGAGTGCCTCCATCGCAGCCCCGGCCTTGGCCCCCTCCCGAATGATGGCCGACATGATTCGCTTAACGCTGACCAGCGCTACTGTTAGCGCCGCAGCCGCGACTGCAACGCTTACGATACCATAGCCAAGGAAGATGAGGCTGAAACCGAACCCAACGACGTTGCGGTCGAGGGCCGCAATGCCAAGCATGGCACCCTGTGCAGAGCTAGACAGTAGCAGCATAGCCTTCGCTGCTTTTTCTGTACGCTCGGGCATAAGCTGGCCACGAACCTTACCGCTGCTTTCCTTAAATCCTCCATGACCACCGCCGGATATGCGCCCGCCTCTACGCCCGCCACCGCCCCCTACATCACTGGCGGTCCCGGTCGTCGGATCGGTCGGTGCCATTGTAAGCATACCAATTGCGGCCTGGGCCTGCGCAGCATCCGTAGCGATCTTGCGAAGTACGTCACTGATGCCACGTAGCTGACCACCACGTGCGGCCCCAGCGCGTGCAGCCAGCCGGTCTAGCTGTGATGCAAACTTCTGTATCTCGTTAGAGGTTAGCACCCCAGCCTTCTTCATGTTCAGCATGTCGCGCTGAAGCATGAGTAGGCGAGCACGCATCTTATCAGTCGCCCCAAGGCTTTGCATTTGTGCCCGGCTAAGCTGATCGACTGTCTTTTTAACCTGCTGGCCGCTGCGGTCAACAACTCTGAAGCTCTTAGCGGCATTGCCGGTAGAGCCAGCCATGTTAGCCGCAACTTTATCGATTACCTGTCCAACTTGGGTCATCGACTGGGTGAACGCGCGCTTGTATGCCGCATTCATTTTGGCAGCGGACGCCGCCAGCCCACCCATTGCCGCCTGGGCCTGCACGGTATCGAGGATTAGGTGCGCAGTGTAGTTAGCCTGGCCACCGCCGCCGAATGCCACTGGGCTACCTCCAACCGTACTTGCGAATGAGCCGACCTATTCTGTCTGTCAGGTACCGACCCATTTCGGCGTGAAGCTCGGGGCCTACACCGTCAGCAGCATAGGGGTCAGTTGCCCGCCTAAGCAAGTGCATCCCCTCCCAGCCCTTACGCATGATCTTTTTGCGGATGTTACGAATAGACCGCGCATCGGAGACGCCCAGCTTCTCCTCTGCCCAATTTTCGATGACCGAGAGCGGAACAGGGCCAGGAGGCCGTCCGAACTCGACGAATCCGGCGTGGGCCGAATCATTGCGAATACTGATCGCACCAAGCTGCGGCTGTACCCAGATGCGGACGCCACGGCCCCACGCGCCGCTGAATGCTGGAGGCAGCTTACGATTACTGCCTCCCGCCGGGTAGTTGTAATACTGATCGAACACGGCCCGCCGCACGGTATCGTATGCACCCTGAAGGATAATGCGCCGTTCGTCTGGGAGGTTATCTCCGAGGGCGCGCAGATCGCGGGCGAACTTGAGCCATTCCGTCATGTCCAACTTGGCTCGGGGCGCTCCGCTTGGCATTCTCTCGTTCCCTTTCAGCAGCTTCTGCGTGTACACCTTCCAGCCACAGGAGCCGGTAGATCATCGCCGGGCTGTTATCCTCCCAGAACTGGCGCTCGGTCCAGTGATACGTACGCATACACTCAGCAACGATGTACCATTCAGGTAGCGGGAGGCCACCCGATTTTGGTCGAGTGGCCTCCAGAACCTCGGCGATGACTGACTCATCAACATGCTGGCCCTGCGACTGTGCTAGCTGAATCAGCCTCCACTGCTGCTCAGCTACTGGGTTTGTCCCGCCCCTGAGAATGGAATCACGGACTGCTGCCCTTTCTCGAAAGGGATGGTGCGAGCCACCGCATCTTTCGCGTCCGGGTCGTCCGCCGGGATTGGCTCCTTGATGTCAGGCATATCATAAGACATGGCCTCATCAACGATGGCAGAGAGCAACCCAACTGGAAGCTCCATGAGCTTCGAGAGGTTACCTGATTCGGCCAACTGGCGCGGAGTTGGGAACGGCTCCTCAGTCTCTGGGTCTTTCAATGTCCACGATACGACGAACACAGGCATAAGAGCCTTGATGCTCTCCATCTGTGAATCGACCATGGCCATGTCGGGATTCTCGCCGCGCTCACGGGCCGCGTTCGCGGCTTGCTCTGCCCGCTTGTCGTTCTCCTGCATCGAGGACATGACTTCCGAGTTGGTCTTACTCGGAAGCCACGCCAGCGGGATGACTTTGACGGTAGCATTATCGTTCGGCGGGTCAAGCTGGGCGTTTTTGCCAAGCTCAACAGTGATCGTCTTCCAAGACACGGGCGTACTCCTGATTTTGATTTAAGGGCCACCGGCTGGCAGTGGCCCATTAATCCTTAGTAGGCGGTTGCCTGGCTGTTCTTCAGCGCGACTACGCAGCTACCGACATCGGTAGCGTTGTAGATGCCCCGGAATGACAGGCGCATGAAGGTCGAGATGCCACCGCGATCCCACTCTGGTGGCGCGGCCCCGAAGAAGGCATCCGTGCACGTAAGCGCAAGCTCGCGCACCGGCGATCCCTTGGTGAACTCCAGCAAGAACGACTGGCGCACACCGTTGCGGAACAGGTTGTAGAGGTTCATGCTGGTGAATGCCACCTGCAAGCTGCCCTCAACGCGCATCGGCCCCGCATTGATGAACGACGGGTCTTGGTCATCACACCCGGTGTGCACGACCTGGAGGTCGCGGGTGAGGTTGATTTCACCCTGAGTCACAACACAGGGGCTGGTAAGGTCAGTGCTGGTGATCGTGGCCCGCCAGCCCTCGAATGCCGTCTCGATACCAATGGCCGGTGCCGCTGGCGTCACAACGGTTGGCAACTTCGACATCAGGTTGGTGCTGTACGTCAGCGGGCCGCTTTCTGCGTTCCACGAAAGCGTAAGCCCGGCAAACCGCGCACCGGTGTATCGGACACCGCCGTTGGCCCCGGACAGATACGTCTCCTCGATGGTATACGAGGGAACGTCGATTTTCTGCTTGAACGTATGGGTGTACGGATCAGCGGCACCAGTCACCGTGTCCTCGCCGAAGATGCCCATGAGCGGGTGGCCAATCGCGATTGGGTACAGCCAGCCCTCATAGGACATTTCGCCCTGGCCCGCATCAAGCAGTGCGTCGAAGTCCGCCGTGGGCACGCCGCGTTTGCCGTCGTCGTACGTCGCCCCAATCTGGGGGACGCCAGAACCGTCCGTGATTGGGAAGGTCACGTCAGGAGCAACGCCGGTTCCCCAAACGGTCTCCTTCTTGAGCGCCACTTGATACTGAAAGGATCGCGCCTGCGTCATTGTCGTTACTCCTCAGAGCTTGGCGTGCTGGCTGCGGGCTTCGCCTTGGCTGGAGGCGTTCGGCTGAAAAGGTCAGGGCGAGTGCTCACGAGATACGCAGCCACAAGTTCAACCACTCGAACCTGCCGCTTGGCATCTGGCGTGATGTTGTCCAGCGACCCGATGCTGATTGACCGCACGTTCGGGTCAAGGATGTACAGGTCAACCAGAGTTTCTGGTTCTTCGGGCTGAGTCATGGGTGTGACCTCCGTAACGGTGAAACCATAGAACGCCGCTCCAAGCGGGTCAACTACTGCTGGCGGGCATACACACATCAGACTGGTGCCACCCCACTTTGGATGTCGTAGAGAGAAAGAGAGAAGTGTGCTTCGTAGCCACCAATCCCTCCAAGCTCTGCTGGCTGAATAGACTGTAGCGACAGCGGGCGGGCGATACCGAATACGAGATCGTCGAGCGTACGCACACTTTGAAAGTATGAGAGTACAGTGTCGATGAGGGCCTGCATTACGTCCTCACTAACCAACTCTATGTAGCCAAAGAACATTGTGACGCTGTACGTGTGATCCCAGTGAACTTCGCAAGTTGGGACCCGCCCGTGGTCAGTGTCTGAGGTATGTGCGATGCTAGAGACACGGCGCATAACCCAGCACTGCACGTACTGTTGATCAGACTGGCGTAGAGAGTCTACAACCGCTTCCCAGTCCACCAGCTTGGGGTCTTCTGTGTAGACATTCTGGGCACCAGCCGCTTCCAGCTTGGTCTTTATCGCCGTTTTGATAGTCAGCGTATCAAGTGCCATCAGCGTGTACCGTGCGGGCGGTGGGTCATGTACGGCTCGCCCATCTGTGTAGACTGATCAACGTCCATGACCAATCCCAGTGCTGGCGGACGATCGTGGCTCAGGTTCAACTCCCGCAAATAGCTGGCCTCGTACTCGCGTCCCACTCTGCGGTACTCATCACTCTTTGAGCGGAAGTTCACAAAGTCGGCAGGCATCTGCTTGTCATTGGTACCGGCCATTTTGCTGGCCATTGATGTCGCAAGGAAGTGGGCACTCACCCACAAGAGCGCACTGCCTAGCGAGTCTGGGACAGTCGTGGTCGCGGCCCCGTCGATGCCGGTCAGCTTCCACGTCGTGGTGTACGTAACAAGCGCGCCCTGGCTGCTTACCGTGTTGTAGAAGTACAACCAGTAAGCACCGTTAAGCTGCACCACGCGGTAGTCCTTATGATCCAACAAGGCAATGTTATCGAAGGACACGTCATCCGGGTAGGGGCGCATACACTGCCGCACTACGCTGAACTCAGGTACCCAGTCAGTGATCAGCGACGATATCTCGAAGCGCTTACCGGTGGTAGTGATCTCGAAGTGTCGCTCACTGGGCCGATCCTTGGACATACGCCAAAGACCCCGACCGATAACCAGGTCGAGGGTCTCGTCGCTTACGGTCTGGGCCAGCAGATTCTGGAACAAAACTCGCAAGTCGGCGCGTAGCGTATCCCGCGTAATGGTCACTTAGCTCTCCGTGATGACGCGAACTCTGGTAACGTCTGCGGTATCGCAGCCGCTTGTGGTAACGGTGATCTTGCCGCTAATGTGCCAACGTTCGTAGACGCCAGCAACCAGCGTACTCAGATCGGCGGCTACGGCCTGCTTACGCGGATGCAAAATGACATCAGCGTTGCCAACCGCCAGCGGGCCGAACGTGACAGCGAAGCCTGGGGCCACGTCAATCTTGACGGTGACCGTGCGCCCAACGTTGACTGCGCCCTCTCGGCTGATCACGATGGCGTCTAGCGCACCGTTAACCGCCCCGCCACGTGCGTTGTCCGTAACGTTGCCAACGACCCGGTGATCACTGAGTGTGTATCCTGTCGTCATTCTGAGTCCCCACGGTAATACTGCGTGAGCGTCTGCCACTGCTTGGGCGGAACCCCAAGCTCGCGGCTGTCCCAAAGGTACCCGATGTACTCCCTGAGATCATCTTCAGAGTACGCTGCGCGGGCGTCCTCATCCAGCCCCTGATCGATCTCCCAGCCAGAGATAATCAGCCAGAGTTCATCCGGTCGGTATGACGCGACCTTCGCTGGAAGCGGAGCGCCCCGCTTGCGTTCCCCCACCGAGAGCACGCCTTGGTCGGTTGAGGCCACATCACCGCTCAGAAGCTTGGCAATAATCTGATCCACCAGCCCATTTTTTGCGTGGGCTGGCTTATCGATCTCGGCGGCTAGCGCCATTTCACCAAGCATGGTCATGTTGAACTTACGAAGATACGCCTGCTGGTCTGCGAGGGTTGGCATTCCTCGCAGAGCCAGGCGCAGGGTATCAGTTTGGCTGAGTTCATCACTCATAACGGCGTGCTCCTTTGTGATTAGGCGGCGGGCCGCAGAATCACGGTGATCGTGCTGGTGGTTGCCCAGTCGGTGGACCCAGCGTTGTCGATCTCAACGTAGTTGCCGACGACCGTGGCCGCGCCGTCCCAGGCGACGACAGCACCAGAGGCTGTGACACGTACGCGCACATCTTCCACCACCGGCACGTACGGGAAGGGGCCAAGATAAATCTTGCCCTCCGTCACCTGTGCAGCGGTGGGTACGACATTGATGATTTCGTACATGGACGGCGCCCTTCCGCCTGCGAGGGTCGCGGCATCCCACGCGTTGCCTGCACCCGCAAGGGTCTCGGTGGTCGCCAGTGCAGATACGCTGGCAACATAGTTGCCGCCGCGCTTATCCGCCGTGGAGACGATGACCACGTTGTCCGTAGGCGCATCGGCCTTGACATATTCCTTGCCAAGGTTGTTGATTGCCCAGGCCAGCCGATCTGTGAACACCGCCGGGGTCAGGGTGCCGCTCATCCCGACTGGGATGCTGCCACCACCGGGGCTGGCCTCCGTCAGGATCGCCGCCGCAGCCGCGTGGGTTGCGACAGTCGTCCCGAAGGCTCCACGCACGACCTGGATGTGATCCGCATCGAGCGCCGAACGCACGTACATGACTTCGTTGTCAATGCGAATAACGTCGCCCGACTTGAGACCGTGGGCAAGCATCGTGATCGTGGCCCACGGGTTGTTCGTGGGGCCGGTGGTCGCAAGCTCGCTTCCAAGGTCTTTGGTGCTGTCGGTAGACACATCGGCCACGCGGTAAACGTCGCTACCAATGGTCACCGTCTGGCCTGATACAACGTCCGCTGCGACCCTGAGAAGTTGGGCGGCGGCTTTGCCTGCCGCCAGAAGCGCCTGGTTGGTCTGATCGCCAAGCGTCAAACCACCGGGGAAGCCTGTTCGTACCATTGGTGGGACTCCTTGAGGCCATTGGGCGGGGCTTTCACCTCATATCCGCGCTACCTGCCCGTACCAACAAGCCTTGGACTTACGTCCTCACCAGTGTTACTAACAGACTAGCACAAGGATTATCAGGTTGGCAACCCCTATTTTGCGAATTGGTCAAGGGGAGGGAACCGTAGCCCCCTCCCCCGGTGGTTAGGCGACGACGGAACCGACTGCGCCCCGGTAGTCGTTCCAGTCGGCACCGTATTCGTGCCGAACCTTGTAGTTGATGGTATCGTGCGTGAACACCATACCTTCGGTCCCGCCGTTCTGGATGAAGAACTCGGGGTCTTCGCGGCCAAGGATGAAGCCGACCTCGATCAGTTCGATGTCGTCTGGCGACGCCATTCCGTACCAGTTGTTCGCGTCCGTGAACTGAGGAACAACGATCACGCCGTCCTGCGAGACGCCCCACTTGGACTTGATGAAGTTCGGTTCGTTGTTGGCCGAACCCGGCACCCGATCGCTGGCAGTGATCTCGTACGCCGTGTCCACGAGATCGATCGGAACCAGCAGGTTGCTGAGCTTCCAACCAATCCGCTTGCCCGCGTCGTTGGTCATGCCACCGGCGATCTTGATGGCCGTGGTGAGCGACCCCTTAGAGAGCGCCTGCGACATCAGGTTGGCCTGGTGGTCGTTGTGGAACACGGCCTTGGAGTCGGAGTCGAGCGTGACCCCCGCGCCGCTGTTCGCGAGGAACAGGTTGGCCACGACTTCGTTGATCGTGTACGCGGCGCTCTCAGCGAGGAGCGTCGGAATCCGGCGCAGACCTTCGAGATCGTCGTTGATGAACGCACGCCGCGCCACCGGGACGAGGTTACCGTACCCGGTGGGCGTGTAGCTTTCCTCGGTCTCAGCCCACGAGAGTTCGGTGTATTCCTCCGTGCCGTTAGGCCGCTGGGTCAGCGAGCCGAAGGAATGCAGCCGGATGCGGGACTGTTCCTTGAAGTTGTTGAGCCGCTTTTTGGCGACGATCGGCTGCCACCACAGATCCTGGCCGCGATACTTCTTGGTGAGCATCCGGTTCATGCTCAGACCAAAGAGGTACGGCAGGGTAATGGTAGGGCCACCGATGATCAGGGCCTGGGACGGCAGGGCTTCCTGCACGCTCATCCCAAGGTAGCGGCCAATGACCGATTCCTTGGCGTTGTACACGCCGTCCACGCCGCCGCTGGAGTCACCAGTGACTGCAACGTAAAACGACTTCATCGACTCGATGGTGTTGTACTTGCCCTTCATCTCCGGGTTCGGGTTGCCGAACCAGTCGTCGAGGGATGCAATCACCTGATCGAGGGGACTGACGGACTCACCCATGTTCACGCCGTGGAACGGCACAAGAGTCTGCGCCGTGAGCGAAATGCTCTCGGTCGCAACAGCCCTGGCCACGCCGACGTAGCGATCGATGACTGCGGCCATCTGCTCCTGCGTGACAACGTTGTCACCAATCTCAGCGCGGATGACTTCGCAGACCGGAGCAGGCAGGCCGCTGTTGGTCAGCGCAGCTTCGAGCACAAGGCTCTGCTCACGGAGACGCAACGCGTTGGTGGCCGTCTCCATCTGGGTCAGGGCCTCAGTGATGCGGGTATCCGGCTCCGGGGGTGTGGCCGGGGCTGGAGGCGTTTCAACCACAGGAGGCTGCGCTTCCTGCGTCTGTGCGGGCGGCTGGCCTTCGCGGGCCTGGGCGACGATGCTCTCATAGAGATCCGGTCGCGCAGTCCGCAGCCCTTCGATATTCAGATTTTCGAGTTCCATGATCTCCTCGTCGCTGTACAGCCCTTCAAGAACTGCAAGTGGCTGCCCACCCGCCCCCGGCTCTGCAACGATATCCGCGGACGTATAGGCAAGGATGCTCTCGATATCGCGGAACAGTTTGTTGTCTGCTCCACGCTTGACGACGCCAGCTACCTGAGCGTCAACGCTGACACCGATGATATTCGGTTGTCCCTTCTGGATGGCTTCGCGAATCATACCAGGAAGCCACGGGTGGGCAGAGCTTTCCAGCAGGTTCGCCGTAGCGAAGATGCCGTTGATCTGCTGCTCACCAACCTTGACGCCTTCCTTGTATTCAACGTCAGACCACCAGCCAACTTTATCGGCAATGCTACGGGGAGCGGGCTGACCCTTCTCCGCGCCTGCCGCGTGGTTGAGGTAGATCGGTCGGCCTTCAAGCAGATTGGCCGACGCCTGAAGCACAGGGCCTTTCCAACCGTTGCGGTTACCGGAAAGGCCCTCTTTGATCACAAGCATACGGTACTGGTTCTTGCTGGGGTCAGTGCCCTCGGTAACAAAGAGCGTGGAACCCTCGAACCGCATCGTGGCACCCTGGGATTCGTGGGCAACCCTGGCAGCATCGATCCGGGCGATGATGGTCTCAACCTGGCCCACCACCTCATCGACGGCGGCGCTGAGTGCCTCTTTGTCTTCATCAGTCGGCTCGTGACCGATCAGGCCCTTGAGGGCGTCCGCAATACCCAGGATGGCCTGCTTGGTGGCGCTGCTGAACTTCGCTCCAGCTTCCGTCACGCTCGACGGATATCCGACCACCCCTTCAACCGTGGGGAAAGCCTGGGAGTCAATCCACTTGTCACGGACGAGGCCCTTGAGTGTCGTGGACAGGGACTCAAGCTCCCAACGCATGTTAGAGAGTCTATAGTCGTACGGCTGGACATCTGTCGGAATGGATTTGTAGGCGTCTTGGACAGCAGAAAGCGCCGCACGGAGCGACGCTAGGGTTTCGCTGACTGTTGCCACATGGGACTCCCGGTGACTCGCAGCGCCAGAATAGACCCGGCGCATACGAGCCGTCAAGTCACTTTGGGTCGTTTTTTCCAGCGTACTCCCTACCCACCGCATACGTACCGCTTGCGGCCAGTGCCACAATCACAGCAGTGACGATGAACTCAGCCACGGTGCCCTCCCAAAGGTCACTCAGTGCCAGCGATCCGCCCCAGGCCACGGACAATGCGAGGGCCACAAGCGGAGTCACCCGGCCTGTGATCTGGCTAAACATCGGCTTGATGAACAGGCCAATGATCATTGCGATGAACGGAGCCGAGCCAACAAAGCTCAGCGCACTGTCTGCTTCCATAATGGTCTCCAGGTTTTGATTCGCAAACCCACGGTCTATTCGTGAGGTAGGCGCGTGATCAGCCTTCCAAGCTCATGATGCAGGTGCCACATAGCCAAGCACACCGCTAGGGCACAAAGCATGTAGACGTAGCCAGTCGCCTGCTCCAAGCCATCATGCGGTGGGTGCACTACCATAGTAGCTACCAGCACCGCGCTCATCGTAGTCATGATCCACGCCACGGTCACAGTCAGTGCGATGAACGGGCGCGAACCGTTGGCCGCGTACAGCGACTTAATCCATAGGACGTGAGTTACCAGCCATACGCCTAGCGTAAGCACACTTGCCCCAAGATACAGCGCCGTCATTGTTATCTCCAAAGCTGGTTTTGGTGCTTGCGTGCTGCTGCCATCGCGTCTCTAGTTGCAATGGCCTGAATCGTATCTCTGGCTTCGTTAATGGCACTGTACGCGGTTGAGACGGCTTCCGCAACCTCTGGGGTCACACGAGCGTGCCTTGGCTTATAGCCCAACCACCACAAGAGCCGACGTACTGAGTTCATTGTCTTGCCTCACGTAGCTGCTGAGTAAGCACCTCCACACGCTCCTCCAGCTTCTCGATGGTTTTGGACATCATAGACGCCTGTGTAGCCATGTCTTTTAGGACGCTGGATACCTCGTTGAGCGCTCTAATAGCAGTC
>WBZO01006874.1_pt1 | contig 10796 bp, 8 predicted proteins | sample 5204261 | NCBI WGS metagenome assembly WBZO01 (sample SAMN12412400, study PRJNA552823) | activated sludge metagenome | isolation source: activated sludge from anammox sidestream of wastewater treatment plant... | place: USA: North Carolina | collected 2017-09
ACGGTCACCGCACGCGCTCTCGACCACTCACTGATCAAGGGCCGGCCCGATCACGAGCGAGCCATTAAATGGGCAGCGGCATTCCCCAACGAAGGCGTTACACGTGATATCCAGGAGTATTTTGGCCTCGCTGCCGCTTTAGATGAACTGGCCCAAAGCGGCCTGGGCGACCTTATCCTATCCGTTGGTGATGTACGCGACCGGGGTTTTACGCTGGTTGGTCTGGAGGCAAAACCAGTCAGCACAGATGTGTTAAGTGTCACCATGCGACAATTCGGTCGCGACTATATCGACACATCCGATATGGCACGTAAACGAGCCTTACGGGGGTTTATGCGACTCCTGCGGCGCAAGGCATTCCCCGAAAATCAGTGGAAGGTCATAAGCGAACGACAGGGACGTCTGACGCAAGACACGAGCCTCATCCTGCAAGGCGCCTTCATAAACAGCCGCTCAAACTACCCGGAACGCACGATCCAAGTGCGTATTCTATGGGAAGATGAGCCGGTCAAGGATGTTGATACAGAGGGCGACGCGCTCATCGAAATTCGACTTAAGCGCCATCTCGCTCTGCCGGAGAACGAACGCCGCACTCGCGAAGAAATTTTGCAAATCGACACCAACGGCCACGCTCTTCGTTTGTCGCTCAACCTGATGGGTCAGACAATTGAGATCTCGCCCAACCTGGAACAGAGACTAGGAGCCTTTGTCTCTCCCTATAAACTAACGCCGCAGCTTCTCCTGAATCTGTATGATGTCCTCGATGATAAGCTACAAAGTTCAACCCTCACCAGGGCCGATCGCGAAGAGTTTGAGCATATCTTACAGCCGGATTTGCTGGATAACGCCTTTCGGCAACTGTTCAACGAGACGGTCGGCCATCCGGTTGAGGCAGCTCAGGAACGCCTGCTTGAGATAGCGCTGCTATCCCTGCTGGAAGCAATCTATCCCGATTATCACCCCCTGATGATCATCCCCAGCTGGCGCAATTCATTGCAGAAGTACGAAAACGCCCTGCAGTTGCTCGACTCCCGCTTCCAGCGGCAAGGACAGACCGATGTCGAAGGCACGAAAGACGATATCGCTAAATTATTCGCCCAGACCAACACCAGCCTGGATAGCTTCGCACGCAACTTCCCAACCCTGATCGACGGTGTCGCTCAACTACCGGGAAAGAAAAAGGGTAATGTGCGCTTCTCTCTACATCCTCTTGAGCAAGCAATCACGAAATGGTTAGCCAACAGCCCAACCACACAATCCGTTAAGGTCGGCGACCAGGCTGCAACGATCCGTACGCTACCGAAGCAAGAAGTCTACGATCGCGCGCATTCACTAGGTTATCAGGAAGAGGAAATAGATGCCCTGGTAAGTCTGTTAGTCCTGCGCAATCTAGTGGAAGAAGATTCACGCTTGGGCCGTCTACGGCAAGCTGTCAAAATAGCTCCCTCGGTCGACGAGCTGGAGACAGGCGTTAATGCCAGCCTGGACGAGACAGCCATGCTACTCAGCGCATTTCCGAACGACAGTATATTACGAGATTGGCAAAGCACGCTCACCAATACAAAGGAACGTCTAGGAGATCTGCGCAAACAGCCAGATGATAAGGCGCTCGATGGTATTGAAAGGGGTCTCAAGGCCCTACAGCAGCAGGTGGACAATCACGTAGAGAACAAACGGCGCGAACTAGGCGAACATGCGGGACGTATGATACGCTCGGTTCCTCCCAGCAATACCAACATTAACGATAGTCTGGAAAGAACAATCGAAGGATCCGTAGAATACGTTTATCAGGTTAACGAGCAACTGCGCGCGCCTCTTCTCAAGATCCACAATAAATTGGAAACCGATAGTGATGTGCTTCGCCAGAAGCTCGAACTGACTCGCGCCACCTTGCAGGAGGAAACTGTTTCTCTTCAAACGTTAGTGAAGGAAGCAAAGGCGATTAAATCGCACCAGGAAGCGATCGACGGGCTGGCCGAGCGGCGAGAAGCATTCACCGGGCAATTGAACGATTACACCGCCTGGAGCAACCTTGTAGTCGAAGGGAATTCGCTCAGCGAATTGCTCAACCAGATGGGAGATCTGGTATCCGAACAACGACGAGATTTTCAAAACTTATCGCGCGATATCCGGGCTCATCTTAGCGCTCACAAGCTTGACGCGCTGCCGGATACAGCGACTTATAGCCTTCGGTTGGGCGCACTACTCACCAACGCGAGAACCATACGCACCAATGCCATACGACAATTTACAGATCTCCAGGATCGCTACCGACAGGCTCTTCTAGAGGCTCTCAACTTCCCAAATGATCAGCTCTGGTCGGCTCATCAACTAAATCCGCTCGCACCCGATGATAGCTATGCGCGCCTATATGATGACGTCCACAAGACCGTACAGCATGCCATTATAGGTCGTTTTCAGAAAGCTATAGACGAGATGCAGGACGCGCTTCGAAACACCCTGCAGTCACCCCTGATCAAACAGATGCCCTCGGGAGATCGGGAACAAGTTCACGCACAAGGCCATGAGCTGCAAGAACAACTCCAGCGGCTTGCGCAGCAACTAACGACGGCTCGCAACGGCACTTCCCTAACTGTCATCAAGGGCTTCTTCCAAAGAGATGACGATGGGTTTGAGAATTTACTACAGCAGTTGGCCACAATTCGTGGGGGCATAAGTAAATACAAGGCGCTAGTTAACGAACTAAGCCAGAAGCTGCAAAAACTGAGTCTGGAAGGGGGCGAACAGGCCCTTTTTAGCGCTATATCCGGTAACGTTGAAGACTTGGGCGCTATTCGTGAGCGGGCGCAACTAAGCGAGCAAGAGTTCTGGAGAGCCCTCAGCGGATTACAGGCCAAGCGTCGAGTGCGAATAACCATCGAACGGGTGGCCGATGATTGAGCAAATTGACACATTACGCAAACAACTATCTTTAGCGCCAGTCATGGGGCACTTTCATCCGCTCCTGCCACTATGCCTCCCGGCCGAGGTTATGATCGTAACCGAGGCGCGCCGAGTAGCGCTAGCCATGGATGCGCGTGGCCCCGTGCCAGAAAGCCAGATCCTGATTACGCGGATCGACCCGACTTATGCCGATCGTTTTCTCAGCCTGTCCTTGACCGAGACACCACCAGCAGAAATAGTCAATACAGGGCTCATAACAAACCCAAAGACCGCACGCCACCTGCTGACCAATCATGAGATCGGCAACCGCATCGTCAGCGACATGCTGGAAAACAACTATCGTTGCGTGACATTGCTTTTAGTTGATGGCCTAAGCTATGAAGATGTGCGCCGCTGGCCGGAACCATCGGACCCTGTTTTTGTCGATGGCCCTTCAATTACCTTCTCAAACCCGACGGGAGAAGCCGTTCTGCCCGATGTTGGCTTCCCGGCAATTACTGGCCCAGCACCACTGGGTTTACGGCTGCAACACGCTGGGTTAACACGCTCACGAGGCTATACATATTGGGATCGTGACCAGAACGATGTATCCGACCTCGTCTTCAAGGGGATGCATCAGGATAGGGTAGGCAGCATCTCAGAGGCGCTAGACCGATTGGCGGGACAAAATCTGGACGGGACATATATTCAGATCATGCGCATCGGGACGGACGGCCTGGCTCATGGTCGACGTGAAGTTAGTAACGCTGAAGTGATGGCAACTGTGGAAGCGGTGCACAAAGATTTACAGGCTCTGGTAAGTTTGCTCCGCGACGCCGGCACGTACGGAGTTGTCTATTTAACGTCTGATCATGGCGTGTTATGGAAAAGCCAGCATACATTGCAGAAGCTTGATGGTTATACGACCACACATCCGCGATATACAACCGAAGGCCTCGCACATGATCCTGTCACGGTACGTATCACGTGTGGCAATACGGATTTCCATTTGTTCAAGTATCCATATATCGGAACCGCGCTCCGTTCCAATAATGGTGGAGTACACGGGGGTTTATCCTACTGGGAGAGCATCATTCCCTTGATAAAAGTCGAGGTAAAACCATGAAACTGTTTCTGGGGCAAGAACCGCAGAGCGGAACGCCGACCTATTTGACAATTGGTGGGGCGCATGCTGTCTTGATCTGCGGCAAACGAGGCAGCGGGAAATCATATACGATGGGGGTCCTCGTTGAGGAGCTTCTGGCCGGGGCAAATACAGATATCATTCCCATCCTTGTGGACCCGATGGGGGTTTATCACACGATGGCGCAGGCCAATCAAGCCCAACAGGAAGACCTTTTTAACTGGAGCTTATCGGCCAAGGGGTATACCGTGCGATTATTAGTGCCCGGCCCGACTGAACAGTTATACGATCCGGAGGTAATAGACGCGTTACAACAACGAGGTGTATCGATCGTTCCCCTGCAGCTTAATCCATCCGATCTATCTCCAGACGGCTGGTGCGATCTATTCGACGCCGATATCAACGCCCCCCTGGGCATTGTACTATTCCGTGCAGCACAGAAACTTCAGAGACAGAACCGACCTTTTACGATCCAAGAACTCATCGTAACTATAGAGCGGGATGGTCGCGCCAAGGACACCAGCAAGGAAGCGTTGCTCAACCGTCTGGAGGCAGCCCGCGGCTGGCAAATATTTGCAGAAGAAGGCTATACACCTATCCCTGAGCTATTTACACCCAGTGTGGTCAACATTCTCGATCTAAGTCGTTTGGAGCCGGGTCCGCGAGGGCTACGCAATCTAACAGTTTCAATTATCGCTCGTAATCTATTTCGAGCGCGTGCTGACGCGCGTTTGAGAGAGGAATTCGGCCTGGCAACTCCGCTGCCACGGGTTTGGATGCTGATCGATGAAGCTCATCAGTTTGTACCTAAAGGTCAATCAACATTAGCTAAAGATCAACTTATTCGCTGGGCGAAAGAAGGCCGTCAGCCAGGTTTGTCACTAGCCGTGGCTAGTCAGCAACCATCGGCGATCGATCCGGAAGTCCTGTCACAATGCGACATCATTTTGTCACACAAACTGACCAGTCGAGAGGATGTAATGGCGCTCAACAGCCTAAGCCAAGATTACATGGGCGGCGAATTGCGTACTTACATCCGCAGCTTGAACCGCACCGGTGAAGCGGTCATTGTCAACGATGAAATGGAGACGGTGCAAATGTTGCGTATTCGCCCACGCCGAAGCCAACATGGTGGCAGTAGCTTGCCGCCTGAGGAAGAAAATGCCTTCGATATCTGGCAGTGATCTCATCATCCGTAAGGCCGTGTTCACAGATCTAGAAACAGTGAAGCGCATAGCCGACGCACACCGTCACGAGCTAGGCTTCGTAGTTTTATCGGCTCTCCGAGAAAGAATTGAAAGAAATGAAATGCTGGTGGCGGTGCGCGACAACGAGCTTATCGGGTTCGTCGACTATCATAAACGAAGAGATGGACAGCTGACCCTCTATCGCATTGCCGTTGACGAGGAGGATAAGGGACAGAGGGTTGGCCAAGCTTTAATAGACAATCTGGTCGCTATAGCACGTGCTCAGGGTTGTTCACAAATTATCTTGAAATGCCCTGTCGATTTACGGGCCAATCAGTTCTACGAACAACACGGCTTCACACCGGCAGGGACTGTGGAGGGTCGCAGACGTTCATTAAATGTATGGGCCATGTCTCTCGACCATACCACACAATCTACACAGGAGTAAAATTCTCCATTGTAGATCATGCCCTCGGCCCGCGCCGGCATCGTGGGCCATCAGGTGGCGGATGCGCGGCTGTGGCAACATGACGCCATAGACCGCCTCCATCTGGTGCGGCAGCAGATCGACCAGCGTGTTGTTGGCGGCGAGCAGCGGGTCGACCGTGTAGGCCAGACGCAGCCGCTCCCCCTCCAATGCCAGTCGAAACGGCCGCGCCTCGCCGTCAAACGTGTAGGCCGGTTCCTGGGTCTCGAGCGCCTGCCAATCGTCGCGGGGCAGGGTGGTGGTGTAATGGGCGCGCGTGTTCAGCCCGACCGCCTCCACCGTGACGAACGATGCCGGCATGTCTGGTTGAACGGTGATGATGGCGACGGGTTCAGGCCAAAAAGCGGAGTCGATGATTTGGCGTGGTTTCATGGGCCACACAATCCTCCCGAGGCATTACAACATGTATCAAGCGAAGCGCGGCCGCGAAGAATGAACCCGCGCCGCGCAACATAACGATACAATAATAACCTTGCATCAAAGATTACGCAGGCGATTAGGCCGATTACAGCGCCGCGCTCTGCGCGGCGCCCGGCCCATCATCCAGACGCGCCGGCCCGCGCCAGATGGTAGGCGGTGCTGCAGCCGATCACCCCGCCGCCGATACAACATGCCGGGAGCGGCCCGACCATCCCAGAATCATTCTGCCGTAAATCCTCTTTTAGCCTCAAATGCGCTAATATACTTCCGTTTCGGAAGAGTTTTTGCGTCTCCCTTGCATTATCGGCAGCAATCCATACAATGGACGTATAGAGGAGGCCTATGAAACCGGTGATAGACGATCTCGACCGACGAATACTCGAATATCTGCAAATCGACGCGCGCATGCACAGCTCTGAAATCGCCCGGCGACTGGGCACGCTCAGCGCCCGCGCCGTGCGCAACCGCCTCGACCGGTTGATCAACGAAGGCTATATCAGTATCACGGCCATGGCGTGCCCCGAGGCCCTGGGGTATGGAATCCGGGCCGACATCGCCATCGACGTCGAGCCGGGAAAGATACAAAGTGTGGCCCAGCGCCTGGTGGAGCTTGAAGAAGTCTACTACGTTGCCATCACCACCGGCGCTTCGGACATCTCGACATCGGTCGTCGTCAAGACCATGGACGAGCTACAGGATTTCATGGGCCAAAAAGTCCCCGCCATCCCCGGCGTGCGCAACACCGTCACCAACGTGATAACCAAAATGTTCAAGATCGGGTGCAGCTGGCCGTTCCCGAAAGAACTACCCTGAGCCGCGCCGCCCCCTGCGACAAGAGAAGGGGCAACACTAAAAATCGACCGACCTGGAGTACAAAACATGCCACGCAGAGCGCTACGAACCAGACAAGATTGTGAAGACTTCATCCAGGGATGCCTGTTCATGGGAACGGGCGGCGGAGGAAGCGCGGAACGCGGACTGGCCGCCTTGCTGGGCGCCTTGGACCAAGGGTTGGAACTCTCCTGGGTTGATCCATCGGACATCCCCGACAACGCCTGGACCTGTTCCATCTACAACGTGGGTTCCATCGCGCCCCCCGGCCCGGAAGTAGAGGCCCAGATCGAACGCCACAAACTGAGCGACCAGCTAAACGGACGGGAGATGGAAGCCGCCATCAATGAGCTGAGCGCCTACGCCGGGGTGGAAATAAAAGGCCTCGTGCCCGTCGAGCTTGGGGCCAGCAACACGCCGGAGCCGCTGGTCACCGGCGCCAGAATGGGCATCCCCGTCATCGACGGCGACTACGCCGGCAGAGCCGTCCCCGAAGAGATGCAAAGCACCCCCTATCTTTATGGGAAAAGCAGCTACCCGCTGGTTAGCCTGGATCGGTGGGGCAACGTCGTCGTCCTCAAGCAGGCGACCAACCCGTACATGCTGGAGCGCATCACAACCACCTTGTCGATGGCCTCCTTCGGCGTATGCACCATCGCGGCCACTCTGCTGAACGGAATCGAAATGAAAGAAACCGTCGTGCCGGGCACCCTGACACGATGCCTGGAGATCGGCCGCGCCATCCGAAACGCCCTGGAGCAACGCCGCGACCCGGTCAGGGCCGTGGCCGAACACACCGACGCGTGGACCCTGTTCGAGGGCACGGTCGCCGGCAAAGATTGGGAAGACCGCGACGGCTTCATGTTCGGAACGATCCACATCGACGGCTCCGGCCCCAACGCCGGCAGCCGGATGGATATATGGCTCCAGAACGAAAACCACGTTTCGTGGATAGACGGCAAGCCGTTTGTCTGCAGCCCCGACCTGATCGTCGTCGTCGACCGAGAGACGGGACAGGGGTTCACCAACGACATAATCGACGCCGGCCACCGGGTCGCGGTATTGGGCCTAAAGGGAGTGGAGGACTTTCGCTCCGAGTTTGGACTTGCCTCCAGCGGGCCTCGCTATTTCGGCTTCGACATCGACTACGTGCCCATTGAGACATTGATGCAGGGAACTCATAACTAGAGAAGGATGGATCCGGTGAATTCGAAACGCGAATTTGGTTTATTCCTTGGGTACGGCTCCGGTTTTACCTATCCGGCCTACCGTGCCATCGTTCAGGAAGCCGAACGTCTCGGCTATTCCGCGGTCTGGGTCCAGGACAACATCACGGGCCACCACCCGATCCCGCGCGATATCGAGATTCTGGACACCTGGACCTTCCTCACGGCGCTGGCGGCCAACACGTCGGCCATCCGCGTGGGGTCAATGGCGACGCCGGCGCTGCGGCGGTTCGCCCCTCTGCTGGCCAAGACGACGGCTTCGCTGGACGTCATCTCCGGCGGCCGGGTGAACATCGGCCTGGGGTCCGGCGACGACGCCTATCAATATGAGATGATCGGCCAGCGGTTCCCCGAATCGGGCAAGGAGCGCCGGCAAATCCTGCGGGAGTCGATCGAGGTGATGAGGCTCCTCTGGACAGAGGACATGGCCAATTTCAACGGAGAACATCTCCAGCTAAGAGACGCCATCATGAGCCCCAAGCCCGTGCAAAAACCCGGCCCGCCCATCTACATCGCCTGCAACACCAGCCGGCGGCTGATGCCCCGCATGGCCGCCACCTATGGCGACGGGTTGGGGATCATGTGGGGGCATGACCCGACGGTGGCCCAGACCGTGCAGGTGTTCCAGGAAGAGTGGGCGGCGGCCGGGCGCGACCCCGCAGCGTACAAGGCCTTGCGGTCGGCGTTCATCATCTTCACCAATGACAGCGACGAAGAGAAAGCCCGGCAGTACGCCTCCCGTGTCACGACGTTCCCCTTCGACATCCGGCAGACGGCGTCCCCGGCGAAGGTGCCGGAGGGATCCGACGCCGACATGCTGGTCATCGGAAGCCCTGCCCACGTGGCTGAGGAACTGGAGCGACGGGTCTTCGACATCGGCTTCAACCAGCTCATGACCACGTTCGTCGTCTGCGAGGACATGAAACCCGAGACAGACGGCCTCAAGGGATGGGCCGGGTCCTATCTGGCCGGCCTTCGCCTGTTGGCGGACCAGGTGCTGCCCAGCCTCAGACGCGCCTGAGGTAGCTCAGGTCAAACACCGGAAAACCACGATGAAAATTCGGATCATTCAACCCATCATCACCCGCGAGCCTGACAGCCTCATAAAATCGGAGTTTGCCCCGGCGGCAAGGCCCGACACCGAGCTGTCCGTCTCGACCATCGAGCGCGGCCCAGCCTCCATCGAAAGCCAATACGATGTAGCGGTCGCCCTGCCCGATATCCTAATCAACGTCCGGCGCGCACAAGAAGAAGGCGCGGACGCCATCATCATCAATTGCATGGCAGACCCCGGGCTGGACGCCGCGCGCGAGATAGCCTCCATCCCCGTGATCGGCCTGGGCGAGGCTTCGCTGCATCTGGCCTCGATGCTGGCGCACAAGTTCTCGGTCGTCACCATCCTCGACAGAGACATTCCCGACCTAGACCGCATGTTGCGCAAGTACGCCCTGCTCTCGCGGGTGGCCTCGATCAGGCCGATCAACGTGCCGGTTCTGGACCTGCGCGACAACGAGGAAGCCGTGACCCGGGCGGCCATCGAAGCCGCGGAGCGGGCCGTCGGGGAAGACGGAGCGGCGGCCATCGCTTTCGGTTGCAGCGGCCTCAGCGGCACGGTGAAAGAGCTCGCGGCCGCCTTCCGGGAAATGGATCTGCGCGTCCCCGTGATCAACCCGGCTTCAGCCGGCATCAAGCTGGCCGAGAGTCTGGTCGACATGGGCCTCCTCTACAGCAAGTTGACCTACCCTTATCCCCCTGAGAAGAAGATCATCTTCCCATAGGGCGGAGCGCGAGGGAGGGTTCTATTTGAGCGAGAGAGCAGAGGCGCGATCAGACAGGATATAACCTAAAGGTGTTCCCGTGACCCAGAGCAAGAGTTCCCTCATTAAAAAACGGATCGTTGAAGCGCAGTGGACCGACCCCATGGTCCTGTTTCGACGGCTTGCCGTCGCGCCGGCCGTCCTCCTCACGGTGATCTTCTTCGTCCTGCCCATCATGCGCCTTGCGCAGATCAGCTTCTTTCGCAACGTAGCCGGCGGTCTGATGGAACCCGCCGCCTCCCTCGAAAACTATACCGCATTCCTTGGAGACCCATACTACCTCACGACGCTCGGCCAAACGCTTCTCTATGGGGTGATCGTCTCCTTGCTGTGTCTTCTGCTCGGCTTCCCGCTCTCCTACACGATGGTGCGGATACAGACGCGAGCCAAGCCTCTGCTGCTTGGGATCATCCTGTACCCGCTGCTGACAAACGCGCTCGTGCTGGTGTTCGCCTGGCTGGTGATCTTCGGCTATCAGGGGCCGATAAACAAGCTGCTGCTCTTCCTGGTCCCGTCCGCCGAGCCGCTCCGCATCATCGGGACGCCGACCGCCATCATCATTTCCATGACCCACGCCGGGCTGCCGTTCATGGTTCTGCCCCTGATGGCGGCCATCAGCAACATACCCGTCTCGCTCGAAGACGCCGCGGCAAGCCTGGGCGCGTCGCGGGCGGCCATCATGACCCAAATCGTGATCCCGCTGGCGATGCCCGGCATCCTGGGCGGCTGCCTGATCGCCTTCACCTCGGTGCTGAGCGGCTTTCTCTTCCCGCTCTACCTGGGGAGCAACGCGACCAACAT
>WBZO01002769.1_pt2 | contig 10795 bp, 2 predicted proteins | sample 5204261 | NCBI WGS metagenome assembly WBZO01 (sample SAMN12412400, study PRJNA552823) | activated sludge metagenome | isolation source: activated sludge from anammox sidestream of wastewater treatment plant... | place: USA: North Carolina | collected 2017-09
GACGGTCCCCTCGTCCGCCTCCTCCTGCGTGTTGTACCAGTCGCAGATGATCTGCTGACCGGCGACCAGCGTCACCTGAATACCACCGTCGGTATAGGTGAACGGCACGATCTCATCGGAATCAGCCATCGAGCAGAACACCGAGATGCCGATATCGCCGCCCGAATAGTTCTCCGTGAGCGTGAAGGTCCCCGCGAACAATCCTTCGAACGTGACGATCCCCGGTCCCGGAGACTGCGTGATGATGGTATTGGCCTGATCAGTGAATCCGCTGGGACCGTTGATCGTGAAGCTCACCCCGGCCAGTCCCTGACCGTGGCACTCGTCGTAGATACCAGGCCCCGGCACATAACCCGGATCGCACAGCGCTTTGTGCAGTTCGATCGAACCGGTGCCCTGATCGTCGGGAATGTTGTACCAGTCGCAGATCACCGATTGCCCTGCGGCCAGAGCCATATCAATCCCCTGCACCGCATCGTTGTAGGTAAATGGCACCACTTCATCAGAATCCGCCATCGAGCAGTAAACGAAGATGCTGGTGAAGTCACCGGGCACGTTCTCGTAGATCGTGAAGTTGCCGGGGGGAAGATCGGCAAATGTCACCACTCCCGGTCCGGGGGTGTTTGCAAGAACCGTCATATCCTGCCAGGAGCCACCCCCTTCCCCCTCCACGGTGAAGATCACATCGGCCAGGCCGTTGCCATGGCAATCGTTGTAGATCGTGTCGCCCGGCACGTATCCAGCCGGGCAGAGCAATTTGTGCAGTTCGATCGAACCGGTGCCCTGATCGTCGGGAATCTTGTACCAGTCGCAGATCACCGATTGCCCTGCAGCCAGAGTAATATCAATCCCCTGCACCGCATCGTTGTAGGTAAACGGCACGACCTCATCAGAATCCGCCATCGAGCAGTAAACAAAGATGCTGGTGAACTCACCGGGCACGTTCTCATGGATCGTGAAGTTGCCGGGGGGAAGATCGGCAAATGTCACCACTCCCGGTCCGGGGGTGTTTGCAAGAACCGTCATATCCTGCCAGGAGCCGCCCCCTTCACCCTCCACGATGAAGATCGCATCGGCCAGGCCGTTGCCATGGCAATCGTTGTAGATCGTGTCGCCCGGCACATATCCAGCCGGGCAGAGCGATTTATGCAGCTCCAGCGTGGCCGAGTCTTCAGCCGCAGCGCCGATCGTGGCCGTTGCGGTGGCCGGCGCACCGATACTCATGAACTGTGCGCTGACAAACCCGTCCTGACCGTTGTAGCGAATCGGCAGAAAACCGTTCACTTCCGCACCGAGCAGATCGACCTGCGTGTTCGGCAACAGCACCGTCAAAATGGCAGATCCCACATCTGGCGCGGACCGCATATTGACGTCGGATGTCGTAAACGCGACGCCAATCGGAGCGGTCGTCTGCGTGGGCTGGGCCGTGGCGGTGAATGTGGGCTCCGATGTCGCCGTGGCAGTCGCCGTTGGCGGCACGACATCGAGGAATATCTCGCTGACCCATCCACCCTGACCCTCAAAGAGCACCGGGAAAAATCCATTCAACGCATCGCCCAGCAGATCAACCGCCGCTCCCGCGGGCAACTCGAACAGCACTGCGGCGTCCGACGAGGGTCCATTCCGGAAATTGACCGAATCGTTGGTGACTGCGCTGCCGACCGGACTGTCCGGATTGGGCACATCGACCGCCGTTGAAGTCGGGAGAACGCCGATGGTGGCCGTTGCAGTGGCTGTGGGTTCCTCTCCGCCTTCCGCATTGATTTGCAGGAAGTCGCCGCTGACCCAGCCGCTCTGGCCGTTATAGCGCACGGGGTAGAAGCCATTTTCGGGATCGCCAAGCAGGTCGACTACGGCCCCGCCAGGCAGAACGAGGAGCACATTCGAACCGGTTGCGGTCGGCGCGTCACGCAAATTGACATCCGAGGTCGTCGTGGCCGATCCAACCGGCTCGACCGGCAAAATCGGGGCCACGGCCTGGGTCGTTTCTGTCGCGGTTGGTTCCGCAGGCTGGACTTCCGTAACGTCAGTAGCAGTCGGCTGGGGTGGTTCCTGCCCAAAACCGAGGAAGTCACCGCCCGCCCAGCCGTCCTGTCCCTGATATCGAACCGGGTAGAAACCATTTTGCGGATCACCGAGGATTTCGACGGTCACGCCCGCTGGCATTTCCAGCAGGATCTCGGCATCGCCGCTCGGTCCGGCCCGCAGGTTTAATTCGTCCAGCGTGGTCGCCGTACCGATGGCCACTGGCGGCACGATCACCTGGCCATCACCCTCGCTGGTGGCCGTCGGTTCGCTTCCTTCTTCCGGAGCATCGACCTGAAACACGTCGCACGAAATCCGGTTGTTGTTGAGATTGACTGTAGCCACACCGCCCGGTGCGTCGACACGGTCGATGCTGGTCGGATTGGGAGAGGTCACGAAGTCCGGCGTAGCGTAGACATAGCAGAAAAAGACCGAGTCCTGACCGGGCGCCGGATTCGACTCCTGCATGGTGTATGCACCGGGCGGCAACCCGACGATCGGGGCGCGGGCCGGCAGTCCCCATTGACCAGTGACAGGTGTCCAGGTCTGGTTATTGCTGAGCATGGTGAACGTGAACTGCACATTGTTCCGAACCTCAGCGCACCCGGTGCTCCAGGTCTGGTAGTCAGTGGCGGTGGCGTCGAACCCGTCAGGACAGTCGTAGGCATAGACAGCAAGGGTGCCCAGATCACAGTTGGGATCGGTGGCAATCGAGAAGTTGACGGTAGGTGTCTCGCCGCCGACAAATGGGCCGATGACCTGGGGATCGGGCATGACCCCACAGGCAATTGGCGTTTCCACATCGACAGTTACCGTCATTTCCGCCGAGGTGACGTCGATATCGAAGGAGACCGTGCCAGGCAGGCCGGTTTCCCGGGGTCCGTAGACGGTGCCGTCAGATGACGTGGCTCTGATCCGGACAAATGGCATGGGTGTGCCGCTTTCCGCCGACACCGTCGTGACTGTCAGGGTCACCGTACCCTGGGCAGCGACCGGACTCGCCAGAGCGGGAAGCACTGAAAGCAACAACATCAATGTGATCGCCAGCGACCACACCCGCCCGATGACCACCGGCGTCGTGTCATTCCGTTTCATCCCAACCTCCCGGGTCTTCCTGACTGGTACTCATTGCGAGTGCGCCACTCACTCGCCGAAAACGGCTCAAAGCTGGCATTGCCTGGCTGTGCCTGCGCGGCCTCTACCCGATATAACGTCTGCGGGGCCGTATGGTTTCACGGGGCGGAAGGAACGTCGATCGCGCAAAGTGCTGCAACACCGAGATCGGCAGGGGTACCATGGTAGCACGCACATCTGTGAGACGGCAGACGCTCTGCCTCTCCCGCATAAGCGCCCCCCGAATCCACCCGCGCTGAGTGGCAATTCAACGCGGTGGAGACGATAATCTCCCGGCTCGGACACATCGCGACGGTTGTGCGGCGACGGTGATCCGAAGTGAAAGTGGCCATGGACGACTCCAGGACGCCTGCTACTCCCGACACCGGGTCAGAAACCGACAACTCACAGTCCCAGGCGGACACCGCCGCAGCGGCGGGAAAACGTCACCCTACTCACATCAAAGCCAGGCGGCGGGAGGTACCCGTTTCTGACTTGCCGGCGGCTCCAGACAAAACGGTACCCGAATCGCCGGTTCCGCACTCGCCGTTTGTACGGCGACCTGTTTCGAAGCTCCAGCCCGATCTGACCGGCCGGCAACAGGTGCAGGGCTCCCATCTGGGCGACAAGCACGTCCGAGTCATTCGACAACGATCGGACGACTTCGATCGCGCCGGCCCGGGACACCTGGTGGCTACCGAGGAAGCTGACGAAGCCCGCGGCGGTATCAGCCGTGTCTATACCCGGATCAAGCGGACACTCATTGGGGCGCCACTGGCCACGGCTCAGGCGGCACACGAGCGCCTGACAAAAGTCAAAGCGCTGGCGATTTTGTCTTCGGATGCGCTTTCGTCAGTAGCGTACGGCACAGAGGAAATTCTCAGGGTTCTGCTGGTCTCCGCTGGCGTAGCGGCAATGACCAACGTTTTGCCGATCGGGGCCGCAATCATCGCGCTGCTGCTGGTCGTAGGTATCTCATATCGCCAGACGATCAAGGCTTATCCGCATGGCGGTGGAGCCTATAGTGTAGCCAAGGATAATCTTGGAGAAACACCGTCCCTGGTGGCCGCAGGTTCTCTTCTCGTTTCCTATGTCTTGACGGTCTCGGTAAGTATCGCGGCCGCCGTCGCCGCCATCGAGTCCGCGCTTCCCGAGGTTCATGACTTTCGCGTCTTGTTCGGCGTCGCCCTGATCGGTCTGGTGACCATCCTCAATCTACGTGGTGTTCGAGAATCGGGTTCCATTTTCGCTATTCCAACCTACCTCTTTATCATCGGCATGTTCGTCATGCTGGCAATCGGTCTGGTTCGCAACGCACTGGACGGATTCGAGCGTACGGCACCCCCAGCCGAAGCCAGCGAACTGGCCGGGATGGGAGCTGTCGGGACATTGATGCTGATGCGCGCGTTCTCCAGTGGAGGAGCCGCACTGACCGGAGTTGAAGCCATTTCCAATGGCGTCCCTGTTTTCAAACCCGTCGAATGGAAAAACGCCCGAATGACCCTGAGCATCATGATCGGCATCCTGGCGGTCACTTTCGCGGGCATCACCTTTTTATCCTATCAACTCGGCACGTACCCAATGGAAACCGAACAACAGAACTACCAGACCGTGGTGTCTCAGATCGCCCGTGAAGTTTTTGGCGGCACAAATGCAGCCTATTACTTCATCCAGTTCTCCACAATGGCCATTCTGGTGCTGGCCGCCAACACCGCTTATGCCGACTTTCCCCGTCTCTCATACGTGGTGGCCAAAGACGGCTACTTACCTCGGCAACTGACTTTCCGAGGCGACCGACTCTCCTTCTCCACAGGGATCATCGCGCTGGGCGTTTTCGGAGCACTCGTGCTGGCGATCTTCCGGGGCGATACGGAAAACATCATCCCCCTTTACGCCATCGGTGTGTTCAGCTCGTTCACGTTGTCGCAGGCAGGCATGTGCTGGCGATGGATCCGGCGCAAGGAAGAAGGCTGGCACCTGGGTTTCGTCATCAACCTGATTGGGGTGATTGCCACAGGTATTGTGGCTGTCATTGCTGGTGTAACGAAATTTAGGGAAGGTGCCTGGATCGTGTTGGTCGTGGTGCCGCTTCTAGTATTGATGATGCGTCGAATCCACAAGCACTATGAGATGGCTCGTCGTGAACTGGCGGTCCTGACCCCACTCGATCCAGCCGATATTCACCATACGGTGATCGTGCCCATTGCCAATCTGAACCGGGTCGCCAGGCAAACGCTGGCCTACGCGCGCTCGATCTCCGAGAATGTCACTGCACTGCACATTTCCGATGATGCGGCATCGATCGAACAGATCAAGCAGGAATGGAGTGATCTGGGCACCGATATCCAGCTGCTGATCATCGAGTCACCTTATCGCTCGCTGATTGGTCCCTTGTTGAGTTACCTCGATGAAGTCAACCGGCAGCGCCCGAATGACACTGTCACTGTCGTTCTCCCCGAGTATCTTGCCCGCCATTGGTGGGAACACCTGCTGCACAACCAGAGTGCACTGCGGATCAAAGCCGCTCTCCTCTTCCGACCGGGTACCGTGGTGACCAGCGTGCCCTACCACCTCGAGCGACGCGGACACGCGTAAACCCACGCACCGTAGCTTCATCCCCATGGGGCGCAGCGGTCTCACGACTCTGTGGCACCAACGCTTTGGAATCTGACAGGTGGGCGCGGTCCACCCGACAGCTGTTCGAGCGATTCGGATCGTTGCCTGCGCGGCATCTGCGGATATGTCGGCATCCTTCTGATCTCCGTCATTTTACAGATGCGCGTGCAACACTGGTCATCCAGAATAGTCATGCAGTTACCTGCCAAATCGTCGTCAACCTGTGGAATCTCGACCCGTTGATCTGATTCGTCGCACTGACTCGGGAGAACATCCATGAAAGCTCGGCACACGCTCATCCTGCGCTCACTCAGCAGCGCACCAATCGTCGCCATGGTGGTCGTGACGATGATCCTCGGTGTCCTGCCTTCGTTGCCGGCTGATGACGCAGCCGCTCAGGGTGCGGGCCAGTACTATGGTTCGAAGTATCAGTGCCCTCCCGGCTATGATCTGGAACATTCGTCGGTCGACGACGCTTTCGCCAATTGCACCCTCCCGGTGGAAGGTCCGTTGACCTTCACGATCCGCTCTGACGATCCCAGTTATCAGGGCAGCAGCCAGCAAAGCAGCGGACAGTTTGGCTGGACCGATGTGCCGTTTGGTTCCCGGTATTTCGTGGCAGAGACACTTCCCCCGGGTTATCTGGAACCGTGGGTCTATTGTGAGATCAGCCAGTTCGCTGCCGGTGGCGGCGATTTCCGTACCTTCTATTTTCAGGCGCCCGGGGGAGAGATGTTCGTCGCCGGCGATCTCGTCAACTACGAGATGACCAGTTGCTACTGGTTCAACGTTGCCGCCGAAGATCATCAGGCAACCGGTTCGACGATCTCCATCGAAAAGCGGCTTTGCGACGAAGACTACGATCCAGTTGCAAAGTCACTCGACGATCTCTACCAGCATTGCGACGCATTCCTCAGCGGCGTCAAATACACCCTGAACAATGATGGAAACACCGAGCGAGAAACCGACCAGAACGGACACGCGACCTTCGAAGGAGTCAAAGCGGGAGATACTCGTATTCGCGAACTCAAGGCGCCGTCGTATCAGCCGGCGAGAGTGTTCTGCCAGACCCATCCCTCCGCAGATCCCAATGTCGTTTACGAACAACAGAATGAATTACCGGTCACCGAAGAAGAGGGTGCCTGGTATGTCGATACGGCAGCCATCGAAGGGAACAAGGTCGATTGCGTCTGGTTCAACGTCCCGCTCCATGAAGGAGCCACGCTCTACATCCAGAAAAAGCTCTGTCCCCAGGGGTTTGATTTCAGCGCAGCTACGATCGGGGATATCGATGCCAACTGCACCTCTCCCCACGAAGGTGTCTATTTTGAAGTGCCGTTCAACTCAGGGGGCCATAACGACACCACGAATGATGAAGGGGAAGCCAGAATCACCGGGCTTCCCTGGGGACCGATCGAGATTCACGAACAGTCAACTCCAGGTCATTCCCTCGGCGCTGTCTACTGTTTCAGCTCGGAGGATCCGAAAGAGGGTTTTGAGTCCGACGACCTCGTGCCGTTCAAGGACGACACCAGCCAGTCGGGATATTACGGGGTACATTACGACATTCCCGAGGGACACGATCTCTAATGTTATTTCTTCAACGCGCCGGTCGATGACGCACCGGGCATCATCGAAGTCACCAAGTACATTTGTCCTCCCGAATACGACTCACATTCAGGTGACCTGAGTGCCTTGCTCGACAACTGCACGACTCCCCACGAAGGAGCGGGAGTAAATCTGCACAATGGGCAGGGGCAATACGGAGGCGGCACCGACGCCTCAGGGGCGATGCGGTGGGAAGATTTCCCCCCGGGCCCGGTGACTCTTCTGGAGCAAACCGCTGGGTACGCTCTGGTTCGGGTGTACTGCCATGGTGTGCCGGGCAATCAGACCAACAATACTGTCGCCGAGTACGCTGAGTTCTCGGTGTACAGCGAAGATGGGTTCTATCGCGCCGATGCACACCTCGAACCCGGCTATCTCCTCCACTGCTATCTGTTCAACGTGGCAACTGACACCGAATATGCCACCGTCTACGCCTACAAATACGACTGTCCCGAGGGTTTCGACTACGAAGGAGGCGGACGAGACTACCTGTTCCAGAACTGCACGGAGACACCTGACATTCATTTCAGCCTCGATATCGAGTCAACTGCGTTCCATGAGGAATGGTTGGTCAATCCGGATGGTTGGGCTGTCTTCGATCAGGTTCCGCCGCGAGAGTTCCTGCTCACTGAGGAACCACAGGACGGCTATCAGCTGGTTGCCGTGTTCTGCGGTGTGACCGCTCAGAATAGCCTGACGCTGCCGACGTCATGGGAGAGTATGGCGTTTTCAGGGGGAGTGCAGTACGAGCCGGCAGCCAATGAGTACGTCCACTGTGAGTTCTACAACGCACCCAGCGACTATGGGTCTATCGACATTACGAAGTACCTCTGTGGCCCGATCTCACTGCCGGTCGATGGTGGTGGCTCGACCTATGAAACCTTTTCCCAGCAGTGCACAGATATCGGATCGGGGTTTCAGTTCGTGGCGTCATCCGGAGGCGCAGATTATCCGGGTCAAACGGACAACACCGGAACAGTGCAGTGGAGCAATCTGCAACCCGGCGATTACTCGATCGCTGAAAAGCTGCCCCCAGGTTACGACTCGTGGGCTGTTTACTGCACGTCTGATCCGCAAGGCACGTACCAGGAGTATGCGTCTCAGCAACAATTCTCGTTCGACTACACCGTCGAACCCGGCGCAACGCTCTACTGCAAGTGGTTCAATGCCGCACCGCCCACGGACACTCATGTCGAAATCGTTAAGTATCGCTGTCCAGAGGGGTACGACTACTCATCTGGAAACTACCAGGACTTGCTGACGAACTGCGCCAATGTCATCGAAAACGTCTCTTTCACTTTCAGCAATGAAAGTGGGTACGCGTCCGAACAGTTGACGAATGTTGAAGGCGTGGCGACATGGAACTCGGTTCCAGCCGGTACCGTGTATATGCAGGAAGCACCAGTGCCCCAGCACATACCGGTCCGGGTCTATTGCTCCAACACACCGAATGAGAACAGCCAACCGGCCCCGTTCCAGGGATACGACGTTGATACCAACGGACGCTTCATCGTTGTCGAAGTCACTGAGGGCTACCGGCTCGTTTGTCACTGGTTCAATGCTCCGGTCGAAGTCGAAACAGGACAGGTCCTGGTAACCAAGTACATTTGCGACCCCTTCCTGACGCGCGGCGAACCCGGGTACCAGGACTATGTCGATCACTGCACGACACCCGGAGAAGGGTTTCACTTCACCCTGTTTGACAAAAACCAACTCATCATGGACGAAGGCACCACCGGTGCGAACGGAACCGTGCCGCTGCTTTCGTCGCCGCCAGGTTCCAACTACATTGTCGAGACAGAAACGGAGGATTACATCACGCTGGCAGTCTTCTGCACGACCGACCAGGCCAATCCCCCTGTTTCACCGGAAGGTGATCCTCCTCTGATCGACACATCGCCTGACTTCACGGTGTATTGCTCGTGGTTCAACGCCCCGGCGCACACCTCCCCATACGAACCCGGCTCGATCGTCATTCACAAGTTCGACTGTCCGCCCGGCTATCCCACAACGCCGCAAGGAGGGAGGTCGCCTAACAGCTGGTTCTTCGAAGGATGCCAGCAACCGGCGTCTGGTGTGACCTTCAATGTCGAACAAGGCGGATCGACGGTCGCCACTGGCGAAACGGACAGTTCGGGTGACGTGGTGATGACCGGCATTCCCGTTGGCTCCACACGCATCGCCGAACTGCCAAGGGAAGGTTGGGGACCGCCGGTCGTCCTGTGCGCCTCCTATCCTGTGGTCGACGGAAGAGTTCTCGTTTCGTTCGATGAACAAATTGTCGACAACTGGGGAATCACCTACGATCGAACCCAGGACTACGTTCTCGAATGCTACTGGTTCGACTTCCCACCCAGTGAAGGTAATCCGGGCCAGCCAATTCAGATCCTCGTGCACAAGTATCTGTGCGACGACGGTTACCAGTATTCGGGACAGGACTATCAAATGCTGTCCACCGACTGCCCGATTGCCGAAAACCTGGTGAACTTCGATATTGTCGGTGGTGATGGCGGAACCTCAGGCGGACCAACGGATATCAACGGGTACGCTGAATACAACGGCGTGGCATCGGGTTCAATCCTCATCACAGAGACACCGCGAGAGGGCTACAAAACGCTGGCGGTTTACTGCACGGCCTACGTCACCTCTCCAGGCACCCCATCGCTCTTCCCCACCGAGGGAGGACAACTCTCCTACTACCTTGCCGACGGGTATCGGTTGGAGTGTTACTGGTACAACGCACCGGTGCAGGATCGCGGGTACATCAGCATCGTCAAGTACACCTGCCACGAGGACTTCGCCTATGGCTCAGCATCGCTCGAGGATCTCGAGAGCAACTGCACCAGCCCGCAGCCAGGCGTGACATTCAAACTCAGTGGACCTGCCGGTTACAACAGCGATGATGTCACAGATACGGAAGGCAGAGCCGGATGGCCCGACTTGCCCGCAGGGACTTATACCCTGACCGAAGCACCTCCTACCGGGTACTACCCGGTGCGCATCTTCTGCACCGTGTTCCCACTCGATGGCCCATATCCTGACGATCTGGCTTACCCCGGCACCTGGGCTGATTACACCGCCAGTCCGGACAACATTCTGGATATCAGCCTGGACGTGCAGGACGGGTTTGCCATTTACTGCCTCTGGTTCGACGCCCCTGTCGAACACAACACCTGGGTCGATGTCACCAAGTACGTTTGCGCGTTTGACTACGATGCGACCCTGAAATCACATGAACAGCTGCGGACTGATTGCCAGGACTACGGTTCGAACATCGACTTCACGGTCTCCATCGATCAGTACTCGGAAACAGCGACCACCGATCACGAGGGTCGTGCCCACTGGAGCGACGTTCCTCCGGGCAAGATCTCGATGAGAGAGAGTGCGACCGGCTACGAACCTGTCCGCATATTCTGCACTGCTGCAGAGGGAG
>WBZO01003244.1_pt1 | contig 10795 bp, 13 predicted proteins | sample 5204261 | NCBI WGS metagenome assembly WBZO01 (sample SAMN12412400, study PRJNA552823) | activated sludge metagenome | isolation source: activated sludge from anammox sidestream of wastewater treatment plant... | place: USA: North Carolina | collected 2017-09
GGATGGCGGGATGGCCGAAGCAGGCGAGGTCGCCGTAGCCGAGGTCGTCGCAAAGGATGAAGACGATGTTGGGCGGGCGGCTGGAGGAGCGTGCCCGGAGGAGAGCCGGAGCGCCGGCGAGGGCGGACAGAAGTTGTCGGCGCAACATGAATATACGATATCTTGCTGTTCATGAGACGTCGAGAATTCCTGGCTGGATTGGGCGCAGCGGCTGCGGCGCGGAGGCCGAACATTGTGCTGGTGCTGTTGGACGATCTGGGTTACGGCGATTTCGGCTGTTACGGCCAGAAGGTCATTCAGACACCGGTGGTGGACCGGTTGGCGCGCGAGGGGACCAGATTCACCGACTGTTACGCGGGCGGAGCGGTGTGCGCGCCTTCGCGGGCGGCGTTGATGACCGGGCTGCACGGCGGCCACGCGCCGGTCAGAGCGAATGCGGGAACGATTCCGATCGAAGCGGACGACGTCACCATCGCGGAGACGCTGAAGCAGGCCGGGTATGCGACGGGCGGCTTCGGTAAATGGGGGCTGGGCGACGCGGGGACGGCGGGCAGGCCGACGGCGCAGGGCTTTGACGAGTGGTTCGGATATCTGCACCAAATCCACGCGCACAGTTACTACACGGACTACCTTTGGGACGGGGACAAGAAGGTGGTATTGGAGGAGAATCGGGGCGGGCGGCGGGGCACGTACTCAGCGGACGTGATCAAGGACCGGACGCTCGACTTCATCCGGAAGAACAAGGCGCGTCCGTTCTTCTGTTACGCGGCGTGGACGCTGCCTCACTCGAAGTTCGAGGTTCCGGATTTTGGGGCCTACGCGGGGCGGCAGGAATGGCACGAGAACGAGCGGGCGTATGCGGCGATGGTCAGCCGGGCGGACGCCTACATCGGGGAATTGGCTGCGTTGCTGAAGACGGAAGGACTGGAACAGGACACCCTGCTGATCGTGGCGAGCGACAATGGCTCGCAGGACGGGTCAGACAAGGGTTTTGAGCGGTTTCGCAGCAACGGCGCGCTGCGGGGAACGAAAGGGACGTTATACGAGGGCGGGATTCGCGTGCCGATGATCGCGCGCTGGCCGGGACGCACGCCGGCGGGGCGAGTCAGCAGCACGCCGTGCGCCTTCTGGGATTTCGGGCCGACCTTCGCCGAGGCGGCCGGGACGGCGATGAGAGGCGTGGATGGGATTTCGCTGCTGCCGGAGATCCTGGGCAAGGGCTCGCCGGACAGGCGCGAGCCGCTGTACTGGGAGTTTCACAACTTCAATCTGAAGACGAAGCAGTGGCAGGGGGAGATGAGACAGGCGGCGCGGTTGGGGCAATGGAAGGCGGTACGGCAGAGGCCGGAGGGCCCGATCGAGCTGTACGACCTGAGCACGGACATCGGCGAATCGAAGGACGTTTCCGCGGCCAACCCGCAGGTGGCCGAGCGCATGGCGCGAATCATGCGCGAGTCTCACCGGCCGCCTCGACGGCACGACCAAGGGAGCTCGACGCCGGCGACCGGTCTATAGCCGGAGCCGGCCGCGCGGTTATTGAATGGAGATGCGGGCGGCGTTGGAGGCGAGCGCGCCGGCGTGGAGGACGAGGTCCATAGGGCCGCGCAGCGGAAACTCAGGCGGGACGCGAAGCCGCAGGAGGTTAGGCGTCCGGTGAACGATGTCGATGGGCAACCCGCCGAGGGTGGCTTTGAGGAGGGGGTCGAGGATCGAGGTTGCGTAGATGTCGAAGGTGGCGCCGGCAGCGCGGTCGAGCGGCACGGGCGACGAGAGGAGCCGGAGGGGGGCGCCGGGCTGGATCAGGAAGCCGGCGGGAGCGCCCTGACCGGAGCCGTCCAAGGTATGGATGCCGGGCGCGCCGGGCGCGACACGGACCGGGAAGCTGAGAGCGCCGTTGGAGTCCTCGAGCCGAAGCTGGGCGAGGGTTGCCGGGTTAATGGCGGGCAGCGTCAGCCAGATTTCGTTGGAATCGCGCCTGACGGTGTCGAGGGCGAACGTGCCTTCGGCGGTGGAGAGGGATGCGGCAGGCAGCAGCGGGAAGTCGCCGGTCATGGCGACAGTGGAGGCCGGATGAAGGGTTTCGAAAGTGGAAGCGCGGCTGGCTGGGTTGAGGAAGCCGATTTGATTCAGGGTGAATGCCCAGGGCTTGCCGCGGTTCTGGGCTGCGTCGATCGGAACGGCGCAAATCGCGTAGGGTTCGCGATCGCGGCTGAGGAAGAGGCGCTGGACGAAGGGGCGATAGCCGGCGGGGTCGGAGCAATCGATCGCACCGGGCGGGCCGAGCTTGTACTCGTAGAAGGCGATTTCATCGGCGAGGTAGTCGAACAGGACGATGTAGGCGTCGCCCGGATTGACGTTCGCAGAGGGGTTCGCGCGAGGCGGGATGGTATCGATGGCGACACGGGCCTGGGTGGCGAAGCGGAAAGGTTGCCAGGAGGTGTCGATGGAGGCGGAATCGCCGGCGACGACGCACAGGCGCAGGCGGCTATCCGAGGTTGGGAAGGGGTCGTCGATGAGAGTGTCCGGCTGAAGAGGCCGAGGCTGCGCGTACCCCTCCGGGCTCCTGCAGCTTGTGGACTCGACGGGACCCGTTTTGTAGCTGAAAAAGCGAAACGCGCCCTGAGGCTTCGTATTCCAGGACGAGGGCGTGGGGCGAGCCGGGTTGCCGCCGGGCCGATTCGGGTTGACCGGCGACAGCGGATAGCCGGAGATGGCGAGCTGCCTGCCTGGGTCGAGCGGACAGTCGGGGGCAAGGATATCGAAGCGGCCATCGGGTGCGAAGCAGGCGGCGAGGCCGGCGACGGGAGTGGAGTAGGACGTCTCGTCAGGCGAAATCGTGCCGGTGGAGGCAACTTCACAGGGGCGGTTGGCGGCGCAGGCGGCGAGAGCCGGCGCACCCCAAGTGGTTGTGAAGATCAGGCCGGCGATCTCTCCGCCGGCATCGAGCAGGGGGGAGCCGGAGGAACCGCCGCGGATCCCGATGCAGTTGTTTCTGACGGCGTCGTCGGTGTGCCAGCGGTCTTCGAGGAGTTGGACGGTCTCGCCGGCGGCGCAGCGGGAGAGGCGGATTACCCGATCGGCTTCGGGGACGCCGGTAACGGGGATGCCGGCCACCTGGACGGCGTCGCCGGGGCCGGGCTGAGCTGCGGCGAGGCGGAGCGGCTGGATGCCGCGCGAGATCAACTCCCGCGCTGTCGAGCCGAGTTCGAAGACGGACAGGTCGCGGCCTTTCTGCGTTGCGTAGGCAACGCGGCGGATCGGCACGCGGAGGCGTTGGCCGGCGGGGATGTCGGCGAAGGCGAGAAACACGGCCTCGCCGCGGCCAGGCCGGTCGAGGATGACCTCGTTGGTTCCGAGGAGGTCGACGCAGTGGCCGTTGGAGAGCACATAGGCTGGCGCGTCGGCCGCCGCAGACGGGGCGATGAAGGCTCCGGAGCAGGAAGGTCCGAAGCGAACTGAGGCCACGCCGGACAGCCCGCCGCTCTGGCCGCCGGCGTTGTGGAGCGGCTCGCCGAGCGGGGGCAGGGACTGGCCGTTGAGAATCAACGCAGCGGCCGGCAGGCAAAGGAATTTCAGCGTGCTTGACACAGCAATTCCATGATCGCCCGACTGGCCGTGCCTTGGGAGGGTGCGCCGCCGGGCGCAGCGGCGACACTGGTGCAAGGCGCGAGACGAGGCCGGGGAGACCGACTACATATCCATGTAAGGCATGGGCGCGACTTTGCCCAGCAAGCGGGCGTAGACGGTGAGGGCGCCGCGGTGGTGCGCGGTGTGGTCATTGATCGCCCCGAATATGGCGCTGCGCGGCTGGCCGCCCATGACGGGTCCCGGAGGGAGCGCAACTGACCACTCCTGGTCGCTGTGGGCATCGATGATCTGGTGAGCCTGGGCGACGGCTTTTTCAAACCAGGCGCGGGCGGCGGAGATGGAAGGGCAAGAGCGCACCTGTTTATCCATGGTTTCGAAATCCATGGAGAAGCCCTCAGGAGCGAAAGCGCCTTGAACGAACCACTCAATGGTTTGAGCGACATGGGCGATCTGAGCGGCGGCGGTGAACATCTCATCCTTGGGGGCGAAGCCGGAATCGGCGTCGGTGAGCTCGCGAGTGGAGCGGTTGAAGAACTCATGCGCTGCCGCGAGTTCGCCTTTCAGCACGTGTTTGATCATGTTTGAAATCCCTCCGTAGGAGTTTCAGTATGATGCGAAGAAATGGCGAAAGTCAAGTTCGGGGGGAGAATTTACATTGAGTCAGCGGAGGGCGGCGACGTCCTGACCCTGGCGGAGAAAGCGGAGGAGCAGGAGGTCAGAGGGCTGGAAGGTGGTCATGGGGAGGTGCGATTCGGACTCTGGGTCGGACGAGAGGACGTGTTGCCGGACCAGGGAGCGGAGGGCTTCGACGGAGACGCCGAGGACGCGGGCGGCTTCGGACTCGGTATAGTAGCCCCTCGCCGGGCGTGGCATGGTCGTGGACATGATTGGTAATCGCAGCCAATTCGAGTGTAGACGGAGAGGCACTAAATTCTGAATCGGCGAATCGGCTGAATCGAGGGTCCGAATCTGCGGTCCGACTGAGGTGGGGGGCGGACTTTGGTACTAAAGGGCGGGCGGCAGCCGGGTGAGGGTTGATCTAACTTGACTTCCGGCAAAGAGTTGGCATACCTTACGAGTTTCCCGGCTCGCTGTGTGCCATGACTGATCCGGCAAATTCGAGTTTCACGAGCATCGATCAGTACCTGGAGTCCTCGCTCGACACGGTGGAGTCGATCGAGAACAAGGTGCTGACGCTGGCACAGCAATGGGGGTTGCCGGAGGAAGACGCCTATCAGTTGGGCTATGCGGTCCGGGAAGCGGTAGTGAACGCTGTGGTGCACGGCAACCGGTACAGCGCGAACAAGAAGGTGCACCTGCTGATCCGCAAGCTGGGATCGGCGCTGGAGATCGTCATCGAGGACGAAGGGTTGGGATTCGACGAGCGGGAGCAGGGCGATCCGCTGGCTGAGGAGAACCTGCTGGCGCAATCGGGCAGGGGTCTGATGATCATCCGGGCGTTCGTCGACGAAGTTGAGATTGGGAGGCTGGAGGCGGGCGGGACGCGGGTAGCGATGAGGAAGTCGCTGCCGGCGGGCGGTGCGATGTGAAGGGTAGTTCGCTGAGAGTGGAGTGATGGAGTTCAAGGAGGTTAGAGAGGACCTGTGAGCGTGAAACTGACCATGCGCCAAGTGGGCGACGTAACAGTGATCGATGCGGCGGGCCGCATCACTCTCGGGGAAGGCTCGTCGGCCTTTCGCGACAGCATCAAGGACCTTGTTTCCAAGGGAAGCCGGAAGTTGCTTCTGAACCTCGCGGGAGTGTCGTACATCGACAGCTCAGGGATTGGAGAGCTGGTGAGCGGCTTTACGACGGTGTCCAACGCGGGCGGGAGTCTGAAGCTGTTGAATCTGACCAAGCGGATTCAGGACCTGTTGCAAATCACGAAACTGTACACGATTTTCGAGGTCTTCGACGACGAAGCGACGGCGCTGGCGACATTCCAGTAGAGCGGCAGGCGAAGCCGGCAGCCGACCACGGTGCAGTCCCGCGTTATGTCCGAGCAGAGATCCATCGTCATCGCCGAGGAACTGACGCTGTTCCGCGATGCGCTGGCGGCGTTGTGCGAATCTTCGGGTCTTTACCGGATCGCCGGACTGGCATCGGACGGCGACGGGCTGTGGGACCTGATCGAGAGGTTCAGACCGGGGCTTGCGCTGGTGGATCTCTCGATTCCGGGCATGCATTCGCTGGAGATTGCGAAACGGCTTGTGGAGCCGCCGGACGGGGCGGCGGGGGCAAGCGCGACGCGGTGTGTTCTGATGGCGATGCGGGGGGACCGGAAGACGGTTTTGGAGGTGCTGCGTTCGGGGGCGCAGGGGTATTTGCTGAAGAGCTGCACGCGGGAGCATCTGTTTGATTGCATCCAGCAGGTGCTGGAAGGCGGGGTGTACGTATCGCCGACGGTCAACCTTCGCAGCCTGTTCAGCCCGGCGGCTTCAACCCAGAGCGACGATCCGCTGGCGAAGCTGAGTTCGCGGGAGTACCAGGTGTTTTCGATGCTGGTGGAGGGCGTGCGGGCGAAGGAGATCGCAGCGCGGCTCACGCTGAGTCCGAAGACTGTCGACACTTATCGGGCCAATCTGATGAAGAAGCTCGACATTCACGATGTGCCGGGGCTGGTGAAGTTCGCGATACACCGCCGCCTGATCCCCTAGGCGGGGAGGGTCGAATCGGAGTTCAGCGCGGCGGCCCAACGGAGCAAGTCGTGGCGGAGCCAGATGGCTCCGAACAATTTGGGCCGGTACCTGCCCGCTTCGAAGGCGCGATAGCGCTCAGGCGAGTTGGCGATGGCGGTAGCCGTATTGTGCTCGTTCTCGCCGAGGCAGAAGTATAGCGCGCCGGCCAGTTCGGGTTCAGCGCGGAGGTAGCGCAGCCGCGGGCTGATCGCTCCGACCTGGGGGTCGAACCACCAGGTGGCGCCCATGATGCCGCGGACCTCCGGATTCAGCCGCATGAGGGCGGCGGCGCGGAGGTGGAATCGTCTCCAACCATCAGGATTGAAGTCCTGCAGTTGGCGGCGGTCCGTGTGGGGATTGTAGAAGGGCCGGAAGCCGCCGGCCCTGGCGATCGCGTTCGCCACCCGCAAGGATTGGAGGATGCCGCCCTTCAGCAGCCATCGGCGCGGGATGGCCGCGCGGCATTCGATCAACTGGAACCCGCACGGGATCAGGCGCTGCCGGCAGATTCCCAGATCCTTGCAGAAGGAATCGTTCGGGAGCAGATAGGGGCCGGGCTCACGCTGGCGGATGGCGTTCAGGATTCGCCGGAACTGGCCCTGGAAGAGTTCGCGAACCTCATCAGTGTACCGGCAGCGCGCAGCCCTGGCATCGAACTGCCGGATCAGGTGGAGAAGGACCACCTGGTGGTACAACTCGAGTCCGGTCAGGCCGGCGCGATCCAGGATCCGCCGGCAGCGGAGACTCACCGCCGGCGGAAAATCGCGATAGCTGGCATCGTCGCCGGCCGCGTCGAGTTCGGCGATGTACTCCTCCGGGGGGAAGGCGGCGAGCAGATCCGGATCCACGGAGCGGAGCCGCTCCACGAGAGAATTCAGGAGTTCGGCCGATGCTGGCAAATCCAGGCTCCGGAACGGCGGATCAGACCAGCACGGGCGGCGGCAGGGCGACGGGGCCGCACGAGATTGCGGCGGCGGCCCAGGAGAAACCGACGCCGAAGCCGGCCACAACGAGCTTCAGTTGCCGTTCAAGCAGCGGGCGGCAGATGGGGCTCACGCCCATCGCCAGCGGGATGGACGCCGAACTCGTGTTGCCGTAGTCGGTCAATTCGAGGACGAGTTTTTCGGGCGGGATTTTCACGAACTTCGCGAGGTGGGAGAGCATGAACTGGTTGGCTTGATGCATGACGAAGGCGTCGGTATCGGCGATGGACCAGCCGGCACATCCCAGGACGGTCTTCAGCAGACCCGGCACCTCGCGCAAGGTGAAGGTGAAGACCTCCGCGCCGTTCATGAAGAGGTCCTCATCGCTCCGGACATTGGATCCCTCCCGAAGGGTACGCACGCTGGTGGCGGCCGAGCGGGGATGCCTGAACTGGCCGGCCTTGATCATGAGGTGCTCTGCGCCCGTTCCGTCGCTTCCCAGGCAGAAGAAAGACGGGGGTGCGGACTCGTCGCGCTGAATGGCGGTCGCGGTGCCGGCGTCGCCGAACAGGAGCGCCGCCGAACGGTCGTCGGGCGAGATTGTTCGCACGCTCGTGTCGCCCGTGAGCAGGAGCGCGCGATTGACGCCCGTCGAGGCGGCCATGCCTGACGCCACCCACAGCCCGTAGACCCAGCCTGAGCAACCCAGGCTGATGTCGAAGGCGGCGCAGGACTTGGGCAGGTCGAGGCGGCTATGGAGGAGGCAGCTGGTGGCGGGGAGGGCGAAATCGGGCGACTGGGAGACGAAGATCAACAAGTCGACCGAAGCGGGGGGCCAGCCGAGTTCATCCAGCAAGCGCGCGGCGGCCGCGTAACAGAGGTCGGACGTGCAGATCCCGGCCGGGGCCACGTGGCGGCGATGGACTCCGGTCGATGCACAGATCTTGCGCACCTCGTCCAGGCCGAAGCGCGCCCCATCCTGCTCGCAAGTGCGAACCTGTTCCGGCAACGCGCTGGCGATGCCGGCGATGCTCACATTCGAGATAGTGCTGATACCCATGTTCGTGCTCCGAATGAGATCACCGGCGCCAGCGCACCAGGGTGGCGGCCCAGGAGTAGCCGACGCCGAAGCCGACCAGCATCACAAGCATGCCCGGCCTGAGAGTTCCATCCTCGCAGGCGTGTTTGAGCGCGATCGGTATTGTCGAGGAGACGGTGTTCCCGCAGTGTTCCATCGCCAGGTAGAACCGGTCTTGCGGGATTTTCAGGAGCTTTCTGAGATGTTCCAGCAAGTAGCGGTTCGCCTGATGAAAAACGAAGAGATCGATATCGCCGAGTTGTTTCCCTGATTTCAGCAGCAAATCCGTCACCGATTTGGCGACGACGCGCAGCGTGAACTCGAAGATCGCTGGGCCGTCCATGTAAAGATCGTCCCGGCTGCTGAAATCGCCCGCGTCGCCGCTGCGCGGCGCTGTTTCGGCCGGCCGCCGGTTCCGCATTCCGCCGGCGGGCACAATCAGGTTTCCGGCGCCGCTGCCGTCGGTGCCAACGACATGCGGGCCGATCCAAGGCGTTTCGCCGCGGGCTGTGCCGACCAGTGTCGCGGCGGCCGCATCGCCGAAGATGGTTCGCACGCTCCTGTCGGCGGGATGCATGAACTTGCTGTACGTTTCGGCGGTGAGCAGCAGGACGTTGCTTGCCTGGCCCGTTTCGATCAACCCCTGCGCCAGTCCCAGCCCGTAGACGAATCCGGAGCAGCCCAGATTGAAGTCCAGCGCGCCCGCGGACTGGGGAATACCCAGCCTGTCCTGCACCAGGCACGCCGACGTAGGCAGGAAATAATCAGGGCTCTGGGTGCAGAGGAGAATGAAATCGATATCGTCCGGCGAGCAGACCTGCGCGCGGAACAGTTTGCGCGCGGCGGCGACGGCCATATCGGATGAACACTCGTTCTCCGCCGCGATATGGCGGACCGCGATGCCGGTTTTGGCTTCGATCTTAGTCACCGGCCACTCGGGAAACAGCGCAGCAAGCGCCCCGTTCGTCAACCGGGCTTCCGGCAGGTAATACTCAATAGCGCGAATCGCGGCATAAGTTGCGTTAGCCATAGGCCGCTATTTCATCGTATATCCGCCGTCCAGGACGAGCGTGGCGCCGGTGATCCAACGCCCGGTCTCCGCCAGCAGGTACGCCACGGCGTACGCGACGTCTCTGGGCGTGCCGAGACCCAGCGGAAAGCACGCCTCGACTTCGCTCAAGTGGTCGGCCGAAACGGAGGCGGCGAACCTCTCGAACATCGCGGTTTTGACGATGCCGGGCGCCACGCAGTTGACTCGAATCCCATCGCTGGCGAGTTCGGCGCCGAGGGAACGCGCCAATCCGATGAGGGCGGCTTTACTGGCGGAATAGGCGGAGAGGCTGCTGGAGCCCACCATTCCGGCGGTGGAGGAGAGAAACACGACGCTGCCGCCCCGAACGTGACAGTCGCGCTGCCGGAACGCACGCACCAGCATCATGGCCGAAGAGACGTTGACCCGCAACATCTCGTCGGCCTTTTGCGCGCTCAACACCCGAATCGAGATGGTGGCGTGGATTCCGGCGCTGTGGACCAGTCCGGCGAGAGGGCCTGTCTGCGCGGTGACGCTCTTGAGCCATCGGGGCACATCGTCCAACGCCGCGAGATCGAAGGGCGAAACGAAATGCCCTTCCCCCGCGAGCAACTGCCGCGTTTCCGCGAGCCGCTCGGGATTCCGCCCGGTGAGGACGACTCTCGCGTTCAGCTGGCTCAGGACGACGGCCGTTTCACGCCCGATGCCGGAAGAGGCGCCCGTGACGAGGACGACGCCGCCCTTCAAGTCGAGCGGGTTGATGCACGGCAACGCCATTTTAGTCTTGAATGGCGACTAACCGCAGCACGTCATCCACGCTCTTGCAAAGAACCAGTTGCTTGTTCTGGAGCACGATTCCACACCGTTCGTGAGCCAGCGCAATCAGGCTGATGACAGCCAGCGAATTCCAATTCTCCAATCCTTCGAGCGGCTCGGGTCCCTTCAGGGTGCCGGCAGGAAGGTCCAGAAGCTCATCGAACGATTCGAGAAATTCAAGGCGATTCATCCAGTGCCTGCTCCTTGCTTGATTGGGTGCATTAAGTGGCCCTCACTATAGCATTCTCGAGCGGAGGCGTACAATTGCAACGGCCGGCACGCAGCGGCCAGAGGCCGGCGAGCGGGCGCGCGGCCGGGCGGGGCCGGCTCACTTTCGAAGCGGGCGTTTCTTTGTCCGGAGCGGCTCGTCTTCGGGCGCGCTTTCCGGCGGCGGTTGCGTGCCATTGAGCACATGCCACCAGTAGAGGGGCAGTTCAAGCTTGTAGGTGGCTACAGTACCGACGCTGGTGAACGTGTAGTTGCCTTCCGATCCCGATACTCCCGTGATGAGGTCGATGCCCACGTAGGCGGACCGGCCGCTGGGAGACAGGGGCGAGAACGCCTCGCGATCATAAGCCTTGCTCGAGCTGGAGATATTGTTCTTCAGATCGGCGATTCTCCAGATGCGCGGATGCTGATCATAGCTCTTCAGCTCGAGCATGACCGCCTGATTGCGCAGCGG
>WBZO01006878.1_pt1 | contig 10794 bp, 11 predicted proteins | sample 5204261 | NCBI WGS metagenome assembly WBZO01 (sample SAMN12412400, study PRJNA552823) | activated sludge metagenome | isolation source: activated sludge from anammox sidestream of wastewater treatment plant... | place: USA: North Carolina | collected 2017-09
GCCCGCCGCCCAAGCCGGCTGCGCCACCGCGCTCTTCGCTGGCGACGCGCGATCGCTGCGAATGCGGGAGCGCGACCCTCGCTGCGCCGACCTCCACCCCACCCGCATCCTCACACACTTCGACCAGGCATAACGATTCCTGCCAGTCGTGCTTGCCTCCGAAGACGCGGATGTATACACACGGGCGCGTACCTGGAGGCGCTTTATGCACGGACCGGTTGACGGCAACTTCTTTCTGGCCCTCGTGACACTCACCCTGCTCGAAATCGTGCTGGGGATAGACAACATTATTTTCGTGGCCATTCTCGCCGGCAAACTGCCCGCAGCGCTGCAGCAGAAGGCGCGCGTCATCGGCCTGACATTGGCGATGTTCATGCGAATCGCACTGCTCTTTTCGCTGACGCTCTTGATGAAGTTGACCACGCCCATCTTTACCGTGCTCTCCAACGAACTGTCGGGTCGCGATTTGATCCTCATCGCGGGCGGACTCTTCCTACTCGCCAAGAGCACGGTCGAAATCCACGACAATCTGGAAGGCGAAAAGCATGGGGCCGACCCGAAGCTGAAAAGCACGTTCGGCGGCGTGCTGGGCCAGATCGTCGCCATGGACCTGATCTTTTCGCTCGATTCGGTTATCACCGCCGTCGGAATGACCAGTCACCTCGGCATCATGATTGCCGCCATTGTCATCGCGATTGTTCTCATGATGGTGTTTGCCCAGTCCGTCGGCCACTTCATTGAGCGACACCCGACAGTGAAGATGCTGGCCCTCAGCTTTCTTCTCCTCATTGGCGTTTCGCTCGTCAGCGAGGGGCTCGATTTCCATGTGCCGAAGGGCTACATCTATTTCGCCATGTTTTTCTCGATCTTTGTCGAAATGTTGAACGTGCGCGTGCATCGGAACCGCGCCCAAACCGCCAGCTCAGGGAAAGCGGCGGCGGCGGAATAGCGGCGACGGCGCCCAACCCGCGCTCGCAAATCTGCTTGAAACGCGCCGGGCGCCCGCCATATTACCCGCACTATGAATATAGATCAGGGCGGCAGCAGTTCGGGTTCTAGCATCACCATCGGCCTCGCCATAATCGCAATCGCACTCGGCGGCGTAGGTCTCTATTTGGGCATCTCCGGGCGCGGGCAGGAAAACGCGCAGAACAATCGCATTTCAGAGCTTGAGCAACAGGTCGAACGCCTCGGCGGAGCGAGCGAAGAACTCACCGGCCAGATTCGCGGTCTGCACAGCTCCACGCGCAGCGCACTTCAAGAAGTCAGCGCCCAGATGAACCAACTCCGCGAGGACCTTTCTTCGCGCGCACCCGCAGCGCCTGCCGCAGGCGCTTCCTCCGCGCCAGCTGCTTCCCCCACATCCTCGTCGGCGCCCGCGCAAGCCAGCGGCAAGACCTACGTCATTCGCGCAGGCGATATCCTCGGGAAAGTCGCGAAACAGCAGGGCACCACAACCGACGCCATTTTGAAGGCGAACCCCGGCCTCAACGCCAACCGCCTCAAAGTCGGGCAGACCATCAACCTGCCCTAAAACAACCAGCGCCCCTCTCGTTCAACCCTCTCGCGCGGTCGCGCCTATTTCCGCTCCGCGATCGGCACGAGCGTAGCCGCTTCCGGCCCCGTATAAAGCGAGCTTGGGCGAATGATTCGATTTCCAGCGCGTTGCTCAATGATGTGCGCCGTCCAACCCGTGATGCGAGACATCACAAAGATGGGCGTGAACAGCGGCGTCGGAATCCCGCAGCGGTTGTACACAATCGCGCTGTAGAAATCCAAATTGGGGAACAGATCCTTCTCGCGCCGCATCACCTGCTCAATCCGCTCGGCAACTGAAAACTGACGCTTCCCCTCCTCGCTCAAATCCGCCAGCTTTCGCGCCCACACCTTGATCACATCGGAGCGCGGATCGGAATGTTTATAGACGCGGTGGCCGAACCCCATGATCTTCTCTTTCTTCTTCAGCGAATCGAGGATCCCCGCCTCCGCTTCCTCCGGCGTCCGATAGCGCTCGATCAACTCCATCGCCGCCTCATTCGCCCCACCATGCAGCGGCCCACGCAGCGCCGCAATCGCACCTGTCACCGCGCCATAAAAATCGGCAAGCGTCGAGGTGATCACGCGCGCGGTGAACGTCGAGGCATTGAACTCGTGCTCCGCGTAGAGAATCAGCGAAACATCCAAGGCCTGCCGATGCAAATCGTCCGGCTCCTTCCCGTGCAGAGAGCGCAAGAAATGCCCCGCCAACGTATCGTCGCCATTCTTCGTATCAATCCGATGTCCGGTCTGGTGGAAAATCCACCAATACAACAGACACGAGGAAAAGCTCGCGAGCAACCGGTTCGCCACGGCCACGGCATCGTGTCGAGGCCCCTCCGGCTCCAAGCAACCCAACACCGAGGTGCTCGTGCGCAACACATCCATCGGATGCGCGCTCCCCGGCAAGGCTTCCAAAATCCGACACAACGCATCGGGCAGCGCGCGCAACTTCGAGAGCAACTGGCGATAGTCCGCAAGCTCAACCGCATTGGGCAGCCGCCCATACACCATCAAATAGGCCACCTCGCCGAAGCTCGCCTTCTGCGTCAACTCGTCCAGCGCATACCCGCGATAGCGCAGCCCGCCCGCATCCTCATTGATCACCGAGATCGCCGTCTCCCCCGCAATTACACCCTCAAGACCCTTCGCATATGTCGTCATTGCACTTCTCCTTAAAAGTTTCGCTACGATTTCGCCTCGCGCTGCGCCCGCAACCGTTCATCCGCCTCCCGCTCATAGCGGTGATAGTCCAACACTTCATACAGCGCATTCCGCGTCTGCATCATGCCCACCACATCGCGCTGGGTTCCATCCTGCCGGATCTCCGCATACACCTTCTCCGCAGCCAGACTCATCGCGCGAAACGCGGACAACGGATACAGCGCCATTCGCACCCCCATCGCCCCCAGCTCCTCAATCGTGAACAAGGGCGTCTTTCCAAACTCGGTGATATTCGCCAGCAGCGGCACCTCCACCGCCTTCGCAAACGCGCGATACTCCTCAAACGTCCGCAGCGCCTCGGCAAAAATATAGTCCGCCCCCGCCGCCACATACGCCTTTGCCCGCGCAATCGCCGCAGCCAAACCCTCCCCCGCCACCGCATCCGTTCGCGCCATAATCAGCACCGCCGCGCCCGCGCCCCGCATCGCGCGAATGCGCCCCACCATCTCCTCCGTCGAAACCAGCTCCTTATTGGGACGGTGGCCGCAGCGCTTCATGTCCACCTGATCTTCCATCTGCAGCGCGGCCGCCCCCGCGGCCGCCATCACCCGCGCAGTCTCCGCGGGATCGTCCCACCCCGTGTCCACATCCACCAGAATCGGCAGCCCCGTCGTCCCCGCAATGCGCCGCACATCCTCCGCCACCTGCTCGCGCGTCGTGAAACCCAAATCCGGCAACCCAAAACTCGCATTCGCCACACCCGCCCCGGAAACATACAGCGCGCGAAACCCCGCCCGCTCCGCCAGCCGCGCCGCGTATGCATTGATCGCACCCGCAATCTGCAACGGACGCTCCGCCTCCAGCGCCGCTCGGAACTTCTCGACCGGACTCATAAACACTCCCTCCACAACACCCCAACACACCCGCCGCCGACACAACCCGCGCGGCACTTCCAATCCTTGGAAACTCGGCGCGCGCGCACTTCCAACCCTTGGAAATCGCGCGATCCGCCGCTCGCCACTCGCCTAGAAATGGGTCGGTTCACGCTGGATCAATCGTCCGCGCCCCAGCGTCCCGACGAACTTCCCGTTCTTCGCCGCCACCTCGCCGCGCACCGTCACCACCGACGGGCGGCCCGTGACCTCCCACCCCTCGAACGGATTGTAGTCCACCGCCATATACTGCTTCTTCGCCGTCACCTTCCCGCGATACGACGGATCCCACACCACCAAATCCGCATCGCTCCCCACCGCAATCGTCCCCTTGCGCGGGAACAATCCAAACAACTTCGCCGCCTGCGTGCTGCCCACATCCACAAACTGATTCAACGACAAGCGCCCCTGATCCACCCCGTGCGTCCACAGCATCGTCACGCGATCCTCCAGCGACGGGATTCCATTGGGAATCTTCGTGAAATCGCTGATCCCCATTCGCTTCTGAGTCTTGAAATCAAACGGCGCGTGATCCGTCGCCACCGTGCTCACCAGCCCCTGCGCCAGCGCGTTCCAAAACACATCCTGATTCTTCTTGTGGCGCAGCGGCGGCGACATCACAAACTTCGACCCCTCAAAGTTCGGCTTCTCCGCATACGTCATATCCAGCGTCAAATACTGGATCAGCGTCTCCACCCAAATCTTCACCCCGCGCTCCCGCGCGCGAATCGCCGCCCGCAGCGACTCCTCGCAACTCGTGTGCACGCAATACACGTGCGTGTCGTGCATCGCCGCAAACGTCGCCAAATGGTGCACGCCCTCCGCCTCCACCACTGGCGGCCGACTCCAATAGTGCCACTTCGGCGCCACCTTCTTTTCCGACAGCAACTTCTTCTGCAACTCCGCAACCAAATCCGCATTCTCGCAATGCGCCGTCACAATCACGCCCAGCTTCTTCGCCAGCGCCAACGTGTGATACAGCTCATAATCCGAAATACCGAACGCGCCCTTGTAGGCCAAAAAGATTTTGAAGCTCGAAATCCCCGCCTTCACAATCTGCGTCAACTCGGCCGCCGCATTCTCGTCATAGCGCGCCACGCCCATGTGAAAAGTGAAATCGCACGCGCTCAACCCCTCCGCCTTGCTCAACCAAAACTCATAAGCCTCCAGCGGACTCTCGTCTCGACTCGGACAACACATCTCGATCAGCGACGTTGTCCCCCCGACCAGCGCCGCCTTGCTCGCCGATGCATACGTGTCCTTCGAAAACGTCCCCATGAACGGAAGATAGATGTGGACATGCGGATCAATGAACCCCGGGAACACGAACTTCCCCTTGGCATTGATCACCTTCGTCTGCTTCGGCACCTCAAGGTTCGGGCCAATGCACGTGATCTGCTCGCCCTCGCAATAGATGTCCGCCTTATACCGCGAATCCGCGGTCACAATCTCGCCACCCTTGATCAACAGACTCATCGCTCACTCCTCTCGCCGGGCCGAACTGCAGCCCTACAGAGGGCTAGTGTAGAGAAATGGCGCGCCGTGAAAAGCCTCATTTTGCAAAAAGGCAAGGCGAAGCAAAAACCGCGCCCCTCAAAACGGCAGCGGGTCGGTGCTATTGATGAAGCGAACACCCTGCTTTTCGTAGCGCGCAAACTCCGCGCGCGCGTGCGCCTCGAAATCCACATTCGGATGCCGCAGCGGCGACATGCAATCGCGCAAAATGAAAATGCGATCCAACTTCTCCGGCGTGTGGCGAAACACCTCCACCATGTCGGACACCGACTCCAACACACAGTGGCTCGACGCCTCCCCCGCAATCACCACAAAATCATACTCATCCAACGCATCCACAAAATCCGTGTTGAGCCCGCCCTGCGGATGCCCCGTCACGTGGATCTCCGGCCGCAAAATCGAATAGTGCTCCGTCCGCGGAACACTCCCCTTCCGCCACCACGCGGGCTGGCTCTTGCGCGCCAACGCATGCCAGAAAATCGCCGACCACAACTCCGGGTCAACCGAATGCCCCATGCTGCCCAACATCGCGTGATACGGCCAAATCGTGAGCTGCTTCTTCGCCTCCGCCTCGAGCCGCTGCACATATTCGCGCGACCACTCCACATCGCGCAAGGGCCGCCACCGCTGCGACTCCACATCCTCCATCGTGATGATCGTGAACGGCGGCGGATGATGTCCCTCCGCATCTGCCCACCACGCGGCGTGAAAAATCTGAAACGGATAATGCGAATCCTGCGAACACGTGATCTGACTAATCCGCTCGGCGTTGCGATAGATAAACTCAATCACCCGGCGCACATCGTCCTGTGCCCCCGGAACATAAAGCGAACTGCGCTCATGACAGAACGTCACCTGCATATCAATGAGCAGCAACTGCACATTCTGCGTGTCGTGCTCAACAGACCTCAACCCCGCCCGCCCCGCCTCTTGCGCAATCAGCTCCAAATTGGGATACGCCAACCCGCCCACTCGCTTCGGATCGTAGAACGCCGGAAATCCACTCATGTCAAACCTGCTCCCGTTTGCACCAGTCTATCCATCTGCGCGCAGAATTCAAACCTCGCGCGCACCCACCGGGGCTAGATTACCCACATTTCGCAAAATCCGGTACTGCGAGCGCGGGGGGACGATTGGTAAACAGCGCGCGACAATCCACCGAATCGCGCATCGCGGTCAGCACTTCGTCCAACGGCTCCACGAACACATAGGGATAATCCACCTCCCCCAATTCCGGTCGAATCGGATAGGCCAACTGCTCGCGCTCAATGCTGAACTGCGAATTGACCCCCGGCTTGTTCCCGCGCGGATCGAGGCGAAACCAAACCCGGCGCTCCGGCAAATAGACCGCATTCAACCCGTGCAGCGCGTGGCCCGACGCCACAGTCCCCAGGCGCGTCACACGCTGATAGCAAAAACCCGCCGGAATCCCCAGCCCGCGCAGCAGCGCGGCCAACACGTGGGCCTTCGCAAAACAAATCCCCTCGCGGAAAGACATCGCATCCGACGCCGAAATCGCCACCCGTTCACTCTTCAAGTCAAACGAATGCGCGATTTCATCGCGCGCAAACTCAAACGCCAACCGGGCCCGATCCACCTCGCTCGATGCGCTCTCCCGAATCTCCACAACCTTCTTTTGCACCAACGGCGCGTGAAAATTGATCGCGCTGGACTCGCCCAAATAATCGTTCGGATCGTCAGACTCAAAAATCAGCTTCATACCGCCTCCGCCGCATCGCGCTCTCCCGCGAACCTACGCCGCATCCCCCCGAAATCAAGCGACCCACCCGCCGCGATCCCGCCTTGCTCCCCGCCACTCGCCCCGCTACTGTTGTGCGCTTGACGAAAGGACTGTCCATGAAGTTGCTCCGCCCCGGTATCCTCGCCCTGCTCCTGCCCGCTGTAGCCCTCCTCCCGCTCGGCTGCGAAGTGGACTCCAGCGACACCTTCTCGCGAGATGTCGCAACCGACTTTTCCGGCCTCTATCAGGGCTGCGGCGACAACAGCGCCATCGTCCAACAAAATGGCGGCAATCGCATCACCCAACTCGACTTGCGTCAATCCGGCGACTCGCTGGAAGCCGTGGACAACAACGGCGCCCTCTGGCGCGGCAGCCTCGGCGAAGTCCAAAACGGCCGCTCCTCCTTTGAACTGCGCGGCCGCACCACCACCGGCGTGGACGCCTGGTTCTCAGGCACGCTCTCCAGCAGCGACAGCGGCAGCACCAACTCCATCGGCTCCGCCACCGGGCGCATGACCGGAACCTACGTCGAACCCGACCGCTACAGCACCTTCTGCGGCTCCGCCATCATCCCCGGAACACAGACCGACACCAACACAGACACGGATACCGGCACCAACACAAACACCACAAACACTGTTTCAAGCGCGCCCTGAAGCACTCGCGCAACTCGCGCGCGAGCGAAACTTCCAACGCTTGGAAAAAGTCCTGAAACGAACTTCCAACCCTTGGAAGTTCAAGAGCCGAGACGGAGAAAACACCGCGTCAGCCGCTACTGTGGCGGAAGGACGCCCTCCTGCACGAGCTTCGCATCCATCTCCGCGGTGAGTGGAATGGGCAGCGGCGGCAAGCCCTGTCGAATCACTTCCATCTGATACTCTTGCAAGTGCTTCGTGAGATCCTCGCCCGTATATTTCGGCGGAGGCGGGGGCTCTGTCGGGGGCGGCGGGGTCGCAGCGCGAGCGCGCCGGCGCTCTTCCCACGTCGGCCGCTGAGCAGCCGTTGAAACCGGAGCATTTTGCCCGGGCCGAACCTGACCCGGCTTAATCTCCTGCACCTCGCCTGACGCAAACTTGATGAGCGCCATCTCCGAACCCTGCTTCAACACGGCCTCTTCATCCGCCCAATTCGCCGTCACCACTTCAATGCCATCCAGCGACTCGCCCGCGGCCATCATGTAGCTGCGCCCCGAACGCGTGTCCACAAAACCCACCTTAATCGAGCCGTCGTCCATCTCAATGATCGTGGAGAGGCGCAAACTCTTGGCGAACGACTCCGCCTGCGGCTGCGTCGGCGCGGCCACAACCTCCTGCGCGGATGCCGATGATCCAAACGGCGAGCGATCCAGAATGACCTGATATCGCTCGAACGGATATGACGTAGGCGCCGCCGAGGCCGCCGCCACCGCGCCGGCCCAAAACAGAAGCCCTCGTTGAAACGCTCGCAAGTTCATCTCCCCACAAAAATACACATTCTATCGCCCTTGCCCAGCCGCATTCTTCCAATAGTTCTCACCCGCTCGCGGAAACCGCCCGCAAACCAAAACGGGATTGCAGCCACCCCGCCCCACACCTACTCTGCCGCCATGCGAATCACTCCCATCATCAGCCTGCAGAACCCGCGCCTCAAAGACCTCGTCCGCCTGCAAAAGCGGCCCTATCGCGATGAGCGCGGCGTGATCGTTGTCGAGGGCTATCGCGAAGTGAAGCGCATGCTGGACAACCACCGCAAACCCCTCGCGCTCTTTTTCGCCCCCTCCTTCTATCAAGGTGAGAATGAACCCGAACTCGTGCGCCGCTGCGGCGAGGCGGGCGCTGAACTTTTCGAGTGCACCGCCGATGCCTTTCTGAAAGTGGCCTATCGCGATCGCCCAGAGGGGCTCATCGCCATCACCCCGCAGCTTCACACAGCGCTGAATGAACTGGAAGTGCCTGAACAGCCGCTCCTCCTCGTCGCCGAAGCCATCGAAAAACCCGGCAACCTCGGCTCACTCCTTCGCTCCGCAGATGCCGCAGGCGTACACGCCGTCATCGTCTGCGATCGCTGCACCGACATCCACAACCCCAACGTCGTGCGATCCAGCATCGGCACCCTCTTCAGCCTCCCCGTGGTGGAAGCCACCTCCGATGAAACCCTCGCCTGGCTCCGCGCGCGCCACATCCGCACCCTGGCCGCCACCCCGCACGCCGAACGGGAATATACAGAGTGCGACATGAAACAGGGAATCGCCCTCGTGGTCGGAACCGAAAAGTTCGGGCTGAGCGACCGATGGATGAACCAAGCCGATGAACGCGTGCGAATCCCCATGCTCGGCCAGATAGACTCGCTCAACGTCGCCGCCGCCACCACCCTGCTCCTCTACGAAGCCGTCCGCCAGCGCCGCGCAAAATAGCTCACTGCGCCACAAAAGACTGCTCGTGTTGCAGCACGCCGAGAAAGGGCCCCAAATCTACGCGCGCCTTCAGCACATACGTCTGACCCGACGGAAGGCGCTTGAGCGAAACCTCCAACGCAGGCCCAACATTCTGCCTCCCCTCGCGGAATGGAACCTTCTCCTCCATCAACACCCGCCCCTCACCATCAGACACCGAAACATCAACCGCACTGCCCATCCCCGAGCGTGGAAAAAGCTGCAGCCGATTCATCCGCACCTCGCCCAACAACACCCCGCGCCCCACCCCCCACTTCATCGTCGGCGAAACCAATAAATCCTGCGCCGCAATGGAACCCTCGCCAACCAGGAAACCCGGCGGCACCCCCACCAGCGTGAAAGAAGACGACGCCCCACCCTTCTTCAAAACCACATCCAACACCACATTCGGAACCCCCGGCTCGCGACCCAACACCGAAAACGCCAGATCGCTCTGAACCTCCACACCCTCCCGCACCGAAACAAAACGCTTCGAGGGAAAACTCATCGTCGCCTCACTCCCCGACGCCCGACGACTCCCACTCAGCGCCTCCGGATTCGACGACGGGCTCGACCACAACAACAGCGACGACGGCAACTCGTCATTCCCCGTCGCCTCCAACACAGCAAACACCGCCTCCGAATCCTTCGCCCCATACCGGAAGCCCCACGCCACCGCATCCGCCCCATCGCTCACCCGAAAACCCGGCAACCGCGCGCGCGGCCGATCCGAAATCGGCGGCAACGCCCGCAAACTCATCGGCGCCGCAACCACCGCCCCACTCAACAAATTCGTCCACTCCGCTGGCGGCCGCCCGCGCTGCGCCGTCGCCAAATTGTCGCGATAGCCCTGCTCATAGCGGAAACGAGTAGCCGGCGAAAACGCAGACCACGGAAACAGCTTCGTCGTCCCCTCCACAGACAACTCCAAACCGCCCTGCTTCACCGACACCAACTCCCCCTTGATCGGCGTACCATTAACAAAACGAACTGCAGCCCCCTCCTGAGCGGAAGCAACACCCGCAAAAATCAGCATCACAAAAGCAACCAACAAGCGCATACCGCAATCCTAGCGAGACCCCGCTCGCCTGCCTAGAGAGGAAACCTGTTGAAGTTGCGCCCCCAACCCGCTAACTTCGCCACACAAATTGACAAGCGAACCCGCGACGCGGGCATCGCATCGGAGGGGTGGCTGAGCGGTTGAAGGCACTCGACTCGAAATCGAGAGACCGCCTATAAAGCGGTCCGTGGGTTCAAATCCCACCCCCTCCGCCATCTCAACACACTCCGACACCCCACCCAGACGGCAAAGCAACTTGGCTCAAGGCTCCGCCACGCACCAGCCAAACTCACCGGCTCAGCATTCACCCACAAAAGGTAGGGCGGTTTGGCTCAAACCGCCGTGAGTAGCCCAGCCCAACCCACCCCGCTCGACCCTCACCGAGGAAAGGTAGGGCGTCTTGGCCCCAAGGCGCCGTCAAACTCACCCACCCATG
>WBZO01006879.1_pt1 | contig 10793 bp, 9 predicted proteins | sample 5204261 | NCBI WGS metagenome assembly WBZO01 (sample SAMN12412400, study PRJNA552823) | activated sludge metagenome | isolation source: activated sludge from anammox sidestream of wastewater treatment plant... | place: USA: North Carolina | collected 2017-09
ATTACTAATAGGAAACACTCTCACATTCTCGCCTTTATTGATTTTCCCATTGTAAATATTCCATAATTCTGGGCGTTGCGATTTAGGGTTCCATTGACCGAACTCATCTCGTACAGAAAACACACGTTCTTTGGCTCTTGCTTTCTCTTCATCACGTCTAGCACCACCTATACAAGCATCAAAACTGAATTCTTCAATAACATCTAATAAAGTATTTGTTTGTAAAACATTTCTACTTGGGAACTTACCTTTAGCATCCTGCAAATTATGTTGTTTTATAGTATCCGCTACATAACGAACAATCAATTTTTCATCAATTTGTTTAACCAGTTGATCCCTAAACACAATGGCTTCCTCAAAGTTATGCCCTGTATCAATATGTAATAAAGGGAAAGGAAATTTACCTGGTCGAAATGCTTTGAGCGCTAGGTGTACTAAAACAGTACTATCTTTTCCTCCACTAAATAATAAAACAGGTCGTTCAAACTGACCAGCCACTTCGCGCAGTATATGTATTGCCTCAGATTCTAAAAAGTCTAAATAATCAAACTGTCGGCTCATATTTTATAATTAGCGAATAGGTGCAAATCTAATAAATATCAAGCGTTTAAACTACATTTCACTCAAATATTAATTCGTAAATCGCTGATTCTACAAAATAACTACCGAATTAAAAATACCTAAATTCCTTTTAGAAAATCTGAAATTCCTTTTTAAAACTCTTTTTAAGTTTTTCGTCATTTGAGATTTCTACTCGTTCATTTATTAGCGAAATAAAAAGGTTGTTTGTAAGAATATATTCCCGATACCCAATTAAATGTTCAAGATGAATTTTTCCAATTACATAATAATAACTGTCACTAGAATATTTCTCAGTTATTTCCTCAAAATGTAGGTATTGCAAATCATTAGGTGAATTATATCTAAAATACACTTCGAGTATAACATCATTGGAGAAACTCAGAATTTGATTTTGCGTATATTTCTTAAACTCGTATTTATAACCATGAGATAATGCTGAAATATCAGATAAAACAGCTGCTCCAGTAGGATAGCTTCCTGCACCTTTTCCTTGAAAAAACTGTTCGCCAGAAAACTTGCCTTCTACAATTACACCATTAAACTCGTTATCTACATTAAATAAATGATTTTGTGATTTTATAAAACTCGGAACTACAAATACAGAAACTTTATCTCGGGTGATATGATGAATATGTGGTGTTAATTTAATTTTATATCCTTTTTCATTAGCGTATTTTATATCAATCTCTTGTAAAGTAGTTATCCCAATGTTTAACACCCCACTCGGTTTAATAATTAACCCGAAGGCGTGCAATGCAATGATTATTGCTTTAAATTTAGGATCAAATCCTTCCACATCATTTACTGGATTAGACTCAGCAAAACCTTTATCCTTGGCTTGACACAATGCCTCTTGATAGGTCAAGTTTTCAGTTAATGTTTTGGTTAAAATATAATTTGTTGTCCCATTAAATATACCAGAAACCTTTTTCAGTTCCTCGTTATCAAAATACTCTTCCAAAGATCGAATAATTGGAATACTTCCACATGCAGCTGCTTCGTATAATAAAGAAACATTATATTCATATTGTAAATGATATAATTCTTCTAAATGTTCGGCTAACATTTTTTTATTAGCTGTAACTACATGTTTTCTTCTTCTTAAGGCTTCGCTTACAATTTGAAAAGCTTCATCAGCATCATCAATTAACTCCACAACGACATCAATTTCTGGATTTTCTAATATCTCCCATTTATTATACGTAATCAATGATGGTTCAACCGTTCTTAATTTAGCTTTATCTTTAACAGCAATTTTAACAATATCTGCTTTAAAGCCTGTACTATTTTTTAATACATGATATAGACCTTGACCTACACATCCAAAACCAAATAATCCAATTTTTAATTTTTTACTCATAATCTATTTATTTTTAAATAACTGCTTCGTTAATTTTAATTGTATTTGATTGATAAAATTGTTTGATATGCTCCGTTAATTGTTTTGTTTCAATTAAAAAACCATCATGTCCATATAAAGAATCAATTTCACTATATACAGAATCCTTAATATTATTGGCAATAAATCGTTGTTCTGATGTAGGAAATAATATATCTGTTTTTAATCCTATAACCAATGTTTTAGCCTTAATAGCTTTTAATACATTTACAACATTATCTCCCCTATTTTTTGAAATATTGTGTGAATCCATCGCTTCTGATAATCTAACATAAGCATAAGCATTAAAACGATTAACCAATTTTTCTCCTTGGTAACGTTGATACGAAGCCGCATAGTTATTTGAATATTTATCACTTGATTGTGTATTTTGATAAGTATCATAACTTCTATAACTTAGCAAAGCAATGCTTCTTGCTGCCTTAAGTCCTTTAGCTCCTCCTTGTGGTGAATTAGAAAAATAGGTTCTATCGGCTTTAATTGCCAAACGTTGCGATTCATTAAATGCAATACCCCATGATGAATGTTGAGCGTTGGTTGCAATTAAAATAAGGTGCTCTGAAATATCTTTTTGAAGCAATGACCACTCTAAGGCAATTTGACCTCCTTGCGAACCACCGATTAAAGTATGAATTTTTTCAATTCCAAGATGCTCTTTTAATAGTTGAAGGGCATTAGCCATATCTTTTGTTGTAATTTCAGGAAAGTAAGCATACCATGGCTGGTTTGTATCTGGATTAATACTAAGTGGCCCTGTTGTTCCATAACAAGAGCCTAAATTATTAGCACACACCACAAAATATTCATCAGGATTAAACAATTCATTTATTCCAAATAATCCTTGCCACCAGTCAAACACATTGCTATTTGCAGTAAGTGCATGAGCTACCCAAACTACATTACTTTTTTCAGCATTTAACTTACCAAATGTGTGATAGGCAATTTCTAATTTAGGAAGTGACAAGCCACTTTCTAATAGAAATCTTTTGTTGTGAACTAATAATTTATGACTCATAATTTTTAGTTTATTAATTTAAAAGAAGCTCTAATTCCTCTGTTTTAACTTTCTGTAATTTTTCAAGAGCTTGTTTAAAATCTGCTTTTATATCATCTATGTGTTCAATACCCACAGAAACACGTAACAAGCCAGGTTCAACACCCGCTGATAATTGTTCAGATAATGATAATTGCTCATGCGTAGTAGAAGAAGGATGTATTATTAAAGACTTTGTATCGCCAACATTTGCAAGATGACTAACAAGTTGCAAATTATTAACTAAGAAATCTGCTGCATTTTTACCTGCTTTAAGTTTAAATGATAACACACCACCAAATCCATTTTTTAAATATTTTTTAGCAATGTTGTGAGATTTAGAACTTATTAATCCTGGATAGTTCACATACTCAACTGCCTCTAAACTCTCTAACCATTTAGCCAATTCTAATGTATTATAAGCATGACGCTCTGCTCTTAACGACAAAGTTTCTAATCCTTGCAAAAGCAAGAAAGCATTTTGAGGAGAAAGGGCTGCACCAAAATCTCGTAACCCCTCTACCCTTGCTCTAATAATAAAAGCAATATTTGGCAAGCCTAATGGATTATTAATACCAAAAACATCTGTAAATTTTAAGCCATGATATCCTTCAGAGGGTTCACTAAATTGAGCATATTTACCATTTCCCCAATTATAATTTCCTCCATCAATAATAACACCACCTATGGTTGTACCGTGACCCCCAATCCATTTTGTTGCCGATGCAACTACTACATGTGCTCCATGCTCTAAAGGTTTAAAGTAATAACCACCAGCTCCAAAGGTATTATCAACTACCAAAGGCAATTCGTATTTTTTAGCTAATGATGCTAATTTTTCAAAATCAGGCACATTAAAACTAGGATTACCAATTGTTTCAACATATAAGGCTTTTGTTTTTTCATTAATTAGTTTTTCGAACTCTTCTGCTGTATCATTTTTAGCAAAACGAGTTTCGATACCTAAGCGTTTAAAGGCTACTTTGAATTGATTATACGTACCACCATAAATAAAAGGTGATGTCACAAAATTATCACCTGAATTTAAAATATTATTTAAAGCAATAAATTGTGCTGCCTGACCAGATGAAACAGCTAAGGCAGCTACACCTCCTTCTAATGCGGCGATACGCTTCTCAAACACATCGGTTGTAGGATTTTGAATACGAGTATAAATATTCCCAAATTCTTTTAAGCCAAATAAATTAGCGGCATGTTTACTACTTTTAAATCCATAAGATGTAGTTTGATAGATTGGCACAGCTCTTGAACCCGTTACAGGATCTATTTCTTGACCAGCATGTTGTTGTAATGTTTCGAATTTTAATTGTTGTGTTGACATAATTTTATTTTTTTAATTGTTATTATTTGTTGATTGCTTTATGTTATTAATACCGCGCGCTTGTATCACAACATAAAAGGTTATTTGATTTGTAATAATGATGGAATAGGCTACCATCTGCAAGTTTCATGACTAACTAAAAGTCAATAGAAATACCCACGAAATAAAAAGGATATACTAGCACATGCAACAACAGCACATACAGTAAGATATCATAAATGATGAAAATAACGAAGAATTTAATACCTTTTTAAAATCTAGCTTTTGAGATTTTAGGATTTTAGTTGCAGTTGTGTGTTTCATGTTCTTTAATTATTTAATTTATTTGTCTCCGTTTTTCATCGGAGTAGGATTTGGCACCGGTTTTCCAATTCTGTTTTATCAGAACTTTTAGTTGGTTGCCAGTGGGTCATCGAGCCTATTCTCTCGCCACTTCTTTATAAATTATAACACACATGGGTGGGAAATAATTCGGGACAAAGTTAAAGTATAAAAAGTTATATCTCCAAATATTTTTTAAAATATTTTTAAAAATACTGATTTATCAAGGGTTATAGAATTCGTAAAAGAAATTAATTAAACCTTCTAATACAACATTTAGCAAATAAAATTAATTTTTGTCGTGAAGTAACATGAGAAAGTGATGCGATTTGTGATTTAAAGAATAAATGATAAGCAGTTAAACCTAAGGAGGTATTACCACAGGAGTCAAACCAAAATTTTAATAAAAAAGTTGAGAATGAGGTCGTATTAAACACTTGCAGCGTATTATTTTGTTTATGTAATAAAAGTAGAACCATTTCAATTGCTTCTAATGATTCTAATGTTCTAATGAAAATATTATCTCCAATTAGATTAATTATATTTAGTTGTTCATCAGTGATTTTAAACCCCAGCTTTTGCAAATAAGCGCTTCTGATATCACTACTAATTTTCAATTGGTTCTCGTGATATTGATTACTCACTTGTTTTGTATGATGACGGTATTTTAATAATGGTTTTGCAACATTTAAAAACGTGCCGTATTGTGCCATATCAGTCCATAATTTAAAATCCTCAGCATGTAAAAAGTTAGGATGATACGATAAATTATATTGAGAAAATATATTTTTCATCATTACCGTTGGATGACAAAAACAAGGCGTAAAAATCAATACTGCTTTTTGATAATCACTGTCATTTCGATTTTTGATATGTTTGAGTTTTGATTGATATAACAAATAATAATTACTACCAACAATAACAGCATTCTGATTTAATTCAAACATCCGAACTTGATTCTCTAAACGACTAGGCATACAAATATCATCTGCATCCATTCGAGCAATATACTTTCCTTTAGATAATTCAATGCCTTTGTTTAAAGAATAAATAAGGCCTCTGTTTTTATCGTTTTCAATTATTTTAATACGATGATCTTGAAATGATTTTATAATTGATAAAGTAGAATCAGTAGAGCCATCATTGATAATAATTAACTCAAACTGCTGAAATGTTTGATTTAAAACGCTTTCAATTGCTTCATGTAGAAAACTCTCTGCATTATATGCAGACATCACAACCGACACCACTGGTGATCCTGTATTTAAAGTGTTTTCCACGTCTTTGGAATTAAATCGTTAGTATTTAATTTACTATCAGCGTACCATTGTCTTGGGGCCACAACAATTTTAGATGGATTGGTATTTAACCATGCTCCCCACCAACTAAAACTACTATTCGCTACAATATGGTGTTTACATTTTGACATTAAATACATCTCAGAATGAGGATTAGAACCAGAAAGATTCTCGACAAATTGTGTATTGACCTCCAAATTAAGATGAGAACGACACCATGTAATATCATCAGAAAAAACAAATACATCCAAATTAGAATGATATTTACTTATGAACCTAATAGCATCTTGATAATATGAAAAAGGTAAATTACCATGATGCTGCTTTACAAATTCATTTGAAACATAATCACCACGTCGTACATGTAACGATACAGCATTTAACGATTGAATTTGATGCAAATATTTTTCATATTCAGTTTCTAATGTGTTTTTTAACGTAAAATCTTTTAAGATAATTTCTCTAATGGCTAAAAAATATTTCTCACTTTGCCAAAATCCCTCCAAATATGTGTTTTTAGGAAAATTAAAGAATTTTTTGTTAAAAGAGGAACCACTTTCTGCAACATACAAATTCTTAAAAAAAAATGGGAAATTTCGTTGCAAACTACGTGTTATTTTATTGGAATGTGGTATATCAAAAAAATCTATTTCTGACTGAGTAGCTTTCTGTATTTGAATATTAAAAGCGTCTAATTCCATCTGGCGCTTAGTATAGGCACCTGCTGGTTCCTTGTCAATATAACTTGTATCAAAAAGCAAAGGTGTATCTCTTAAATACGATAAATGACGGGCTGCCGCATATTGAAACATTTGATTTCCTAATCCACCTATGAGTTTTACAATAATCATATATATGGTTCAAATTTAAAGATATAATTATTGTAACGACTCTCAAAGAAACGTCTTCTGAAATTTTTGAAAAAGCGAAAATTTGGCAATCCAGCAATTATCTCTTCATAAAAAGCACGGTTATTTTCAGCATGTGGCGTTATATCATAAAGTTCATTAAAACTCTTAACTTGATATTTAAAAAACAGATTATCAAAAAACTGAGTTGCACCTTTTAAATTAAAAATATGTGGTTTAATTTTATTAAAAAGTAAAAGATGTTCCCTTATCTGAACATCCTTATCGTTTAGTACAGATCCAGTAATTTGACCTTCAACGTCGTGCATCGTAGAAATTAATGGTTTATCTAAATAACACCATTTGGCCTTTAAAAAAAAAGCATTCAAATAAAAATCAACATCTACCAACCACTTCAAGTTTTCATCATATTTATATTCATTCTTGTTCTTATGCAATATAACACTCGGAGCACCAATTATATTTTTATAAAATAACAATTCTGGGAATTGTTTCAATAATCTGAATTGTTTGTTTGAAACGCTTTGGATACGATGTGTATTTTTATTAGTGTACCACACATCAGTTTGACAAAATAGAAAATCAGATTGAGTATTTGATATTTCATTTACCATCATACTTAAACTATGTGGTTGTGTAAAGAAATCATCGTGATGTAATATTTTTATATAGTCTCCATTAGCACATTGAATTGCTGCGTTCCAATTACGAGGTGAGCCTAACGGCGAATCATTTTTATGGTAATCGTATTTAAGTTTCGAGAATTCTGTTTCAAGAAATAATTTTACAGTATCATCAGGAGAATCGTCTGAAATAATAATCTCTAAATTTGCATAATCTTGATTAACAACCGAATCCAAACATCTTTTTAAATAAAGTGTCTGCCTGTAAGTAGGGATACATATTGAAACCAATGCACTCATTTAACACTATAAACTGACGAATTAGATTTTATAGACTGCTTATAATACAACTCCTCTTCAGGTAAATGGTTAGTATCCAAATACCAAGTTAGATGTTGAGCAGTAAGTTTACCAGCTACTCTTATGGCTTTACATTCCTCTGCAATACCATAAGCAAAGGGCTTATACAATGCCAAGGTAGTATCAACTTGAGCATCATATATTTCAGCATCTAGTTTTTTTTGCCAAAATATGCTTTCATTTTCAATAGCCTCTTTCTTAAATAAATAGTTATCAGGTAAATCATCAATCTTCAAGGCTACGCCCGCTTTTTCAACCTTCGGATATAGGTTTAATGCCTTATACAAATGATAAACAAAATCATTTGGACAATCATTTTGCATCAATATGTCTGGATCTGTATAAACATAATATTGCTTTTTAAACTGTTCAAACACCTCTGTTTCCCATAATGCCTTATAACCCACATTTCTACCTAAAAAAACAACCTGTGCAGATACCGTTTTATAATATTCTAATAATGGTGGATAGGTGCTATCGTTATCTAATATATAAATGTGTTTATAACCAAAAGAAGTTAGTTGTTCAATCATTAATTTTAGAAAAGTATAACGATTTCGGTTGTTAATAATAATTGGAACATCAAAACAATTTTCTGAATCAATCATCTGCTTTTTTAATAATGAACGTTTTATGTTTCGTATCAATTTTAAAAAAGATTGTTTCAATCTTTTTTTTCTCATAAACAAATATTCCTTGATAGTCTTCAACATGCTCATTAAAATCTAGGTTTACCTCTCCATTTCTGTAAGAGGTTTATAACAGTTGCATACTTACTTCTTTTAAATGAGTTTTGTTGTTTTAAATTCTCATAAATAAGTTCCGACACATTCATTCTCCATGCTTTTTCTCTCTCCTCAGTCTGTAATTGGTTTTGTTGAGGATTATTACTTATTCCATTAGCATCAAATTGTGTAATAAATAAATCTAAATATTGAGTAGTGATATTAGGTTTTAATAAGCAACGAATAAAAAACTCATAATCTCCACAAATTTTAAATGTAGTATTATATAACCCAAACTCCTTAAAGAGAGATGAATTTATAAATACACATGGATGCCAAATTGTACTATTTAGCATAAAATCCACATCAATTAATTCAGGCGCTTTATGTTCAATAATATGACTATTAGATTCAAGAATCAAATTTCCATAATAAAAGGATCGTCCATTAAGTTTATCACTTACATTCTCTAACACTTTATGATCAGCTAAAACATCTCCGCTGTTCAAAAACAATAAATAATCTCCTGTTGATTTTAAAATCCCTTTATTTTGTGCATCATAAATTCCGTTATCTGGTTCACTAACCCAATTATTTATACAATGCTCATACGTTTTAATTACATCAACACTCGTATCAGTAGATTGACCATCTATAACTATAAATTCAAATTCTTTGTAGGTTTGATTAATTACACTACGAATGGTTTTATCTAAACCCGTAGCATTATTATAATTAATAGTTATGATTGAAATTTTTGGCACTATTCTAAAATTTATTCATGACTTCTACCACTTTATGTATTGTATCTTCCGTATGAAAATACGAAATTGGTAAACTTAAAGTTGTTTGATGTATTAACTCGGCAATTGGCGTTACTTGATTATCAATAATGCCTCTCATTGCATTTTGTTTTACCGGTGCTACAGGATAATGAATCTCTGTTTTAATTTCATTTTTCAATAAATAATCTTTTAGCGCATCTCTTTTCTCATGTCTTACATTAAATATATGAAATACATCATGATAATCTGAATGTAATTGCGGTAAAACAAAATCAGATTTAAGGTTTTTAAAATAAATGTCGGCCAAAGCTCTTTTATGAGCAGTTATCTTCTCTATATATTTTAATTTTACTATTAATAAAGCTGCCTGTAGCTCATCTAATCGAGAATTAACACCTACCACTTCATTGTAATATTTAACTTCAGAACCATAATTTCTTAAAACCTTTATGCGATTAGCCAAATCCGCATCTTGGGTAGTAACAGCACCCGCATCGCCAATGGCACCTAAATTTTTGGTTGGATAAAAACTATGCGCCGCATAATCGCCAAAACTACCCGAGTATTTACCTTTGTATTGTGCACCATGTGACTGAGCACAATCCTCAATAACTTTTAAATTGTATTTTCTAGCAATTTCCATAATTGGATCCATATCACACATTTTGCCATACAAATGAACAACTAAAATGGCTTTTGTTTTAGGCGTTATATGACGTTCAATTAAAGTAGGATCTATATTATAGGTTACTATATTAGGCTCTACTAAAATGGGCTGCAATTTATTTTCAACTATCGATAAAATAGTGGCAATATAGGTGTTTGAAGGAACCAACACTTCACTTCCTTGTTGAAAATTAAAAGCTCTTAAAGATAATTGAAGGGCATCCAATCCATTAGCAACTCCCACACAATATTTAGTTTGACAATAATGAGCAAATTGTTGTTCAAACTCTTTAACTTTATTTCCTAGAATATACCAGCCACTTTCTAAAACCTCATTAAAGGCCAATTTATATTCATCAAATAAAGATTTATTTAATTGATGTAAATTTTCGTAATCTATCATGAGTTATAAGGTTCAAAAACATAATCAGCTTGATCAAAATATTCAGATGCAAAAACCATTAATATGGCATCTTCAGAAAAATCATACATAGTATGCCAATCTTCAGGATTTAAGATTAAACATTTACTTGGGCTATTTAAATCAAATACCTCTTCCTTTAAATTATTATGATTATAAATTTTACAAGAGCCCTTTATACACACCGCTGCTTGTATTGTTTTATGATGACGATGTCCACCTCGCTTAGAATCATCCACTCCATAAATATAAAAAACGCGTTTTATTTCAAATGGCAAAACTTTTTCTACTACAGTAAGATTACCTCTTTTATCAGTAAATGTTTTTAAATCTATTATTTTAGCCATTACAGTAATAAAAATGTTATAT
>WBZO01006881.1_pt1 | contig 10792 bp, 12 predicted proteins | sample 5204261 | NCBI WGS metagenome assembly WBZO01 (sample SAMN12412400, study PRJNA552823) | activated sludge metagenome | isolation source: activated sludge from anammox sidestream of wastewater treatment plant... | place: USA: North Carolina | collected 2017-09
AGGTAAATTTAATGTTGAAGAAGTTGAAGGCATTCGCTTCTGCTGGGTCAAAACTCCAAAATACAAAGCAGCAAGCATCAAAAGGTTCTGGAGCATGATAATGTTTGCATTTAAATTATGCTTCTTGAACAGGGATAGGTATGGCATTGAAAAACCTGATGTCATTATAGTGTCATCAATGCCAATTTTTTCAATCATTTCAGGTTACATTCTAAAAAAGAGGCTTAAAGCTAAACAATTGATATTCGAGGTGAGAGATTTATGGCCACTGACACCAATGCTGATCGGTGGTTATACAAAGATGAATCCGCTCATTTTTTTCATTTCACAATTAGAGCGCTTTGGTTATCACGTGTCTGATAAAATCGTGTCTGTCTTACCTAATGCAGGTTCATACATTAATGGTATCAGCAAAAATCCCAAAAAATTATTTCACATACCTAATGGTTATTTCATACATGGTGCCCAGGAGGTTACATATGAAACAGAGAACATTATTAAAACAAAATTGCCACATCGGAAATTTATTGTCGGTTATACCGGTACAATCGGATTGGCAAATGCGATGGAATACATTGTAGAAGCAGCTAAGTTGTTGCAAGACAAAAAAGATATCCATTTTATGGTCGTAGGAGATGGATACAAAAAGGAAGAATTGGTAAAAATGTCTGAAGATTTAGAAAACATAACCTTTATTCCAAAAGTTCCTAAATCACAAGTCCCTTACATTATTAGAGAGTTCAACATTTGCATAATAAGTTGGAAAAACTCACCACTATACAAACATGGTGTCTCTGCAAACAAGTATTTTGACTACATGTATGCGGGAAAGCCAATTTTAGTTGCAGGAGAAAATGCTAAAGATCCTGTAGAACTTTCAGCATGTGGTTTAATCGTGCCCCCAGAAAAACCTACGGAAATTGCTAATGGGGTGTTACGTTTATACAAAATGGGAGAAACCGAACTAAAGGAAATAGGAGATAGGGGCAGAAAATATGTTGAAGAACATCATAGTTATGAACAATTAGCCAACAAATACATTAGCATCTTCAGTACAATGTGATAAATAGAAGGTAGTGGATCAAAAGGATGAATTTAATAATTTTGGTTCTTCGTGATTTCGTGTGGGTAAACCGAGTATTATAGGTATTCGTATTAAGAATTTATTGTACCTTGCGCCCAAAAATCGCATGAAATTCGAAGAACAAAAGACAAGGAATGCTATCATCTTAAAGATGCACGAACAAGGCCGTTCACAACAGGAAATAGCCGAAGCGGTCGGGTTGAAGCAGGCCCGGATCAGCCAGTTGCTCAATGCCTTCCGCCAGTCCCCCGATACTTTTTATGACAACCGGTATCAGGGCAAGCCAATGAAAATGGATGCCGGGCAGTTGTCAAAACTGGACGATATCCTCAAAAAAGGCGCAGAGGCATACGGCTTTCAGGGGGATGTCTGGACAAGCCCCCGCGTCCAGGCGGCCATCAGGGAAACCTTCGGCATTGAGTACCACGTAAGGCACGTGCCCAGGCTGCTCAAGGCAATGGGCTACACCCTGCAAAAGCCACGGCTGGTGGACAGGCGCCAGGCGCCCGAAAAGGTAGAGGGGTGGCTGAAGGAACGGCTCCCCGCCATAAAAAAAAAGCCAGGGACGAAGACCGGGTAATCTTTTTCGTGGACGAAGCGGGCGTTGGCCTGTTGCCGAGCGTCGGGAAAACGTATGCGCCCAAGGGGGAGACGCCCGTCATCGGCCAAAAGTGCCGCTACAAGCACCTCTGCGTCATCAGCGCCATCTGCTCCACGGGCAAGATGTTCTGGAGTTTGCGCCCGGACGCGTTCAAGAGGCCCTCTATCGTCCATTTCCTCAAGGGACTTTTGGCCTTTGCAAAAAAGAAGGTGCTTGTCATTTGGGATGGCGCTAGCATCCACCGCAGCGAGGAGGTCAGGTCCTTTCTCGGCTCCATGCAGGACGGGGAGGTTTGGCTGGAGCGCATCCCCTCCTATTCGCCGGAGCTCAATGCTGATGAGCAGGTATGGAACCACCTCAAGGCGGTGCTGTTGAAGAATGTCTGCGCCCATAACCTCAAAGAACTGGAATCAAACGTGAAATATGCCATGGAATTAATTGAAGAAAGCCCAGAACTAATCCGTTCGTTCTTCAGACATCCAGAAGTTGGGTTTTATTAGTTTTAATTGCGACTATCTATAAAACAAGCAGTTTTTTCCGGTCAGCCATCCACACTTAGTATCTTGATTTCTACGCGCTGATTTTTCTTCCTTCCTATGGCAGTCTTGTTCGTATCCAAGGGGTTCCGCTTGCCGTAGCCCTTAAATTGGAGTCTGTTTCGGGGAATGCCTTTTCCCAGCAGATAATCCACGACTGCTTTAGCCCGCTCGGTGGAAAGGCGATCGCAATACTCGTGAGAGGGGATGCCGTTGGTATGCCCTCCGATTTCAACAACTACTTCCGCGTTGCTTTTCAAAAAATCATAAACCTCCTCCAGAACGGGATAAGACGCCTCTGAGATAGTCGAGCTGTCCGCTGCAAAATAAAGCTGGTCAATGCGGATGGTTTGCCCTTTAGTCAATTTGGCAGGGTCTTCCAGCTCTTTCAAAATTTTGTTTTTCTTCACTGGCGTCGTGTCGGTTGGCTTTGGCGTTGCGGGTTTTTCAGTGTTTTTGGGTTTTTCCTGCACGGCTGCCACTTCCCCGGGAGCTTCGGGAGTCAGAATTTCACAGGGTACCGGGATGATGGCAGAGGCATTGTCAAGGAGGATATTTCCATTGTAGGGAAATGGCGTCGGCGTTTTGTAAAAGGCTTCCAAGACGATGTAGGAGTGCGCTTGTTTAGGTTCAAAGCGGAAATTATAAGTGAGCCACCGGGTGTTGACCACCAGGGCGCTTTCTGCCAGTAACTCTGCCCGGCTACAATAGCCCGAGCCACCCCAAATTCGCAGTTTAGCAGGTGTTGTATAATTTTTAGGCTCGCCATCCACCCTGCTGGGGCTTACGTACAACTCGGACCGGCACAGGGAAATGCTGAATTCGTAGCATTTTCCGGCATTCAACGTGCTGCCCAATCGCTGTGAAACCATTTCCCAGGTTTCGTTATCACGGACTACCATGCCGAGGTACGTCTTGCCGTGAAAAGGCTCTTTGGTTACCTGAAATGCGCCGAGGCCTTCTTTTGGATGAACATCCGGTGCGGTTTCTCCCGGGAAGCCGCAGTCGTACCATCCATTGGGCAAGGGGCCATTCAAACTTCCCTCTGCGGGTACCCCTTCAAAAGAAGGATTGATTAAAACGATGGGTTGCTCATCCTGGCCAAAAAGTGGCAGACAGAACAAGCCGAACAGTATTAAAAGAATCGAACTTCTCATGGTTCGCTACTAATTTTTTTTTAAGAATTTCTAACGTACTAAAGGCAAGAATAGTTTATCCGAGTCTTTAGAGCTTGTTTGCGTTTTGGTCACTTGGCTAAAAAACAGACGTTTTCGCAAGGCTGCTACAGCACTGGGTGCTGGGCAAAAGAGCCAAAACTTCAAAAGATATGCCGTTGAATCCCTTGAGAGCTTGTTTGCGTTTTGGTGCTTGAGCAGAGATGCTGTTGGGATGGAGCTTACCGGGCTAAAAAGGTGTCTTTTCCGCCCAGAGCAAAGCAAATTTTTCAACAATAGCTAAGGCTATTCCTTCAAAATTTCCTTTGCCCTGGACAAAAAATCCATTCTTTTTAGGAACGTGCCGGAAATAAGTTGGGTATTTCGGCGAGTGTATTTTGGGGGATGGCAAGGCAGTGAAATAGGCGCATAGCCTTAGCTACGTAACTATTTCACTAACACAGCCAGCGCCCAAAAGACGCCGCCTAAATGCGTAAGTTATTTCCGACACGTTCCTTATCTCCGGCGGCCCAACCCCAACAGCATCTGAAAACGAGCAATTTTTCGCCAATTTTTTAGCTTTTTGAAGTTGCATAGCAGCGCTACGAAACTGGAAAAAGGTGAAAATAGGGCGAAAAAGGGCCTTTTTTGACCAAGTGACCAAAACGCAAGCAAGCTCTAAATCAGGCTATTTAAAAGCGTTGAATCCCGTCACGTCCATGCCCGTGATGAGGAGGTGGATATCGTGTGTGCCTTCATAGGTCAGCACGGTTTCCAGGTTCATCATGTGTCGCATGATGGGATACTCGTTGGTAATACCCATGCCGCCCAGGATTTGCCTTGCCTCCCGGGCTATGGTCAGTGCGGTGTGGACGTTATTGCGCTTAGCCATTGATATCTGTGCCGGCGTCGCTTTATTTTGGTTTGCCAGGGTGCCCAATCTCCAGGTGAGCAATTGAGCTTTGGTGATTTCGGTGATCATTTCAGCTAGTTTTTTCTGTGTCAGTTGAAAGGCACCGATGGGCTTGTCAAACTGAATGCGCTCCTGGGAATACCGGAGTGCTGTGTCGTAGCAATCGAGCGCTGCTCCAATGGCACCCCAGGCAATGCCATAACGGGCTTTTGACAAGCAGGAAAGCGGGCCTTTCATGCCTTTCACATTGGGCAAGAGGTTCTTTTTGGGTACGCGCACATCTTCAAAGATAAGCTCGCCAGTAACTGAAGCTCTCAGCGACCATTTGCCGTGAATTTCGGGAGCAGAGTAGCCTTTCATGCCTTTTTCCACAATCATTCCCCGCACGATGCCCTCTTCGTCTTTTGCCCACACCACGGCTATATCTGCCACAGGAGAGTTGGTGATCCACATTTTCGCACCATTCAGGATGTAGGCGTCACCATCCTCTTTAATATTTGTAATCATGCCTGCCGGGTTAGAGCCATAATCGGGCTCTGTCAGGCCGAAGCAGCCGATAAACTCGCCGCTGGCCAGCTTGGGCAGGTAATAACGGCGCTGTTCCTCCGATCCAAATTTGTAGATAGGATACATCACCAGGGAGCCTTGCACAGAAGCCATGGATCGAACGCCTGAGTCACCCCGCTCCAGCTCCTGCATGATGACCCCATAGGCTATTTCATCCATGCCGCCACATCCATATTCTGCCGGCAGGCTGGGACCAAACGCACCGATTTCGGCGAGACCTTTGAAGAGGTGAGCAGGGCATGCCGCCCGGTTGGAGTAATCTTCGATGATGGGGCTTACCTCTGCTTTGACCCAGGCACGGACGGCCTCTCGGGCCAGCAGATGTTCTTCACTCAACAATTCATCCATGAGGTAGTAATCGTGATGTTGGTAGCGATCTTCTTTCGCTTTTTTAGAAGTGGCCCCTGCGCCATTCGTCGTTTGCTGCATGATGGGAAAAATATTTGTGAAATGAGCATTCTGACGAACGGAAAAACAACCTGGGGTCAACTTGTGCCACTACTGCCAGTTTTTTCTTTGTCCGTTTCGATTATGCCCAGTTCGAGGTTAGGGTGTCTTAATTTTGCGGCGCAAAAGTAAGTAATTCGCACTACACTTTATCAGTAAAGAAGCGGGCAGAAAAGTCGGGAAGATGGTATTGTGTACTTTTAAGGCCTTATTTATCAATAACTTATAAAACACTATAAGACATGTCGCTCATTGCACTTGAAGGAATGCGCTTTTACGCCTACCACGGCTTCTACGAAGAAGAACAGATCATAGGAAGTGATTACCTGGTGGATGTTTTCATTGATACCACCTTTGCAAATGCTGCTGCAGGAGATGACCTGTACCAAACGATCAACTATGAAACGGTTTATCTCATCTGCCAATCAGCCATGCGAAAAAATTCAAAGCTGCTCGAAACGGTGGCAAGCCGCATTTCACTTGGCATCAGACACCAGTTTGGAAACATCAATTCGCTCATAGTCAGGGTGAAAAAGCTGAATCCTCCCTTAGGAGGAAGAGTGGAAAGCGCATGGGTAGAAGTGAACAGGTAGTTCCCGAAAAAATGTGCCTGTCGCGACCAGCCATCCATTGCGGCATTGACGACGTCTGCCAGGAAAAGGACAATCCGTTGCCCCAAGGATAGGGGCCTGGCAGTTGAAAACACATTTTGGCAACAAACGTCTTTTCAAAGGATGCCGGGAGCTTTTGACTTCCTGGTTTCTGCAAAAGGAAACTCCCGAGAGTTACCTGAATGCCGTTTTATCGTTTAAATAGAGTGAATTTAATCTTTTATCCTAAGAAGCTGTTTGGATTTGGCTGCCCGAGAGAAAAAGACGACTTTTTAGCCAAGTGGCCAAATCCCCAACATGCTCTAACTACTTAGGAGGGGGCTTCCGCGATTGGGGGTATTTTTTTGGAAAATCTTTCAGTTATTCCCCAACAACCTCCCTTGCTAAGTAGTTGCTTTTTATCAAAATCAAAGTAATGACAAAAAAGATTTTATTGGGCTTGCTCTGCCTGCAACTGACAGCTTGCGATCCGGCTGCCTTGCAAAGAACACTCGAAACCCTGGCTTCCAGCGAGTTGACTTCTACTGAAGTATCTTCAGGCTTGAAACAGGCGCTAGAAATAGGCATCGGCAAAGGCTCCGACCTGCTTTCGCAGAAAGACGGCTATTTTAAAAGCCAGTACAAAATTCTGTTACCCCCTGAAGCCCGCAAAGTGGCTGAAAAGCTGAAAGATGTTCCCGGGTTTTCCAATGTGGAAAGCGTCATCTTGGAAAAGATTAACCGCGGTGCCGAAGATGCTGCAAAAAGAGCAAAGCCCATTTTTGTGAATGCCATCAGACAAATGACTTTCACCGATGCCATGGACATCCTGATGGGGTCTGATCATGCTGCTACCGATTTCCTGTATCGAAACACCAATACTGCCTTGTACCAAGAGTTTAACCCCGTCATTGTGCAATCCCTGGACAAGTTCGACGCCCGCAAGTACTGGAGCGACGTGGTGAAGGTGTACAATAAAATTCCTTTTGTGGAAAAAGCCAACCCCGATCTCGATGATTACGTGACGAATGAAGCGCTGAAAGGGCTTTTTGGCATGGTGAGAAATGAAGAAAAAAACATACGGACAAACATTGCCGCTCGGACAACAGACTTGTTGAAGAAAGTTTTTGCCAAACAGGACAAGAAATAGCCGCTTGCACCTACAGCCGGTCCGCCGATTTGATAAGTCCGGCAGACCGGCTGTCAGAAACTCCGATCTTACTCAGCCGTTTTATTTTCTTCGATTTTCTTTTTTTCGGCTGCTCTCATCCCCTCTTTAAACTCCTCTTCAATATTATGCCGGGCGCTGTTGAACTCCCGAATACCTTTGCCAAGGCCCCTCATAAGCTCGGGAATTTTTTTGCCACCAAAAAAAAGCAAAAAGGTACCTAAAATGAGGATCACTTCCGTAGCACTCAAATTTTGCAGAAACAGAAAAACATTTGTCATGTTTAAATTTTTTTGAATTGTGGTTTCGAGTCTTGCTCGAAGCGTGGGCAACGTTTCTCAACCCCCAATTCAGTGAAAGAAGTTTAATAAAGTAAAGTTAATCAAATTCTCCGGCCAAATCCAAAGCCTTGAACTGATCAATAGTTCCAGGGGCTTATTCCCGAGGCCTGTGTCAAACAGAAAGGGCACCTGTTCTTTGCTGCCCTCAGTGCTTTTGGTTCGTGTTTTTGCTCCCCGGCATTTGTCGTGGACAAAATTAGCTTTTCCTGCTTAATCGCAACCTGCTAACTTTGTAAAAGTAATTTCAAACATGGAACAACAGCAACCACAATCCCTGCCTATCAACTCGCTGGCTTTTCATGCAACTTTCTGGATGATCTACTGGATACTGGCCAGTATGCAGGATGTGGTTTTTATCTCTCAGTTTCGACACAACTTCAACCTGCCAACGGTATTAGGCTCTATGGGGGCCGTTTACTTTAATTATTACTTCTGGATTCCTCGCTACCTGATCAAACAAAAGCGACACTGGTTTTACATCATCAGCATTATCATCATCATCATTTTTAATGCCTGGCTGGTCAATGTCTTTCTGCGAAATTTCGTCTCACCCCGGGAATACTACTTTTCCTGGGAGGGGACTTTTACTTTAGCTGTGGATACGACGGTGCTTGTGGCATTCACTACTGCTTTCAAATTTGTACAGCAATGGCACGATCGAAATAACTACGCCATCCAATTGGAAAAAAAGAACCTGGAAAGTGAATTGGAAATGCTGAAGTCACAGATCAACCCACATTTTATTTTCAACACCCTGAATACCATTTACTTTCTAATGGAGCAAAAAGAAGACGAGCGAGCAAAAGAAGCTCTGCTCAAATTCTCGGACACACTCAGCCATCAACTGTACGATTACAACAAAGACTGGATTGACCTGGACAAAGAAGTAAACTACCTGCAGAACTACATCGAACTGCAACGTATGAGACACGACGAAGAACTGCTGGATCTCCACTGTGAACTCCCCGAGCAGGTGAATGGTTACCAGATCGCCCCCATGCTGTTGATTCCCTTTGTCGAAAACGCATTCAAACACGGCTCCAATTCCAAAGGTTACAAAGTGGATATCAGACTCCAGGTGGAAAATGGTGTCCTCGAATTTTCAACGGTGAACACAATGAATCCTCACAAGCGCCCCCCAAACAGAGCTGGAGGCATCGGGTTGAAAAACGTGCAGCGAAGACTTGACCTGACCTACCCCGGCAAGCACCAGCTCGACCTGAAGGAGGAAGGTGATTACTACAAAGCTCACTTAAAAATTGAATTGCTATGATGATAAAATGCCTGGTAGTGGATGATGAACCAGTTGCCCGCAAAGGACTCGCAGGTTATGTAAACCAAACGCCATTCCTCGTGCTATCGGGCGTTTGCAAAAGTGCGATTGAGGCAAATGAACTGCTCCACCACGATACCGTTGACCTGCTCTTCCTAGATATTCAAATGCCCGACCTGACGGGAATTGAATTTGTCCACTCTCTGGATAATCCGCCTGCTGTTATTTTTACTACTGCTTACAGGGAATACGCCATCGAAGGCTTCGAGTTGAACGCACTGGACTATCTAGTGAAGCCCATCTCTTTTCAACGATTCCTCAAAGCAGCCAACAAGGCACAGGCCTTTTTTGAAATGCAGCGGCAAACAAATGCTAAATCCGACTCCCTCGAACAGGATTACTTCTTCATCAAAAACGATGGTCAGTTTATCAAGATCAAGTTAGACGATGTGCTGTTTTTTGAAAGTGAAAAAGACTACGTGTTTATTTACACCGAACAAAAGCGCTACCTGGCTCTTATCTCTCTCAAGCAATTGGAAAAGGAACTGCCGCCTGACAAGTTTTTGAGGGTCCACCGCTCCTTCCTGGTTGCCCTGAAAAAAGTGGAACTCATTGACGGCAACCAGCTCATTATCAAAGACAAGCGCATTCCCGTCAGCCGCAACTTCCAAGACGCTATTTTTAACGCCCTCGTGGCAGGCAGGCTCTGGAAGAGAGAGTTGTAAAACCCAGTTCAGGGCCTCATGTCCACATTGAGCATTTTCATCACAACGGTTATCGTCCTGCCTTCACTGAATGTCGCTTTTATCTCCCTGCTCAAGGCATCCATTACCTCTTCATAAGGCCCGAAGATCTGAGAACTCATCGTGTTGCTCACCACTTTCAGGTTCTCGTATTCCTTCAGGCGGTGGATGAATTTTATGATGCTCGTGCCATACTCCTGGTCAAGTGGATACACGCTGATTTCGACAGATACCTTCATTTTTTAGTCTTTCCTTTTTGTAATTACTTAGGAGAGGGAGAAGAAAAATGAAGTTTTTTCTTCCCCCCTTCCATAGTCCGGAGTGCTTTTGGGAAAAAAAATTCCATTTTCCTCCAAAACATCCTCTGTAAAGAATCTTATTCGTCGTCAAAGGCGGCGGTTTGACTCGTGAGGCAGACTCAACATGGCGGGAAAGAGCCGTTTTTAGCCAAGTGAGCACCCCCCTAACAAATTCTTAGAAACGGAGCATGAATAAATCGTACCCATCCTTTTCAAAAAGCCCGTAGTGGAAATGGTTTTTTAAAAATAAAATGAACATTTTTCTTCGATTTTATAGGTAGTCGTATTTAAAATTTATTATCGTACCTTCAAAAACTCATGAAATTAGAACAACAGAAATCAAGGAATGAAATCATTATTAATATGAACGAACAGGGGCATTCACAGCATACAATAGCTAAAGCGATTGGTCTGAGTCAAGGCCGCATCCGCCAATTGCTGAATACCTATCGTAAAGGCCCCGATGCATTCTTTGATAACCGCTACCAGGGAAAACCTCCCAAAATTAACCCAAAGCAGCAATCCAGGTTAGAGGATTTGCTGATAAGGGGTGCAGAAGCATACGGGTTCCAGGGTGATGTTTGGACTACAGCCCGGGTAAAAATGACTTTCAAAGAGACCTTCAATGTTGATTACCATGAGCGGCACATCTTCAGGCTGCTGAAAAAAAATGGACTTCATCCTTCGAAAACCCCGGTTGGTGGATAGCCGTCAGTCACCGGAAAAGGTCAATGAATGGCGGGAAGAAAAACTTCCGGCCATGAAAAAAAACCGAAAGAAGGACAGATAATATTCTGCGTGGACGAAGCCGGAGTGGGACTGTTGCCAAGTCTAGGAAAAACGCATGCCCTAAAAGGCAAAACACCCCTCCTTATCCATAAATGCCGCTATAAGAGCTTGTTTGCGTTTTGGTGCTTGAGCAGAGATGCTGTTGGGGTTTGGCTGCCTGAGATAAGGAACGTGTCGGAAATAACTTACGCATTTGGGCGGCGTATTTTGGGCGCTGGCTGTGTTAGTGAAATAGTTACGTAGCTAAGGCTATGCGCCTATTTCACTGCCTTGCCAGCCCCCAAAAT
>WBZO01006882.1_pt1 | contig 10791 bp, 9 predicted proteins | sample 5204261 | NCBI WGS metagenome assembly WBZO01 (sample SAMN12412400, study PRJNA552823) | activated sludge metagenome | isolation source: activated sludge from anammox sidestream of wastewater treatment plant... | place: USA: North Carolina | collected 2017-09
ACTTCGCCAATCCTGCGCTCGACGCGGCCGTGTCCACGGCACCGGTCGCCGTCGTCGCCGACCCCGCCGGGTGCTCGTTCCAGTTCGATCCCGTGGGCCGCAAGTCCTTCACCTCGCCGTGCGATGTCGCCAAAGCCGCGCTGGCGCGCGCCGGTGTGCCCTACGAGAACGAAATCGCGACGGGCGGGCAGGCGCCGCAGGTGCGCATCGGCCGCGGCGCAACCGCGGTCCTGATCGACGCTGCCGGTGATCCGGCCGGCGTGCGCCGGCAGTTGCGCGCCGCGCTCGAGGCGGCCGGCTATCCGGCGCGCGCCGATCCTGCGCGCGTGAATTTCCCGGCCGTCATCGCACTGACCACCTGGCTCGTGATCCTCGTCACGATCGTCTACGGCCCGATTGCCGCCTGGCTCGTCGAACTCTTCCCGGCGCGCATCCGCTATTCGGCGATGTCGCTGCCGTATCACATCGGCAACGGCTGGTTCGGCGGCTTCCTGCCGGTGACCGCGTTCGCCATCGTCGCGGCTACCGGCAACATCTACGCGGGCCTCTGGTATCCGGTGATCGTTGCTGCCCTCACTGTCGTCGTCGGCGTGCTGTTCCTGCCCGAGACCGCGCACCGCGACGTGCGCTGAAAGAGGGCGGGGCGCAGCGGGAGGTGCGCGCCCCGCCCGCCGGATCAGCGGGCCGAGACCGCGCTGTCGAACCGGGCCAGCTCGAGTGGCGAAACTTTCGTGCGGTGCAGGGCCGTGAGCGTGCGACTGCCCACTCGCGCCACGGCCGTCGACAAGGCGTCGGCCCTGCAATGGTTGTAGTCACTCACCGCCGCGAGATCGCGGCCGCTTTCCGAGCCGCAGGCGCGCCGCGCGGCGGCCTTCAGGCGCGCATACAACCGCTCGGCGCCCGCTTGCGAGTCCGCGTTCAGATCCTGGTAGTGAACGGTCACGGAGCGCTGCACGACGTTGTTGCCCGCGTCCGTACCTGCAAAGAGCGTCGCGCTGCCGGCGAGCGCGGCGAGCGCGGCCGCGCCGATGAAGATGGATTTCATGACCTGGGCTCCTCTGGAAAACGGGGGGTTCGTTGGCCTCGTTTCCTTGGATGCGCGCGGCACCGCCCGGGTTGCTCGGCTCATCGTGCATCAGGGGCGCCTTGTCGATCGGGCTGCGCGGCGAGCGGCGGCGGCAGCGGGTGGCGAGCGGCTTCCGCGCGCAGCCAGTCACGAAAGCGCGTGACCTTCGGCATCTGTGCGTACGATTCCGGGCAGATGAAGTAGTAGGAATAGCGGAACTGCCGCACGACATCGCAGGCGATCGCGAGCCTGCCCGCGGCAACGTCGCGCTCGACGAGCGACCAGCGCGCCACTGCGAAGCCGAGCCCCTCGAGCGCAGCGGAAATCACCGATGCCGAATCGTCGAGCATCGCGGGTTTCGTCCTCGCCGACTTGGCCGTCTCGTCCGACACGAATGCCGACCAGGGTTCGTCCGAACTGTAGAGCAGCGGGAAGGCGCTCAGGTCCTTCGTGCACGGTATCCTGCCGTACTTCCTGATGAGCGCGGGCGTTGCGACCGGCACCAGCCAGTCGTCCATCAGTTTCTCGCTGTAGAGCCCGGGGTAATGGCCCGTGCCGAGGCGGATCACCGCGTGGAAATCGCTGCGCGCGAAATCGATCGCCTCGCGGGAAGTGTGCACCCGCAGCTCGATCTCGGGCAGGTGCTCCCGCTGCGCACCGAGCCGCGGCGTGAGCCACTTCTGCAGGAACGACGACAGCATGCTCACGTTGAGCACGCCCGCTTCGCGCTGGCGGCGCGACTGCTGCAACGCCGCTTCGAGTTCGTCGAGGCCGCGTCGCACGCGCGGCAGCAGATCGGCGCCTTCGCTCGTCAGCTCGACCGTGCGGCCGCGTCGGCGGAAAAGCGGCGTCTGCAGGTAGTCCTCGAGTGTCTTCACCTGCTGGCTCACCGCCGCGGGCGTCACGTGCAACGCCTCGGCGGCATCGGCGAAATTGAGCCGTGTCGCGACTGCCTCGAAGACGCGCAGCGCATTGAGTGGCAATCGGTCGTAAGCCGCATCCATCGGCAATCTTTCGTTAACCGGGCTTCAGATAGTGCGTTTGTTCGCACCGCGCGAGGGGCGGAGAGTACACCCACTGAATCATCTGGAACCCGACCCCCGGGGAGGCAACATGAACGGCAAGCTGCTCGGTATCCGCATCATCGCACTGCTCGGCGCGGCGCTCATCTCGGCCATCGGCATGGCGCCGTATGACTTCGTGTACTACACGGGTCTCGGCGCGCTGTGAAGGCGACGCGCGGAGGGCTGTCCGCGGACGTGTCCGGTGTCCGGTACCGGACACCTCCGCGGCACCACCGCTGCGGCACTCGTTGAACGGGCGCATGCAAATCAACGAGATAGCACCGCAGCGCTTCCTGGCACGGTTGCTGCACCCAGCCGGGCATGAAGATCAGCGCCCTGCGCAAGCCGGCCCCCGAGTCCCCCGGGCTCGGCGCCGACGTTCACATCCGTGGCACCGCGGCACAGGACATCGCGCGCGACCCGGTGCCGCGCGCGGGCGAGCGGCGCCGGCGGGTCCTGCTGGTCGCAGGCGCGGGCGCGGTCGCATTGATCGCGACGGCGTGGCTCGTGCGCGGCTGGCTCGCCTCGGGCCATACCGTGCCTCTCGAGCGTCTGCGCATCGCCACTGTGACCCGCGGCCACTTCGTGCGCGACGTCGCCGCGCAGGGCACGGTGATCGCGGCCGTGAGCCCGACGCTGTTCGCGAGCGCACCGGGCACGATCTCGTACGCGGTGCGCGCGGGCGATACGGTCAAGCGCGGCGCGGTGCTCGCGACGCTCGACAGCCCCGCACTGCGTAACGAATACGATCGCGAGCGCGCGACGCTCGCCGGGGTCGAAGCGGCCTACGCCCGCGAGCAGATCGAGATCCGCCGCCAGAATCTCCTGAACCAGCAGCAGGCCGATCTCGCGGACGTGCAGATCCGCGCGGCCGAGCGCGAACTCGCGCGCGCGCAATCGGCCTGGGATTCGCGCGTGATTCCGGAGCGCGACCTGCGCAAGGCGCAGGACGAGGTGGCCACGGCGCGGCTCAACTTCGACCACGCGAAGGCGACGGCCGGCCTCGAGCGCGACAGCTTGCAGCTCGACCTTCGCACGCGCCGGCTCGAGCGCGACCGCCAATCGCTCGTGGTGAAAGACCTCGAACGGCGGGTGGACGAACTCACGGTGCGCTCGCCGGTCGACGGCACGGTCGCCAACCTCGCCCAGCCCGAGCGCGCGAATGTCGCGGAGAACGCGCCGCTCGTGACGGTCGTCGACCTGAGCGCGTTCGAGGTCGAGTTCCAGGTCGCCGAGACCTACGCGACCGCGATCCGCCCCGGCATGGCCGCCGGGATCACGCTCGATGGTCGGACATGGCCGGCAACGGTGGCGTCGATTTCGCCCGAAGTGCGCCAGAGCCAGGTGATCGGCCGCCTCCGATTTGCGGGCGAGCCGCCGCAGTCGCTGCGCCAGAACCAGCGCGCTTCGATCCGCATCGTGCTCGACGAGCGCGACGGCGTGCTCGCATTCGATCGCGGTCCGGCGCTCGATGAGCTGACCCGAGCGGTTTACGTCGTGCGCGGCGATCGTGCGGTACGCACACCCGTGCAGCTCGGCGCGTCCTCGATCTCGAAGATCGAGGTACTGTCGGGGCTCGCTGCCGGCGATCGCGTGATCGTCTCCGACACCGGCGATTTCCGCAGCGCCTCCGAACTCATGATTGCCGACTGAGCCATCAACCGAGGAATCCACCCATGCTCGCCATGCGTCACATCAGCAAGGTTTTCCGCACCGACCTCATCGAGACCCACGCGCTACGGGACTTCTCGCTCGAGGTCGCCGAGGGCGAGTTCGTCGCCGTGACGGGGCCCTCGGGCTCGGGCAAGACGACGTTCCTGAACGTCGCCGGGCTACTGGAGGGCTTCGACAGCGGCACGTACCTGCTCGACGGCTTCGATACGAGCGGCCTCGCCGACGACGCCCGTTCGCGCCTGCGCAACGAGAAGATCGGCTTCATCTTCCAGAGCTTCAACCTGATCCCGGATCTCGACATCTTCGACAATGTCGACGTGCCGCTGCGTTACCGGCGCATGAAGGCCGCCGAGCGGCGCGAGCGCATCGCGAGCGCGCTCGATCTCGTCGGGCTCGCCTCGCGCGCCCACCACCTGCCGTCGCAACTCTCGGGCGGCCAGCAGCAGCGCGTGGCGATCGCGCGCGCGATTGCCGGCGACCCGAAGTTCCTGCTCGCCGACGAGCCGACCGGCAACCTCGATTCCCTGATGGCGCGCCAGGTGATGGACCTCCTCGAGCAGATCAACGAGATGGGCACGACGATCGTGCTCGTGACGCACGACCCGGAACTCGCGCGCCGCGCGCAGCGCAACGTGCAGATCGTCGATGGGCAGGTGTCCGACTTTCGCCCGTACGAGCCGCACGCGCGGCCGGCGCCGATGGCGGCGGCAGCCACCGCGTAAGGAGCCGCACGATGTTCGGTTACTACGTCAAGCTCGCGGCGCGCAGCCTGCGCCGCAATCCCGGCATCACGTCGCTGATGGTGCTCGCCATCGCGCTCGGCATCGCCGTCTGCGTGATCACGCTGACGGTGTACCACGGCATGTCGTCGAACCCGCTGTGGTGGAAGAACGACCGGGTGTACGCCGTGACGCTCGACAGCTGGGATCCCGAGGAGCCGGCGGACGACAAGCACCCGGATCTGCCACCGCCCCAGTTGACCTGGCGCGACGCGGAAGCAGTGACGGCGTCGGGGATTCCGCTGCGTGCCGTCCGCATGTTCAAGGGGTTCGGCGTGGTCTCGAGCGATGCGGCGGGAAGCGTACGCCCGGAGAACGCGATCGTGCGCGTCACGTCGGCCGATTTCTTCGGCCTCTTCGACGTGCCGTTCCGCCATGGCGGTGGCTGGAAGGCGGCCGCCGACGCGGGACCCGAACCGGTCGCGGTGCTGAGCCGCGAGACCAACGAGCGTTTCTTCGGCGGCGCGAACAGTGTGGGCCGCACGATCCGCTGGGACGACCGCGCATTCCGGGTCGTCGGCGTACTCGATGATTGGCATCCGGCTCCGAACTTCTACGATCTCAACAACGGCGCGTTCGACGAGCCGGAGGCGATGTACGTGCCGATCGGCTGGGCGCCGGTGCTCGAACTGAAGAGCGCCGGGAACACGAACTGCTGGAAGCCGGAGGAAATCAAGACATACGCGGATTTCATGGCGTCGGAATGCATCTGGCTGCAGGCATGGGTCGAACTGCCGGACTCCGCCGCGCGTGCGCGCATGCAGGGCTGGCTCGACAACTATGTTGCCACCGAGCGCAAGAGCGGCCGCTTCCAGCGCCCGGACAACAATCGCCTGACACCGGTCGACCAGTGGCTGCGCGACAATGACGTGGTCGGCAACGACAACCGCATGCTGATTGCGCTCGCGTTCGCGTTCCTGTCGGTGTGCCTGATCAACACGGTCGGCTTGCTGCTCGCCAAGTTCCTCGGCAGTGCGTCGATCACCGGCGTGCGGCGTGCGCTCGGTGCGAGCCGTCGCCAGGTGTTCCTGCAACACCTGGCCGAAGCCGGGCTGCTCGCGGGAGTCGGCGCGGGCCTCGGTGTCCTGTTGTCGCTCCTCGGGCTCTACGGCCTGCGTGCCATGTACGCGTCCCCGTGGGGAGGAGTCACGAGCGTCATGCACGTCAATGCATGGAGCCTCGCCGTGACCGTCGCGCTCGCCGTCGGAGCCGCGCTCGCGGCAGGGCTCTACCCCGCGTGGCGAATTGGCCGGCTCGCGCCGTCGGTGTACCTGAAATCGCAGTGAGGACCTCATGAACGTCCAGGAAATCCGCCCGATCCTCTCCGCGCTGTTGCGCAACCGCACCGGCGCGGTGCTGGTTGCGCTGCAGGTTGCGATCGCCCTCGCGGTGCTCGTCAATGCGGTGTATGTGGTGAAGCAGCGCGTCGACAAGATCGGCCGCCCGACCGGCATCGACGTCGAGAACATATTTGTCGTCACGTCCGCCGGGTTCGGAGCCGGTTACGATCATTCCGCGACCGTGCGCGACGATCTCGCGTGGCTGCGCGGCTTGCCCGGTGTACGGGCCGCAGCGCTGTCGAGCGGCGTGCCGCTGAGCGGCGGGGGCTCGTCGAACACGGTGTACAAGACGCCCGAGGTCAAAGGCGAAGGGACGCCGGTGAATTATTTTCTCGTCGACGAGCAGGGCGTCGACGCACTCGGCACGAGGCTCGTCGCGGGCCGCGCCTTTCGGGCGGACGAGATCCTGCCCGAAGATCCGACCTACCACGAGCCCATGCCGAGCATGATCGTGACGCGCGCGCTTGCCAGAGCACTTTTCGGCACGGACGATGCCGTCGGCAAGGTGGGCTACGACGGCCTCGGCCGGCCGATCACCGTGATCGGCGTGATCGATCACATGCAGGGCTCCTGGGTGGACTGGGACAAGCTCGATTACGTGGGTCTCCTCCCGCGCCGGGCATTCGGCCCTCGCGCGACCTACCTCGTGCGCACGGCGCCCGGGCAGCGCGACGCACTGATGAAACTCGCCGAAGGGCATCTGTCGGCCTCGAACCCGAAGCGCATGATCCAGCACGTGCGGGCGCTCGACTACTATCGCGATCGCAGCTACCGTTCAGACCGCAACATGGCGATCTTCCTCGTCGTCGTGACGGTATTGCTCGCGTGCGTGACCGCGCTCGGCATCTTCGCGCTCGCGACCTTCAATGTGAGCGTGCGCACCCGGCAGATCGGCACGCGACGCGCGGTGGGCGCGCGCAGGGCGGACGTGGTGCGGTACTTCATGGTGGAGAACTGGCTGATCACGACGGCCGGCGTGCTGCTCGGCGCCGCGCTCGCGCTCGCGGTCGGCTACTCGCTGTCCCGCGCCTACCAGCTGCCGCGGCTCGACCTGTATTACCTGGTCGGCGGCGTCGTGGCGCTCTGGGCGCTCGGGCAGGCCGCAGCCTGGCAGCCGGCGCGTCGCGCGGCGAGGATCTCGCCCGCCGTCGCAACCCGCACGGTATGACGTCCCGCCCGTTGCAACCCCTGCAGGGAATGCCGCATCCAACCATGAGGCCAGCCATCTCGGACGCCCTGCGCGACAGCCTGATGAACCGCACTGTCCTCGTCATCGACGACAGCGAGGCCGTTCGCACGGCCTTCGAGGTCCTGCTGTCGATCCACGGTGTGCGCACGTTGACCGCGGCGTCGCCGGCGGAGGGCCTCGCGACCCTCGGGCGCGAGCCGGTGCACCTCGTGATCCAGGACATGAACTTCCGTCGCGAGGCAACGAGCGGCGAGGAGGGGGTGCAGCTCTTTCGCGCGATCCGGGCCCGCGCACCGGACCTCCCCGTCATGCTGCTCACGGCCTGGACGCACCTCGAGACGGCGGTCGAGCTCGTCAAGGAAGGTGCGGCCGACTACGTCGCGAAGCCGTGGGAGGACGCTCGCCTTCTCACGTCGGTGCGCAATCTCCTCGACCTGCAGCGTGCGCAGGCCGACGCGCACGCGCTGCGCGCCGAACGTGCCGCCGCGCGCGAGGCGCTCGCGGCGCGCTACGACCTGTGTGGCATCGTGTACGCGAGCGAGCGCATGCACACGCTCGTCGCGACGGCGGCGCAGGTTGCGCAGGCCGATGTGCCGGTGCTGATCACGGGGCCGAACGGCGCCGGCAAGGAAGTGATTGCCGACATCATCCACGCCAATTCGGCGGTGCGCCGCGGCCCGTACATGAAGGTGAACATCGGCGCACTGCCGAACGAACTGATCGATGCGGAGCTGTTCGGCACCGAAACCGGCGCCTTCACCGGCGCGCGCGCGCGGCCGGGCCGCTTCGAGGCCGCCGACGGCGGCACGCTGCTGCTCGATGAACTCGGCAATCTCTCCGCGAGCGGGCAGGCGAAGCTGCTGCGCGTGCTGCAGACGGGCGAATTCGAGCGCCTCGGATCGAACCAGACAAGGCGCGTGCGCGTCAGGCTCGTCGCGGCAACCAACACGAACCTGCGCCAGGCGATCCGCGAGGGGCGATTTCGCGAAGACCTCTACTTCCGGCTGAACGTGATCGAACTCGAGCTGCCGCCGCTCGCGGAGCGGCGCGAAGACATCCTGCCGCTCGCCCGCCATTTCCTCGATTCCGATCTGTCGCTCTCGGCCGATGCCGAACGCGCCCTCGCGCGTCACGACTGGCCCGGCAACGTGCGGGAGTTGCGCAATGCCATGCAACGTGCCGCGCTGCTCGCCGGGGGCTCGGTCATTTCGGCCGCTGTGCTCGGGCTCGGCGGGCCGTCACAGCCCGGGTTCGCGGGTGTCGACGAGTTGCAGCCCGATCGCGACACGATCGAGCGGGCGCTCGCCCGCAGCGCCGGCATCGTCGCGCATGCCGCGCGTGACCTCGGGCTCTCGCGTCAGGCACTCTATCGCCGCATGGAGAAACTCGGCCTCAAGTCCACGGCCTGATGCGCGCCCGCCGCTCGCTCGAGGGCAGGCTGCTGCCCGCTGCCGCGCTCGTCGCGATCGCGTCGGCGGCGGTCGCGGTGCTGGCCATGCGCTGGCTCACGCCGTGGGTCGCCGTGCTGTGTGGTGCGCTGGCGGGTCTCGCGGCGGGCCTGTGGCTCGCGCGTGCGGCGGTGGCGCGCTGGCGCGGCACGGCCGTCGCGTTGCGTGACGGCATCGCGAGCCTGCGGGACCGGGACTTCAGCGTATCGATCACGCGCACCTCGGACGACGAGCTCGGTGAACTGGTTGCCGCCTACAATTCCCTCGGTGCGGCGTTGCGCCGTGAACGCGTCGACCTGTACCAGCGGGAACTGTTGCTCGATACGGTGATCCAGGCGACACCCCTCGCGCTGCTTCTGACCAATGCCGCGGGCAACGTCATCTACAGCAACGTCGCGGCGCGGGAACTGTTCGGTGCCGGGCGCAAGCTCGAGGGGTTCGCGCTCGACGCGGTGCTCGAGCGGGCTCCCGCGCCGCTGCGCGAGGCGCTGTCGGGATCGGACGACCGGCTCTTCACGGTCGAGGCCGATCTCGAGCCGCAGGTCTATCATCTGTCGCAGCGACGCTTCCTGTTGAACACGCAGCCGCACCGGTTGCTGCTGCTGAAGAGGCTCACGCGCGAACTCGCGGCCCAGGAAGTCGCCGTCTGGAAGAAGGTCATCCGCGTGATCGCCCACGAGCTCAACAACTCGCTCGCACCGATCTCGTCGCTCGCGCATTCGGGGCGATTGCTGCTCGCGGAGCGCAGCGACGAGCGGCTCGAGCGGGTCTTCGCGACGATCGAGGACCGGGCGGCGCACCTTGCGAGCTTCATCGACGGTTATGCGCGCTTCGCCAAGCTGCCGACTCCGCGACCGGTGCCGCTCGACTGGGATGCAGTCATCGTGCGCCTGCAGGCGGTACTGCCCTTTGCACTGCACGGCGGACTGCCGCGCGCACGCGTGCTGGCAGATCCCGTGCAGATCGAACAGGTGGCGATCAACCTGCTGAAAAATGCCGCGGAATCCGGCTCACCTTCGGCCGACGTCGAACTGTCGATCCGGGAACATCGCGGCGGCGTGCTGCTCGAGGTTGCGGATCGCGGCAGCGGCCTGTCGGACGAAGCGCTCGGCTCGGCCCTGGTGCCGTTTTTCTCGACCAAGGCGAGCGGCACGGGGCTCGGGCTCACGATCTGCCGCGAGATTGTCGATGCCCATGGCGGGCACCTGACGCTCGCGAATCGCGAAGGGGGCGGCGCTCGTGCCAGCGTCTGGCTGCCGCTCGCACTCGAACGGGAGGAGAGACGATGAAGACATTGCTGGTTGCCGTTCTGGCATTGCTGGTGGTTCCCGCGGTGCCGGCCGCGGACCTGCGGCCGATCACGCACGAGGACGTGTGGCTCGCAAAGCGCGTATCGGCGCCGAAGGCCAGCCCCGACGGGCGCTGGGTCGTGTTCACCGTGGCGGAGCCCGCCTACGACGACGCCGGGAAGTCGGCGGACCTCTGGATCATGCCGGCGGACGGCAGCGCGCCGGCGAAGCGCCTGACCAGCAACCGGGGCGGCGAGAGCGACGTCGCATGGAGCGAAGACAGTCGCCGCATCGTCTTTGCGGCGAAACGCGAAGGCGACGCGCAGCCGCAGATCTACGCGCTCGACCTCGCGCTCGGCGGAGAAGCGTGGCGACTCACGCATGCCCCGCACGGTGCGCGTTCACCCGTGCTGTCGCCCGATGGCCGCCGGCTCGCCTACGTCAGCGACCTGCCGGCCGATCCCGCGGCGGCGGAGCACAAATACAAGGTGCGCGCCTTCGACGGCTTTCCGATCCGCAACTGGGACCATTGGCTCGACGGCTCGCGGCCGCATCTGTTTGTCCAGTCGCTCGACCACGCGGGCGCGCCCGAGGGCGAGCCCCTCGACCTGCTCGCCGGGACGGCACTCGCGCAGGCGCCCGGGTACTCCGGCCGCAGGACGAATGCCGACGACGAACTCGACCCCGTCTGGTCGCGCGACGGCCGTGACCTCGTGTTCGTGGCGAGCACGAATCGCAACGAGGCTGCGTTCGCGTTCACGAGCACGCATCTTTTCCGTGTGGCCTTGGGCGGCGGCGAGCCTGCTCGACTGACGTCCGGCAACGACAACTACGCCCAACCACAATTCTCGATGAATGGCCGGCGCCTCTTCGCGAGATTCGAGCGACGGACGGCGAAGGTCTACAACATCGACAACGTCGTGGCGCTCGGCTGGCCGCAAG
>WBZO01006883.1_pt1 | contig 10790 bp, 9 predicted proteins | sample 5204261 | NCBI WGS metagenome assembly WBZO01 (sample SAMN12412400, study PRJNA552823) | activated sludge metagenome | isolation source: activated sludge from anammox sidestream of wastewater treatment plant... | place: USA: North Carolina | collected 2017-09
GCCAGCGGATCGGCCGCTGCTCCGATAACTTCCATATCGGGCTGGCTGTTAATAATCTCGCTCAATAACTTACGAATTAGCGCCGAATCGTCAACAACGATAACTGTTATCTTTTTCATGGTAAAAGCTCAATGAAATCCAATTAGCAACAACTCAGGAAAATAACTCCACCTCACCGCCGCTATCGACTTGATGCAAACGTTGTCTATAGTCCTTTTCACGCTGAGAAATCGTTGTATTGTGCATATTGCGCAATTTTTTCACCATTACTTTGCTGCTTTTTGGAAAAAAATACACTTTGCGGGGAAATATATCGACCAAATCCTGTGCTACAACTCTTATTTTCTCGGTCTGTAAAAATTTCAATACAAAATCCGCATTGCGCTGACCGACATTTGCTACGGTAAGCCCATCCAGAACATTGCCGCCGCCAAATACTTTGGCTTCAAGATTACACCGCCGGGCGCCTAACTTTAACAACTGATTGATCAGTATCTCCATCGCATATGTGCCATAGCGGGCTGAAGCATTCAGCGGACTGCCGGGGTCTCCTCCGCCATCAGGCAGCATAAAATGATTCATGCCGCCAATACCACTGTAGCAATCACGAATACAGGCCGCAACGCACGAACCCAACACCGTCACCAGTAGTAAATCCTTGTCGGTTACATAGTATTCACCTGGCAACAACTTAACAGCCTGACTGTTAAAATTCTTATCAAAATATAAATTAGTTGCAACCTGATCATCAATGATCTCGGTCATACGATCACCTCGGTTTATTAGCTAACTCATAGACGGTTTTCTCACGCAATTTAAACAAATCAACTGCATGCTGGAAGCTTTCGGAATGCCCGGCAAACAACAATCCATCCGGCGCAAGCAATGGCACAAATTTCTTCAGGATCTTATATTGCGTTTGCTTATCAAAATAGATCATAACGTTACGGCAAAAAATCGCATCGAATGGACCACGGATTGGCCAGCTTTCATCGAGCAAATTCAATTGCCGGAATGTAATCATATTGCGTAACTCGGGACGCACTCTTGCCGATCCTGCATGAGCTCCTTTTCCTTTGAGAAAAAATTGCTTAAGTTTTTCTTTAGGTATTTTTTCCAGTTTATCGAGAGAGTAAATACCCAGTTGCGCCTTTGCCAGAACATTGGTATCCAGATCCGTTGCCAGGATATGAACGGGCGGCGAGAAAGACTTAAATGCCTGCACCATCGCCATTGCCATTGAATACGGCTCTTCTCCGGTTGAAGAAGCACTGCACCAAAGCTGAATTTTGCTCTGATTCTTGCGTTTCTCAACATGTTTCTCGAGAATTGGAAAATGATGTTGTTCGCGAAAAAAAGCCGTTAAATTAGTCGTCAGCGCATTGGTAAAAGCTTCCCATTCTTCAGGATTTCCACGTTCAAGAAAATTCAGATAATCATGAAAACTGGTCATGCCGGTAGCACGCAAACGCCGGGCGAGCCTGCTATACACCATGTTTTGTTTACCCTTTGAAAGGGAAATACCCGCATGCGAATATATCAGCTTTCTGATGCGCTCAAAGTCAGCCTGGGTGAAAGCATATTCACGTGTTCTATTATCAATGTTTTCATTACCTAAGATCAGTTCCATAATCTGTCCATTTGAATTCCAAGAGACATTGCCTTCCTATCAACTCTTACAGTATTAAAGTCCAGAGCTTCACTGCTGTATTGATAAAATAATGGTCTAGAAACTGTGAGCTTCGATTGATCGTTAAAATATGAAGCAGATGTTTAAAAAAATTCGTTTCTAGTCAGCCGCGAATTCCATTCTGAAGTCTTCACAATTTGCTTCGATACATTTCATTACTCAATCGCTCAGCCATTGCTGATCCTATGAATTATTTTTGAGTTATCGGATTAGACATTCACTCATCAAGCTAATTGATCGTTTGCTCGATCAGCCCCATATCGCTACTACTCATCAATTTCTCGATATCGATCAGTATCAGCATTCGTTCATCAACAGTTCCCAGTCCCATGATATATTCGGTATCAATTACCGAACCCAAACCAGGCGCAGGACGCATTTGTTCAGCACTGAGCGTAATTACATCAGATACGCCGTCCACCACAATTCCCATGACCCGCCCGGCCACATTCAAAATAATTACCACGGTAAATTGGTTGTAATCTACATTACCCAATCTGAATTTGATTCTCATATCAATGATCGGCACGATGATTCCACGCAAATTAACAACCCCTTTGATAAACTCCGGCGCATTGGCTATTTGTGTAATTGCGTCATAACCACGAATTTCCTGTACTTTAAGGATTTCTATACCATACTCCTCGTTACCTAAACGAAAAGTCAGAAATTCATCCGCCATATGACTGATCTTCGGATTGGTTTGATTGGCGGTTGGAATTACCATTTGTTCTTGAGACATGGTCAGCGCTCCTGATTAAATAAATACCTAATAGAGAAAGAATTCTTCAAATATCTGCTGTTCGATCTATACCAGTTCTTGTTGGCATGCCAACACGAGCGCAGCCGTATCGAGAATAAGCGCAACTTTACCGTCACCCATAATAGTCGCGCCTGAGACACCTTGTACTCTACGATAATTACTTTCCAGACTTTTAATCACCACTTGATGCTGGCCAATTAAATCATCCACAAATAATGCTGCTTTATGGCCTTCAGCTTCAAGAATAACCAGAATTCCTTCGTGCACTGCGGTCACATTGGGATGTAAGTTGAAAACTTCATGTAATGCAATCACAGGTAGATACTCGCCGCGCACCTGCACTACCCGTCCGTGACCGCTGACCGTTTTAATATCGGCAGCGGTAGGTTGCATTGATTCGATAATGTAGTTGAGCGGCACAATAAACATTTGATCCCCGACCGCCACTGACAATCCATCAAGAATTGCCAGCGTTAACGGCAATCGGATCGATATACGTGTACCTACGCCGAGCGCCGACTCAATATCAATCCGCCCCCCCATACTTTGAATATTACGTTTTACAACATCCATGCCTACACCGCGGCCAGAAACATCAGTAACTGTCTCCGCAGTAGAGAAACCTGCTTCAAATATCAGTAACCAAACTTCTTGATCGGACATTCCATCAGTAACCGGCAATCCCCGTTCCTTGGCTTTGGCAAGAATTTTTCCGCGATTCAAACCGGCGCCGTCGTCACTGACCTCAATTACGATACTGCCTCCCTGATGAAAAGCACGTAATGTAATCGTGCCTTGCGCAGGTTTACCCGCCGCAACACGTTTTTCGGCCACTTCGATACCATGATCAAGACTATTTCTCACCAAGTGTGTCAACGGATCGGCAATTTTCTCGATCAAGCCTTTATCGAGTTCTGTGTTTTCACCAACGGTTTTCAGTTCAACGCGCTTATTTAATTTCGCTGCCAAATCACGCACAACCCGCGGGTATCGGCTAAACACAAAACTGATCGGCATCATTCGGATCGACATTACAGACTCTTGCAAATCTCGCGTATTTCTTTCCAATTGACTCATTCCGCTCAGCAGTTTCTCAAAAATAACCGGATCGAGTTGCGAAGCTGTTTGCGCAAGCATTGCTTGAGTTATAACTAATTCACCAACAAGGTTAATCATTTGATCAACCTTCTCTATGCTGACGCGTATTGACGAAGTTTCATTAGTCGAAGCGGCAGCAGCAGCACCTGCCTTGCTCGCAGGCTTATTCACTGTACTTTGCGCTTCATTCTTGCTGCCTTGAACAATCTGTTGTTGCCCGGAGCTCATTTGCGATTCAGAACCATCGAGTTCTTTTGGCGCAGCAGGAGCGCCGGGAAAGAAACCGTAACCCGGCGCCGGCGGTAACTCAGCCATTGAAAGCTCATCTTCATGACTGAGATGATCGGTGGTACTGCTGACATCATCTGAGACATTTTCTTCAGTCTCGGCAGTTTCCGTAAAACGATTTGTTTCTGCTTCAATTTTCAGGTTTGCTGGATCGACAACAAATGCCAATGTTTCCCAAATATCTTCTTCACTACTGCCTGTCGAGAGCCTTAACTTAAAGCGGCCACTTTTATCAGCTGGTGACTGCTCTTCAAGATCACCCAGACGCTTCAGATTAGTGAATAAGTTTTCTATGGCGGCATCACCCAGACCTGCGCCGGAAAACTCAATACAATACGGTTGCTTCGGTGAAACATCTTTCGTTGGCACATTAACGGCAACTTCAGCATCATGACTCACATCGGCTTCTACGGTTGCCGCACCAAGCTTAATATTTGCAGCAGCTATCGCTTCGTCGGGCAACTGATTTTGTGTTTCATCACTGAGCCTCTTCAACTCTTCACACACCTCAGCTGCAACCGCCGGATCTGCTTCGCCCTCTCCACGATGCCCCGCCAATTGCGCTTTAATGACATCCCCTGCTCTCAAAAAAGCATCTACCATCTCACTGCGAACTGCGAGTTCCCCTTTGCGCAATCTATCCAGCAATGTCTCCAACATATGCGTCATCTCCGTCATATCTGTAAAACCAAAAGTGCCCGCTCCACCCTTGATAGAATGTGCCGCACGGAATATAGCGTTTAAATCTTCCAAATCTGGCGAATTTACATCGAGCCTCAGCAAGCATGCTTCCATATCCGCAAGTAACTCTGAGGATTCTTCAAAAAAAATTTCATAAAACTGTTCGAGATCTGTACTCATAGGTAACCTTGTTTTACGTTGAGTTATTAGGCAAGCACTCTAAAGAAATGAGCAAAAAACAAAAGGCGAGAATAGATACTCACTCTTCGAAACAAAATTAGTCATACACAACCCATGCATCCAACGGGTCACAGCGATATCTAACCAATAACCTTACCGATTACTTCCAGCAATCTCTTTGGATCGAATGGCTTTACCAGCCAGCCGGTAGCGCCCGCCGCTCTGCCTTTTGCTTTAATTTCATCACCGGATTCAGTCGTTAGAATCAATATAGGAATATTCTTGTAATGCGCCAGCTTGCGGAGTAATTCAAGTAATTTCAGCCCATCCATGCGCGGCATATTGATATCAGTCAACACCAAATTAACCTGATGATAATTAGCTTTATCTAGAGCATCCTGCCCATCTACTGCTTGAATGACTTCATATCCGGCTCCTTTTAGCGTAAAAGCAACCATTTGCCGGATGGAAGCTGAATCATCCACTGCAAGTATTGTCTTAGCCATTTACCTTACTCCTCTTACCTATATTATTCGTTCATTTGATAGAAATATGCATACCAGGCAATGCGGCTAGAAAAGCTCAATATCACCCATCTGCATACCTTGTTGTACCACCGGCTTTCTTTTACTTTTAGTTTTTGCCATCCCCACTGCCTTAGAAATTCCTTCTTGCATTGCATCAAATGCATTCTTTCCTGCACTTTCTTTCCAGCTTCCTTTTCGATCGATGCGTTGCAATTCGATATTCAGTGCTTCCACTTGACCAGCAGTATGTGCGAGTAATTGCGTCACCAGATCACCAAACTGTAATGAAGTGATTGCCATTTCCAGTTCCTGCTCTATCTTGTCGGCAACCACCATCTGCTTCTCTAAGAGATTCAGTATGGGTTTGCTCCCCTCCGGAGCTGCCATTTTCTCAATTGCCAAAACCATATCGTGATGAGACTTGGTTAACTTGCTGATATATTTGAAACTGACAACCAGATTATTTACTGCATCACTCACAAGCCGATCGACCTGATTCAATTCTCCTTTAATGTTCATAAAGTATTCATCAGCTTCAGCAGTGCACAATCCGTCATCTTGTTCCATCTCATGTGCAGTGTAATTACCGCTCTCACCACCAGCTGCTTGCGTCTCAGCCATAATCATCTCCTTGGCGCTTTGTCTTGATCAGAGTTTTTGAAACTAATCCTTCGACCCAGAAAAACTACAACTTATATCGCTCTGATCACTCACATACCCTGCAGATAAAAGCTTTAGAGGTGGGCTACGTTAAACGCATGTCAGAGTTCTCGCTTCATCGCAAAGTCATTTATACTCAGTATCTTAACGACATAGCACAAAATAACTTTAGTTCACAAAAGTAAAAACTGCGACACAATTCACATAGAAATCAGCAACCCAGATTTTTTCGCTTATATTGGTTGAAATAGATTCTCAATCAATTCGCCGATTCGCCGATCCGGTTCGCCCATGCAATGGCTTGTATCTCAATATCCGCTAATTCGCTCAGGCTTAAAAAACCCAATTCGGTCAGCATCGATTGAATTGCGCCAACCTCACCTTTCTCGTTCGCTTCGACTAAATTCAATTCCTGGCCCAAACGGCCTTCCCGGGTCAATAAAGCCTGACTCATGTCGTCTGGAATACCCAATTTATCAACAATTTGCTGCATCTCAATACCGAGCAATACATCCAGCAACGATAAAATCCCCACCATAAAAGCTCTTTCCTGGTGGTTTTTGTCATGGGGCCGTTCCGCCGTTGCAATTAATTCCATCAATTTTCCACGTGCCGCCGCAGTCTGCATTAATGCATTTGACATACTATCGTCGGACTGATTGGCGGTATAAAGCAGCAGTTGTATCCATCGCTGCAGCTGCTTACGGCCCAAGATCATGATGGCATGTTTAATGGAATTGATTTTTTGCGGCAAACCGCTTGCAACGGAATTCACCATGCGCATCAGGTTATAGCTCAAACCGGGTTGATGTTTAAATTCCCGTTCCAGCTCTTCGATATCGCTATCTCCCATGACCAGTGTCAATAGTTTCAGCAGCGAAAGCTTTCCCGGATCGGCGCGTTTTACTGACAGCACCTCGGGCCTTGCGAAATAATAGCCTTGGAACATTTGGAAACCTAATTGCATGCAATACTTCTCTTGTTCCCGGCTTTCCACTTTCAATGCCAGCAGCAATACCGGCCATCGATTCAATTCGGCTACCAGCTTCGCAAGCGCATTTTGTTCCAGTGCAAGCACATCCACCTTCACAACACTGACGACGGGAAGCAACTGCTCCACCTTGCTATTCATTTCCACAATATTATCCAGTGCAAACTGATAGCCTTTTTGCTTTAACTCGTTACAGCGCTGCATGAATTCTTCCGTCACCGTCGCCGTTTCTTTTATTTCCAGCACGACATGCTTACTAGGCAATAGACTGATAATGTCACTCATCACCAATTCTGGATTGGCGTTGATGAAGCCGCGCTGCTTACCAAGCACATTCTGGATTCCCAGCTGGCAATAAGCATTGATAATGACATTCGCCGATGCGGATAAATCGTTTTTTATACTGACCGATTCTTCAGTTTCTTCTTGTCTAAACAGTAACTCAAATGCAACAAGATTTTGATTACGATCTAGAATTGGCTGGCGCCCAAGAAAAAAACCTTCCATTTATTCCCCCGCGTTAATTCATCTTCAGAAACAAAAGTTTCAATTCATCGGCTTCATCGCGTGTTTCTTAAGTATTTTTATGACTCATGAGCACCACCGATCAAAAACCCTATTTGGCGGCCGCAGAGCATTCAATCAAAAAAGTTTTTGTTTAACCCGATTAGATCAGAGCAGGAATTGCTCGATTCTTTCCTGTGCGCTTCGCCTGATAAAGTGCTTTATCTGCACGGCTTAGCACTGAATTTTGATGTTCACCGAATGACCGCAGCGCGACACCTGCGCTAAAGGTTATTGGCAATGTTTGATTATCCGATTGGATCGAGAAGCTTTTTGTCAAATTGTTTTGTATTCGCTGAATAATCGTCAGCGCATCTTGCATTTCCACATCAGGCAACAAGATCACGAACTCTTCTCCACCGAATCGCGCAACAATATCGGAAGGCCGCAGCGTTTCTTTGGCAACCGCCACCAAATTGATCAGCACACTATCGCCGTATTGATGACCCAAGTTATCATTGATCTGTTTGAAGTTATCCAGATCAACCAGAATCACACCCAAGGACTGCGCATTACGATCCGCGCGCGCCGCCTCACGTTTGAAAATATCCTCTAAACCACGTCGATTAAACGCGCCGGTCATCTGATCCGTTTGCACAAGCTCGCGTAGTTGCTCTAATTCACTCTTCAGTGACTCAATCTTCTGTTCCGCAACTTTTACTTGTTCCTGCGCTGCAAAAACTTCATCACTAAATCTCAGTCCCCGTGTTTCCGACAAAACGATATCAAGAATCCCGATGATCTCATCCGCGTTACTTGTTTTGCGAATCTGCTCAGCATAACGCTCTACTTGCTTATAATAGTCTTCAGAATCAATCATAGGTTTCTGCTCGCTTTTAATAGCATTTGTCGATTTAACCAATCTCAGCATTCTTTTCTGTTTTTGTTTAATAGCTTCTTGCATTGCTATTCTCCTCAATTGACATCATTCAGTGCAGACTAAACCAGTTCGGGAGATAATTCGTTGGATTGCGAAGGAGAACCCATTCCGATTAGACTGCCATGTTGACAACAGTAACAGAGCAGTCTGCGAATGGATTGGATGAATAAAAAGGGAAATCGGTGCTATTTACCGACCAAAAGAATGTAACTATTTACTAAGGAAGCTCGGAAAACTACTGCGCGTGTTCATGCTGCGTTAAAATCGGGTTCAAAATGCTCATTTACCTTTTGTAAACTGCGCTTTTTCGCCTGATTTTGCCTTGCCTGACCATTGCCCGCTACCTTTTTCAGAACTTCCCCAACAGGAAGCTGAAGAAACTATTCAGCGATAAGAATCTGATTCTTACCACCTTTCTTTGCACGATACATGGCTTCATCCGCACGCTTAAAAACGCTTTCCTGCGATTCTCCTGCGCGCAACTGTGCAACACCGGCGCTAAAGGTAATCAGCAAGCGTTTATTCTCGTGTAAAAAAAACTTCTTGGTCAGATTCCGCCGTATCCTGGACAAAATTTGAACAGCTTCTTCTAGACTTGTATTGGGCAATAAAACTACGAATTCCTCGCCGCCATAGCGCGACACGACGTCTTCGGGACGCGTTGTATCCTTAACGGATTCAACCAGATAAACCAACGCATCATCCCCCACTTTATGGCCGTGCGTATCATTTAACTGTTTGAAATTATCGATATCCAGCAAAGCAAAACACAAAGGGGTCTTATGGCGTATCGAGCGGGAAGTTTCGCGTTCGAAGGCGCTATCCAAACCGCGCCGGTTCAATATGCCCGTCAGATGGTCCTCATGAACCTTATCCCCCATTTCTTGCAATTCGGTTTCAAGTTGATTGATTTTGTCTTGCGCCATGCTGACTTCGGCGCGCGCCGCAAGAAAGTCATTACGGTAATTCAGTGCGCTTTTTTGCATCTGCTGGGTTTCTTCCATAAGTTGCACCAGCAGCTGATTAAGTTCTTTGATGTCATCCGTTTTGCTGATCTTGTCGGAATATTGTTCCAGCTTTGTCTGATACTCTCCGGTCGTATCACTGAGCTCCTCGATATTGGTGATCAATGACGTCACCATTTGTTTCAGTGTCAGTTTGGCTTCGCTCAAGTTACGCCGGATTATTTCCTGCCTTTGCGCGATTTCTTCCAGATAACATTCGGCCTGTTCGATGACTTGAAGATCGAGCGGTTTGGATATTGTTTCGCGCAATTTGGCGATCTGAGCTCCCATCCACCGGTCCTCAGCCAGCAACTCGCCGGTATTATTCATCAGCATATTGAGCAGCTTAAGCAAACCTTGTTGCAATTTACGGCCATTCTCGCCATAGACATCAAATTTACAGCAAAACTGCCCGAAATCAGCTGCAAATTGCTCCATTTCCGATTTCTCTTGGATCTTGCGCACCTGTTGCGCCAGCATCTTCGCTTCATCAACCAAAACGCCATCATCCACCTGCCGGACCACAACATGTTCCAGCATCTGCGCCAGCACCTCCAGCAACTGGCCGGTAAAATTTCCGGCAATAGAAGTCGCTTGTAGAATCACTCGTTTTGATTGTAAGTCTTGTTTATCCGCATCAATCTGCGCTATCGCCTCTTCCGTCTGAAGATTCGCATTTGATTCTTGGGCCGCAATTGCCGATGCTCCCCACGAATCGATCAGGGCTTTCAACTTATCGTGCAGTTGCTTAGAATCCTTCGAGAACTTGGCCAGAACCCGGTTCACTCCTTCTTTCTTCTTTGCGGTTGTCAACGCGCCTTGCTTACTCTCCAATTGTTTCAATAGCGCTTCGATCGTTTCTCCCCATTCCGGAGCAGACTCAATCGCTGTGTTATCGGCTGGAGCCGCCGGATTATCGGTTGCAATAGCAGCGGAATTTGCGTTGCCTTCGGTACTGCCTGAAATCTGGTTGTACAACTTATGATAATTGTCAGGAGTTGGGGGAATTCTGAGCGCTGCGAGTTGCCGCAAGGTTTCACGTGCAATAATAGTCGGATTGGAGTCTTTTAATTGCTTCATAGAATTGGTCAAAATTAATTACAGTACCAGGCGGTTCAAAGAGTTAAAAAGTATCGGCCAAGCGGCATAAATCTTAATCCTGATTCGATGAGAAAAATTAACCGGCTGCAACGACAATCAAACAATCAGTCGACCAATTTATTCTTAATCGCATAACGAATAAGTTCCGAATTGTTAGTCAGTTTGAGTTTTTCCAATAGCCGCGCCCGGTAAACACTGACTGTTTTAGGACTCAGAAACATTTCGGCTGATATCTCCGACAAAGTTTTCCCTGCGGCAATAAAACACAGCGTCTGATATTCCCGATCGGATAATGTGGCGTGCAGCGGTTTATCGACATCGGAGTTAATGATATTAGCGAGTTCTTGCGCCACGACCGGACTG
>WBZO01006884.1_pt1 | contig 10790 bp, 9 predicted proteins | sample 5204261 | NCBI WGS metagenome assembly WBZO01 (sample SAMN12412400, study PRJNA552823) | activated sludge metagenome | isolation source: activated sludge from anammox sidestream of wastewater treatment plant... | place: USA: North Carolina | collected 2017-09
GGCGTGATCGGCGTATCGTTGCCCATCGAACGCGTCCGATCCGGCATCCTCATCGCGGCGCCGTCACTTTCACCCGACAACGGCATAGCCGCAGCCGAAGGCATTATGACCACCGATACCAGGCCGAAACATCTGGCGATTGAGATTCAATTGCCGGGCGGCACGGTGACTCTGGGTGGCATGGCCAAAGGAGCGGGGATGATCCATCCCGACATGGCCACGTTGCTGGGGGTTGTGACGACTGATGCCGCCGTCAGCGCCGATGATCTGGCGACGATGTTACGCGAAGCGGCCGACCGCAGCTTTAATGCCATCTCCATCGACGGGGACACCAGCACCAACGATACCATCCTGCTATTGGCTAACGGCGCCGGCGGGGTGAGTGCGAACGACGCGGAGAGCCGCGAGTTGTTCGCCAATGCTCTGAACGAACTATGTCATGCGCTGGCAATGATGGTTGTGAGCGACGGTGAAGGCGTGACGCGGGTCGTCACCGTACACGTCACCGGCGCGCGAACCGAAAGCGACGCCCGGCGCGTGGCCAATACCATCGCCACCTCTCCACTGGTGAAAACAGCGTTCGCCGGTGGCGATCCGAATTGGGGCCGCATCCTGGCAGCCACAGGCCGCAGCGGGGTGGATCTGGATCAGAGCCGGCTGGCGCTCTGGATCGGTGTGGGAGACGAGCCACCCCTGCAGATCGTGCGTGACGGCACGCCTACGAATTTCGTCGAGGCCGACGCAGCAGCGGTGTTTGCCCAACCGGCATTCACCGTTCGCGTCGATCTGGGTGATGGATCGGCCGAGACCGTCTTATGGACGACTGACCTGACCCACGATTATGTGACGATCAACGCCGATTATCGAACGTAAACAGGTCAGCTCAACCAGAAACCGATAGCGACGATGAGGGCGGATAACATCCCGAAACCTACCTCCAGGAAGCCCAACGCCTGGACGGACGCTCGCCAGCGATAATCTGATAATCCCCAAATCGCCCGGGCCAGCAGGATGACAACCGCCAGGACAGCCGCCCAGGGCAGCCACCCCACCCAAACCAGCGCCGCTACGACGACAACAGCCAAAACATGGATCGCGATGGTGGCGGGAACGCTTTCCCCCCGCCCGCCCTCTTTATCTTTGTCCAGCCGCAAACGAGCACGAACGAAGATAACCGTCGGCACTGAGCGAGCGATCATGAAACCCCACAGGCCCAACGCCGGCAGCCAGGCGATTCCGCCGGCCAGACCGATAGCCGCAGCCACAGCGGCGAACGCCGCCGGAGCAGTCAGCTCCGCTTGCCAGTGGCGGCCGGGGCGTTGGTCATAAGCCATGAAGATCAGCAAGAGGGGGAGAGCAAGAGCAAACGGCGCAAACGGCCGCCAGCCCGCTAACGCAAACGTCATGGCCGAGGCAGCCAGCGCGATGGCTCCATAGAACACGACAAAACGCCAGGCAATAGCCGTCCGTTCATAAGTGCGGCCGCGCCGGCGATCCGTCCAATAGATTTTGAGAGGGCGGTTGATCAGGAAAACGGCGAAGGCGGCAATCGCCATGAACAAGCCGGCCCATGTCGGCGCAACCAGCAGCCCAAGTAAAATAGGCTCCGTGGTCAGGCTCCAACTACCATGTTCCGCGGGTAAGGCGATACTTTTATAGGAAATGTTGCGCTTCGCCGGCTGGGCTGCCAACGAATCTGCCTCAGATGAAGGTTTAATCATAGTCATAACTTCAACTAATTTATACCTCGTCCGACCGGTTCGCGGCCGAATAACTGCGAGGCAAGCGAACAACGAACGGACAACACGCGCCGGCGGCTACGGCGCTGCACGCGCATTCAGTGGCGCAGTTCAGATTACACGCCGTAGCCGTTCCGGAATTGAGCACCAGCCGGCCCTTCCGCTCCCAGTGCTGCAACATACCTTCCAGCACACCGGGATCGATATTCAGGCGACGGCTCAATTCAACAAGAGTGATTGATCCCTGGGTCGATTCAACAGCGCGCAAAACATCACGTAGCATAACTATCCTCCCAACCAGGCCGCAATGCGAAACACCGCGAAGGCGGCCAGCCAGGCGATGATTAATTGGCCAAAGAAACTGGATAGCGCCCATCGGGTTCCCAGCTCGTGCTTCTCGGCAGCGATCGTGGCCATGCAGGGCGTGTAGAGCAATACAAAAACCATAAAAGCCAACCCGGCGGCGTTGGCGTGACCGCCACTCGACGTGTCAAAACTATTCCGAATAGCCATGGCCAACCCCGGCGCCGCGGCGCCCTTCTCACCGCCGAGATTTATACCAACGATGCCGGGCAAGGCACGAAGGGTGTCGCCGACGGCCGCCACAAACGATGTAGCGATCTCGCCCAGATCTGCCAGGAATGAGCCACCGACGCCCTCAGCTAATTCGATTTCAGCGCCGAAGGTTTGGCCAAGCGTGCTGATGACGACTTCCTTGGCTACCAGCCCGCTAATGAGCGCGCCGCCCGACTGCCACGTGCCGAAACCCAGCGGGCGCAAAGCCAGGGCCGTCATTCCCGAGATACGCGCGAATACGCTATTCTCGACAGGTGTATCAGCGAATTTCCCCTGACCGCCCATGGGGACGGCCATTAATAGCCAGATCGCCAACGAGGCAAGAAGAATCAGGGAGGCGGCATGTTGCAGAAAGGCGCGCGTGCGAAGCCACATTTGATAACGTATGCTGCGCGCGTTAGGCAGGCGGTAGGGCGGCAACTCCATCACCAGGCCCGGCGCGGCCGTCGCCGGGAGCAGCGTGCGTTGCAACACCAGCCCCACCAGAATAGCGACGAGAATACCGAGTAAATAAAGCCCCATAATGATCAGGCTAGCCTGTGCGGGGAAAAAGATGGCAGTGAACAGAACGTAGACCGGCAGGCGCGCCCCGCAACTCATAAAGGGCACCAGCAAGCCGGTCAGAATACGATCGCGCTGGTTCGTCAGCGTGCGCGTAGCATAGATAGCAGGCACGGAACAACCAAAACCAACCATCAACGGCAAGAAGCTGCGACCATGCAACCCAATGCGATTCATCAGTCGATCCATGACAAACGCGCCGCGAGCCATATAGCCCGAATCCTCCAGCACGGCCAGAGCAAAATAGAGCGATAACAGCACGGGCACGAAGGCCAGCACACCTCCCACACCCGCGATGACGCCGTCGACCAGCAACGACGCGATCCAACTCTCGCCTAATCCCGCCGCGCTCAACAGGACCAATGTCCAACGGCTGATCGGGCCGCTCAATACCCCATCGATCCAGTCGACCCAGGGGGCCGAAACATCGGTGGTGATCTTGAAAACCACCCACATAGCGACCATGAAGATCGGAATACCCAGCCAACGGCTGGTAATAATATGGTCGATCCGGTCCGAGAACGAGATGGACTCTTCACGCTCGGTACGCAGCACGCGGGCAACCAGCTGGTGGATCCACGTGTAGCGACGGTCGGCGATGACCAGGTCAACGTCTTCGCCCAGCGCTTGGGAGAGCTGCATCCGGCTCTTTTCGGCTAGATCGACCAATCCCGCGCCGCCGGGCAATCGCGAGAGCCGGGAAGCGATATCCGGCTCGTCCTCCAGTAATCTCACGGCCAACCAGCGCGCCGGGTATTGGTCGGTGACTGCCGGGTGGCGTTCGATCTCGGGCAACAGGCGGTCAATCTCTCCCTCGATCTCCGGGCCATAGTCCAGAGCAAATAGTTGCGATGAGAGTGATGCGGCTCCGACGGCGGCTGACATGACTTCATCCAGCCCATCCTCATTCCGGGCGATGGTGGGGACAACCGGCGAACCCAGAGCCTGGCTCAATTTGCCCAGGTCGAACGTCAAACCCCGACGGCTGGCAACATCCATCATATTCAACACGATGACGGCCGGTGTTTCAAACTCAAGCAACTGGACGACGAAGTACAGGTTCCGTTCCAGGTTGGCAGCATCGACCACGGCGACGACGACATCCGGCCGCTCGGCCAGCAAGAAGTCACGCGTGATGCTTTCCTCTTGCGTGTAAGCGCTGAGACTATAAGCGCCCGGCAAGTCGGTTATCACCACCCGGCGGCCGTTGTGAACCAATTCACCGGTCTTCCTCTCGACAGTCTTCCCCGGCCAATTACCAACATGCTGACGCGAGCCGGTCAAAGTATTGAAAAGCGTACTCTTGCCCGCGTTGGGATTCCCGGCCAGCGCAATGGAGATCGCGGGTCTATCAGTGGCTATTGTCTCGGTAGCAACCATGATGAGCCGTTTAAACCATTGGGTCAGGTGACGGGGAGTTTATCAAGTTTATCGAGCGCTGGGGCTGGGGAATCGATCTCCACCCATATCTGCTTGGCCAGGTCGCGGCCGAGCGCCACGCGCGATCCGCGGACGGACAATAACATTGGGCCGCCGGCATCCTGAACGACGCGGATTTCAGTACCAGGCGTCAGACCAAGTTCGCGCAGGCGATGGACAACACAGCGGTCAACATGAAGGCAACGCAAGCAGGCATCACAATTGCGGGGGCAATCGACCAGAGGACGCCACCCCGGAACGGCATGGCAGGCCAATCCTTCGTCAACCGGGCTTTGGTGACGGTTCGAGTCTCGCCTTCTGGTCACGACCGCCGCCGTTGATATGGAAAGGCCGACGACCACCGCTACAATTGTCCAAAAGACAGGCGTCATCATGAAGCATCCTCGACCTGATTGATAAATATCTGTGCCGCGCCTTCTCCTCCCAGATAGCGAATGTCTTCGCCCACTAACAAAACCAGCGGGCCGTGGAAGGGCGCGCGCTCCTTCAGGATAATTCGTGTTCCGGTGGTCAGGCCGAGATCGCTCAGATAACTGAGAAGTTCGGCGGTTTCCGGGTAGATTCGGGCGATGACTGCCGATTGACCGGGGAGCAAGGTTGTCAAAGGCTGATCAGCCGGCTCGACGATCGTGCCGTCCGGAGTGGGAATGGGGCTGCCGTGCGGGCAGGTCAATGGATAACCCAGATAAACCTCTAGGGCGTCGGTCACCTGGGGATCAGTGGCGTGTTCCAGGCGACAAGACCACTCATGCGCTTCATCCCAGGGCAGCTTGAGATGATCGACCAGAAAACATTCCCATAATCGATGGCTACGGATGACAGCGGCAGCTTGATGGCGACCATCCTCCGTCAGTGTAATGCCTTTGTAAGGCTGGTGATCGACCAATCCGCTCTCTTGCAAGCGGTGAACCATCTCTGTGGCCGAGACGGCAGAGACGCCCAGCCTTCCCGCCAGGGCCGATATCGCCACGGGTGCATCGCCAACAGCCAACTCACAGGCCGTCTTTAGATACATCTCGATACTTTCGTTGAATGGTTCGTGTTTCATATGGCGCTCGTCCGCCCAAAATAAGACAACCCCAATTCTGTATTTTCAGGTTAACCTGATCTTACAGTTTGAGGCCGTCCGGTTAAAGTGACATCTGTCATCCAAGTGGGTGACGTTCATCCTTAGTTTGTTAGCGGAATTAGCTGGAATTAACCGCCATCGCCGGGGATCACATCGGCATCAGCCTCGTCCTGATAGACATCGGCCACCGCCAGATGGACGGCGTTAAGCAGGTTATTGATCCGTCGCAGCAAACGCACACTGGCTTCGGGCCGGATGCTGGACGCTTCGGGCATTTCGAGAGCGGTTTCGATCAGGCTGTCGCGGAAGAACATCGACGCCTCAAGCGTAACACGCAAGGGCAAGCCCTGCTCTTTGGCATAAAGCGCATATTGACGGCCAATATAGCGAGCTTCATCGAGAATCGCGGCGCTGTTCTCCTCACTTGATTCACTGGAGAGATATTGCAAGGTCAGGCCCAGAAGCCGTTGCCCCAGAACTCGATTACGATTGCGATTCTCGTGGTCCTCGAAGTGGGTCAGCCAGCTGTCCCGGCGATGAACCATCACTTCATGGCGCGCGTTAGCCAGCGCCTTGGTGGCCCATAATCCGGTGAGACCGTTAACATTTCGCAGGGCGCTCCGTTCGCGAGCAAACCGGGCCATATCGCTGGAGGAAAAACGTCGGTGGCCACCGGGTGTTACCAGCACAGGGATATCGCCATTATTCGCCCAGCGCCGGATCGTGGTTGGGTGGACATCGAGCAACTTGGCGGCCTCGCTAAGCGTTAACCAGTTATCAGAGAAACTATTGTCACTTGTCATTGATAAATCTATGCAAAGCTAAGCAATAGTTTGCAATTGTACTGATATTAGGGGATACGTCAACTTGTTTACGCCAGATCGTGACGATCGTCACGAAAAATGATGATCGGTGGTGACACCGCGATAACAATATCTCGATGGCAATATCAAACGGCCAGGCCGTCATGGAAAACCGGTAACTCGACGCTCCGGAAACGAACCTGGGCGGTCATGCCCACCGCCACTCGCACCTCATGCGGTTGCTGGCTCTGGACAATGATGCCGCCGGGCAACTCCAGCCGGTAGATATAAGTCATGCCCGTAAATTGGCGCGAGATAATATGCGCGGCCCCTTCTTCATCAGGCTCAAAGGTCACATCATCCGGCCGCAAGGCGATCTCGACCGGCGTTCCGACCGGTAGCGAGGTCAAACGCGGCAGGTGACCCAAGGGCGTCTGAATGCTATCGGACATAACCTCGCCGGGGATGAATCCCGTCTGGCCCAGGAATTCGGCCACAAAACGAGTTTGCGGCCGGTGGAAGATCGTCTCGGGCGAGCCGATTTGTTCCAACCGGCCGTTGCACATGACGCCTACCTGATCGCCCAGCAGCAATGCTTCTTCCTGGTCGTGGGTGACGAAGACGGCCGTCGTCCCGACACGCTTGAGCAACGCTCGCACCTCAGCCCGGACCCCTGTGCGCAGAGTGGCATCCAGATTGGAGAAAGGCTCGTCCAGCAGTAACACAGCCGGCTCAATGGACAAGGCGCGGGCCAACGAGACACGCTGTTGCTCGCCACCCGACAGTTCGTGGGGCATCTTGGCCGCCTGGCCCGGCAGCCCCACCAGGGACAGCAGCTCTTCAACGCGCTCCCGATCAGCACGACTCTTGCCCAGCGCGAAGCCAACGTTCTGCCCCACGCTAAGATGGGGGAAGATGGCGTAATCCTGGAACACCATGCCGACACGTCGCTTTTCAGGGGGAAGATACCGCTCATCATCAGCAACGATCTGACCGGCTATTTCGACGCTTCCGCCATCCAGATGCTCGAACCCGGCGACCAATCGCAGAGTTGTTGTCTTGCCGCAACCGCTCGGCCCTACCAAAACCAGGATATCCCCTGCGGCCACATTGAACGAAACATCGTGCACGACCGTTCGCTGGCCAAACGCCTTGGTTAACGAACGACAGCGCAGGGCGATCCGGTTATGACTAGATTCGATCTCAATCGATTGTGCGGCCATGGTTGCGTCGCGACTAGTTATTATGGCCATCCCGCAACGTGATCAAAGCCAGGGGCACTGAGGATAAAAGGATGAGGAGGAGCGTCGGTGCGGCCGCACGAGCGAAGAACGCCTCCGTAATATTCGACCAGACCTGAACGGCAAGGGTGTTGAAACCGATCGGACTGAGGATGAGCGTCGTCGGCAGTTCTTTCATAGCCGTCAGGAACACCATAACCGCTGCAGCCAGTAACCCTGGTCGAACGAGAGGCAGCGTGACACGCCGAAAAACATGCGACGACCGCTTGCCCAGGGAGCGCCCCGCTTCCTCCAGCTTCGCCGGGACTTGCATGAGCGAACTGCGTTCTGCACCAATAGCCTGGGGAAGGAACAGAACCATATAGGCAATGAGCAACATCGGCAATGTTTGATATAGCGGTCGGGCGAAATTGACGCCGATGAAAACGTAAGCCAGAGCGATGACGATGCCAGGGAGCGCCGAGCTGACGTAAGACAGGCGCTCGAGGGTATGAGAAACTCGCCCCGGCTTACGCACAACCAGAATCGTGATCGGCAACGCCAGGGAGATCGTCAGGACGGCTGCGCCCAGCGACACCACAAATGAATTCCAGGCCGGCCGGGCCAAAGCGGCCAAGGACGCGACATTACTCTGGGTCGGGCCTAGATCGCGCACGGCCCAATCCTGGTTCAGCCCTCGCCAGAACCAATAAGATAACCCGCCGGCGGGAACAACCAGGGCAAGGAAGACTACCAGGCCAACAAAGAACAGTGCCGGCCATTTCCAGACGCCGAGGCGCACAGGCGACGCAGCCCGCGCCGAGCCGGCTGACAATCGCGCGTAGCGACCTTTGCTCTGACTGCGATGATCCAGATAGAGGATTATCCCGGCCAGGGCGACCAGTACCAGTGCCATAGCCGCGGCCTCATTCAGCCGGTAAACCTGGTAGCGATTGTAGATGACGCGGGTGAACGTCCCGAACCGAAGCAGGCTGACCGCACCAAAGTCTCGCAAACAATAGAGGGCAACCAATAAACTGCCGGCAGTCAACGCAGGCCGCAACAGCGGGACCGTGACACGCCAAAATGCCTGGCGAGGCGAATAGCCCAGGCTACGCGCGGCTTCCAGCAACGAAGGGTCCATCCGTTGCAGAACAGCCCGAACCGGCAAATAGACAAAGGGGTAGGAAATAAGCGTCAGAACGAACCATGCGCCCGGGAAACCATAGATCGACGGCAAGCGCTCGATACCTAACAAGGGTTCCAGCCAACCTTGAATAACGCCTCGCGGGCTTAACAACGAAATGTAGAGATAAGCGGCCACGTAACTGGGGATCACCAGCGGCAAGGCCGCCAGGACACCCCATACGCGCCGGCCAGGCAAATCAGATGAGGTGATGAGCCAGGCCATCGGCAAGCTAATGATCGCCGTGGATAGGACAACAGCGCCAGTCAACAGGACTGTATTTCCCAGGGCCGCCCATGTCCTGGATGAAGCTAGCGTCTGCACCGTCTCTGAGCCGGCCCCGATGGCGCGCACTAATAAGTAGCCGGGCACGAGCAGGACCAGCGAAACGACGATTAGAGAGGCGATCAGTAGAAAAATCGAGGAGGGGAAAGGCCAACGACGTTGACCGATAGAGATGTAGCGCCGTTGTGCTCGCTGCGCGTTCCAGATCCCGCCGCTGACTAATTCGGAGATGCTCATAAAAAAGGTCTACCTATCGATTAGGCCGGCTAGCCAGGAGGGACTATAAGTACAACCTGTCGATAGAACAATGGGGCGCGTTAAACCTCGAATTACCATCCAATAGATCCAGATTTAACCGTGGTTCAATTCGCGCCCCATTGTCTGCAAGGAACTCGCTATTCGATGATGCCGAGTTCGACCAGCAGTTTCTGAGTACCCTGCACATCCGCCAGATCGCTCAGGGAGATATGCGCAGCCTTGGCGTCCAGATCTGCCATTGGTGGCAGATCGGCCTGGGGCTTCACGCTCTGGAGAACGGGATACTCAAAGGTCGAATCCGCAAAGTATTGCTGGCCATGGGCCGACAACAGATACTCAATAAACCGTTGAGCATTTTCGACATTCTTGGCCGTTTTCAGAATACCGGCGCCCGAAACCATGATGAGCGAACCAGGGCCGCCCCCGGGCAGGAAGTAGTTGCGCGCAGGGAAGGATTCACCCTGCTCCGACAGAAACCGGTACAGATAATAATGGTTGACAAAACCAACATCGATCTCGCCCGAACCGACGGCATCGACGATCGGGGTATTGCTCTCGAAGACGATCGGGTTATTGGCCAGGATACCCTCAAGCCAGGCGCGGGTTTTCTCCTCGCCCCAAATATGACGCATAGCGGTGACCATTGTCTGATAAGAGGCGTTGGTCGGTGCCCAGCCGATACGGCCGTTCCACTCCGGAGCGATGAAGTCATAGATATCGTCCGGCAATTGGCTTGCCGGATCGGTGATCGCCTGAGTGTTATAAACGATGACGCGAGCACGGCCGGAGATGCCCACCCAATCGCCGTCGTCGGCCCTGAAACGATCCGGCACAACGGCCAGGATTGATTCCGGCAGGGGCTGCAACATGCCAGCGCTATCGATAGCGCCCAAGCTACCAGGATCCTGAGCGAAGAACAAGTCGGCTGGGCTATTGGCCCCCTCCTCAAGCAAAACACCGGCCAATTCAGGCGATCCGGCATAGCGCACATCAACGTTGATGCCGGTCTCAGCGATAAACTGATCGATGAGCGGCTGAACGAGGCTCTCGCTGCGGCCGGAATAGACGACCAATTGACCGGGATTTGCCTTGGCCTCAGGCTGTGCTGCGGTGCCGGGAGTCACCGACGCGCCGCCACCACAGGCGACGATTGCCAGGCTCACCAGGACAAGCAATGATACAAACAAAAACAGACGTGATTTCATATCCTTCTTCCTCTCCTTCAGGAAGTTTGAGGATTATGAGGTGCGGCATAAGACAAAACAATAGAGATGGTTCAATCATGAATTAACCAGAGGTGAAGCCGAATATTAAGCATGGTTAATGATAGATTTGTCCAATAAAAACCCCCGGCCAATGGTCGGGGGCTATCTATAGACGAAGACGGAGATCCGCGCTTAACGGCTACGGAATAGCTCGCGAACGATAATATTACGCTGGATCTGGCTGGTACCTTCGTAGATCTGGTAGATCTTGATGTCGCGCATGAGTTTTTCGACCGGAAAATCGGACATGTAACCGTAGCCGCCGAAGACCTGAACGGCGTCGGTCGTGACCTTCATGGCCGCATCGGCGGCGAAGGCTTTGGCCATTGCCGCATGAATGGTGTTGCGATCGCCATGGTCATAATCCCAGGACGAACGCCATACAAGC
>WBZO01006885.1_pt1 | contig 10790 bp, 7 predicted proteins | sample 5204261 | NCBI WGS metagenome assembly WBZO01 (sample SAMN12412400, study PRJNA552823) | activated sludge metagenome | isolation source: activated sludge from anammox sidestream of wastewater treatment plant... | place: USA: North Carolina | collected 2017-09
GAGGGCAGCATCGCCTTCGGCGGTCAGGACGTGACGCGTTTGCCGGCCAACCAGCGCGGGATCGGATTCGTCTTCCAGAATTACGCGCTGTTCCCGCACCTGTCCGTCTTCGACAACGTCGCCTATGGGCTTGCCGTGCGCGGCGAGTCCAGCAGCGAGATCGGTCGCGCCGTGGGCGACGTCCTCGCCCTCGTCGGCCTTGCGGGCTACGAGCGCCAGTTCCCGGCGCAGATGTCGGGTGGCGAGCAACAGCGCGTGGCGCTCGCCCGGGCGATCGTGATTCACCCCCGCGTGCTGCTCTTCGACGAACCCCTGTCCAACCTCGATGCCCGCCTGCGGGTGCAGATGCGCGACGAGATTCGCGCGCTCCAAAAGCGCCTGGCCATCACCGCGATCTACGTCACGCACGATCAGGAGGAGGCGATGGCGGTGTCCGATCGCATCGCCGTCATGAATCGGGGCAGCATCGCCGAGATCGGGACCGCCGAGACGCTCTATCACTCGCCGCGCTCGCGCTTCGTCGCCGAGTTCATCGGCCGCGCCAACCTCGTCGCAGCGCAAGTCATCGCCGTGCGTGACGGATACGTCGACGTCGCCGCACTCGACCGCCAGCTTGCGATCCCGCGGCGCGGCAGCGCCCCGGCGGCAGGAACGCGCTGCCTGCTGCTCCTGCGCCCGGAAGCGATCGTTCTGGGCGAACCCGACGCCACGAGCGGGACGCTTGCCGGCACCGTGCGCACGCGAACCTTCCTGGGCGAGAAGATCGAGTACACGATTGCCTGCGCCGGCGCGACGCTGCAAGTCGTCCGGCACAGTCAGGGCGTGACCGACGCATTCGCGCCCGGTGCAGCGGTGGGCGTGCAGATCGCCCGCGGTGCCGGAACGCTCGTTGCCGATGCTTCCCAAGGAGAGTCGCCATGAAGCCCGCTGCCTCGTCGTGCCGACGTTCGCTCATCGCGGTCCTCGGCTTGGCCTGTGTCATGGCGTGGCCCGCGTCGGCGGCTCCGGCGCAGCCCCGCCTCGACGTGCACGGTGCGCTCGACGCCTACGCGGGGCACGGGGTCGCGATGGCGTGGGCCGTGCTGCGCGGCAAGGACGAGGCCACCACCCTCGTCGTCGTGCGCGTGGATGCCGACACCGAGCGCTATCGGGCGCTCCTCGTCACCGGGATGGATCCTTTCACGAACAAGGGCGAGCCGCTCGCGCCGGAAACGCGACTCGACCGCTCCGTCGTGGTGCGCCTTGCGCGCTCGCGCTTCGCCGACCTGCCGCAGACCGAGTGGCGCTTCCTGCCGAACGATCCGGCTGGGCAAACACTCGTGGTCGATTATCGCGGTGTCCCCGACACCACGCCGGAGTTCGACGATCCGGCCAAACTCGATGCCTCGCTCGCGCGTCGTCTCGAGCAGGCGCGCCGCGCGAGCGGAGGAGCCAAGTGACACGCAACGATCTCGCCCGCCGCCTCGACCACTCGGTGCTCAAGCCCGAGGCCACCGCCGCCGACATCGGCGCCGGCGCCGCGGTCGTGCGCGAATGGCACATCGGCTGCTATTGCGTGCAGCCGTGGTGGGTGCAGCACGCGCGATCGGCGCTCGCCGGGACCGACGCCGTCGTCGCGAGCGTCGTCGGCTTCCCGCACGGCTGCGACGTGACGCCGGTCAAGGTGGAGGCCACGCGGCGTGCGGTCGACGCCGGCGCCGCGGAAATCGACATGGTCGGCGCCTTTGGCGCGCTTCGTGGCGGGGACGCGCGCAGCTTTGCCGCCGACATCGCAGCCGTCGTGCGCGCCGCCGGCGACGCGCGGGTCAAGGTGATCCTGGAAAGCGCCGCACTCACCGATGCCGAGAAGCGGCTTGGCTGCCGGCTCGTGCGCGAGTCCGGCGCCGCCTTCGTCAAGACCTCGACCGGCTTCCATCCCGCCGGAGGCGCCAGCGTCGATGACGTCCGCCTGCTGCGCGCCGAGGTCGGCGCCGACCTCGGCGTCAAGGCGTCGGGCGGAATCCGTACGCTGGCCGACGTCGAGGCGATGCTCGCGGCCGGGGCGAATCGGATTGGCACCTCGGCAAGTGCGGCGATTCTGGCTGCCCTCGCGTAGGGCTTTCGGGTGAACGCGCGTCAACCGCTTGCGAGACGCTTCAGCTCGTCGCGCTGGACCTTGCCCATGGCATTGCGCGGCAGCCGCGCGACGACGACCAGCTTCTCGGGCACCTTGTAACGGGCGACGCTCCTCGTCTCGACGAGAAAATTCGCCAAGTCGTCGAGTGTGGGTGATGCATCGCTTTTCGTAACGATCACCGCGGCGACCTTCTCGCCCATCACGTCGTCCGGATAACCGACGACGGCCACCTCCGCGATGCCTGGATGATCGACGAGGAGCGCCTCGATCTCCTCGGGTACGATGTTCGTGCCTCCGCGCACCACGATGCTCTTCAGCCGTCCGGCAAATCGGTAGTAACGACCGCCCTCGCCCGCGATCTCGAACAGGTCGCCGCTGCGATAGAACCCCCGCTCGTCGAACGCGCGCGCCGTCGCCTCCGGATCCGCAAAATAGCCATCGAACACGCCCGGCCCGCGAAATCGCAGCTCGCCCACGCAGCCCGATGCGTCGATGTCGAGCCCCGTGGACGGGTCGACGAGCCGGGTATCGACCCGCTCCGACAGCCGCGAATGCCACCGCAACCCGGCAGCACCCCAGCGCGGAAAGCACGTCGCGCGCGTCAACGGATCCGGAACGTCGCCGGGTCCCGCAATCAGCGATCCACCTTCCGTCGAGCCGTACAAGTTCAGCACGTCGACACCGAAGCGATCCTTGAAGCCCTGCATCGTCGCCGGGTCGAGCGGCCCGCCTCCGCTTCCGATGGCACGCAGCGAGCGCAGGTTCAGCTGCTGCGCCACCTCGGGGCGGCGCAGAATGAGGTTGAGCAGCGCCGGCGGTGCTGCCGTGAAGTCGACGTCACCTGCCGCGAGTTGCATCGCGAACACGCGCAAGTCGTACGGGTGATGCATCGCGAGCGTGCCGCCGGTCGCAAGCCACGGCAGCACGAAGCCGACGTAGGCCGCCATGTTCGCGACCGGGAACGGGTTGAGCAGCGTCGAACCCGGCGAAAGGCCGGCGATGTCGGTCACGGCGTCGTCCAGGCACAGCCAGCGGCGATGGTCGCGTACCACGCCCTTGATCGCACCCTCGGTGCCCGACGTCCAGCACAGGGTCAGTGGCGTCGCCGCGTCCGGGATTTCCGCAGGAAGACCGCCGTCGCCTCCTGTATCGCCGAGCTCTCCCGCCTCCCACGTCGCAATCCGCGTCGCCGGAAACTCGCGCGCAAGGTCGCGCCACATGCGCGCGTGATCGAAGCCGTCGATCGAGGCAAACGTCACCGCAAGTTTCGGACGCGCTCGCACGAGCGCCTGACGCAGTTCGTGGGCGCGAAACTGCATCGATACCGGCGATACCACGCACCCGAGTCGCGCTGCGGCGAGCAACAGCACGATCGGCTCGACCACGTTCGGCAACTGTGCCAGGACGACGTCGCCGCGCCCGATGCCGATTCCCGCGAGTCGCCGCGCGGTCCCCTCAGCCTCGACGCGTAGCGCCGTGTAGTCGAGCGAGCGCGGCTCTCCGGCGCCGAACGTTGCACGGTTCGGTGGATCGCAAAGCGCCATCCGTGAAGGCGTCGCCGCCGCATTGCGTGCGAAGCACGACCACAGCGTGTCTTCGCGCCACCACCCGCGCCGCACGTACTCGGCCTCGCGCGCCCTCGTCCCCACCGCATCCATGCCCCGACCCCCTCAAAGATGACGCGCGATCAACTCCTTCATCACCTCGTTGGACCCGCCGTAGATGCGCTGCACGCGCGAATCGGCAAACGCGCGCGCGATCGGGTAGTCCCACATGTAGCCATTGCCTCCGTGCAACTGCACGCATGCGTCCATCACCTTGCACTGCAGGTCGGTTGTCCAATACTTCGCCATCGACGCCGTCGCCGTATCGAGTCCTCCTCCCAACGACAGTGCCATGCAACGGTCGACGAACACGCGGGCGACCTCGATCTCGGTGGCGAGCTCGGCCAAGGTGTGCCGCACCGTCTGCAACGCGAACAGCGCATCGCCGAACGCGTGGCGCTGTCGCACGTACTCGAGCGTCCACGCGAGCGCGGCCTCGGCAGCGCTGACCGCAAGGATCGCGATCTGCAAGCGCTCCCACGGCAACTCCGACATGAGCATGGCGAAGCCTGCATTCGGTTCACCGAGCAGGTTGCCGGCGGGCACGCGGACGTCGTCGAAAAAAAGCTCGGCGGTGTCCTGTGCCTTCATTCCGACCTTCTCGAGGCTGCGCCCCTTGCGAAAACCCGGCGTCGCGGCGTCGACGACCAGAAGGCTCAGCGCCTTTGCGCCAGCGCCGTCACCCGTGCGTGCGACGACGATCGCAAGGTCGCACTGGGTACCGTTGGTAATGAAGGTCTTCCCGCCGCGCAGTACGTAGTCGCCGCCGTCACGCCGCGCGGTCGTTCGGATCCCCTGCAGGTCCGACCCTGCGCCCGGCTCGGTCATCGCGATCGCCCCGATCATGTCGCCGCGCGCCATCGCCGGCAAGTAGCGCCGGCGCACGTCCTCGCTGCCGTAGCGCAGGATGTACGGTGCGACGATCTCCGAGTGCAGCCCGAACCCGGGTCCTGTGGCGCCGACGCGCGCTTGCTCTTCCATCAGTACGACACTGTAGAGCCGGTCGGCGCCGGCACCACCGTACGCCTCCGGCAGCGTCGGGCAAAGATAGCCGTTCGCCCCGGCGAGCCGCCAGCACGCGCGGTCGACGAAGCCCTGCCGTTCCCATCGTTGACGATGCGGAGCGACCTCCTGCTCCATGAAGCGGCGCACCGCGTGCCGGAATGCCGTGTGCTCGGGGGAGAACAGGTCGCGGGGAATCATCGCGTCGTACCTACGCCCGAGCCACGCGCTGCGCTGCATGCGCGACCATGCGCCAGCTCTCGCCGAACAGCGCCGCGCGATCCGAGCTCGCGTTGCCCTGCAGCGCACGCGCGTACACGCCCTGCTGGATCGCCGCGACGCGAAAGAGACTGAAGACGACGTAGTAACGCCAGTGCGGCCGCGGATCGATGCCGGTCCGCCGCGCGTAGGCGTCCAGGTAGGCATCCTCGCTCGGGATTCCGAGGCTCACCAGATCCGCCCCGACGAAACCCGGCGCCACCGCGTGGCCGGCGGGGAGGTAGTAGGTCATGCAATTGAACGCGAGATCGGCGAGCGGGTGCCCGATCGTCGCCAACTCCCAGTCGAGAACCGCAACGACGCGGGGTGCGTCGGGAGCGAACACGAGATTGCCGATACGGTAATCGCCGTGCGTGATCGCGGCACGTTCGTCGTCCGGTCGCTGTGCATCGAGCCACCCGATGACGTCGTCCATCGCCGGCTCGTCATCCGTCCGGCTTGCCCCGTACTGCTTGCTCCAGCGCGCGATCTGCCGCTCGACGAAGCGGTCGGGCTTGCCGAAGTCGTCGAGACCCGCGGCGCGCCAGTCGAACGCGTGCAGGCTCGCGAGCGCGGCGTTCATCGCGTCGTAGAGGCGGCCTCGCTCCTCTCGCGTCGCGCCGGCGATGAGTGGGTCGGTCTGGATGCGCCCGGGCACGTAGTCCATCACGTAGAACGGCGTGCCCAGGATGCTCTCGTCGTCGCAGTAGACCCGCGGTCGCGGCACCGGGACTGCGCTGCCGTACAGGGCGGCAAGGACACGGTACTCCCGATCGATCGCATGCGCGGAAGGCAGGAGCGCGCCCGGCGGCTTCTTGCGCAGCACGTACTCGGCGTCGCCATACGCGAGGTGGAACGTCGGGTTCGACTGGCCGCCTGCGAACTGCGTGACGATCGGTGTCGTCGTCGTGCCTTCGATGCGCCCGGCGAGCCAGCGCCCGAGCGCGACTTCGTCGAAGCGATGACGCTCGCTCACGGGCCGGGTTCCGGGACGCGGGTCGCTCCGGGCGCCCCGCTGCGCCGCCACGGATTCGCCGTCCGAAGGATCTTTCGGTATCACGCTCGCTGCTCCTCCGCGATCCTTGCGATGGCCTGCTCGCGCAGTTCGCGGCGCACGATCTTGCCGACCGGGCTGCGCGCAAGCTGCGTCACGATGACGAGCTTCTCCGGCCACTTGAAGATCGCCACGCGGCGCGCCTGCATGTGCGCCTTCAGGTCGTCGAGCGTCAGCGTGGCGTTGGGTCGCAAGACGACCACGGCGCACAGCCGCTCGCCCATCTCCTCGTCGGGGATGCCCACGCACGCGGCCTCGGCCACTGCGGGATGCTCGGCAACGAGGTTGTCGACCTCCGCCGGCGAGATGTTCTGTCCGCCGCGGATCACGAGCTCCTTGTTGCGGCCGGCGAACCGGTAGTAACGGTGTGGCGGTGGGCCGGCGATCGCGAAGAGGTCGCCGGTGCGGAAGAAGCCATCGGCGTCGAACGACCTGCGCGTCAACTCCGGATCCCCGAAGTAGCCCTCGAAGACGGTCGCGCCGCGGATGCAGAGCTCGCCGACTTCGCCTGGCGCATCCACGATCCGCCCGCTCGCGGGGTCGCGCAGCCGCGTCTCGAAGGTCACCGCAGCGCCGATCGACCATGTGAGGTCCGGCACTCCGAAGCGCGGGAAGTAGCTCGCACGCTCGTCCGGATCGGGAACGTCCTGGACGCTGCTCGCAAGCGCAACGCCCTCGTTCGAGCCGAAATAGTTGATGATGCCGATGCCGTGGCGCTCGTGCCACGCGCGCACCATCCACGGCGCGAGCGGCGCCGATCCCGAGCACACGGCGCGCAGCGACGACACGTCGACCTGGGCCAGCGCCTCGGGCTGCTTGATCAGCGCATTGAGGATCGGCGGCGGAACGAGGTTGAAGTTGACGCGCTCCTGCTGGATCTGCGCGAGAAACACCGCCAGGTCGAACGGGTGGTGCAGCACCACCGTGCCCGAGCAAAGGAGCCATGGCACCAGCACGCCGCCGACGGCAGCCATGTTGATCATCGGAAAGGGTCCGAGCAGGACCTCGCCGTCGGCCAGCCGCGCCGCCGACGCAACCACCTTGCCGATCGCGATCCAGTGATTGTGGCTGCGCGGCACGCCCTTCGGCGCGGCCTCGGTGCCCGACGTCCAGCAGATCGTGAACACGTCGTTCGCGTCGGGGCGCCGCTCGCGCAGATGCTCGGCCAGACGTCCGGCGTTGCCGCCATCGACCAGAAGGCCGTCGGCGTCGGCAACCCCTTCGGGTCGATCCGCTCCAAATGCGAAAAGCGTGCAGTCGGGTAGCGCGCGCATCACCGCAGTGAGCATCGCCGCCATCGCAAAGCCGCTGCAGCGGGTGACGGTGAACGCCGCCTTGGGCCGCAGTCTGCGCGCAATGTACTCGATCTCGTTCTCGCGATACTGCACGGCAACCGGCGAGACGACGACGCCGATGCGCGCGCAGGCCAGCATCAATGCCAGCATCTCACTCACGTTCGGCATCTGCACCAGCACGATGTCGTCGCGGCGAAGGCCGTGTGCGAGCAGGTTCCCGGCGAGCGTGTCGACCATGCGGTCGACCTCCGCGTACGTCATTCGACGTACGGCGCCGTCGCACACCTTGCCGCGGTTCGGCGCGTCCGCCACGGCGAGACGCTCGGGCACGCGCCCGACCGTGCGTCGAAAGATATCGTCCAGCGTGTCGTGGCCCCACCAGCCACGTTGCGTGTAGTCCGCGATCTTGTCGGCTGGGCTTTCGATCATTGCTGGCCTCCAGGGCACGCCGGTGTGCGCGCCGCATCGTGTTCGTGCGCGAGGGCGTCGACGATCGCAGCGACCGGTTCCTCTCGCTGCAGCGTGCCGACACCGTGTCCGGCCGACCAGATGTCGCGCCACGGCGTGTGCTCGCCGGCCGGGTCATCGGTGACATCGACGCTTCCCTTCGGACGCAGCCGGTCGGGGTCGAGCCCCGCGCGCACGATCGACGGTCGCAGCATGTTGGCGAAAGCGCCGGTGAATGCATCGGTGCGCACGATGTCCTCGACGTCGCAGTCGATCACCATGCGCTTGTACTCGGGGATTGCCTGGCTCTCATGACTGCAGATGAAGCGCGTGCCGATGCTGACGAGGTCGGCGCCGAGGTCGATCGCCGCCCGGATGCCGCGCCCGGTCGAGATGCCACCGGCGAGCACGAGGAGCCCACTCCAGAACGTGCGCACGGTCTCCACGAATGCGAAGGGGCTGACGTCTCCGGTATGGCCGCCCGCGCCGCTCGCCACGAGCAGGAGCCCGTCGACGCCGGCATCCGCCGCCTTGCGTGCGAAGCGGATCGAGTTGACGTCCGCGACGACGATGCCACCGTAGCCATGCACGCGATCGATGAGCCGACGCGGACTGCCGAGCGCACTGATGACCATCGGCGGTTCATATGCCGCGAGCAGGTCGACGTCGGCATCGAGGCGAGGGTTCGTGCGGTGAGCGATGACGTTGGCCGCCCACGTGCCGCGTGTCGCCTCGTCGCCGCTTCCAATCTCGCGCACGATCCGGTCGAGCCATTCGCGCAGGATCGCCGGCGTGCGCGCATTGAGCGTCGGGAAGGCCCCAACGATGCCGGCTCTGGCTGCCGCAATCACGAGTTCCGGGCCGGACAGCAGGAACATCGGCGCCGCGATCACCGGCAACCGCAGCTGCCCGATCCATGCCGGGAGGTCCGCTGCGCGCGTGGATTCAGTCCGCATAGAAGGGCTCGTCGCCACGCGCGATGCAGCGCAGGCGCTCGGTCGGCGCGAAGCGCGGTCCGTACACGGCGGCAAGGCCATCGCACTCCGCGCAGAACGCGGCCGCACCGAGTTGCCGAATGAGCCCGATCGGGCCGCCCCGACAGACTGGAAAGCCCCACCCAAGCAAGGCGCCGACGTCGGCGTCCGTGGCGCTGCGCACCACACCGGCCTCGAGGCAACGTGCCGCGTCGATCGCCTGCACGTGGAGCAGGCGCCGCTGCAAGACGCCGAGCGCAGGCTGCGGATCACGCCGCGGGAAGCGCTCGGCAAGCCCGGGCCAGATGCGCCGGTGACGGCCGGGCTCGTAGTCGTAGAACCCGCCGCCGCGCGCCTTGCCGAGGCGATGACAGCGCTCGACCATCGTCTCGACGACGTCGTCGGCCGGACTACGCTCATACTCTGCGCCGAGGTCGGCGGCGTTCTGCCGGTTGATGCGCAGGATCGTATCCAATGCGAGTTCGTCGGCGAGCGCGAGCGGACCCACGGGCATTCCGGCGAGCGTCCCTGCGTTGTCGATCAACGCCGGCGCGATGCCTTCGGTGAGCATGCGCAACCCTTCGCGCACATACGACGCGCAAACGCGGCTCGTGTAGAAGCCGCGCGAATCACGCACGACGATCGCGATCTTGCGGATCTGCTTCACGTAATCCATCGCGTGCGCCAGCGTCTCGTCGGACGTCGCCTCACCGACGATGACTTCGACCAGTTCCATCCGGTCGACCGGTGAGAAGAAGTGCAGACCGATGAAGCGCTCCGGCCGCGCGCACGCACGCCCGAGTCCGGTGATCGGCAGCGTCGAGGTGTTCGACGCGACGATGGCGTCGCGTGCGAGCCGCGCCTCGGCCGCGCGGGTCACCTCGGTTTTGATCGCGCGATCCTCGAACACCGCCTCGATCACGAGATCGCATCCGGCAAGCGCGTCGTAGTCGGTCGTTGGCAGGATGCGCGCGAGCACCGCCGCGGCGGCTTCCTGCGTCGTGCGCCCCTTTGCCATCCGCCGGTCAAGCAGGTCCTGCGCGTGGCGCTTGCCACGCTCGGCTGCCTCCGTCGTCACATCGAGCAGCACGGTATCGATGCCTGCACTCGCCTGCGCGAAGGCGATGCCCGCACCCATCATCCCCGCACCCAGCACGCCGACGCGCGAAAAGCGGCGCGGCGCGATACCGGTCGGTCGTGCCGACTGCCGCTTCACGCGCCCCATGCCCATGAACAGCGTGCGGATCATCGCGCGCGCCTCGGGCGAGAACGCAGCCTCGACGAAGTACGCGGCCTCGGTACTGCAGCCCGTGTCGAAATCGGTCTGCAGGCCTTCGTACACGCAGGAGAGTATCCAGCGCGGCGCCGGGTAGTTGTCACGGGTCTTCGCGAGCGTCATCGGGTTGCCGGCGAAGAACGTCTCCATTCCCTGCGGCGACTGGACCGGGCCACCGGGGATGCGGTATCCCTTCGCGTCCCACGGCTGGAAAATGTCCTTGCCGATGTTGGCAATGAGCCACGCGCGCGCCGCTTCCGATTCGCTGCCGGCCGGGACCACCTCGTGCACGAGCCCGAGCTCGAGCGCGGCAGCGGGCGCGACGGTCTTGCCTTCGAGCAGCAGTGGCAGCGCCGCGCGGATCCCGAGCAGGCGCGGCAGGCGCTGCGTGCCGCCACCGCCCGGCAGGAGGCCCAGCGTGACCTCGGGAAGACCGATGCGCGCCCTGGGGCGATCGCCTGCGATGCGACGGTGACATGCGAGGCAGAGCTCGAACCCGCCGCCGAGCGCGGTGCCGTTGATCGCCACGGCGACCGGTTTGCCACACGTCTCGAGACGTCGCAGGTGGCGGTGCAATGCAAGCGTGTCCTGGAGCGTCTTCTCGCGGTCGTCGAACGCGAGCACCATGTCGAGATCGGCGCCGGCGATGAAGTCGTCCTTGCCCGATTCGATCAGCACGGCCTTCACCTGCGGGTCCGTCACGGCGGCCTCGATGCCACGATAGAGCGAGGCGAGCGAGGCCTCGTTCAGCACGTTCATGCTGC
>WBZO01003964.1_pt1 | contig 10785 bp, 10 predicted proteins | sample 5204261 | NCBI WGS metagenome assembly WBZO01 (sample SAMN12412400, study PRJNA552823) | activated sludge metagenome | isolation source: activated sludge from anammox sidestream of wastewater treatment plant... | place: USA: North Carolina | collected 2017-09
CCACAACGTGATGAACATGGCGCTGATGATGCGCCGTGGGATGCTGATCGCGTCGTCGGCGCCCGCGGTGCAACAGCGGCAGAGCGCGGGACTGCTCGGCACCCACCTGTTCCATATCGGCGGCATCGCCGCGATCGTCAATTCCGCACTGACCGGCGCCAAGATCGTGATGCTGCACAAGTGGGACGTCGACGACGTGCTGCGGCTCGGAAAAGAAGAACAGGTCACCGGCCTCGGCGGCGTACCGACGATGGTCCGGAAGATGCTGGCGCACCCCGATATCGGTGACTTCGCAGGCAAGGTGCTGAGTTTCCAGATGGGCGCCGCGAGCGTACCGCCCGACATCGCGCTCAAGGCTCGTGAGGTCCTCGGCGACAACCTGCTCATCTTCAACGGCTACGGCGCCACCGAAACCACCTCGGCGATGGCCACCAACGTCGGCGACGAATATGCCTCTCACCCGTCGAGCGTCGGAAAGCTCAATCCCACAGCTGAGCTCCGCATCGTCGCCGAAGGCCGCGACCTGGGCCCGAATGAGCTGGGGGAGCTGTGGTTCCGGTCCCCGCAGATTGCCCGCGGCTACTGGAACAATCCGGAAGCCACCGCCGAGTCGTTCGTCGACGGCTGGTGGCGCACCGGCGACGTCGGCTACATCGACGACGACGGCTTCATCTACGTCGTCGACCGTATCAAGGACATCATCATCCGCGGTGGCGAGAACGTGTACTGCGTCGAGGTCGAATCGGTCCTGTTCGAGCACTCCGACATCGTCGACGTCGCTGTGGTGGCGGTCCCGGACGAGATGCTGGGAGAGAAGGTATGCGCCGTCGTCATTCCCGCCCCAGGGTGCGAACCGACGCTGGACGCCCTGCGCAGGTTCGCCACCGACCGGCTCGCCTACTTCAAACTCCCCGAACTTCTGGTCCTCACCGACGACGTCCCCCGTACCGCCACCGGCAAGATTGCCAAACGCCGCCTCCGCGACCAACTCGGCACGGATCTTTCTGCTGCCATCCGCCCGTGAACCGGCGTTGATCGCCGGGCACTGCCGAACGCCGGCCGCCTGCGTTGATGGTCCGTTGATAATAAGGTGGCTCGGAATTGAGCAAGCCTTCCTAATCTCAGGGTGTGGCTGCAGTCACACGCGATCACCTCGCCTGCGATCGCGGCCACACACGATCCTGTACAGCTCACCGAGGAGCCCCGATGAAGCTTGCTCTCTACCTACCCAACTTTCGTGACCATGTGACGCTCAAGGAACTCGACGACCTGACCGCACTTGCCGAGGACCTCGACTTCGATTCCGTCTGGACCCTGGACCGGATCATCGTCCCGGAAACCTCCGACCACGAGAATCTGACCTATCCGTTCGGCATGATGTCGGACCTTCCCAAGAGCCTGCCGGTCATCTCCCGTGGCGAATGGTTCCAGGGAATGCCGCTGATCCCATATCTCGCGGCCAAGACGACCAAGGTGCGTCTGGGCATGAGTATCATCGACACCCCGTACCGTTCACCGGGGGTGCTCGCCGCAGAGCTGGCCACCCAGGACCATCTGGCGGGCGGCCGACTCAACGTCGGCGTCGGATCGGGCTGGATGCCCGAGGAGTTCGCCGCGGCCAGCGTCACGCACCTGTTCAAGCGCCGGCACGGCCACGTCCGCGAAACACTGGAGATCATGCAGGGCGTTTGGACCGAGGAACTGTTCGAGTATCACGGCGAATTCGCCGATTTCGAACTCTCCGGTTTCGGTCACAAACCCGTCCAGAAGCCCGGCCCGCCAATCTACTTCTCCGGCCTCAAAGATCCGAAGCGTTCGGCCAAACGTATCGCCAAGTACGGTCTGCAAGGCTGGATCGGTATCCAGGACTCGCCGGAGGACATCGCCCACTGGAAGGGCGAAATGGAAAGGGAACTAGGTGAACTCGGCCGTGGATTCCCCGAGGGCTTCGACATGTGCAGCATGATCTGGTTCGTCATCACCGACGAGCCGATGGATCAGCGACGCCGGAAAGGCGACCAATCTGCTTGCCGGCACCGCCCAGCAGATCGAGGACCGCCTCAAGCGCTACAAGGAAGCCGGCATGACCATGCCGCTGCTATGGCCGCCGTTCCGTGACGTGCCCACATCGAAGACGATGGACGACCTCAAGCGGCTCACCGAGGAGATCATGCCGAAGGTCAACGCCATCTGAAATCCTCTGCGTCGCAGTAGTATAACGAAACAGTTCGGCCGGTCGGTGACACACCGACCGGCCGAACTGTTTCGGTGAGGCCTATTCGCCGGATTCGGTCGGCCCGAACCGCGCAGCCGCGAACTGGGCGAACCAGTCCAGGACGCCGGGGTTATCGACCGATGCGGTGCTGGCGGCCTCGTCGAGCGCACGGCCCATCAGCAGTTTCTTGACCGGAACCTCCAGGCGTTTGCCGTTGATGGTGTGCGGAATCGCCGGTGCCGCGACGATCTCGTCGGGCACATGCCGCGGCGACAGTCGTGAGCGCAACTCTGTTGTGATTCGTTGTCGCAGAGCGTCATCGACGGAACCATCGGCGGCCGTAACGACGAACAGGCCGAGCCAGTACTCGTCGCCGGGCCGGTCGATACCGATCACGAGGGTTTCGGCGACTCCGTCCATGCCGTCGAGCACATCATAGAAGTCGCCGGTCCCCATCCGGATTCCCTGCCGATTCAGCGTCGAATCGGATCGGCCATGGATGGTCAGACTGCCGTCGGTATGAAAGGTCACCCAGTCCCCGTGCCGCCACACGCCGGGCCACGTGTCGAAGTACGCGTCACGGTAGCGACTGCCGTAGGTGTCGTTCCACAGCGATACCGGCATCGAGGGCATGGGCTTGGTGATGACGAGATCACCCATCTCCTCGACCACCGGTGTGCCGTCCGGGCGCCATGCCGCACAGTCGACGCCGGCGAGTCGTCCGCCGATCCGTCCCGGCCGCACCGGTGCATACGAGTTGCCGCCGACGAACGAACCCGAGATGTCGGTGCCTCCGCTGGTCGAGTCGACGCACACATCGCCGCCGACCTGCTCAAGTATCCAGTGGTATCCCGATGAGGGGAGCGCGGAGCCGCTGACCATGACGTGACGCAACCTGCTCAGGTCGTACCGTTCGCGTGGCGGCACCTCGGTGGCCGACGACGCCGAGACCACGGCCGCGCCCAGCAGCATCACGTCGGTGCGGGTGCGGGCCGTAACCTCCCAGATCGCGTCGACCGGCGACAGGGGGCTGCCCTCGTACACCACGATGCCCGCACCCTGGGTGAGCGCTCCGAGTTCGATGTTCCACAACGCCCAGCCTGTCGAGGTCGCCGAGAACAGCCGCTCACCGGGCCGCAACCCGGCGTACAGGCCGGACCATTTGAGCCCTTCGAGAGTGATCCCGCCATGGCTGTGCACCAGACCTTTCGGCAGGCCCGTTGTTCCCGAGGTGAACAACACCCACAACGGATGGGAGAACTCCACCTGCTCGAACTCCGGCGCAGCTCCGGTGGCCAGCACCTCGTCCCACGGGGTCGTCCCGTCGGGTCCGGGCCTGTCGAACGCGTAAGGCACGTGCACGACATGACGCACGGAGGTCAGCCTGTCGCGCAACTGCGCCACCACGTCGGCGCGGTCGTGGACCTTGCCGTTCCAGTGGTAGCCGTCGATCGCGATGAGCACCGTCGGTTCGAGCTGGGCGAGCCGGTCGATGGTGCCGTCCGGCCCGAAGTCGGGTGAACAAACATGCCCACGTCGCGCCCACGGCCGCGGTGGCCAGCACCCCGATCACCGCGTGCTCGGTGTTGGGCAGGTAGGCGGCCACCGGGTCGCCGGGCCGTACTCCCGCTCCGCGGAGCCAACCTGCCATGGCGGCGACCTGCTCGCGCAGTTCCGCGAAGGTGATCTCGTGAGCGGGGTGGCCGCCCTCTTGCACACAGATCAGGGCGGCGTCGCCGTCGCGGCCGCGGCGCAGCATGTGTTCGGCCCAGTTGAGCCTGGCGCCGGGAAACCATCGTGCGTCCGGCATCGGATCGTCGGTGAGGACGCGGTTCGCGGGTGCCGAGAACCCGACGTCGTAGTAGTCGACGATCGACGACCAGAACCCGGTGAGGTCGGTGACCGACCATTGCCACAGGGCTGTGTGGTCGGGGTACTCCCTGCCTTCGCGCCGCTCCAGCCAATCGAGATAGTGGCGCAGTGGGGACTGCCGGATCCTGTCGGCGGACGGCTGCCAGATCACTTCGGACATAGAATGATTCACCGCCTGCCGGCGTAGACATCTGTTCGCATGCTTCCACGGTATGGTCACCGGCCGACAGTGGGTACCGCCTCGCGAGACGTTGATGAAGTGTTGAGAAAATCCGCGCCGGTTGCGTCCCCGGACGACGCCGATCGTCGCTACGCTCGAATGCAGGCGCGGGCCCGACAACGGAGTGGCCCGCATACCCGATGCAGGATCGCACGAACATGAGCGTCGCGTCACCCGGCCGATCGCAGGTTCTCGTCATCGACGACGAGAACACCCGCACGGTCGTCCAGTGGCAGCTCAACGATGCCGGTTTCCAGGTGGCTCAGGCCGCCGACGGCCACGGGGGGCTGGCGTTCATGGCCTCCGAGGTGCCGCTGCTCGTGGTGCTGGACCTGTCGCTGCCCCGGCTCGGAGGCCTCGATGTACTCCGCGAGATCCGGACGGGCAAGGCGAACGTGCCGGCCGACCTGCCCGTCATCATTCTGTCCGGCCGCAGCGGTGAGACGGACCGCATCGTCGGCCTCGATCTCGGCGCCGATGACTATCTGATCAAACCGTTCTCACCCGGTGAACTCGCCGCACGGGTCCGGTCGTTGCTGCGCCGTGCCGGGGCGGCCGCGCCCGCACAGCTCAGCGCCGGACCCGTCACCGTCGATCCCGGCAGTCGCGAGGTGAGGGTCGAGGAGGTCGTCGTCGAACTCACTGCCAAGGAATTCGACCTGCTCGTCCACTTCCTGCGGCACCCCCGCCAGGTGTTCTCCCGTACCCAGCTACTGGAGGCGGTGTGGCTGTCGCCGGCGTGGCTCGGCCAGGCGACCGTCACCGAACGCGTGCACCGGCTTCGCGCCAAACTGGGGCGCCACACCACGGTCCCGCTGATCCGCACAGTCCGCGGTGTCGGCTACCAGTTCGACGCGGGGTGCGGATGAGCGGCGGAACCTGGCGCCGGGCCGGGCCGTCGCCGGCCACCGAGCTGCATCCCGACGACGCGTCGACCTTGCTGGAACGGCAGATGGATGTACTCGAATTACTTTCTGCCGCAGCACCGTTGCGGGAAGTGCTCACGGCCATCATCGCCAGCCTCGAACAGATGATGCCGGGTGCCCGTTGTTCGGTTCTCACCATCGATGCCGGCGACGGGACGCTGCGGCACGGCGCCGCACCGAGCCTGTGCCCCGCGTACCTGCGGGCCATCGACGGCCTGCGTCCCGGACCGTCCGCCGGATCTTGCGGCACGGCCGTCCACGAAGGACACGCCGTTCTCATTCCCGACATCCGCATCGACGACCGCTGGTCGGACTTCCGGGACGCCGCGCTCGACTGCGGGCTCGTCGCCTGCTGGTCGACCCCCATCCGCGGTCCCGGCGGCCACATCGTGGGCACGTTCGCCGTGTATCACGGCTACCCGCACGAGCCGTCCGACCGGGAACGACGGCTGGTGGACCGGTTCACCGACATCGCCTCGGTGGCGATCGAGCACAGCAGGCTGATCGACGAGGTGGTGGAAAGCGAGGAACTGTTCCGGAGGTCGTTCGAGGACAATCCGGCCGGGGAAGTGCTGTGCGATCTGAATCGTCGGGTGGAACGGGCCAATGCCGCGTTCTGCGCGTTGAGCGGGTATCCGGCCGAGAAACTGATCGGCACGTCCATCGGGTCGGTGCTGTGTCTGAGCGCGGACACCGAGGCGCGGATCCAGCTGATGCTCACCGCGGGTGGCGCGTGCGTGACCAGGCAATCGGTCGTGATCACCGCCGACGGTTCGGAGTGTCCCGTCGAGGCGACGGTCTCGGTGATCCGGGACCGGAATGGGTCGCCGGCCCGGTTGGCATTCAACGTGCTCGACCTGACGGAGCGGCTGGCCGCCGAGGCACACAGGCAGGCGCACCGTGAGGCCGATGTCGCCCGGCAGATCGCCGAGGAGCACAGCAGGGCGAAGTCGGCACTTCTCACGTCCGTCAGTCACGAGATCCGCACACCTCTGCAGGCCATCCGGGGATTCACGGAACTGCTGGCGACCCTGGAACTCGGGGAGGAACGACGCCACGAGGCGCTGTCGCGGATCAATACCGCCGCCGACCACCTGCTCGGACTGGTGACCGATGTGCTCGATATCAGTCGCGCCGAGGCCAACGCCCTGCCATTGCGTCCCGAGCGGGTCGAACTTGCGGGCAGTATCGACGAGGTGGTGGACCTGACGTCGGAACTGGCGGCCGAGCGGGCAGTGTGTGTGCGGAGCCGGCTCGACGACGACGAATGGGTGCTCGCCGACCCGGACCGGCTGCGTCAGGTGCTGTTCAACCTCATCGGCAACGCCATCCGGCATGGGCGACGGCGCGGGACCGTCATGATCACCTCATCCGCGACCGACACCGACGTGCTCGTGGCGATCGCCGACGACGGTCCCGGCATCCCGGAGGACCTCCTCGACCGCATCTTCACCCCGTTCACCCGCGGTATCGACGCCGCGTCCGAACCCGTCGACGGATACGGCCTCGGCCTCATGCTCAGCCACGGGCTGGCCTCCGCCATGGGCGGTGACCTGTCCGCCGGGAACGCCGACTCCGGCGGCGCCGTCTTCACCCTGCGGCTGCCACGGGCGGTGGACATCAGGAGTCGGGGACGGTGAGGCTCTCTGCCGAGCGGGCACGTGAGCGACTCGTCGCACACGATCACGGGGTGCTGGCGACGGTGCACCCCGTCCGCGGGGTGGATGCGGTGCCGGTGGTCTATGCCGTGGACGATGACGGTTACCTCGGGATTCCGGTGGACCGGGTAAAACCCAAGGCGTCGACGCGATTACAGCGCGAGCGGAATCTGGAGGCCGACCCGCGAGCCACCTTGCTCGTCGACCATTGGGATCCCCGGGACTGGTCGCGGCTGTGGTGGGTGCGCGCGGAGCTGCTCCGGGAGATGGACGCCGGTGTCCGGGCGGACCGGCTCGCCGACTTGCTGGCGCAGCGCTACCGGCAGTACGAGGACCGCCCTTTCGTGACGGTGCTGGTGCTGCGGATCCAGAACCTCACCGGGTGGCGGGCCCGGTGACCACGGCTCGCATTGCCGCCCGGTTGACGTCACCGCCGTTGGCCGGGCATAGTTGGTGACGTAGCCGGTGACATCGCGGTGGCATCGGAAGTGAACCCCAGGAGATCCTGCCGGACGACAGGGCCTGGGGTTTCGCGTTTCTAGGATTCCACTTCGCACATCGTGATCTGTGTGGAAAGTTTCTCGTAGTGGGTGCTGTCTCCACATCTGTGTCGCGTGATAACGCCGCAGCAGGCATCCGGCACCCACAGCAGCGGATCAAACGGCCCTCTCGCGTGGTCGATATGAAACGGACCGGAGAGACGTCGGCTCTGCCGGAGGTGCTCAACTGCCTGTGCGTCGCGCCTGTCGTCCGCTCGCCCGCGGGATTCGGCGATGACGCGGGTCACTCCGAGCTCGGCCAACTCGGGGACCAGTCGGCCAAGACACAGGCGCCGTTGGCGTTCCGGTCGTATGTCGATGTCGGGCGCGCAGTGAACAACGACGAAATGCTCGACGCCCAGCGCCGCGATCGCCTCAACAATCAGGGCGTGGCGGCTGGCATCATCGCGCCAGTGCAGCTTCTTCTGACCTGGCAGCAGCAGCGCTTGCATCGCGGCGCGTGCACCTTCCTCTTTGCCGTTTTCGACTAGGGCCGCGCTCAACATGTAGGTCCCGGGGTCACGCCGCATATCGGAGCCTGACTCATCGACCCACGCTGTGAACATCCGGACCCGCACACGGCCCGCCTTGCCGACCTGCTGGCACAGCGGTATGCGCAGTATGCCGACCGGCCGTTCGCGGCGGTGCTGGTGCTGCGGATCCAGAACCTCACCGGCTGGGAGGCGGTGCCATAGCGCCGCGCCGAATCGGGTACACCGGTGGGCGAGCGATGCCCTCGTGCGCCTACGGGGCGAAGATCCGGTGCAGGGCCGGGGCGACATCGCGGTAACCCGTGACCGGCAGGCACCGGCCGTGGCCGACGGCGGCGAGATCACGGCCGAGGTCGAGGTCGTGTTCGCCGGAGACGTCGATCAGCACATCGAGCCGGGGGAGCATCGCGGCGATCGTTCGCGGATCGGGGCCCGCGTTGTGCACACAGTCACTCAGCAGCAGAACCCGGGAGTCGGCGGTCCGGGTGCCCCGCAGTTCGTCGGCAGCCACACCGAGCGCGAACGACACATTCGTCAGACCCTGTGCGGGCAGCGCGAGCAGCCGGTCGACGACGGTGTCGGGCCGGATATGTTCGCCGAGCGGGCTGACCAGCGCCGCAGCCGACCAGAACGCCACGATACCCACCGCGTCGCGGGTCAGTTCCCCGCTGACCGCTCCCGCGGTGGCCGCAGCGGTCCGCACCTGTTCGCCGCGGGCCGACCCGGACACGTCAACGACCAGGATGATGTTGCGGCGGCGCCGAACTCGCTGCCGTACCAGGATGTCGTCGTCGGTCGGCAATGGTTCGGCGGCGATCGCCTCCAAGGTGCGGTCGAGGTCGATCTCGTCGGAATCACCACGCCACCGGCGGGTGACCAGTGTCCCGGAGGCCGACCGGGGTGCCTTGCGCGGGCCGAGAACCGAGGCAAGAGCGAGTGTGCGGGCGATCAGCCGGGCCCGTGCCCGGGCGTTCTCGTCGACCTCGGGCGGCGGCGGGGAGTCCAGGTCACCGGTCTCGTCGGTGACACCGGCGGCGCCGCGCGACCCGGGGCGCTCCCCGAACGCGGCGGTCCGCCGGTCCCGGCGACTGTCCGCAAGGACATACCCACCGCCCGATGACGCGATCAGCAGATCGGGTTCGGTGTCGAGCTGTTTGGGTTTGCGCCGGAACGGGCGCAAGGTTCCGGGCGATCGGGGAAGGTGCTTCCCGGCCGGCCGCGTCAGTGGGGAGTCGGCCTCGGCGGTTCTTCAACCCGGTTTCGCCGCAGCGGGATTCAGTGCGAAGTGGTCTTCCCAGATCTCCGTGAGCACGCCCTCCGGTGTGGTGAACGCGGTGTCGTCGAGGTGAATCCGGCCCGACAGGGCCACCGTCATCGCATCGAGGAACGTGGCGGTGTAGTCGGTGGGCAGATCCCGTGGCGGCTCGACGGTGCCGGCCGCCGGAATCTCGATGCGGTGCATCGCGCAGAGCTGCTCGGTGAGCAAGGCGAGATCGATGGCGCCGCGCACACTGCTTCCCTGCCTGATGGCGTCGTGTTCGCGGGTGGCGCGGGTGACGGCGACGGCATCGGCGACGATGCGTACCGGTGCCGATTCCGCATGCCGGGCAACGATATCGCGTTCGGCAGCCGCGTCCTGATAGTCGACGACGAGACGGCACATCCGGTCGTGCACCGAGATGGACAGCCTCGTGGTGCCCACATTGTCGTAGGGGTTCATCGATGCCACCACCCGGAAGGTCGGCGCGGCGACGACGCTGCCCACACGGGGTACCGTCACCACTCGTTCGGCCATCGCGGTCAGCAGCGTGTCGATGGTGTCCTCGGGTGCACGATTGAACTCCTCCACATACAGGAACCCGCCGCCGCGCATCGCCTGCAGCAGAGGGCCGTCGACGAAGTTGTCGGCGCTGTAATCCTCGCGCAGAACCCGAGATGGGTTATGGTGCCCCACAAGTCGACTCGGGGTCAGGTCCGCGTTGCCCTCGACCAGGACCAACGGGATGCTCCATTCGGCGGTGATCGCACGCAGCAGGGTCGATTTCGATGTGCCGGGCGGACCTTCGAGGATCAGGTCGCGGCCGGTGACGACAGCGGCCATGACCAGATCGAGCTCGCGTTCACGGCCGACGACCTGCGCCGCGACCCGTTCACGGATCGCGGCGAGATCGGTCAGTGATTGCGAATGGGGTGTCGATCGCGAATGGGGCGTCGTCACTTCACCGGGTCCTGGTTGACGCCGGTGAGCAGCATGTGCCCCGCGTCGACCGGGATGGTGACGCCGGTGACATTCTCGGCCAGAGCCGAATTGAGATACACGGCGGTGTCGGCGATGGCCTCGGGCGGCAGGAACGTCTTGCCCTTGAGCGCGTGAAATCCGTACCCGCCCGCCAGCAGGTCGTCGTAGGTGCCGCCTTCGTGTCCGGCGAACATATCCCAGGCGGCCTGCTGATTGGTCATCGGAGTGAGAATCGCGCCGGGGTTGATGGAATTGCACCGGACACCGAACGGGGCGAGTTCGAGCGCGATGTTCTTCATCAGACCGATGACGCCGTGTTTGGCGGCCACATAGTGCGCGTACGCGGGGCCGGGTTCGAGCCCGTTCACCGACGAGGTGATGACGATCGACCCGGTTTGCCTCTCGATCATGTGTGGCGCCACCGCCTTTGCCGACTTCCACACACCGGTCAGGTTGATGTCGGTCATGTCGATCCAGGTTTCCTCGCTCATCTCCCAGAACGGGGCGCGGGTCCAGATGCCGGCGTTGGCGATCAGGATGTCGATCTTGCCGAACTCGGCGATCCCCGCGGCGACCACGGCATCGAGCTGGGACTGGTTGCGGACGTCGGCATCGAACGACAATG
>WBZO01006892.1_pt1 | contig 10783 bp, 6 predicted proteins | sample 5204261 | NCBI WGS metagenome assembly WBZO01 (sample SAMN12412400, study PRJNA552823) | activated sludge metagenome | isolation source: activated sludge from anammox sidestream of wastewater treatment plant... | place: USA: North Carolina | collected 2017-09
GGAATATTCCCGCGATTGATCTTCAGCTCGCTTTTGATGAAGTGAAAATGGCGAAAGAGGATACCAGAAAGCTCCATAATCTGAAACTAGATGCATTATGCGATGAGCAGACGTGTAAGCAATTAAGCATGAACATGAATGCAGGCAAAGCGGCGCCCTTCGAGATGAATATAGGCCACCAGGGAGACAGGCGGATTCTGACTGCGTATACTCCGCGCGCTGATATTCTTTTAAGAGCGATGAATATTTTTGACGATATGCAGGATGGGCAAATGCGCATTGTCGGTGTTTTTCAAGATGAATTACCGCAGCATCCGCTGGTTGGAAAGCTGACCATAGGCCCACACCGTGTGAAGAATATACCAATGCTGACTAAATTGCTTACGGTGGCAACCTTTACAGGTATTGTAGATGCACTTAGCGGTAGTGGTTTGATGTTCCAGAAACTGGAAGTGCCATTCCGTAAAATAGGTATGAATGTTTATCTGCAGGACGCCAAGACTGCTGGCCCCTCGATTGGTATCACGGCGGAAGGAACGCTTGATCTGGCCAGAGATAAGGTCAATCTCCGTGGTACAGTGATTCCCGCTTACATGTTCAACGCTATCATACGAAGTATCCCCATTCTTGGGAATGTATTTGGAGTACTGGCGGGGGATGGCCTGGTCGCAATGCGCTATAGCATGCAGGGTGATTTGGATAATCCGGATGTTACAGTGAATCCGCTATCCGCGCTCACACCAGGATTCCTTCGCAGCTTTTTCAGCATTTTTGAGTCAGATGAGATTAAGGACACTCAGAATCCCGCTGAGGTGCAGGCAGCATTGGATAAACTGGAAAAGGACCTCAAAAACATTGAGCAAGGCCAGAAATCAAAAGCGAATGAGGCACCGGCTACGAATCCAGGCACTGTGGCTGCGCCGGTTCAGCCTGTTACGGCGACTCCGGTTCCTGCGCAGAATTCTCCTGCGCCTTCTGCTCCGCCTGCTCCCGAATCTCCCGCAGCTCGTCCGCAGTAACATCCCACAGGCGTATACCTTCCTTACCGGGGAGCATGACCAGGTCCAGTTTGTCCGGATCACGTACAAACAACCGCTCACCCTGAATGGAGCCAAGATTCGGCGGGATGTTGTTTTTGGAAAGGCCCACCACGGTATAAGGCCCTTCGCGCATCATGCCGATAACGGCACGGGGGCGGTCAATGAATACCTGGCTGCCGCGCAGTAAGTCATATATATCGCGCGTGTCGCGTGGGTGAGCGTTTTTAACTAGATGGTGCACTACCGCCATGGCGCAGTTTTTCTCGATGGCGAATTCTTCTATGGCTTCAAAGAAATTACTTACTACTTCCGAGTCGTCTTCATCCCCTTCCAGGTATTTACGTGCCGGGTCGATAACCACGAGTGAAACGTCAGGGAGTCTGCGCAATTTGGCAAGAAAGTCACCGATATTTGCCCGTTTGCCATCCGGCCTCAGTCCAAAGTCATTTCTTTGCAGCATCAGGCGGCTGGAGCGCCCTTCCGGATCCACCATCTTTGCACGCGCATTGACAATGGCAGCACTATCTTCACCAGAGAAGTAGATTACGACACCCTTTGCATAATGCTTATTGAGTGGCATACCAAGCCACTTCGGATGTTCGTCTTCATTCCAGTCGATGGATGCCATAATTGCCAGTCTGTGCGCCAGCGAGCTCTTACCTGTACCTCCGGTGGCGCCAATTACGGTGACAGAACCCTTGGGCAGCCAGCCTTCAACAAAGAAATCAAAGGTGTCGTCCTTGCTTTTACGATCGGAGCCGGTTGCCTCAAACAACGAGATATCGCGCGCCACCATGTTAAAGAAGCGCAGGTTATGCTCAATACGCTCAGGATCGGTGCCAAATTTCTGGTAAAGGGTGTGGTGCCTGTCATAGGCATTCCAGCAGATTGCTGCATTTACAATTTGCTGCGGATCGACTGTTTTTTCAGCAGGAGAAAAGTTGCCTTTGCTTCCGCCTACCATTTCAACGAAATTGCGATGTATGAAAGAGCCGTTTTTGCTCAGATACTCGATATCCGAAAGTGGGTAAGACTGCCAATAGGCGGGGCTATCGATATTGGCAACCTCATACAGCGCATGATTCCCCATCACGCTGAGGCCGTCTTTTTCGACGGTGAGCTTGCGGTCAGAAAAAGCGATGATTTTAATCCCCGCGCGCTTGTTTTCACCGCGCTCATAAATGCCGACATAAGCACCGAGATCGCGGATTCTATCTATCGAGTCATCCTGCAGGCGGTTCACGCCCAGCGTAAAGGAGGTACACCACATGATGCCGGAACCGACAGGTTCATAACGGCCGGTTTCGCTAATTTGATGAACCAGTGGGTTAAGCAGAAGCGGTGAGTTGGGCAGGCGCCCTTCATCGTAATGAAAGCGCAATTCACGGACCGCATTCTGGATATCCTCTTTTTCAGGGCCGAACCAATGGCGGATGCTAGTGCTTTTCGCCCGCCAGGGATCTTGCTCCGGCTGGGTATAGAGGCACATTTTTCCTTCCAGACCCACGCGTTTATGTGCTGCCCAGATTAAGGTCAGTTCATATTCTATGCGATCAAAAATTTCGTCAGTGAAATAATTCACACAGTCCTGCTTGCAGATTTCACCTTAATCCCTACTCTCTGCATGTTAAAATTATGTGAAGCTAGTGCAAATATTTACTGTTCAGCCACGATTTTCATTTCCTGATGTGCTTGCGCAATGGGTGCTGAGTGGGCATTTCCAGGAAAGCAGCGGGCTTTCCCATGTTTTATTGTTGCTTCCTTCTCGGCGGTCTATCCGATCGATGCGAGAGGCTTTTTTACGTGTTTCGGAGGGAAAGGCGCTGTTATTGCCGCAAATGCTGGCAATTGGCGATATGGACGAAAAGAGTATTTTAAGAATTTCTAATCTTGAGAAGGCAGTGCTGGAGGCAATGGGCGAATGGCAGGCTGTGATAGATGAATATCCTCGTCTTTTGCAGCTGACGCAGTTGGTTAGCAGCTATAACAGGCAGCTTTCAACCGGCCAGGCTTTGCAACTCGCAGAGGAACTGGCGGAATTGCTGGACGAAATACAGCGGGAACAGGCGGATATTCATAAGTTTGATACATTAGTTCCTGCTGAATTTGCTGCTCAATGGCTGGAAGTGCTGGCATTCCTCAATATTGTGCTGGAGAGTTGGCCTAAGCATCTGCAGGAGAGTGGTTATGTGGAGCCCTGGCAACGGCGTAATCAGATATTATCTCTCTTAACTCGGCAATGGGAATTAAGCCCTCCCGATTTTCCCGTTATTGCTGCGGGTACAACAGGTTCTATTCCAGCGACGGCGGCTTTGCTGAAAGTGATTGCAAAACTACCGCAGGGAAGTGTGGTCCTTCCCGGTCTTGACCTGCTGCTAGATGCGGAAGCCTGGCAGAATCTGGAAGAAAGCCATCCTCAGTACGGCCTGAAGCAGTTGCTGGACAATATGGAAGTCAGGCGGGAGAATATTTTGCCGTTGTTTCCAGCTGAGCCGAGTGAGCGCGAAAAATGGGTGTCCCTTGCGTTGCAACCTGCCGAAACAGCACAAAACTGGCAGCAGGCGAAGCTGGATGCGCAGGCTGCTACCGATGGCTGCGAGTATATTATCTGCGGAGATATTCAAGATGAAGCGAAGACAATTGCTCTGCTGATGCGAGATGTTCTCGAAGTTCCGGGCAAAACCGCCGCGCTGATAACACCTAACCGCAATCTCGCCAGGCGCGTCAGGTCGCAATTGCAGCGCTGGCATATTGCAATTGATGATTCAGCCGGAACAGCCATGGACCGGCTGCCAGTCGGCAATTTTTTATTATTGCTGCTGGAATGTGTGGAAGAAAAGAATGAACCTGTAAGTCTGTTGTCGGTGCTTAAGCACCCGTTGGCAAGATTGGGCAGGCCTGCCGGTATTATGCGAAACCTGATCAGGGAGCTAGAAATAGTATCGCTAAGGGGTATTAAACCTCATAGCATTGCTTCTTTGCAGGCTGGGCTGCGCGATAAAAGACCGCACCTGGAACAACTATTGATTGATTTTGAAAGAGCGTTGGAACCTCTGGCTGCTTTGGCGCTTCAAGATGAGTCCCCCTCAGTGAATATTTTACTTATGGCATTGCTTCAGGCGGCAAATTTGCTGACCAAAGATGAGCATGGTAATGTGCTTATGGAAGTTGGCGAGGAGGCACGGGAAATAGCCTCTTTAATGACTGATCTGAAGGAAGCCAGCAAATACTCACTTGCGGTACCTTTTCGGGATTTTCGTAACCTGCTGAAGTTTTTTTTGCACCGCGCTTCCTTTCGCAGTGCATGGAAAGGGCATGCTCGCCTGCATATCTTAAGCCCGATGGAAGCGCGGGTGCAGTCTGCTGATCGCATTATTTTAGGTTCATTGAACGAAGGGGACTGGCCAGCTTCAGTGCTGTTAGACCCATGGCTGAATCGCCCTATGCGCAAAGCGTTGGGACTTCCTGCTCCAGAAAAGGAAATGGGGCAGGCTGCTCATGATTTTTCATTATTAGCATCTGCGCCAGAGGTATATTTCACCAGGGCCCAGAAAGCCGGTGGGGCAGCTACAGTGCCATCTCGTTATCTTCAGCGGATGGAAGCGGTGCTTAAAGTGGCTGGCGGGCAAGCCGCTATTGCTATCTGGAAATCCGGAGATAGATGGCGGGAATGGGCGGCCATGCTTGATGAAGAAGGGGATACGCCCAGTCCGATAAGACCGCCGCAGCCAGTACCCCCTTTAGCGGCAAGGCCGCGCCGCCTTTCTGTTACATCGCTGGAAAAACTGATGCGCGATCCTTACGGTATTTATGCGCAGAAAATTCTTGGTCTTAAAGCCCTGGATGCCTTACAGCAACTTCCTCAAGGGCGAGAGTTTGGCCAGGCAGTTCATAGGGCGCTTGAAAATTTTATTATGAAGGGCGGGTTGAGGGCAGAGAATCCAAAAAACTCATTGCTAGAAGAAGGACGATTGGCTTTCGCAGAATTTGGTGATGCGTTTATGGTGGAGTCACTCTGGTGGCCGCGGTTTGAAAGTATTGCAGAATGGGTGCTGAAACAGGATTGGGCAACTCATAGTCTTTGTGAAATCAGTGGAAAGTGGCAGTTTATGGCGCCAGCCGGTGAATTCACCGTCACTGCCACTGTTGACAGGCTGGATCATACTCCCGAAGGCGTGGTATTGATTGATTACAAGACTGGCGGCGCGCCGAAGGGCATTGAAATTCAACGTGGTTTGGCGCTTCAGCTGGTACTGGCCGGAGTGATGGTTGGAAAAGGAAGTTTCGGCAAGGATCTGAGTTTACTGCCTGTGACCAGGATGGAATACTGGAAGCTGGCAGGAGGAGTCGAGGGCGGGGAGATTAAAGAAGTTATTCCAGAAAAAAACTCAAGCCTCGAGGCCCTGATTGAAAATACTGAGATAAGAATAAAAGAACTTATTTCTGAATTTGATAACCCTCGTATGCCGTACCGTTCTGTTCCTGACTGGCGACTTCAGCCCCGCTATAATGATTACAAGCACTTGGAGCGTATTGCAGAGTGGATGTATAGCTAGAATTGTCATATTTTCGTAACAGTTAGGCTGTATAGTAGTATCATGGATATAGACCAGCATACCCGTAATCAGGCGAACAGCCTGATGTGGGCGCAGACTAAGCCAATGCTATGGGCAGTGGTGGGTGGTGCTTTGGGTTTATGCGCAATCGGCGTTGCTGCCGGCTTTATTGCGGGTGGCGGGATCGCTGCATTTGCTGCTGTATTCGGCGCTGCATTTTGCGGTTTTAAAGCCTGGGAGGCGGAGACAGAGCTAAAGCTGAAAGCCCAACGCGTGCAGGCAAATATTGATAGCAACGAATTCGCCCGGGAATTTGCTACGGCCATGCATCGGTCAAAAACAGAAGGGATTGATCCTGCGCAAGCACTGACAGGGGAATTTGCCCAGCAGGTCGCTTTCCATCAGTCAGCTTTGCCGCAGGTTGCCAGCCGATCAGATGGGAAGCTATGGAAAGATGTGATTCCTGCCGTATCAACGACTGCAATTCAGCCTAAAGATATATTGCAGCATGTAACAGTGACCGCTTCTAATAATCTTACTTCACGTTAGTGGAGGTTCGCTGCATTGAATTGCTGCTCGAGCCTGTGGATGCGCTCGTAAAGCGAACGGCTTTCCTCCAGCAAATAGTTCATTGAAGGAGGCAGCACACTCTCTGCTGCAACATCCGAACCAAGGCAGGTTGATTGGCCATCCAGCGGGTATTGATCACGCGCTTCATCGTGACTAATTTGGCCTGCGCAGACTGCTTTCTGTACAGAAAGCCAAGCCATAATGCAGGAGAGCCGCATTGTGATGCGCGCCATCTCCGATGCATATTGGTGCTTGTGCCAGCCGCTCAGGCTTGATTCCAGCTCTTTGCCTTCTGATTCAAAATACTGCCGGGCCTCCAGGAGTAACTGGATGGTCTGGTTGAAAAGACTTGGCATCAGATAAATTGTGGCCGAAGGCGCTTCGTGGTGTAAGTTAGGCATGTTACTCTCTCTCAAGAAAGCCACTATACCAGCTAATTATTAAAATTTGATAACGAATGACTCAGGAACAGCAAATTGCAGTTGATCCTTCCCACTCTGTGTGGGTTTCAGCTAATGCGGGTTCAGGCAAAACGAGGGTGCTCACGGATCGTGTGCTGCGCATACTTCTGAAAGGTACTCCACCTCATCGGATTCTTTGTCTTACCTATACTAAAGCAGCTGCCGCCGAAATGGCGCTTCGCATACAAGCGCAGTTGGCAGAATGGGTGATTTTGCCTGAGGCTGACCTGCAAAAGAAACTTTCAACCCTGCTTAACCGTATTCCGGATGCAAAAGAAGCAAAGCGCGCCCGACAGTTATTTGCTCTTGTTGCGGATGCACCCGAAGGGCTAAGGATTCAAACAATTCATTCGCTTTGCCAATCATTGCTGATGCGATTCTCGGTTGAAGCAGGAGTCAGTCCGCATTTCAGGCTTATGGAAGAGCGGGAAGGGGCAGCGCTCATGGAAGAGGTAAAAGAACGCCTTTTTCTCACCCATCGTCACAATCATGATAAAATTAAACTGGTTCAGGCAATCCGGCGTATAGCTAACACTATTTCTGAACATAGCTTTCACGAGGTGCTGAAAGAGCTGATTTCACAACGCAGTGAATTTAAGCAAATGCTTCGCAATGGGCTGGAGGCATATCAGCAGAATCTTGAAGAGGCAGTGGGAATAAAATATCGCGAATTGACTGTAGAAGATCTAATTAGGTCGCATTTCTCTTACAGTGAGAGTGAAATACAGGCGCTGCAATGTCTTGTTGTACCTATGCTCGCCAGCGATAAGAAAACTGATCGTGAGCTGGGCGAGAAACTTGCCGCCTGGTTAGAATGTGCCTCAAGGAGTGATGATAACGTAGAAAAATGGCTGGCTTGTCTGCTGAAAGAAAAAGGCGAGCTGCGCGCAATCGAACATCATAGCTTCATGACCAAGTGGGTTAAAGATTCTTGTCCGCAGGCTTTAGAGATAATGATGCGGGAGGCGCAGCGCGCGCAGGCTTTTTGGCAGGCGCGGGCAGCACTGCGGAATGCACAAATGAGTGAATGCCTCTGGCATATCGCACTGGCGCTTGCTGAGCTTTACGAAAATCTGAAACTCAGCCGCGGCGTGCTGGACTATGAAGACTTAATTGAGTCAGCACGCAATCTTCTGAGACGACCTGGCATTTCTGCATGGGTTTTATTTAAATTGGATGGGGGTATTGATCATTTGCTGGTGGATGAAGCCCAGGATACCAGCCGGGCGCAATGGCAGATAATTGAAGCAATTGCTTCAGAGTTCTTTGTTGGCGAATCTGCCGGACGCAGAGATCGAACCCTTTTTGTGGTTGGCGATGAAAAACAATCTATTTACAGTTTTCAGGGGGCGGACCCTTACGCCTTTGCTGAAATGAAGCATTATTTTTCGCAGCGTATAAAGGATGCGGGGAAAGCTTATAAAAATGTAAATCTTTCTTTGTCGTTTCGCTCAACGCCGGCAGTGTTGCATGCCGTTGATAAGGTTTTTGCAAGAGAGGAAGCAAGAGCAGGCGTCGCAATCGCGGGAGGGGATATACTACATCAGGCATATCGCAAAGAACCTGGAAGGGTTGAGTTATGGCCATTATGCACCCTCGAGAGAGAAGTAGAAAACGCGGCGTGGAGAATACCGTCAGAGCAGCTTATGCCTGAACTGCCGGAGCGTGTACTGGCAATGCGAATTGCCGATACGATTGCAGAATGGCTGCAAAAACGCCGCATTTCCGCAGGCGATATTTTGATTCTCGTGCAAAACCGCAACCGATTTTATAATTTTCTCATTGCGGCGCTGAGGCAGCGGCAGGTTCCGGTAGCCGGGGCAGACAGACTCAAACTGGCAGAACATATTGCCATTCAGGATATGCTAGCCCTGGCTCAGTTTCTCCTACTCCCTGAGGATGATTTGAATCTCGCAAGTTTACTTAAATCGCCATTATATGGAATCAGCGAGGAACTGCTTTTTAGTTTGTGCTATCAACGTACGGGAACACTTTGGGAGCGGTTAAGAAGCAGCGAAGAGCTTATCTGTAAAGAAATTGTTCTTAGTCTTGAAAGCTTGCTGGCTAAGGCAGATTACCTTCCGCCTTATGAAATGTTTTCACAGATATTAGAGGCGGAGGGAGGAAGAAGAAAATTCTTTGCCCGACTTGGGTCGCAGGTGAACGATCCACTCAACGAATTTCTTTCACTTGCCCTGAATTATGAGCAGCTTCATCAACCTTCAATACAAGGATTTGTGCACTGGTTCCGGCAGACAGAATCTGAAATCAAGCGAGACATGGAACGAGCGAAAGAAGAAGTACGTGTAATGACGGTGCATGGTGCAAAGGGTATGGAAGCGCCGATAGTTTTTCTGCCTGATACAACTGGTATTCCCACTGTAAAGGAGCGCGTATTCTGGCATAAGGAAAAGCAAATTTTTCTCTGGTCGTATAACGCTTCAGAAGATTGTGAGGCATTAAAAGCTCTGAAAGAAAGGGTTAGAGAAGAATCGCTCGCTGAATATCGCCGCCTGTTATATGTGGCGATGACACGCGCGGAGGATGAATTATATCTCTGTGGGTGGCTGGGTGAAAAAAAGCTGCATGAAGATAGCTGGTACGCACTCATGCAAAAAGGGTTGCAGGGGCGCAGTGAAACCTTTCCGTTTACATGGAAAGATTGCCAAGAGGAGGGCTTGCGTATGCAGGATCCTGGCTTCGAATATATTAAAGGGAGGGGTGGAAGTGAACGGCAATTACCAGTGACTGCGCCTGTGAATACAGTGCCGGCCTGGGCCTTTTGTTCAGCCCCTGATGAACCTAATCCACCACGTCCTCTCTCCCCCTCCCGCCCGGAAGGAGAAATGCCGAGAGCGGATTCTGCATTGGTGGATGATTTCACTATCAGGCGCGGAAAGGTTATTCATACGCTACTGGAAGTAATTCCCGAAATACCGAATTTGCAGCGTGAAGCTGCTGCCAAGATTCTGCTGAGGCGGGAGCTTCCCAAAATGAAGGAAAATCAATATCAGCAAATTATTGCGGAAGTGGAGGCAATTTTAAAACATCCTGACTTCCGTGAGATTTTTGCAGAAGGTTCACTAGCAGAAGTGCCCATCACCGCCACATTGATGCATGATGGAGTTCCGCGTGTGTTGTCCGGGCAGATAGATCGGCTACTGGTTACACAGGAGAGAATACTGCTGCTTGATTATAAAACTAACCGGCAGGTGCCAACCAGTCAAAATAACGTACCTTTGCGTTACCGCCATCAGCTCGAGAGCTATGCGCAGGCATTACGTATAATTTATCCCGGCAGAACAATAAAAGCAGCAATATTATGGACATCCGTACCTTTGCTGATGCCTGTAGATATTGAATTTTCCGAAGTGGCTTGACGCTGCCTCCCAGCCTACCTACATTTCGTGAAACAAAGGAGTTTCCATGACTGTACATGTCAGTGATAATGAGTTCAGCCAGAAGGTATTAAAATCAAGCCAGCCGGTGCTGGTTGATTTCTGGGCAGAATGGTGCGGCCCATGCCGCCAGGTGGGGCCGATCCTTGATGAGATTGCAGGAGAGATGGGAAGCAAACTCACGGTTGCAAAAGTGAATATTGATCAGAATCCGGAGACACCAAGCAAATACGGTGTGCGTGGAATACCCACGATGATTCTGTTTAAGAATGGCGAGGCAGTTGCGACCAAAGTCGGTTCCATGCCAAAAAGCAAAATCGTGGAATGGATTGATTCTGTCATCAGCTAAAAAATCTCGCCTGCATGATCAGCTGGCGGATAATAAGACTAGCGCGCTCGAGCGTCTTGTTGAAAGACTTCGCAGGGAGTGTTTCGCTACGCCGGTGATGGCTGTTGAGATGGAGTTTTATCTTTCTGGGAGCCGGATTTCCACCTATCCGAAAGCGATTCTTTCACTCATTGATAGAGCACTCGAGCACGCTGGCATTTCTGCGCATCCTGCTGAAGAAGAGCGGGGACAGAACCAATTTGAGGTCGCTTTGACGCCTGATTCTAATTTGTCGCGTCTTGCAAATAATGTGCAGCGGTGCCCGGAGGTCATTCGCCAGGCATTGCGTGCTGAGGGCCTGGAGGTCGATTTTTCGCCCAAGCCGTATGCGGATGATTTTGGCAGTGGATTGCACTGGCATATCCATCTT
>WBZO01004150.1_pt1 | contig 10782 bp, 14 predicted proteins | sample 5204261 | NCBI WGS metagenome assembly WBZO01 (sample SAMN12412400, study PRJNA552823) | activated sludge metagenome | isolation source: activated sludge from anammox sidestream of wastewater treatment plant... | place: USA: North Carolina | collected 2017-09
GTGAGCGGCTGAAGATGCTGATTCCGCTCGTGTTCTTCATCATCTTCATGCTGCTCTACATGACCTTTCACTCGGCGTCGGAGGCCACGATCGTGATGCTGTCCGTGGTCTACGCGATGACCGGCGGAGTGATTCTGCAGTGGTTCCTTGGCTACAACTTCTCAGTGGCCGTGTGGGTCGGCTACATCGCCCTGTACGGCGTGGCCGTGCAGACCGGCGTCGTCATGGTGGTGTACCTGCACGAGGCGCTCGACAAGCGCCTGCGCGCGGGCGGTGAGATCACGGCCAACGACGTGCTGCAGGCCACAATCGACGGCTCTGTGCTTCGGCTCCGCCCGAAGCTGATGACGGTGACTGTCGTCATGGCCAGCCTGGTGCCGATCATGTGGAGCAGCGGCGTGGGCTCCGACGTGATGAAGCCGATCGCGGCCCCGATTACCGGCGGGATGATCACATCGACCATTCACGTGCTGATCATCACGCCCGTGATCTTTTACATCATGAAGCTGCGCGCGTGGCGCAAGGGACGGCTGAAGGTGTCGGGGATGGCGGCATAGGACCGCCGATCGTCGTGGTGTCGTACTGGAGGACGTATGGTTCGCAATGGAATGCTGTCGCTAGTGGTGGTGCTTGCCGGGTACGCGTCGGTCGCGGCGCAGCAACCACCGACGATCGAGGTGTATAAGAGCGCCACCTGCGGCTGCTGCAGCAAGTGGGTCGAGCATCTGAAGAACAACGGGTTCGCGGTTCACACGACGAATCGAGAAGACCTGCCGGCATTCAAGGCCAGCCACGGCGTTCCGACGCGCGTGCAGTCGTGCCATACGGCTGTCGTGAACGGCTACGTTATCGAGGGCCACGTCCCAGCCTCCGACGTGCAGCGGCTGCTCAAGGAAAAGCCCGCGATCGTGGGGTTGGCCGTGCCCGGGATGCCGATCGGCTCACCAGGTATGGAAGTGGCGGGCCGCGGTGTCCAGCGGTTCGACGTGATCGCATTCGACAAGGATGGGCAGACGCGCGTCTTTTCCAGCCACGGCAAGTAGCGAAGCCCTACAGGCCGTGTCGTCGGGTGTAACCGTTCTGAGGCCGTCTGCGAAATATCCAAGTAGAACCATGCTTCGCGCTGCAGTCCTGACCGTCGTGCTGAGTCTTGCGGGAACGCCAATCGCGACCGCGGCGTGCCTCGTCTGGTGCGGCTCCCCCTGTCCGCCAACCGAACTGCAACGGAGCGCGTCCGTCTCGGCCAATCAGGACTCATGCGACGGGCTACTGGTGTCTCCCCTGTCAGTCCGTGAGGATGGTCGACGCGACCACCGCACCCCATCCGATGACTCACCTTCAATAGCGGGTCGCTCGGTCAACCTCGATCTGCTGCACAGGGGCGACGTGTTCCTGGTCGCGCGCGAGCACGCGCCGCCCGGCTACCAGAAATCTCTCACCGTTCTCCGGATCTAATCCGCGTCTCTCGAGCGCGTTCTGCGGTGCTCTTCGCGCATCCGCAGCAAGTCAACACGTGTGTTCGATCGATGCAACGAGAGAAGGAGACTGTCATGAGAACCATCTTGTTCCGCACTATGTTGGCCGGCCTGACCGTTTTTGCAATTGCGACGGCTGCCGGCGCTGAAGACCGATCCAACCTGCTGACGAGCCCAGCCGGCGTCATCGCGAGGACGCCCGCAACCGCCCAGACCCGGTCCAACGTGAGCAAGACGACGCTGAGCATCACGCTGTCGCAGCCCACGTCGCTCAAAGCCGGAGAGAACCAGTTCGACGTCGTTGTCAAGACCGCAGACGGTCAGCCCATCAGCGATGCCGTTGTCTCCGTCACGTTGTCGACGGCCAGGATCCCTGCACAGGGCTGGCTGTGGAAAGAGGTGAAGCTCACCCCGTCAGGCAACGGAACGTATGCGGGGTCCGGCGCGCTGCCAAAGGCACCCAAATGGGTCAAGTGGGAGACGACGATCCGGGTCAGGAAGGACGGAAAGAAGATCGGCCAGAAGAAGGTCACGCTCGTGGCCGCTTAGGCGCTCTCGGGACCGTCGATCAGAGCGTCAAGAGGTGAACTGTCATGAGAACGATCTTTTCCCATACGATGCTGGCTGGTCTCGCGCTGCTGGCGTTCACGACCGCAGCGGTTGCACAGGACCGATCCAGGCTGTTGACGAGCATAGAAGTCAAGGAACTCGTCTCAAGCAGCAGACCCGCTGACCAAGCGCGGTTGCGCGATCACTTCGCGGCGCTTGCCGAGAAGTATGCGAACGATGCGCGTCGCTCTCGCAACATGGCGCTTGCGATGACGGGCAATCCTAACCATCCTCCGGCGGTTCCTGCTGGTGCCCGCTGGACCAGAGCGGCGCAGGAGGCTGACTTCGCCGCCGCCGTCGCGCGTGAGCTGTCGGCGCACCATGGTCGTCTCGCCGACGGTCGCTCATCGGAAGTGCCGTCGGGCACGGAACGGTTCGAGGCCGGCGAGGGAGCGCGAGCGCCGACGGAGGCGCAACTCAACGAGCTCGCCGCCAATGCGAGCACGCCCTCGCAGCACCGGGGCCTCGCCGAGTACTACACGACGTTGGCCCAGCAGCAGACGATGGCAGCCGATCGGTACGCGGCCAAAGCGCGGATGTATCGAGCGCAGGTCCGCAAGAGCGGTGGTGATCCCGCTGTCAACTTCGACAGGCTGGCAAAGCAAGCCCGCGAATCGGCCGGTTACGCTCGGGCAGAAGCGACGAAACACGCGCAGCTCGCGCAGGGCGGGTAGAGCTGCTTCGAGCCCTGCCCCTACTCTTGTTGTGTATGGGGTAGGGCTCGCAAGTCGGACGACGGAGCTGTTGACAACGCCTGGAGCGCGGCTCGCCTTTTTCGGCATCTGTCCGAAATTTGCCTTCAAATATCGGACAGGACCCACCTTGCCATCGTCCGAATTTTGTGTACAAATATCGGACGATGGCTGACCTTAAACGTTCGGTAGCAGATCGCATCTCGAGCGCCCCAACGGCTCAGGTCTGGACGCCTGTGGACTTCCTCGACCTCGGCAGCCGGGACGCCGTTGACAAGGCCCTTCAGCGTCTCGTCCGTGCGGGGCAACTCCGACGTGTCGACCGAGGTCTGTACGACACGCCCCGGACCAACACCCTGACGAAGCGACCGGCGGTCGCCGACTATCGCCAGATCATTGATGCCCTCGCCCGACGCGACCAGGTCCGCATGCTCGTCGACGGCCTCACGGCCGCGAACGATCTCGGTCTGACAACCGCGGTTCCGGCGCACGTGGTCATCCATACCGACGCTCGCCGTCGGACGATCCGCCTCGACAACCTTGTGATCGAGTTCAAGCAGACAGCGCCCAGCAAGCTGTATTGGGCCGGGCGACCCGCCATGCGGATCGTGCAGGCGCTGCGGTGGCTCAAGGACACGCTTCCGACCGACCGCGACAGAGTCCTTGCGCAACTCTCCGCCATCCTGAACGACCGTCGGCATAGAAAGACCCTTCAAGATGACCTCCGCGCCGGCATCGGTACGTTGCCCGCTTGGATGCAGGCGATCGTCCGCGAGTTGCTCAACGCGGATACGTCTCAGTCCGCCACCTCTTCTCGTCGTCAACGTACGCGCGGCTCCAAGGCACGGCCAAAGGGCAAAGCCGCAGCAGTTCACCCGTGACGAATGCAGCTTTTCACAAGGTAATCGCTGCGAGCGACGACGAACGGCGAGACCTTTTCCTGACGACCGCTCGACGCTTGGGCACTGCCGTCCAGAACGTCGAGAAGGACTTCTGGGTCTGTTGGACCCTGGACGCTCTCTTCAACGGCCTCGCTGACGATTCGCCACGTCTGCTCTTCAAGGGCGGGACGTCGTTGTCGAAATCGTTCGGGTTGATTGATCGCTTCTCCGAGGACATTGACATCACAGTGTTCCGCAGCGATCTCGGAGAAGCCGCGTCAGTGCAGGAACTCGAAGCGCTCAGCGGCAAGAAACGCCGAGCCCGACTCGACGCCATCAAGGAAGCGTGTCAGGCGTTCTTTCGAGGACAGTTGCTCACGAACCTTCGCGAACTGGCCGCAACTGCAATGAAAGTTGCCGGAATCCCAGAGATTGGCTACCGGCTCGAGTTGGACGCTGCAGACGTCGATCAGCAAACGCTGCTTTTCTGGTACCCGGCCGCGACAGCGAGAGACGACTACATACGGTCAGCGGTGAAGATTGAGGGTGGTGCGAAGTCCGCTATCGATCCGAACCTCATTACAGCCGTGAAGCCCTACGCGGCCGATGACCTGCCCGACATCGATCTAACGGTCGAGGGCATCACGACCGTCGAGGCGCAGCGTACTTTCTGGGACAAGGTCGTGATTCTGCATGGGCTCCGCCGTTGGTACGAACATCGAGGCCAACTGCGGCATGGTGGCCAGCGCGTCTCGCGCCACTACTACGATGTGTTCCGCCTGCTGCAGTCATCGACCGGAAAAGCGTTCGAGGCGGACCGACAACTCGGCGACGATTGCGCACGCCATGCGCGGATGTTCTTCAACACCGCTAACTTCGATCTCGACGAGGCAGTACCGGGCACCTTCTCGCTCGCCCCGTCAGCGGCAATGCGAGATGCACTCGAACGCGATTACAACGCGATGGCCGGCATGATCATGGGGCCAGTTCCCGCTTTTACTGACGTGATGGCTGCCATCGCCGCTCTCGAGGAACGGCTAAACGAAGGTCAGTGACTTTCAAGCGGCGGCGCGACACGACTGTGCTTCGCGGAGGGTCACCTGACGCCGCGCTGAAGTTCTTGAGCAAGCATCCTGAACCAGCCGCGGCCGAGACGACGTCGATAGTGGTTGGTTCGTCGGCTGTGGCACCTCCCAAGACGACGACCGCTGCGGCAGGGACAGGGCGCCTTGTTCGCCACGCGCTTGCTCAACGCCGTCAAGCGGACGAAGCCAACGACGGCTACAGTCGACGACGCGCCATAGAGCGACGCGAGATCCTGAAGTATTCCGGACTCACCATGGCGGAGCTCGGAGAACGGCATCACGCCGTGCTTCTCGAAGTAGGCGTGTCCGTACAAGTACGGGACGACGCACTTGGTTACGAATCTCTCAAGGGACGGCCCGCCGGAAAGGAAAAGCCGAAGGCGGGTCGGTGATCCCAGGCACAGGGTGCCATCAGGGTTGGTGTGAAAGGACTTAGGTATCCGGCCACCGGTCTCTCTTACCGCCGGAAGGCCTCGCGGGAAGTCGTCTGGAACCGCGATCTCAACACGGTACTCGTCACTGACGGTCCCGTGATTCCGGGCTGAGGCTTCGAAGGCGAGCAGACCCGAGACCTTGACCGGGTCATCCGACACGGGAATGAGCTTCAGACCACCATAGGCGGCCAAGAGGTCGTCAACGCCCCATCTGCGCAGCCGCTGGAACCACGTCTCACTCGCCATGCCCCCACGGTCTCGGGGCACTTGCGATGTGAATGGCAGGCGCGGAAGCTGCGTTGACTGCTGGCACCAGCCTCCCAGTGGCTCTCGACTCCTCCTCCGTAAGCTCTACGCGGAAGACCCGCGTCACTTCGACCTCGAACGTCCCATTCCCCAAAGCGCGGACCAACCGCGCGACGTCGGCCTTCGCCTGGGCGTGCCATGCCCAGAAGCTCCGCTCCAGGCGAGGATCCTGCCGCCACCGGTCAGCGTAGTCCTCTGCCGGGTCCGCGGGATTCGGCACGCGCGGTGTGCTGGGCCTCACGAGGGAGGGCATCCTCTCCAGAATGTTCGAGAGCGCCTCGCCCAGGTCAACTTCGCCCCGGTATGCCTGGGCCACAAGGTTCGTGATGATCATGGAGATCGGAGCAAGATCCGGTGTGTCGACGAACATCACGTCGCGATGCCGCTTGAGCAGCTGAATAGCCACTTGAAGCGGGGTCTTCCACTCGTACGGCGGCACGTCGTCGACTGTGGCGTACGCCCGGCTCTCAATAAGCTGTCGGATTCGTGATACCGCGATCGGCCGTGCCTGCTGCTCAAACCAGCGAGCGAATCCCCGGGGATTGCTGCTCAGGAGGTTCAGCGTCTTCTGCTCGTACAGCGGGTGCCTGCGGTCGGTGATCGCGATGGCCCGTTCCGCGAGGTCGCGCGGCACGCCGGCCGCCAACAGAGCGGCGATCCTTGCGGCGTCTTCGGGTACGCTGGGGAGCGTGTCGAGGTGGAAACTCACTTCGTCCGCGTACTGGAGACGCCAGCAGCGGTTCTTCTCTTCGGCGGGAGCGCACATATCGTGAGCCCGCGCGTAATCCTTGATCTCCAGTCCGTACAAGTCCTTTAGTTGCCGCTGCGTCATCGCATCCTTCAGCAGCGTCAACGTCGTCACGTTGTCCAGATCGTACTCGGCGTCGGCCGTCAACGGACGTATGACGGTGCCGTAGCGGAAGGAACCCTGAGGAGACACGTGTGGGCTCAGGTGCGCCACACGCGATTCACGCCGGCACAGCCAGTCGCCAAGTGAGCGATGTCTTGCCGCTGCCTTCTGATAGTACGAGAGCGGAATGTCGATGTGCTCGACGACGAACTTCAGCAGAGCGGTGAACGCGGCCTTCGCATCGGTCATGGTCATACTCCTGTCGGAATCGAGAGCGCGTCGATGAAGCCGCCGCGCGCGTTGACCTGGTCGTACAGTCTCCAAGGCGAGTCGGCCTTCGGCATTCGGACTCGACCGAGTTCCACAGCCACTGAGACTGGCACTGCCGGGAAGATGTGAACTGGCGTTGTTTGACCGTGCGCGGCCTTCACTTTGTCGAGAAGTGTCCGCATCAGCCGGCGCAGCTCGGACAGTTGATCTCGCGACGTAATCAGATCGTTGTGAGGCGTTGGCGTGGTGAGGCGCCAGACGCTCGCGTCTTGCCCGAGAACCGACTTAACCCGGTCCAGCGTCACCGTCGCGCTCAGCGCCAAGACCAGCGCCGGCGTGCCCGCGCGATTGGTCGGTTCTTCAATGACGAAGGAGGTGCGCTGGCGGTGGGTAGCCCACTCCCAGGTAGCGGGCTCGCGGCGCCGCTGGTACACGTCCACGTCGCTGATATCTCCCAGCAGAACGCCGAGCGAGACCAGCAAAGGCTGCGGGGCAAGCGCGAACACCGACAGATGCTGGATATCGCCGTGCCTGACGCGGTCCCGAACGGCATGGCTGAACGCGCGTTCAAGGGACTTCGACTCGCTGGCCCAGTAATCGGCGTCCCGGTCGGACGACAGGCTGTTCACTACGCTAAGGGAGATTGGCGTGTCAGCGGCCGGATAGCGGCGAGGGAAGAGCGCAGACGCAGCCTCGTCGTACACGAGCGGCGAGCCATGGTCGCCGATGTTGGCGCCGTACAACAGGATGTGGCTATTCCGGCGAAGCGAGATTCCAGTGACCCGCTGGATCCGCGCCTCATGGGTCGCCTTCATCTGCTGGAGGAGCGGAGCCTTGTACCGCCCTCCGTCCCTCCGGCGATCGATCTTCTGGTGACACTCGTGGCACACGAGCATCAGATTGTCGACGCTGTTGAGCACCGACACCGGGATGTTAGCGCGTGCGCGAGGTCCGTTGGCACTGAAGGCGTAGATATGAGCCTTCTGCGCGATGTTCACTCGCTCCTGAGTGACCGACGACTTCCAGAGTGGCTTGTTGCAGCCGGCAAACTCGCAGCGGCCAGCCGACCGCCCCCACAGCATGGTCTGCACGGTGACGGCGATCTGCCTGGACGGAACGTGGTGGGCAGCCAGGGACGTCGGAGGCTCTCCTCTGAGGGCTCGAGAAGTCATCGCACGCCTCTCGTCCTGCAGCAACACGTGCCGCTGTCGGCGGTCGCCCACCTACCCATGGAGCGCTAACCCCTTCCGCTCTTGTTCTTGGTCGGATCGACCATTGTGAAGCCGCCTCCCGGCTGGCGCGTTGGCGGAACTCGCTCGCCTTTGGAGATCGTGACCTCGTGGCCCGTTCGGCCGCCGCGCGGCCCAACCTCCTCGTACTGCCCCGACCGGGGCGCCCGTTGACCGGGCTTGACAGGCTCGCTCATAGCTGTTCCCTCCTGAGTCCGCCTGTTCCGGCAGTGCGCGGAGCCGGGCGGAAGTCATGTCCCAGGTCTCGACTCGAAACCCGTGGCGCATGTTTCACTCTAAGGTGAGGGTGTGCCCAGAATGATCGGTGGAGGTGTGTCGGAAACTTTGAAAAGTTTCCTTCAGACTTTTGCCCGCGCTTCAATCTGTTTGGCGAGCCGATCGGCGAGCTCCGATATCGTCGCGTCACCTATCGCACGGAGCTTCTGGATGTCGCAGCTTCCGATCTTGACACTGGCCGTCAGGCTGTACGTGCCGTGGTAGTCGTTCGCGATGATGTCGACGTCTGGCCCCAACGCCGGCTTCAGTTCATTGCGCAGGTTCGAGATCCCCTTGAACCCCTGCTCGGCGTTCGCGCCAAGATCCGTCTTGTGGACTCCACCGCCGTCGCCATGGGCGACGACCAGGTGCAGAAGAAGCTTGAGCAAGCTATCGGTCAGATTTAGTCCTGTCCGTCCAACCATGACGCGGGTCCGCCGACGCACTCGGTCGCCAGGAATCGATACGACAACCTCTCCGTTTGGAGGCGCCACCTGTTGCGGGGGCTTCTCACTACAACGGTCATGTGTCAGTCGACCACTCGCTTCGAGCGCCCGCCGCACTTTGTCAGATATCTCTTGGCTGCTGAGCGGCTTCTGAATCACGTCGCTCGCACCGTCCTTCATCACCTCCACGGCCGCGGGCACTTCGCTAGCAAACCCGCTCACGACTAGCACCGGCAACCAGTACGGAAGGCCTGAATGGTCGCCATGCATCTGGCGGATCTCGCGAAGCAAGGCCTTCCCATGCTCGACATGACCCTTGATTGCGTCCGATGCGTACTTGATCTGAAGGTCGAGCAGAATCAGACAGAACGACGTCTGTTGCAGAGCTTGCAAGGCTTCTTGATAGCTGGGCACCGCCAGACAGTCGCATCCGAGCGACCGCAACACCTCAACGAGGTCCTCCGCAGTCGCGTGGTCGTCCTCCACTATCAAAACGTTGTGATTTCCTGCCATGGTGACTATCGATGCGTTCGCATCGTGATGCGAACAATCGTGCCGCGCCCTTGCTCGCTCTGAAGCTCCACTCGTCCGCCATGTTCAGACTCGACGATTTTGATCGCGAGCGGCAATCCGAAACCCGTGCCATTCTCTTTGCTCGTTGCGAACAGCGTGACGGAATCGGCCAGAGCCTCCGCCGACATCCCGCAGCCGGAGTCTTCGATGACCAGCGTGACACGTCCCTCTTGCGCCTCTGCTCGAATCTGAATCGGCTTTCGTGAATCGAGCCCGTCGTAGGACTCAATGGCATTCTCCAGCATGTTCGTCAACGCTTGAACGAGCCGAGTGCGGGACACCTCAACGGTCATTTCTGGAGGCACCTGAATATCAATCGATGGGCCACCTCCATTCCCGCCAGTCGTCCGTGTCAGGACCGCGGCCTCCTCGAGAAGCTCGCGCAAGACCTCGGACGTGAACTGGAGAGTAGGTTGTTCGGTGTAGGCGCGCATCGAGTTCAGCACTGCTCGCAGATGTGTGACGCGTTGTCCAATGCGGTCTGCTTCTTCGCGCAATACGCTGTGAGAGACCTCGTTCGCAGAAAGCTGAGTGCGAAGCCGCTCCGCCGACATGGCAAGCGGCGACAGCAGCCGGATGATCTCGTGGTACAGCTCACGAGCAAAGGTGTTTGCGATCTGTTCCGCAGCCCGCTTCACGGCTTCACGGCCTCTCAATCCAAAGCGGGCCTCGATGTCGTCGAGCGTGGCGTTGATTCGCTCTGCGTGTTGTTTGCCCAGGGAGCTCGCGTTGCGCGAATCGCGACGCCTCAGAGCCGCCTGTTGTGCGGCTTGCCGAACACGATCGTTGTCATCGATGACAAGCCTTGAGAGCACTGCGTCGAACGCGGGATGTGACGCTTGGGCCGCGACGTTCGCCACCGCTCGCCGAATCTCCCACTTCGCATGGCTCGCGAGCGCAACCAGTCTTGCTACCACTTCATCCAGGCGCGGATCGCCGACGATCGTTGTGCGAATCCACGTGTCGGCACCCGACACTGCATCAAGAACACTGGACCAGTCGGACGACTCAAGCGCTGCAAGAAGGGCTTGTTGCTTGGACGGGTCAGTGTCCATACTTGGTCTTGCGCTGAAGGAAGGCCTCGCGACCGCCCTCCAGGATTCTCTCGATCTGGTCTTTGCACTCATCGACATCGCCAACTTGCTTTAAGGTGGCGCGTTGCCCGTCCGACGAGAACACGAAGACGCGCTCGGCCTCGCCGAGTACCGGAATATTCGGATTGTGCGTAACGAAGATCACCTGCCGACTGCCCTTAACAGCTCGCAGAGCTGTGACGATCGTGTCGTACACGAATGCATTGTCGAGATTGTCCTCGGGCTGATCAATGAGAAGCGGGCGCTCGCTCTGCGTCAACAGGATCGGCAGGATCGTCGTGCACCGTTGGCCAGTCGATAATTGTGTCGATTCCTTGAACGTACCTCCATCGAGCAACTCAATGCTTGGCCGATCGTCGAGATCCACTGTTTCGATGGCGTAGTAGGTGCCGCTCGACTTCAGAGCGTCGACAACCTTCCGCGCACGCTCTTCGTCAAATCCAGTCCGTTCGGCCAAGGTGGCGTAGTTGCTGGCCGCAACAAGGCTGGCTAGTTCGCCAGGCAAGAACGTCAGCGCCAGCCGCTCAGCCACGACACCTTGCTTTACCCCTGCTCCCTTCAG
>WBZO01006894.1_pt1 | contig 10781 bp, 8 predicted proteins | sample 5204261 | NCBI WGS metagenome assembly WBZO01 (sample SAMN12412400, study PRJNA552823) | activated sludge metagenome | isolation source: activated sludge from anammox sidestream of wastewater treatment plant... | place: USA: North Carolina | collected 2017-09
GTGGGCCGCCTCCGGTAAAATCCGTACCGATCGCCCCCGTAGCTCAGTGGATAGAGCATCCCCCTCCTAAGGGGAGGGTCGCACGTTCGATTCGTGCCGGGGGCGCCAGATTCAGCGGGGCATCCGGCGATAGTGGCCACTGACCGCGTGGCATTTGCGTGGCAATGCTGCCTGGGATTCCGATGGTCCGTCTGGCCGATCGCTACTCAATGATGTCACCGTGCCCGTCGTCGGCATCAACGACATCGCTACTCCCCCATCCTGCGCTTGGGTGACACTGCCGCGCTCAAGTTAGGGCAGCGGCCCGCGCGGTCACCGCATTCCCCAAGTACGCGAGTACCATCATCCTACGCTGGCGTGCAACGGGCCGGTGACCCAGATGCGATACCAGTGGCTCACGTGGTGAGCCACTCAGCCCCTATAACAACCGCATGCTGAGCGAATCTACCCCGCTGAACTGCGACGAAGACTGGGCGGCGGCGTTCGCCTACTGGGGCAAAGCCCGCCCCGCCCTCGACGCCGACGCGCCGATCAGGTGGCATCTGCTCCCCCTGCACGCGCTCGACGTCGCGGCGGTGGGTGCCGAGTACCTACTGCGCACGCCGTCCGTTTCGACCATGATCTCGGCACGATCTGGAATACCGCCAGCGCAACTCGTCTCATGGGTCGCATTCTGGCTCGCCCTCCACGACCTGGGGAAGTTCGCCGAGTCGTTTCAAAGTCAGTCGCCGGATGCGTTCTGGGCGTTGCGCCGCCGCCGAGCTGATCCCGCCAAGCCGTACACGTTGCGCCACGACAGCCTCGGCATGCTGTTCTGGTCGTCGGTCGTGCGCGAAAGGGTCGTCGCCGAACAATGGTTCGGTCCACAGTCTCTCGACATCGCGGAAGGGTTGGATCATTGGGCGCGAGCCTGCACCGGACACCACGGGCAACCGCCGACCGAAGGCGACTACTGGGGCCAACACTTCGACACCTGCAACGATCGTGAAGCCGCCCTCGGCTTCGTAGAGATCGTACGCGGCATGTTCCTGACCGACGAGGTCGTCGACTTCGTCGGCAGTCAGGATCCGACACGATTCTGGCAGGCTAGTCGTGAGCTTTCGTGGTGGCTCGCTGGCTTGGCCGTGCTGGCCGACTGGCTCGGCTCGAACACGAAATTCTTCCCATACCGGGACCAGCCCCTGTCGTTGCCTGACTATTGGCGTTATGCCCGAGACCGAGCTGCCGCGGCGCTCAATGCCAGCGGCATTGCCGCGCCGGCGAGCGCGGCGCCCTTGGCCTTCACGGCCCTGTTTCCCGGGATCACACAGCCCTCACCACTTCAGCACTGGGCCGAAACGGTGCCTCTTGGTGACCAGCCACAGATTCATCTGCTCGAAGATGTTACCGGCGCCGGCAAGACCGAAGCGGCGTTGATGCTCGTTCACCGCTTGCTCACTGGCGGTCGGACCGCAGGCTTCTACGTCGCACTGCCAACGATGGCCACCGCCAATGCGATGTACACGCGGGTCGCATCCACATACCGCCGTCTGTTCGCTGACCCGGCCAGCCTGGTTCTGGCCAGCAGCCAACGCACCCTGGTCGAGGAGTTCGCGGCGACGATTCTGCCAGCCGACACGGATGAGCACGACTCACGACAACTCGACGAGACGGCCTCGGCGCGGTGTAGTGCCTGGCTGGCCGACCACAACAAGCGCGCGCTGCTCGCACCAGCCGGCGTGGGTACGATCGACCAAGCGCTGCTCGCCGTGCTGCACAGCCGGCATCAGTCTCTGCGGCTGCTGGGTCTGGTGCGCAAGGTTCTGGTGGTTGACGAGGTGCATGCCTGCGACGCCTACATGCAGACAGTGCTCGAGCGGCTGCTCGAGTTCCACGCGCGTGCCGGCGGCAGCGCGGTACTCCTGTCCGCAACGTTGCCGCTGCGCACCAAACAGCGCCTGCTTGTCACGTTCGCCCGTGGCGCCGGCATCGACAAGCCACCTCAGCCTCGTTCGGACGCTTACCCATTGGCATGCAGTTGGGACTCTGGCACCAACAACCTGCGTGAGGAACCCGTTGCCACGCGTCCGGATGTGCGGCGCACCGTCCGCGTGAAGACCGCTGAGGCTACTGCCCAGGTCGTCGCGGTGATCGAGGAGGCGTTGAGCGCCGGCCGTTGCGTGTGCTGGGTTCGCAACACGGTTGCCGACGCGATCGAGGCTTTCGACCTATTCCGTGATCGCATGCCTGTCGAGCGCCTGACCCTGTTCCATGCCCGATTTGCACTCCAGGATCGGTTGCGCCTCGAGGAGCAGACGCTGGCGACCTTCGGCAGGTGCAGCATCGCTGCGGTGCGCTCAGGCCGGCTGCTGATCGCGACCCAAGTCGTCGAGCAGTCGCTCGACATCGACTTCGACCTGCTGGTCAGTGACCTAGCGCCGATCGACCGCATCATTCAGCGCGCCGGGCGGCTCGCGCGTCACCGACGCGCGGCCGACGGCACGCCGCAAACCGACCCCGCGGCGCCGGACCAGCGGGGCGAGCCGGTGCTCTGGGTACTCGCGCCCGCGTGGTCCGATGCCCCCGAGGGCGGCTGGTTCAAGTCGGCCTTCCGGAAGGCCGCCACGGTCTACCCCGACCACGGACAACTCTGGCTCACGATGCGGGCGTTGCGCGAAGGCGCCTTCACGATGCCCGACGATGCGCGGCGGCTGATCGAGGGCGTCTTCGGTGAACAGGCAGACGTTCCTCCGGGACTACAACAGGTGGCGCTCGCGGCCGCGGGAGACGGGTTTGCCGCGCAGGCCCAAGCACAGATGAACGCGCTAACGATCGATACCGGCTACCTGCGCGATGGCATCGACTGGTGGAGCGATGCGAAGACCCCATCGCGGCTCGGTGAAGCGACGAGCACGGTTGCACTGGCGCAGTGGGTCGGCGGCCGTCTCCGGCCTTGGGCAGCGGCCGCATCGGAACACCATGCCTGGGCCTACAGCAGCGTGCGGGTCGCAGCACGGCTCATCGACACCGAAGCGCCAATGCCAGATCCCGTGCAGCAGGCTGAAGTCGATGCAGTGCGGCAGACCTTGCCTGCGCAGGGCCGCTGGACGGTGCTGCTGCCGCTGGTCGAGCGGGACGGACGGTTGATGGGCGATGCCCTCGCGGCACCACGCAGAAACGAAACGCCGCGCCGACTGCGCTGGACCTACGACACGCAATGCGGGCTACGCTTGCTGCCAGATATTGGCGGTGACAGCAATCTGACGGACGACCCTGACGCATGAACCTGTTGCACGACCCCTGGATGCCGGTGCGTGACGAGTCCGGCGCGCGACACTGGATCACGCCGGAGCAGTTGTCCGACCCGCGATGGCGCGCCTTCGACGCAGACCGACCAGACTTCAACGGCGCGCTGGCGCAGTTCGCGATCGGTCTGCTGCAGACGACCACGCCGGTGGACAATCCGATCGAGTGGCGACGGTGCCTGAACAGCCCGCCTGATGCTGATGCACTGCGCCAGTGGTTTGCACCGGTGACCAACGCTTTCGACTTCGGCGGCGACGGTGCTCGGTTCATGCAGGACATCGACCTCGGAAGCGAGGGTGTAACGGTAAGTGACGTCGCGGCGCTCTTGATCGACTCGCCCGGCGAAAAGGCGCTGAAGAACAACACCGACCACTTTGTCAAGCGCAGTCAGATCAAAGCGATGTGTCCGGCATGCACCGCGACCGCCCTGTTCACGCTGCAACTCAATGCGCCCGCTGGTGGTGCCGGACACCGCACTGGACTGCGCGGAGGCGGGCCCCTCACGACTCTCGTGCTCGCACCGGAACCAGCGAGCCTATGGCAACACCTGTGGATGAACGTTACGCTGTGCTCCGACTTCATCAGCCAGGGCGGCGACAAGACGCTCGAAGACCCACAGCGGCGTTTCCCGTGGCTCGGTCCGATCTCAAATATGCAGGCGCCTGGGCCGAGCAGCCAGATCGCACAGTCCCAAGTACATCCGGCGCACCTATACTGGGCCATGCCGCGCCGGGTCCGGATCGAAGCCGCGCAGCGAGCCCACGGCATCTGCGATGTATGCGGTCGTGATGACCAGATCCTGTTCGACCGCTACGGAACCAAGAACTACGGGCTGAACTACAAGGGCGAGTGGAGCTTCCCGCTTTCACCGTACTACCAGACGAAGGAGGGGTGGCTGTGCGTACACCCGCAGCCCGGGGGCATCGGTTACCGGCACTGGATGGCGTGGGTCCTCGGCGTCACCACAGACAAGCAATCGGTACGTGCCGCACGTGTGGTACAGCGGGTGCTGTCGCTGCCGCCACAGACAATGCAGGGGCCGCTGCGACTAAGGGCGTTCGGCTACGACATGGACAATATGAAGGCACGCTGTTGGTACGAAGCGACGCTGCCTCTCTACCATCTCTACGATTGCAGCCCCGACGTACGCCGAGCATTGCAGGCAGAGGTCGCGCGCTGGCTAAGTGCAGCCGACCTGGCTGCCAACTATCTGCGCGACGCCATCAAGGACGCGTGGTTCGACTCCGATGCCCGCGGCGACTTCGGTCACGTTGACGCGTCCTTCTGGAGCGCAACTGAACTGACGTTCTACCGCCAATTGCAGGGCCTAATTGAAATGGCGCGGAAAGGTATCGAGCCGCCGCCGCTGCCCACCCGCGCGATTTGGCACCGGGTGATCGCTGAAAACGCTCTGAAGCTGTTCGACGAGCGCTTCGTCGGCGCCGGCCCAGTCGAGCAGCAAGATCCGCGCCGCGCTGCGCTTGCTCGACAGCAGGTGCTACGCAACCTGCATGGGCCCAAGCTTCGCGCCGCACTCGGCTTGCCGGGGAACGAGTCTGCATCGAAGTCGAGCATCGAATCGTCCACGCGCCGCACGAAGGAGTCCGCATGATCGACCTGAGCTTTCGTCCGCAGCAGCCTTGGGGCGAGATCCTGTTGAACTGGTGGCGAACCCTCGGCGACGACACAGGCGGCCGCGCCGCGCTGCGCCGCGCCGGCACCCTCACCGCAGTGGTCATGGCGCCCGCGTACCAGCGCCTGTACCGTCGGCTGCGTGCCGCCGGATGGCCCGATGCACAATGGCAGAACGATCGGCTTGCCGCCGCGGCCGGGCTACTGGCGCATGTGCGTGAACTTGACGAGAAGAACCTGCCAGTTGCGATGTGCCAGCGCGACGGCGATAGGCTGCGCGTCAGCCCGTTGCGCTTCAGGCGGTTGCTCGAGTCGCCAGACGTCGAGACGCTCTTCAACGGACTCCGCCGAACGTTGCCGCTTCTACAGCACCGTGCCGACCCGCTCGCGCTGGCGACCGACGTCGTCAGTTGGGGTGACCCCGTGCGCAAGCGCTGGGCCTACGAATACGAGTGGCCCGAACAGGAAGGCGCCGCCTGATCTGTCGACCCGGCACCTTGCCAACCCACACCTTCCGGAGACCTGACCCATGTCGCGTTTCGTCCAGCTTCATGCGCTGACCGCCTACCCGCCCGCCAACCTCAACCGCGACGACACCGGTAGACCGAAGACCGCGCTGCTCGGGGACGCGCAGCGGCTACGAATCTCGTCACAGAGCCTGAAGCGGGCGTGGCGGACGTCGGACTTGTTTGCCTCGCAACTCGGTTCGACGAACGGACACATCGGCACAAGAACGAAGCGCGTCGGTTCAGAATGGATCTACTCTAAGCTCGTCAAGGATGGCGTTGAAGCTGCTTCCGCGATGCAATGGTCGGTGGACCTGCAGCGCGCATACGGCGAGCCTGAGGGTGAGGACAAGACCAACGATCTGGCTGTGCTGACGAACACACAACTTGTGCATGTGAGTCCGACCGAAGAGGCGAAGCTGAACGCCTTCGTTGAATCGCTCTCGGCATACCTTAGGTTCGGCAAGGCCGACGAAGCCGTCGAACTCGCCAAGAAAGCTATCGAGCGGCGCGACAAGTCCAAGAAGCAAGACAAGAAGAAGGCGAATGCGACCCTTGCGAAGGAATTGGCAGGTCTGCTTCTGGACGATGAGACCACATCCGTCGATATTGCCCTATTCGGACGGATGCTTGCCTCAGTGCCGTCATACAACTTTGACGCGGCCGTGCAAGTCGCTCACGCGATTACGGTACACAAGGCGGCGGTTGAGGAAGACTACTTCAGCGCCGTCGACGACCTGAACACCGGTCTCGAAGACAGGGGCGCGGGCCACATCGGCGAACGCGGCTACGGGGCGGGGCTCTTCTACCTGTACGTGTGCATCAACCGCGAACTGCTAATCGACAATTTGGGCGGTGACGTCGACCTTGCGGGCCGCGCGATTCAGGCACTGTTGCACGCGGTGACGCAGGTTGCCCCCACCGGCATGCAGAACAGTTTTGGCTCGCGCGCCTACGCGAGCTACCTGCTTGCCGAGAAGGGAAATCAGCAGCCACGCTCGCTGGTGCAGGCGTTCATGAAGCCGGTTCGTCCTTGGGGAGAGAACGACATGCTCTCCTTGTCGGTGCAGGCGCTGAGACAGCGGGTGGACAACTTCGACAAGGTCTATGGTCCGTGCGCCGACAGCCGCTGCCACTTCGACGCCGAGAGCGGTGAAGGCTCGCTCGCGGAGGTAGTGGCCTTCGCCAAGGAGTGAGCCGTGCACTTCCTGGTCTTCCAACTCGTGGCGCCACTGGCCGCGTGGGGCGACGTAGCCGTCGGACAATATCGCGGGAGCCGCGACGCACCGGGCGAATCGGCGCTGATCGGGTTGCTGGCCGCAGCGCTCGGCATCCGACGCGACGACGATGCAGCGCACGCAGGGTTACGCGACGGCTACGCCTTCGCAGTCGGCACGGTCGAGGCCGGATCGCTGCTGCGTGACTACCACACCGCGCAAACGCCGAGCCGCACCGATCTCAAGGGGCGCCCGCACCGCACGCGCCGCGACGAACTCGCGGTGCCAAAGCACCAGTTGAATACAATCCTGTCGACCCGCGACTATCGCCAGGGCGGTGAATGGGTGGTCGCGGTTCAAGCCCTGCCGGGCGCGACGCACGAACTCGCCGCGCTCCAAGGCGCATTGCGCGAACCGCGCTTCCTGCTGTACCTCGGCCGAAAGAGTTGCCCGCCTGCAGCCCCTCTGGCCCCGCATGTCATCGGCGCCAATTCAGCGATTGACGCGATTCTCGGGTGGCTTCAGGCCGCGGGTTCATCGGCCAAACTGCGCAGCTTGGCGTGGGATGACCGAACCACAGCCGGCACAGCCGCGCACTTGAGTGTGCCGCGGAAGGATCGGCTGATCCGCCGCAAGGGCTGGCTGTTCGGCGATCGCACCGAATACGTAGCGCTGCTTGCCGAGGGGAACTGAGCGTGTATTTCAGCCTGATCCACCCCGCGCCTGGTCGCGAGCGCGCCGCGGCCCACGACTGGATTGCGGGCGCGTACCAACAGCACCAATGGCTATGGCGTTTCCTGCCGGCGCCGCCCGGCGCGCCCCGCCGATTCGTGTTTCGGCGCCAAGATGTCGATGGACTTGCGCGCTTCTACGTCGTGTCGGCGGTCGAACCTTCCGCACCGACACCCGACTGGACCGTTCTATGCAAGCCCTACACCCCGCAGCTCGAGACCGGTGACCAGTTGCGGTTCGACCTGCGCGCCAATCCCGTTGTAGCCACCCGCGATGCGGACGGCCATGCGCGTCGGCACGACGTGGTGATGCGCGAAAAGAAGCGCCTGCTAGCCGAGCGCGGGCTGGCGCGCTGGTCAGACTGGACCACTGCGGATCGGCCTGCACTACCCGATCTCGTACGGCGTACCTGCGCGGCTTGGCTGCAGGCGCGAACGCCGAATCTAGGCGTGCTGATCGATGACGACTCACTACAGGTCGAGGGCTATGAGCAGCATCGTGGGAAGAAGGATGAGTTGCGCTTTTCGACGGTGGACATCAGTGGACGGCTCCGCGTGATCGATCCCAAGTCGCTGCGCACCGCACTGTTCGACGGCGTTGGGCACGGCAAGGCGTTTGGCTGCGGCTTGCTTATGGTCCGGCCGGTCGGTTGAGTTCGATTCGCTCACGCCAATCAAACCGTTGCTGCGCGTACCGCGTCCCGACAAGCCACGCTTAGGTGGCGCATCTGCGCACAAAAGGCTGATCGGCATCGGAGAAGCACTGGATTGGCCGACCTGTTGCCGCCACTGAGACCGCTGCCGATCAAGGAGCGGCTGTCCGTTGTCTTCGTCGAGCGCGGCGAGATTGACGTGCTGGACGGTGCCTTTGTCGTGGTGGACATCAACGGAATACGAACGCACATTCCCGTGGGGGGTGTCGCCTGCCTGATGCTCGAACCCGGCACCCGAGTTTCGCACCGAGCTGCAGCCTTGGCGGCGCGCGTGGGCACGTTGCTGGTCTGGGTCGGTGAGGCGGCGGTGCGATTGTACTCGGCCGGGCAACCCGGCGGTGCGCGGTCAGACCGGCTGCTCTACCAAGCGCGACTGGCACTGGACGAGACCCTACGGTTGAAAGTGGTGCGCAAGATGTATGCGATGCGATTCGGAGAAGAGCCGCCCACACGTCGCAGCGTCGACCAACTGCGCGGCATCGAGGGCGCGCGGGTGCGCCGCAGCTACCAACTGCTGGCGCAACAGTTCGGCGTATCGTGGAGCGGACGCGACTACGACCCGGAAGACTGGGACAAGGCCGACGTTGCGAACCGCTGCCTGTCGGCGGCAACGGCCTGTCTGTACGGTGTGACGGAGGCGGCCGTGCTGGCCGCGGGCTACGCACCGGCGGTGGGCTTCATCCACACCGGCAAGCCACTGTCCTTCGTTTACGACATCGCGGACATCTACAAGTTCGAGACCGTCGCGCCGGTCGCATTCAAGGTGGCAGCGGGGAATCTAAAGGCAGGAATCGAACGTGCGGTCCGGCTCGGCTGCCGCGATATGTTCCGGCAGTCGCGGCTGCTCGAGCGGATCATTCCGGATATCGAGACGATCCTGGCCGCGGGGGAGATCGCGCCGCCGACGCCACCTGACGACGCGATCGGTCCTGCACTGCCAAATCCGGAGAGCATCGGCGATGCTGGTCATCGTGGTTGAAAATGCGCCGCCTCGGCTGCGAGGGCGGCTGGCCATCTGGCTGCTCGAGGTACGTGCCGGCGTCTATGTCGGCAATTACTCCAAGCGAGTGCGCGAGCACATCTGGGCGCAGGTCGATGATGGCATCGAGGGCGGCAATGCGGTCATGGTCTGGCGCAGCAGCAGCGAGGCGGGCTTCGACTTCGTGACGCTTGGTGCCAATCGGCGGATGCCGGCAGACTTCGACGGCGTCCAACTGGTTCGGTTCCACCCGGACGTGGCGCCGGATGCTCGTTGACGATTCGGGCTTATTGCGTAACTGGGTTGGTGAAAAAGCTACGCCAGCAAAACTCTTTTCATATCAACGAGATGAAAATGGACTGTTCCCCACACGCGTGGGGATGAACCGAAATATGCCGGGCGCAGATTGTCGATCGCCGCCTGTTCCCCACACGCGTGGGGATGAACCGCCGAAACCGCTGACGTGGCCTGCGTTTCACGCCTGTTCCCCACACGCGTGGGGATGAACCGAAAGGAGAGCGCGTAGTCGTGACCGTGAGGCCCTGTTCCCCACACGCGTGGGGATGAACCGGATTTTCGTGATGGATTACGCAAAATACATTGCTGTTCCCCACACGCGTGGGGATGAACCGACCTGGGCGCAAAACGCTGCGATCGCAGTTGCCTGTTCCCCACACGCGTGGGGATGAACCGGAACCGAGCTTTATCTCGTCGATACGTTCACCCTGTTCCCCACACGCGTGGGGATGAACCGGCGGAACTTTCTGCTCTGGCGGCAACAATCAACTGTTCCCCACACGCGTGGGGATGAACCGTCACAGAGGATGGCGGAAACGAGTCGATCGTCCTGTTCCCCACACGCGTGGGGATGAACCGACCCTGCTGTCCTCTTCGGCACCGTTGATCTTCTGTTCCCCACACGCGTGGGGATGAACCGGCCGGCTGCCCGATATCAGCGGCAAGCAGGTCCTGTTCCCCACACGCGTGGGGATGAACCGGACGTTGCGTCCTGCACGACCTGCACGAGCGCCCTGTTCCCCACACGCGTGGGGATGAACCGCCATGCGGCGGCCCATGCCTTCTCGCTGGCCGCTGTTCCCCACACGCGTGGGGATGAACCGGCTCAGTCCAGATCGAGCGTGACGGCGGTGCGCTGTTCCCCACACGCGTGGGGATGAACCGTAACTTCGCGCCTTTGCGCAGTGCAGCAAGCACTGTTCCCCACACGCGTGGGGATGAACCGTTTTTCGTCAGGCCGTATTTCTGGACGCCTGACTGTTCCCCACACGCGTGGGGATGAACCGAAACTTACGCTCGGGCAGCTCTTCGTCGAGTCCTGTTCCCCACACGCGTGGGGATGAACCGAGACGAGCCATCTCTTTCGCGCGGCCGTACATCTGTTCCCCACACGCGTGGGGATGAACCGCCCCTCGGCGTGCTCGATCGCGGCGATCAGTTCTGTTCCCCACACGCGTGGGGATGAACCGGGGACATTAGGCTCTGGGTCCGGTCCGGGTCCCTGTTCCCCACACGCGTGGGGATGAACCGTATTATCAATCCAACCGGGGGCGTGGTTGGCTCTGTTCCCCACACGCGTGGGGATGAACCGACTTGGCCGGTGGCGGTGCTTGCGGAGCGCGACTGTTCCCCACACGCGTGGGGATGAACCGTCCCAATCGTCGATCGCCTCGGCCACCTCACGCTGTTCCCCACACGCG
>WBZO01006895.1_pt1 | contig 10780 bp, 13 predicted proteins | sample 5204261 | NCBI WGS metagenome assembly WBZO01 (sample SAMN12412400, study PRJNA552823) | activated sludge metagenome | isolation source: activated sludge from anammox sidestream of wastewater treatment plant... | place: USA: North Carolina | collected 2017-09
GGACCATATCCTCGAGCCGGTACTTCATATTGTCGCGCAGATAGTCGAAGCCAAGCTCGTTGTTGGTGCCGTAGGTGACGTCGCAGTCGTACTGCTTCTTGCGCTCCTCGTCATCGAGGCCGTGCACGATCACGCCGACGGTGAGCCCGAGGAACCGATAGATCTGCCCCATCCATTCGGCGTCGCGCCCGGCAAGGTAGTCGTTGACCGTCACCACGTGCACGCCGCGTCCGGACAGCGCATTGAGGTAGACCGGAAGCGTGGCGACCAGGGTCTTGCCTTCGCCGGTCTTCATCTCGGAGATGGCGCCTTCGTGCAGGATCATGCCGCCGACCAGTTGCACGTCGAAATGGCGCTGGCCGATGGTGCGCTTGCCGGCCTCCCGGACGGTGGCGAATGCCTCAACCAGGAGGTCGTCGAGCGATGTGCCGGACGCGACCTGCTGCTTGAACCGCTCGGTGCGGGCGCGCAGCGCGTCGTCGGAGAGCTTCTCCAGCTCCTTCTCCAGCGCGTTGATGGCAGCAACCCGCGGCTGATAACCCTTGATCCGACGATCGTTGGCGGAACCAAATAGCTTGCGGGCGAGCGCGCCGATCATACCGGAGGTCCCTTATCTGTGCCGCCGCGTTAAGCTCACCGAAATCTGCGGTCCCTGCGGCGCAGTTCGGAAATATCGGGCTTTTCGGGCTTCAAACATGCACGTACGGGCCCGACAGGCGGACCGACGGGCTTTCCCGACACTTAGGAGGGGGTCGAACCCTTGTCAATCGGCCTTGTCACGTGGGCTTTACCGGGCTTCGGGCCTCTTGTTCTCGTCAAAATCAGCCTTTAAGTGACTGCCCCGAGAGGGGCTCCAGCGCGATTGCCACGCCGGTGACAACCGCCCCACCTAGGACACCCTATATGACCTTCCCGAATTTGCCGACTGGTGCTGCGCGGCGGCCGCGCATGATTTCGCTCGTCACGGTCGCAGCGCTCGCATTCGCGGTCCCGGCGATGTCCGGCTGCTCGAAGGAGTCATCCTCCTCGCAGGCGCCGGCCGCATCCTCCAACGATCAGGTGGTGGCGCGCGTCAACGGCGTCGATATCCGGCAGAGCGATCTCGCGATGGCCGAGGAGGACATGGGCGCCGAGATCCAGCAGGTGCCGCCCGACCAGCGACGCGACCAGCTGATCACCTATCTCGCCGACATCATCATGGTCAGCCAGGCGGCGGAGCAGAAGAAGCTCGGCGAGAGCGACGAGTTCAAGCGGCGGTTGGCGATGCTGCGCGCCAAGGTGCTGATGGGGCTCGCGCTGCAGGCCGAGGTGAAGGCTGCACTCACCGACGAAGCCTTCCGTAAGGTCTACGACGATGCGGTCAAGTCGATGACCCCGCAGGAAGAGGTGCACGCCCGCCATATTCTGGTCGAGAGCGAGGACGAAGCGAAGGCGATCGCCGAGCAGCTCAAGGGGGGCGCGGACTTTGCGACCCTCGCCAAGGAGAAATCGAAGGATCCTGGCGCCGCGGAAGGCGGCGATCTCGGCTATTTCGTCAAGGACCAGATGGTGCCGGAATTCGCCGAGGTCGCGTTCAAGATGTATCCCGGCCAGGTGTCCAATCCGGTGAAGACGCAGTTCGGCTGGCACATCATCAAGCTCGAAGACAAGCGCCAGCGCCCCGTGCCGGAATTCGACAAGGTCAAGGACCAGATCGAATCGTTCCTCACCCGCAAGACACAGACCGAGTACGTCGCCAAGCTGCGCCAGCAGGCCAAGATCGAACGCCTCGACAAGCCAGAAGGCGAGAAGAAATAACCCTCTCGTCATTCCGGCCGGGCGAACGAGGGCCGGAATCCACGGCTCCGCACGCTCACACCCGTTCCATTGCGGTTGAGTTGCGGTTATGGATTCCGGGCCCGCGAGCTTCGCTCGCGTCCCGGAATGACGTGAGAGCTCGCAATGTCGACCGCCATCTCGCCGCTCGCGCCCGCGCAATTTCCCGACATGCCGCCGATCGCTGGAGTACGGCTCGCGACCGCCGCCGCCGGCATCCGGTATACGGGCCGCACCGACGTGCTGCTCGTGCTGTTCGATGAAGGCGCCACGGCGGCGGGCGTCTTTACGCGCTCGAAGTGCCCGTCCGCGCCGGTCGACTGGTGCCGCGCTCATCTCAAGGCCGGCCCCGCCCGTGCGCTGGTGGTCAATTCCGGCAATGCCAATGCCTTCACCGGCAAATCCGGCCGCGCGGCCACGAAACTCATCGCCGAGATCGCCGGCAAGGCGATCGGCTGCAAGCCGGCCGACATATTCCTCGCCTCGACCGGCGTGATCGGCGAGCCGCTCGACGCGACGAAATTCACCGGCGTCATGGACGGGCTCATGGCAGGCGCAGCGCCCGGACACTGGCATGAAGCCGCCAAGGCGATCATGACGACCGACACGTTTCCAAAGGGCGCGGCCGCGATGGTGCGGCTCAACGGAACGCCGGCCACTATTTGCGGCATCGCCAAGGGGGCCGGCATGATCGCCCCCGACATGGCGACCATGCTGTCGTTCGTGTTCACCGACGCGCCGATTGCCAGGCCCGTGCTGCAAAACCTGCTCACCAAGGGCGTCACCGACACCTTCAATGCGGTAACGGTCGACGGCGATACCTCGACGTCCGATACGCTCATGGCTTTCGCGACAGGCGCAGCCGCCGCGCGCGGCATGGCGAGTATCGCGAACCTCAGCGATCCGCGGCTGCCGGCTTTCCGCAAGGCCTTCGGCGCCGTGCTCGCCAACCTCGCCGAACAGGTGGCTCGCGACGGCGAAGGCGCCCGTAAGCTCGTCGAGATCATCGTCGAGGGCGCGGCGTCGAAAACGTCCGCGCGCAGGATCGCGCTGTCGATCGCCAATTCGCCGCTGGTGAAGACCGCGATTGCCGGCGAGGATGCCAACTGGGGCCGCGTCGTCATGGCCGTGGGCAAGGCGGGGGAGCGCGCCGACCGCGACAAGCTCTCGATCTGGTTCGGCGGCATCCGCGTCGCCCACAAGGGCGAGCGCGATCCCGCCTACGACGAGGCGGAGGTATCCGCCGTGATGAAGAAGCCGGAGATCACGCTCAAGGTTGCGCTCGGCATCGGCAAGGGCCGCGACCGCGTGCTGACCTGCGACCTCACCAAGGAGTATGTCGCGATCAACGGGGATTATCGGAGCTAATTTTCGCTAGGTCGCCACACGATTGCGGCGATCGGTCTTGGCCTTGTAGAGGGCCACGTCGGCCCGCTTGAGTAGTTGGCCGACCGTTTCGCCCGTCTGCCATTTGCTGACGCCGAAGCTGCAGGTGAGCGTCACCCGGTTCCCCCTTCGAGAAGGCCCATGACGATTCGCAAAGCGGTGCGGCTTGGATCGACCAACACCACGTGCATGTGATTGTGCCTTCGTTTCAAGAACCCGCGCGATTAAGTTGGGGTAAACCGGCGGTGTCGGAGAAACCGCAATAACAATTTGTTTAGACCGCAGAAATGTTGAGGCGTAAGCGGGTGTTAACCTCGCATGCTGGAACAATGATCTCGCTTCACACCATTGAACCCCCGTTAACCCCTGGCTTCCTACCTTTCGGTCAAGCGCCGTGAGCGTGAAAATGATCCTCGTCGTCGCCTGCGCTCTCGTCGATGCCGACGGGCGCGTGCTGATTGCCGAGCGTCCGGCGGGTCGATCGATGGCGGGCCTGTGGGAGTTTCCCGGCGGCAAGGTCGAGGCGGGCGAGCGGCCCGAGCAGACCTTGATCCGGGAGTTGAAGGAGGAACTGGGAATTGCCGTCAACGAGGCGTGTCTCGCGCCGCTGACCTTTGCGAGCCACACCTATCCGGATTTCCATCTCCTGATGCCGCTCTATGTCTGCCGGCGCTGGGAGGGAACCGTGACGGCGCAGGAAGGCCAGAGGCTGCGCTGGGTGAAACCCAATCGACTGCGGGAATTTTCCATGCCGCCCGCCGACGAGCCGCTGATTTCCCATCTGATGACGCTGTTGTAATTGTAAGGCCAGAAAGGCGACCAGGACCATGCGGAAGACGCTGACAAAATCAAACCTCCGGGCAACCGTCACGCTCATGCGCCGGCAGCTTGCACACGACGAGCAGGGCGCCACCGCCATCGAATACGCCTTGATCGCTGCCGGCATCTCCGTGGCCATTGCGGCGGCGGTCATGAACCTCGGATCGGCGACCAACAATCTTTTCACCAGCGTGGCATCGATCTTCAATTAGCGATCAGCTGTCATTGATAGCACCCAGAATTCAAATGGATCCGGGTTCCGGAATAACCAACAAGTACATTGTCACTGCCCCGCCTTTTCGCCTGCGGAAACTTCTCTGACGCCGAGGGCGTCCGCGAGCCGGGTGCGCGCCGACCCCGGTTTGAGCGGCTGCTGCTGACTTGCATGCGGCGCCCAGCCGGAGAGCCAAACGATCTCGAACGTCGCGCGGATGCGGCCGTCCGGATCGGCGAACCGCTCGCGATAAATCTCCATCATGCGGGCGAGCGTCGCGCGCTTGAGCGGCGACCGACGACGCGCCTCCAAGGAATTGGTCGCCCCCATGCGGCGCAGATCGTGCATCAGCGCAAGCGGCGATGCATAACGCACCACCAGCCGATCGACGTCGGTGACCGGTAGCGCAAAGCCCGCACGCTGCAGGAGCCCACCCATGTCGCGCACATCGGCAAACGGCGCGACGCGCGGCGAAACACCGTTCTCGATCTCGGCTTCCGCCGCCGCGAAGCTTTGCCGCAGCTCGGTCAACGTGTCGCCCCCGACGAGTGCCGCAAGCAGAAGGCCGTCGGGCTTGAGCGCGCGGTCGATCTGAACGAGCGTACCGGGAAGGTCGTTGACAAACTGCAAGGCGAGCGCCGACACGACGAGGTCGAGCGTGCCGTCGGCAAAGGGCAGCGCTTCCTCGTCGGCCGCCACCGCCAGTCCAGTTTCTTCCGTTCCGGTCGCGGCACGGGCCGCTCCAGCCGCTGTGCCGGCCGCGACGACGGTACCAACCTTGCCGCTTGCCGCCAGCACGCGGCGCAGCGCACCAGTGGGCGTGCCGAGATCGACCGCGCGATCGAAATGCCGCAGCACGGCGGCAAGCCGATCGGCAAAATCCTCCGCCACCCGTTCGATTAGGAACGTTGCCGGCCCAAGCGCTATGGCCCTCGCGCGGCGTGCGCGCAGGAGGCGGCGGTCGAACACGGCAGGAACGCGTTCCATTGTCTCACCTGCCTGGCTCCAAAGCCGCGTGCTTATGATGCACCACGGTTGCGAGGTCAAAATTCGTGAAATCGGATTTAACCATTTACAGGCCACGCCATTGAACGACTCCGTAAGGTTCCAGACGCCATATGTAGTAACGTTAACGGGAGGTTGCTCCCGGATTGCCCGCATGGAAGACCGAAGGGCCGTGCAGCGCACGCGCATCCTGCGCAACGCCAAGATTATTGTGCCTCCGCGCGGGAGATCGTCTCCTACCCGCTGACGGACTTGACCGGTCACGGCGCCTGTCTCTCGGTGGCAAGCACCTGTCGCCTTCCGGATACGTTCGAGCTGGCCTCTGAGCACGGGCGCTCGCGCCGGCCATGCCGCGTGGCGCACGAACGACAAGCTCGGGTCGCATTCGAGCAGCCGGACGATACCGTGGCCTGACCACTGAGCTCCCTTCCCTGCATCCTTGCGCGCCAAGCCTTCCCCCGGTAGCGTCATCGGATGCAATCGACGGTTGCCTCGGAAAACGGCCGTGGTTCGCCGCTCGCGCGCGTAACGGCGGCGTTGCGCACCGCGCTCGGACTTGCCGTCGACGTGGCGCTGCCGCGGCTTTGCCCGGCCTGCCGCGAACCGGTGAACGATGCCGGCCTGTGCGCGCACTGCTGGTCGAGACTGTCGTTCATTGCGCCGCCTTATTGCGAGCGGCTCGGCATCCCCTTCCCGTTCGACAGCGGCGCGAGTCTCCTCTCCATGGAGGCACTCGCCAATCCGCCCGCCTATGGGCGGGCGCGGGCCGCCGTGCGCTACGACGACGTAGCACGCACGCTGGTGCAGGCCTTCAAGTATGGTGACCGCCTCGACCTTGCCCCGATGCTGGGCCGTTGGATGGTGAATGCCGGCCGACAGCTTCTCGGCGAGGCCGACGCGCTCGTTCCGGTGCCGCTGCATTGGCGCCGGCAGTGGGCGCGGCGCTTCAACCAGTCGGCGCTGCTCGCCGAGGTGATCTCCCAGGCGAGCAACGTACCGGTTGCCTACGCGGCGCTCAAGCGCGTGAAGGCGACGCCCCAGCAGGTCGGGCTATCGCAGACGGCGCGCGCCGCCAATGTGCAGGGCGCCTTCCGGGTGCCGGCTGACGGCAAGGCGGAGGTGGTGGGCCGCCGCCTCATCCTGGTTGACGATGTGTTGACCTCGGGCGCGACCGTCAACACCTGCGCCCGGGCGCTCCTGCGCGCCGGCGCCGCGGCCGTCGATGTCCTGGTATTCGCCCGGGTTGTGGCAGCCCTCCGCACTCCCATATAAAGTCCTATCCAAATAAGACGCGAAATCTGAACAGCATCCATGGTCCAAGTCGACATCTACACCACGCCATATTGTCCTTATTGCATCGCAGCCAAACAGCTTCTCTCGGAGAAAAACGTGATCTTCACCGAAATCGACGTGGGGCGCGATGCCGCGGAGCGCGCCCGGATGATCGACCGCGCGCAAGGCCGCACGACCGTGCCGCAGATTTTCATCGGCGCCGTTCATGTGGGCGGCTGCGACGACCTCTATGCGCTCGATGAGGCCGGCGGCCTCGATCCTCTGCTCGCCGGCCACGATGCAGCGCCGGAGACGGCGAACGAAAGGCCGTCCGCATGACCATCGGCAAGGCGGCAATGTTCACGGCCGCGCTCGTGCAGATGCGGTCGGGCCTGCATCCGAACGCCAATCTCGACAGCGCCATCAGGCTGATCGGCGAGGCGAAGAGTCGCGGCGCCGATTACGTGCAGACGCCGGAAATGACGAACATCCTGGCGCTCAAGCGCGAGCAGTTGTTGGGAGCGATCGCCGAGGAGGACGGCGACAAGAGCCTCGCGGCGTTCCGCGAGCTCGCCCGCAAGCTCGGTATCCATCTGCACATCGGCTCCCTCGCCATCAAGCTTACCGCCGACAAGGCGGCGAACCGCTCGTTTCTCATTGGGCCGAACGGCGAGATTCTCGCGCGCTACGACAAGATTCACATGTTTGACGTGGATCTCACCAATGGTGAAAGCTACCGTGAGTCGCGCAACTACCGGGCAGGTGAACTTGCGGTCGCCGTCAATCTGCCGTGGGGCCGTCTCGGGCTGAGCGTGTGCTACGATCTGCGCTTCCCGACGCTTTACCGCGCGCTGGCGGAGGCCGGCAGCTCGTATCTGGCCATCCCGTCGGCGTTCACCCGGCAGACCGGCGAGGCACACTGGCATGTGCTGATGCGCGCCCGCGCGATCGAGAACGGCTGCTTCGTATTCGCGGCGGCGCAGGGCGGCCAGCATGAGAACGGCCGGGAGACGTATGGCCATTCGCTCATCGTTGATCCTTGGGGGCGCGTCCTGGCGGAAGGCGGCACCGAGCCCGGCGTCGTGCTGGCGCTGATTGATCCCGCCGAAGTCGCCTCCGCGCGCGCCAAGGTGCCCTCGCTGCAGCATGGGCGGCGGTTCGAGGTGATCGAGCCGATGCCGGAGCCCGTCCGGCTGCACGCCGTGGGAGGATCGACGTGATCCGCTACGCGCTCGTCTGCGACAAAGGCCACGGCTTCGAGAGCTGGTTTCAAAATTTCGCCGCCTACGACAAGCAGGTCAAGCGTGCGCTCGTCGCCTGCCCGCTCTGCGGCTCGACCAAGGTCGACAAGGCGCTGATGGCGCCGCGCCTGTCGGGCGTGAAGAAGCGCCGCGCCGCGCCGGCGCCCATCGCGCATGATCCACCGACGCCGACCGCCGAGACGCCGGCGCCGGCACAACCGGCGCCTGCGCCGGTCGCGATGATGTCGCCGCAGGAGCGCGAATTCCGCACCAAGCTCAAGGAATTGCGCGAGCACCTCACCAGGAACGCCGACTATGTCGGGCAGAAGTTTCCCGAGGAAGCGCGCAAGATGCATTACGGCGAGATCGAGCATCGCTCGATCTACGGCGAAGCCTCGCCCGATGAGGCCAAGGAGCTGCACGAGGAAGGCATCGAATTTCACCCGCTTCCAGCGCTGCCGGACGATCGGAATTGACCTCCGCCGTCATTGCGAGCCGAAGGCGAAGCAATCCAGAAAGGCTTATTGCAAGAGTGACTGGATTGCTTCGTCGCGGCCGCTCCTCGCAATGACGGGACCACCATCCCGGAAGCCTGATGCGCGGGGAGGTCATCGCTTCACCGCGAACGCCTCCACCTCGACGCATGCGCCGAGCGCAAGCCCGCTTGCGGCGAACGCGCTGCGCGCCGGATACGGCTCGGAAAAATACTCGCGATAAATCTCGTTGAAGCGCGGCCAGTCGGCGATGTCGGCGAGCATCACCTGCACACGCACCACGTCCCGCAAGGTCAGTCCGTGGACCGCAAGCACGCTGCGCAAGTTCTCCAAGGTCTGGCGTGTTTGCCCCTCCAGGCCGCCGGCGGCAAGCTCCAGCGTGTGCGGCCGGATGCCGAGCATCCCGGACAGGATGACCAGCCGGCCGATGCGCACGCCGTCCGAGAACGGCAACCCGGACGGATTGACCGCATCGGAGCGCAGGAACTCGATCTCGCGCTCGCCGACCGCCGCCGCCATCGCGGCGGCGCTCAGGTGCATGGGGCTCGGTCCGCTATCGTTCATGCCAAACTCCTGTCTCTGTCGCCGGACGACCTAATAGGCCCACAAGAGCAGCGCGACCCCGATCACGATCAGCGGGACGCCGATCGCTTCGCGCGCCGTTGTCGGCTGTCGGAAGACGAAATGCGAGATGCCCTGCGCGAACAGCACCTCGATGAGTGCGAGCGTGCGCACGCTCGCGACGGCGGCCAGCGCAAAGGCCAGAAACCAGAACTGCGAGGCGAGCGCGCCCATGAATCCCGCGAACAGCGAGGGCCGCCAGGCGCGCACGATCTCGGTCAGCACCTTGCGGTCGCGCCGCCAGAGATAGAGCGAGAGCAGGGCGGATTGCAGCAGGAGCCCTGTCGCCAGCGTGAAGGTTGCGGCCATCAGGTAGCTTGGCAGAGCGAGGCTGAGGATCGCGCCGCGAAAGCCGACCGCCGAGAGCGCGAACATCGCGCCGGCGGCAAGGCCGAGGAACGTCGCCCCGATGTCCATCGCGGTGCCGGGCTTGAGCGCCATGATGATCACGCCGGCGGTGGCGATCAGGATTGCGGCCGCAGCGGCGGGGCTCAGTGCATCGCCGAGGAAGATCAGGCCGAACAGCGCGGCCTGCACGGCTTCGGTCTTGATGTAGGCATAGACCACCACGAACGAGCGGTCGTTCATGGCGGCAAGCATCAGCGCGGTCGCGGCAATCTGCGCGCCGGTGCCGAGCAGCACCCACGGCCAGTAGACCCAAGGCGTACGCGGCAACGCCGCGCCGGTTGCGATCATCACCATGACAAGGAAGGCGATCGCGAACGGAAAGCCGAACAGGAAGCGCACATGGGTCGCGCCCACGGTGCCGAGCGTCGCCGTCAATTCGCGCTGCGTCGCGTTGCGCACGGTCTGCGCGGCGGCAGCGATCACCGTGAAGACGGCCCAGAGCCAGCCTGCGTCGATCATGGGCCGGCCCAGGTGGGGATAATGCCGCGGCAAACTCGGTCTGCTCCCTCTCCCATTGGGAGAGGGGTGGGGTGAGGGGTTGCGGTCTCTCGATAGGTTTGAACCCCCTCACCCCAACCCTCTCCCCACAGGGGAGAGGGAGCGCACCGAGTTCGTTGCGCGACTATCGATAACACCAGCTTTCCGCCTCAGTGAATTGTTTCCGAGTACAGCGCATTCATACGGTTTCAAGCGCCCGGGCCTGGCCGTCGGCCGCCCACTCGATCACCTTGCCGTGCTCGTTGTCGATGAGCAGGAAGAGATCGAAATAGCGGATGGTGGGATAGCCGCCGGTGCGTTTCTTCACGCTTTCGCGCCAGGCGTCGTCATGCGCCCTCTTCGCCGCCTCGATTGACGGCCAGAGATAGACGCCGGCGCCCGTGTCGGCGGCTTCGCCGATCCCGCGCAGAAAATGCTTGCGTACGAGCTCACGGTTGGCGGTCCATTTCGGAATTGTGTGCTTGGCGTCTTCCAGGATGCGCGCACGATCCCAGCCGGCCGGAGAAGAAAACGTCACGAGTTCGAGGATCATGGGAAGCCTCCGCGAATACTGGAGGCATTCAAGCGGCAGAGGAGCGCCGAGTCGAGGCCTTATCGCGGCAACGCCTTCCAAGTATTCGCACAGAGTCCGCATAGGAGGGTGCGCTGACGGCGCGTCCAAATCGGATCGACGGCAGGGATCAGGCGGAGCGGGTGCGCCGTTCCGCCACCACGCCCCAGATCGCGATGGCGGCGAGCGTAAGCGAGATCAACACGTTGTAGCCCGCGAGCGAGAGGCCGAGAAAGCGCCAGGCCGCCTCATCGCAGCGTACGACGCTGATCGATTGCAACTGCTTCACGAGGTTGCCGGCCGAGCCGAGATTGTCGAGGGCGCCCGAGCAGTCCGTTGGGCCCTGCCACCATTTCCACTCGATGCCCGAATGGTAGATGCCGAGACAAGTGTTCCACAGCATGCCGGCGGCGATCACCAGCAAAGCCGCGATCAGCACCTTGCGCTGAGCGCCCGC
>WBZO01006896.1_pt1 | contig 10780 bp, 9 predicted proteins | sample 5204261 | NCBI WGS metagenome assembly WBZO01 (sample SAMN12412400, study PRJNA552823) | activated sludge metagenome | isolation source: activated sludge from anammox sidestream of wastewater treatment plant... | place: USA: North Carolina | collected 2017-09
CGCCCCGCCGCCCACGATGGGCAGCCCCTGGGCGATCTTGCGGCGGAATCGGGCGAGGATCTCGGTGCGGCTGTCGGGCATGGGGGGCTCCTGACTACTCTTGGTACGGATGTCAAACGCTAATCTTGGTTTGCCTACGGCATTTCCTTCTCGTTCCACGCGACGAAAGCCCACGCCGCCGTCCAGACCGCGAATTGTGGCGTCCATAGAATCGCGTAAGTGGGAATCATCTTGGGAAGCCGTTCTTGCGTGCCGAGAAGGAAAACTAGCCATACATTCGCAGCAACCAGACTGACCATTAGGATCACGGGTAGGACTACGCGGCCGGCAGGAATCCACCGCTTCGCCACAAGCCAAAGGAGCATGGCCAAAATCGGTGCGACTATGCCGCCCATCATGATCGCAACCGCCACATACTCCGCCAGTGGCCCGAAAAGAAGTCGTAGTCGAAGAAAGCCCCCCCAAAGCCGCTCGAAGCCGATGATTCTCCCTACTGACAAGCCCAACGCAGCCAACGTGGTCAGCGTGAGCAGGCCAGCGATCGTGAACTGCAATGGCCTCTGGTGTCTAGGGGCGCCATTGTCCATTGGCGAGCCACGTTGTCAAGGGGTAAGGTGATCCTGCGGCTGCCTTTCGCGCTCGATTCCGCGAGCCACGCCCTATCACTCCAGCCAGTCTTCCGCGCCCAGCCCAGCCGGAACGTCTCCCTCACGGCGAGCGCTCACGGCCGGGAAGGCGGATCGGCGAGCCGTCCATTGTCTCCGATTCCGCGGGCGGCGAAAGGGGGTCGGGGTCGGCCTCGGCGCGGGCCTCGGCGCGCTCCAATCGCTGCGCCTCGGCCACCCAGAGGAAGAACTGCGGGATCCAGTAGAGCAGCAGCCCGCACGCCGCGCCGCCTTCGAGCAGATGGTTGTTCATGAGTGACATCGCCGCGATTGCGGCAACGGGAAGGCCGATCACCGCGAGAAACGCCGCGGGCACCACGATCCGCAGGCGCGGCGCCCGGTGGCGAAGGAACCTCCAGAGAGTCGTGGCCACGGCCGGTGCGAAGATGCACAGGGCGAACAGCGTGACCATAGCGACGGTCGAAAGCAGAATGGCTACCCTGTCCCAACCCAACGGGCTCGCCAGGGAGAGCGCCACCGCCACGAGGGTCGTCAGCGTTAACAAACCGGCCAGCGTGAACTGCCAGCGCCGCGGGGAGCGCGCCGGACTGGTCTCCCCGGCTTCGGCCGCGACGTTGGCGTTCTCCGGCGATTCCACGAGCCGCCCCCCTTTCACGGCGCGAGCCAGTCTTCGACCCGCAAGCCCGGGACGTGCTGGTAATCGGCCGTGTTGTGGGTCACGAGCGTCAGGTCGTGAACCAGGGTCACCGAGGCGATCATGAGGTCGAGCCGACTCACCGAAATGCCTTGCTTCAAAAGCAGTCCCCGGAGTCTACCGAACTCCTTCGCGCACGCCGGGTCGAAATCGAGGACCGCCACGTCCGGCAGGAGATCGTGTTCGATCCTGCCGATCAACGCGCTGGGGTCGTCGCGGTGATAGGCCCAGGCGTACAACTCACCCAGGACGATCGTCGGGATACAGAGACCTCCGGCGTGCTGCACGAACCGGTGCATCAGGCCCGAAGGGCGCTTAAGATGCGCGGAGCAGATGTTGGTGTCCAGCAAGAACCTCATTCCGGGGACTCCCCGCGCGCGTCGCGCCTGCGTTCCTCGTGCAACTGATCCAGGACGCGGTCATCTTCGTCGGTCCACTGATCGGCCAAAGCCCCTGCGCAGCGGCGCAAACCCTCGCCCCACGCCTCCGCCGCAGGCGGCGTGGACAGGACCACGTGGACGATCTGGCCGTCGCCGACGCCGGGGTCCTCGGCCAACTCGATGGTGCGGCCGTGGACGACTCCTTGAAAGACCTTGTGCATGGCGCGTCTCCTTTCCCATGCGCCATTATAAGCCCTGCGGGGCGCCGTATCACGGGCGACTTGGCACTCGCAGGGAGCGTTTTCGCCGCCCCTTGCCTCCTCCCCAGGCGAGTGCGTATAGTTGTTTGCCCGCTCCTTGACCGCCCGACCCTCCCACCCCTGGACTGCCGCCATGCAAACTGCCCTGCTGTGTGCCGCCATGACCATGCTTTGCCACTCCGCCCCAGCCTCGGAAAACCAGTATGCCCGGCCCGAGATGCTCATGGAGCCGGCGGCCCTTGCCCGGCCCGAGGCCGCCGGGCATTTGATCGTCCTCGACGCCCGCGACCGCAAGAGTTTCGACGAGGGCCGCGTCCCCGGCGCCCGCTGGGTCGACGCGGCGGCCTGGGCCAAGGCGTTCGGCTCGGGCAAGGACGCCGAGGCCTGGAGCGGCCGGATCGGCGCCTCGGGCATCGGCGCCGATTCCAAGGTCGTCGTCTACGACAACAGTTCCTCCAAGGACGCCGCCCGCATCTGGTGGCTGCTGCGCTATTGGGGCGTGGAAGACGTGCGTCTTCTCAACGGCGGGTGGGCCGCGTGGAAGAAGGCCGGGCTCAAGGTCGAGACCGACAAGCCCCTGGAACCCAAGCCGGCCAGGTTCGCCGCCGTGCCGCACGCCAGGCGTCTGGCCACCAAGGCCAGGCTGCTGGACGCCGTCAAGGCCAAGGACCTGCAGATCGTCGACGCCCGGTCCGAATCGGAGTTCTGCGGCCTGGACAAGCTCACCAACAAACGCGGCGGGGCCATTCCCGGGGCCAAGAACCTGGACTGGACCGACCTGATCGACAAGAAGACCCAGCGGTTCAAGGACGCCCGGCAGCTCCGCAAGCTCTTCCAGGAGGCGGGCATCGACCTGAACCAGCCCACCGCCACGCACTGCCAGTCGGGCGGACGGTCGTCGGTAATGCACTTCGCCCTGGAGTTGATGGGCGCCAAGGACGTGAGCAACTACTACGCGAGCTGGGGCGAATGGGGCAACGCCGACGACACGCCGATCGTGCCCGGCCAGCCCAAAAAGGCCGAGTAGGGCCTTTGGAGTCGCTCACTCCGTCGCCCGCCCGTCGTCGCCGCTGGGCTGGTTGGTCCACAGCGCCGATCCCTGGGTGAGCACGTTGTGGGCGAAATCGAACCCGGCTTCCCGCAGCGCGGACTCGGTCTCCTTGGGTTCGGGCGTCTGGCCGTTGCAGTAGACCACGCCCCAGAAGACGGTCGGCCCGCCGTTGACGTGGACGCCCGTGGCCACCTGGGCAACGCGAAGGTCGGGGTTGAGCCTGGCCAGCAAGTGGGCGATCGGATGGAACTCGTGGTCATCCCGCACCGAGAACGCCTTGGGGAGTTGAATTGCGGCCTGCATCCGTGGGACTCCTGGTAATGGACGAACACTTCCGGACCCCGCCACGCTCACGACCAGTCTAGCGGCAGTCCGCGAAGAAATCCACACCACCCGAACCCGGCAAGCAGCCCGCACCCCGATCGCGTTTCCGCGGCCGGCTCGCTCAGAGCGGACGCACGATCGACTGGCCCCGCCAGTAGTCCATGAGCGTCTGGAGCGACAGCACGCCCCCGCCCATCCCGCTGCGGTTCACCCCGCCATAGGGCACGCCCAGCGGGAACACGTTGTGGCCGTTGATCCAACTATTGCCGGCCACCAGGGACTCGGCCACCCGGGCGGCGCGGCCCGGGTCGCTCGTCCACACGCTGTTGGCCAGGCCGTAGTCGGTGTCGTTGGCCATGCGCACGGATTCCTCTTCGTCGCTGAACGGTGCGAGGTAGGCCACCGGTCCGAAGATCTCCTCGCGCGCGGCCACATTGTCCAGCGGCCCGGCCAGCAGGGCCGGCTTGACGTAGAAGCCCTCTCGCCCGGGCACCTCGGCCCGGCCCCCTTCGAGCACTGCCACGGCCCCTTGCTCCTGGCCCCGCTCGAGGTAGCCCAATACCCGGCTCCGCTGCTTCTCGCTCACCAGCGGCCCCATCTGGGTGCGGCGGTCCATCTGGTAGCCGATCGCCACCCGCTTGAGCCGGGCGACCGCGGCTTCGACGAACCGGTCGTAGATCGACCGGTGGACCAGCCACCGCGTGGCGTCGCAGCACACCTGGCCGGTGTGGAAGGTGATCGCCTGGCAGAGCTGGGCCGCCGTGTCATCCACGTCCACGTCGTCAAAAACCACCGCCGCCCCCTTGCCCCCCAGTTCCAGCTTGACCGGCACCAGGTTGCGTCCGCAGGCTTCGGCCACCAGGCGCCCCCACGCGCGGCAACCCGCCGGCAAGTGGGACGGATTGGCAGTGCGACCTTTCGCGCGGGGCAGATTTCCAACCTGCCATGCGACGGATTGCGAAACCGCTTTACGGCAGGTTGGAAACCTGCCCCACCGAGACTGGCAAGCGGCTCCACAGCGGCTTCCCCAAAACGGGGGGCAGCCAGCCTGTTGCACGTCTTGCAGGCCTCGACTAAAGTAATGCAGTGTCTTAAGCCTCCCGCAGGCCGGGGCGTTCGTCCGCAGGAGCGGGAGGGTATAGAAAGCCGTCGGGGCTCGCTCGTCTGGAGGTGAATCATGTCACGCGCTCGCATTGCCGGAAGGTGTGTTGGAGTTTTCTGCCTCGTTCTGCTTGCGATGGCCCTCGGAAGCGCGACGGCCGCCCACGCGGCCATCGTCGGCTACTGGCCCCTGGACGGCAACGCCACCGCCACGTTTGGCACGAGCGGCACGCTCGTCAATGGCCCCACGGTCGTGGCCGACCACAACGGCGTGGCCGGCGGGGCCTTGGCATTTGCCAGCACCGGCCCCACCAGCGGCAGCTACGTGTCGATCCCCGGGGGCGGCGGGCTGAACGCCGCCACGGCCGGCACCATCAGCATGTGGGTCCAGTGGAACGGAACCCAAGACGCGTCGTGCTGCGGCACCTACGGCCACGTCCTGGGACGGCAGTCCAACGGCATCTTCTCGAACAACCTGATCGGGCTGGGCGGCAGCGACCCGGCCACCGCCCGAGTCACTTGGGCCCCTTATGGGACGGCCCCTGTCGTCACCGGCGTCACGGCCGTGGGCAACGGCGTCTGGCATCACGTGGCCGTTACCTTCCAGTCGGGCCAGCAGCGGCTCTATCTCGACGGCGTGCTCCAGGGCACCGCCACAACGACCGGCAGCATGAACAACAATAGCGCCATTCCGCTGGCCATCGGCGCGTGGATCGGCGACGGCGGGTCGTACTCCACCAGCTCGATCGACGACGTGGCCATCTTCAACCAGGTCCTGCCGATCGACGACATCCGCTACATGGCCAGCCGCGGCGTCAGCGAGTGGCTCCGCCGGCGCCCCTATCAAGAGGCCGTGCTGGCCAGCAATCCGATGGCCTATTACCGGTTCGACGGCGACACGGGCCTGAACGGCTCGCAAATGACCGACTTCTCGGGTTTCGGCCGCCACGGGACGTATTTCAACAACGTGCCGATCGAAACGTCGAACGACCTGGCCCTGCTCAGCGGGGCCGCCCACTTCAACGGCTCGAACAACCGCGGCCAGGGGACCACGGCCCAACCGACCACCAGCGTGACCGTCGAAGCATGGGCCAAGTCCGACACCCCGAACTGGAACGTCGACGGGGCCATGGTCTCCAAGCGCGACGCGTTCATCATCCACCCCGTCTTGAACTCGAAGCAGCTCAACTTCTACATTTACACCACGGGATGGAACTCCGTGGCCTTCAACCTGGGCTCGATCCCCGGGTTCGACTTGCAGGAGTGGCACCACTACGCGGGCGTGTACGATCCGGCGGCCGCCAGCGGTCAGCTCCAGCTCTACGTGGACGGCGTGCTCCGCGCCGCCGTGAACCTGTCCGGCGCGATCAATGCGTCGTCGCAGCCCGTCTACATCGGCTACGACAACGCGGGGGCGCGGTGGTTCGCCGGCCTCATCGACGAGGTGGCCATCTACGACCGCGCCTTGAGCGCCGGCGACATCTTCGAACACTACATGGCCGCCGCGCACGTCCCCGAGCCCTCCGCGCTGGCCCTGCTGGCGAGCGGGCTGGCGGGGCTCGTCGGCGTCCGCTGTACCCGCAAGAGAAGAAGAGACGGCTAAGCTCCGAGGAACTGGTCGTCCATACCGCAGCGAAGGCGCGCTGCGCCCCGCCGGTGGCCACGCCGTAGATCGCCACATCGGAATTCGCCGGGTTCGATCCGGTGAACTTGCCCAAAGATGTGCTCGTGATCGGTTGGGTGACCGTGAACTCCCATCCCGCGCTGTAGCCGCTTATGTGGTTGCCCACGATCGTCACGCCGACGGCACATTCTGACCGGGAGCCCCTGGCCCAAATCGGCCGCTTGTGACGGTCCTTGGACCTTGGCACAATAGAGACGCCAGAAGACGAGTGTTGTATGGAGAGGCGCGCGGTTGTCGGCGAGCGATTGCTGATTCGCACGCGTGCGAACGGATAGCGGGATGGCACGCAGGCGGGGCCATTCGCCGGGCGTGCAACTTGCTTTTGTCCGAGGAGGAAAGCCATCGTGACAGGCCACAAGTTAACGCGCCGCCGTTTCTTGGGCGGCGCCTGCGCGGCGGTCGCGGCTCCTTATGTAGTTGCTTCGACGGCCTTGGGCGCGGGGGGCCGGCCGCCGGCCAGCGAGCGGATCCTCATGGGGGCGATCGGCATGGGCGGCCGCTGCCTCGGCCAAGGGGTGATGCAGAATTTCCTGGCCGAGCCTGAGGTGCAGATGGTCGCCGTTTGCGACGTCCAGCGCGAGCGCCGAGAGGCGGGCCAGGCGGTGGTGAACGGGACCTACAACAACCGGGATTGCGCCGCCTATCGCGACTTGCGCGACCTGCTGGCCCGCGAGGACATCGACGCCGTGTTCATTGCTACGGGCGACCGGTGGCACGCGCTCGCCTCGGTGATGGCGGCAAAGGCCGGCAAGGACGTTTACTGCGAGAAACCCATGTCGCTGACGATTGCCGAGGGCCGGGCGGTCGCCGACGCGATGCGCACTCTGGGCACCGTGTACCAGGGCGGGACGCAGCGGAGAAGCGTTCCGAGGTTTGCCTATGCTGCGGAGGTCGCCCGCAGCGGGAAGCTGGGACGCCTGCGGACTGTCTATGGCTACACGCCCGGCTTCGTGTCCAGCATCGGGGGCTTTCAATCGCGTCCGCCCCAGCCCGAGCCGCCCCCGGAGATTGTGGACTGGGACTTGTGGCTGGGCCCGACGGCGTGGCGCCCCTTCAACGCCGAGTACATTGCCGGCCTGGGAGGGTGGAGTCACATTCCTGATCTCGGCGGAGGAGGCATCACGGATTGGGGGACCCACCAGGCCGATCTGGCACAATACGCGAACGGCGCGGAGACGTCCTCGCCGGTCGAGTACGAGCAGCAAGGGAGCGGCAAGGTTGCGGCGACGTATGCCAACGGCGTGCGATTGGTGTTCCAGGCGGGAATCCCGGACGGCGCTTGCCTGATGGTCCGTTTCGAAGGGACGGAGGGCTGGATCTCCGTGGATGACAACCTGGGGCTTGACGCCGATCCGCCGTCGCTCTTAGGACCCTACCGGGCGCGCCAGAAGAGCTCGTACGACAAGGCGTCGGACCACATCCAGAATTTCCTGGAGTGCATTCGGACCCGCCGGCGGCCAGTCTGCAACGCGGAGGTGGCGCATCGGGCGACCACCGCGTGCCACGCGGCCAACATCTGCGTGTGTCTCGGCCGGGCCTTGAGGTGGGACCCGGCGCAAGAGCAGTTCGTCGGCGACGACACGGCGAACCGGATGCGCAGCCGCGCCCTGCGCGAGCCGTGGCGACTTTGATTCAGAAAGGAAGATGGGGAATCAACGATGGTCCGCTCGCTTCTCCTTTCCTTCATTGTCCTCTCCTCATTGCCGGATTCGGCAGACTGCGCACTCCCCTCGGGTGCTGGCGGTGACGCCAACAGCCTGCGGATGGCCATCGAGGACCTGATGGCGACGTTCGGCCCGCGCTATCCCAAGGGCCGCGAGTATCTGCGGCGGCTGGAGGAGATCGAGCGAGGTGAGGCAGCGGACGCCCAGGCACAGTTTGCGGCACTCCAGCGCGACGCCCTGCTGGCCAACCCGCTGCTAGGCTTCGACAAGCTCTTGTTGGTCCGCCGCGCGGAGGGGAATCTCGGCCTGACTCCCAACTGGGGAGGAAAGACGGACATCGCCAAGGCCGGCTACGACAACGAGATTGTGGTGCTCTCGCCCGTCAGCCCCAGCGGCGAGCTGCGGACGCTGTACCGCCCGGCGGACCGCGAGTTCGTCGGCGACCTCGATCTCGACTGGAATGCCGACCGGCTCTTGTTCTCCATGCCAAGCGGCAGGGGCGCTGGCGCATGGAACGTCTATGAGCTGGTCCTGAATCCGGCCACGGGGCAGCCCAGCGGGCCCCCGCGCCAGGTCACCAAGGATTGGCCCGACGTGGACAACTACGAAGGCAGCTACCTGCCCGACGGGCGGATCATTTTCTCCTCCACGGCGGCACAGAACGTTTGTCCGTGTTGGGGCCGCTCCTCGTCGCACTCGGCAGGGCAGTTGTACTTGCTGGACCCTCGGGGACAGCAGGTGCGTCAGCTCTGCTTCGATCAGGACCACAATTGGTGCCCTAGGGTGATGAACGACGGAAGGGTCCTTTACCAGAGGTGGGAATACGCCGACGCGCCGCACTTTTTCACGCGGCTGTTGTTCACGATGAACCCCGACGGAACGAACCAGCGGGCATGCTACGGCAGCAACTCCTATTGGCCCAACGCGGTGTTTGACGCCCGGCCTGTCCCGGGCCATCCGTCGCGGCTGGTCGGCGTGGTCGGGGGCCACCACGGCAGCGCGCGGGCCGGCGAGCTCGTGGTGTTTGACGTCGCAAAGGGCCAGACGGAGGCCGAGGGCGTGGTCCAGCGGATCCCGGGCCACGGCAAGAAGGTCGAGCCGATCGTGCGCGACAATCTGGTGGACGACAGTTGGCCCAAGTTCCTTCATCCCTATCCGCTGGGCGACCCGGCCAGCGGGGCTGGCGGCGGCAGGTACTTCCTGGTTTCGTGCAAGCAAGATCCGTCGGCGCCGTGGGTGCTGTGCCTCGCCGACGTCTTCGACAACATCGTTCCGATCCGCAGTATGCCGGGCTTTGCGCTGTTGGAGCCGTTTCCGCTGGTCCGCCGGCCCGTGCCTTCGGTCATCCCCGACCGGGTCCAGCTCGACCGCAAGGACGCGACGGTTGCGGTCAGCGATGTCTACGCTGGCCCGGGGCTGAAAGGCGTCCCTCGCGGCACGGTCAAGAGTTTGCGGGTTTTCGCCTATCACTACGGATACCGAGGCAGCGGGGGCCATTGCGCGGTGGGCACGGACGGGAGCTGGGACGTGAAGCGGATCCTGGGCACCGTGCCGGTCCGGGAGGACGGTTCTGCCCACTTCACCGTTCCCGCCAACACGCCCGTCTCGGTCCAGCCGCTGGACGCCGACGGCAAGGCCCTCCAGCTCATGCGGAGTTGGTTCACCGCGATGCCGGGCGAGATCGTGAGTTGTGTGGGCTGCCACGAACGGCGCGAGGAGACGCTGCCGGTGAGGAGTGTTGCTGCGCTGGCGGGCCCGCCCTCGCCGATCACTCCTTGGCGCGGCCCGGCGCGGGGCTTCAGCTTCGCCCGCGAGGTCCAGCCCGTGCTCGACAAATATTGCGTCGGCTGTCACAACGGTCAGCCTCGGCCCGACGGCCGGCCGATCGCGGACCTGCGCGGCGGCCGGATCGCAGGTCCCGAGTCGTGGGATGCGGCGATCGGATTGGTGCATCCGAACACATCAGGGTGCTGCATCTGGCACCTTTGGCCGACCAACCGCAGCGTGTCCTACGAGATTCTCCAGCGGTACGTGCGCCGGCCGGGGGCCGAGAGCGACTATCACCTGCTGCCCCCGCTGGAATATCATGCCGACACCAGCGAGTTGGTCCAGATCCTCAAGAAGGGGCATCACGGGGTCCACCTCGACGCTGAGGCATGGGATCGTCTGGTCACTTGGATCGATTTGAACGTGCCGTACCACGGCAATTGGGGCGAATACAATATTGGACAGGCGGGGGCGCGAGAGCGGCGGCGCGAGTACGCCAGGCTGTTCGCCAATCTCGACGAGGACCCGGAATTGCTCCCGGCCTTGCCCCGCGACGCCGTCGGGTTCGTAATGCCGCCGCGGGCCGAGCCGGGTGTGCCGGGCGCCCCGGTCCCGGGCTGGCCCTTCACTGCCGACGAGGCAAAGCGGCGCCAGCAGGACGCGGCGAAGACCTCAGAAGTCTCAGGGACTTCGGAGATCTCCAGCGTCGGCTTGACCGAGATGCGGCTCGACTTGGACCACGGCGTGACGATGCACCTGGTGCTTATTCCTGCCGGGGAGTTCCTTATGGGCGATCCGGCCGGCTGTGACGATGAGCGGCCAGCGTCGCGGGTGCGCATCCAGCGGCCTTTCTGGTTGGGCAAGTTCGAGGTGACCAACGAGCAGTATGCCCTGTTCGATCCGCAGCACGACAGCCGGTACATCAGCCTCTATGGCAAAGACGTCACCGTGCGCGGCTTGCCGGTGAACCGGCCGAAACAGCCGGTGGTCCGCGTGCCCTGGACCAGGGCCATGGAGTTCTGCCGATGGTTGTCGAGCAAGACGGGCCGGCGGTTCTCGCTGCCCACTGAGGCCCAGTGGGAGTGGGCCTGCCGGGCCGGCAGCGCGGCGGCCATGTCGTACGGGGACCTCGACGCCGATTTCGGCAAGCTGGCCAATCTGGCCGACAAGCGGCTCGTGTTGGCGTCTGTCTGGTCCGGACAGGCCCTCGACTGGACGCCGAAGGTGGC
>WBZO01006897.1_pt1 | contig 10775 bp, 10 predicted proteins | sample 5204261 | NCBI WGS metagenome assembly WBZO01 (sample SAMN12412400, study PRJNA552823) | activated sludge metagenome | isolation source: activated sludge from anammox sidestream of wastewater treatment plant... | place: USA: North Carolina | collected 2017-09
GGTTGCGCAGCACCAGCCCGGTCTTCTGCCCGGGGGCGATGTCGACGGTTAGATTTGAGGCCATCGCTGAGAGTGTACCTGCTCGCCGCCCGGCACTGAAAATGAAACCGGCCGGTTGGTGCCGGCCGGTCAGTCGTCGTTCGTGCGGCATACCGCTCAGGAATTCGAGGGCGCACGCCGACCGCGGTAGCGCGAGCCGTTCAGGCTGAAGCTATCGTTATCCCAGAGCGCCTCCTCGGAGGAGTTTCGGAATTCGCGGGCGACGCCGCAGCGCTTGCAGCGCCCGCTGCTGAGTGCGCCATTCGGCGTCTCGATGACCCAGTGGTGGCGGCAGAGTGCGGAGGTCGTCGCCGCCTCGCGAGTAACCATGTCTGTCATGAATTCTCCCTGTTCATGCTTACCGGACGGTAAGTTCAGTGTAGCACCGATCCGGCGGGGGCCGATGCCAACGTACCCCGGCCGGGCGAAACGGTGGGTAAACCGTTTGCCCCCGTGGCCGGGATACCGGTACGATCACTTTACCGGCTGGTCCACGTTGCACGAGCAACCCCCGTTCGCGAATTCCCCCATGACGCCACCGGCCAGCGGGGAGCCCGCCACAACGAAACCCGAAACTCCCGCGCCAGGCCGGCAGGAAGGCCCCCGCATTCCATGACCTCTGCTTCTCCCGCAGTACGCGATGACGTCCTTGCAGCCCTCGACCGCGTCCAGGATCCTGAGCTGCATGCCAGCATCGTCCGCCTCGGCATGGTCAAGGACCTGGTGATTGATGGCGGCGATGTCCGCCTCACGATCGAACTCACCACTCCCGCATGCCCCCTTAAGGAGACCATCGAAGCCGATGTCCGGGGGGCGCTCGGCGCGGTCCCCGGCGTGGCGAGCGTGGCGCTCGAGTGGGGCGCCAACGTACGGGCCACCAACCCGCGCGAGGGCAAGCAACCGATCCCGGGCGTGCGCAACATCATCGCGATCGCGAGTAACAAGGGCGGCGTTGGGAAGTCGACTCTGGCTTCGAACATCGCGGTCGCCCTCGCGAAGACCGGGGCGCAGGTCGGACTCATCGACGCCGACATCACCGGGCCCAACCTGCCGACCATGTTTGGCCTCAAGGCCGGCCTCCAGGCTGGCGCCAGCGATGGTCTTCGGCCGGTTGAACGGTACGGCGTGAAGGTGGTTTCGCTCGGGTTCCTCCTTCCCAAGGGCTCGCCGGTGGTGTGGCGCGGTCCGATGATCGGGAGCGCCGTGCGCCAGCTGCTCCACGACGTACCGTGGGGCGAGCTGGACTACCTCCTGATCGACCTGCCGCCCGGGACGAGCGACGCCTCGATGAGCATGGCCCAGGATGCCCCCATCGCGGGAGTCGTCATCATCTCGAGTCCCCAGGATGTCTCCGTCGAGGACGCGATGAAGGCGGTGGCGATGTTCGAAAAGCTGGATGTGCCGGTGTTTGGGATGGTCGAAAACTTCAGCTACTTCGTGGCGCCGGATACGGGCACGCGCTACGACATCTTTGGCCATGGCGGTGCCGAACGGGCCGCCGACGAACTTGGGATCGACTTCCTGGGCGCGATCCCTATTGAACCCGCGGTTCGCGAGGGTGCCGACAGAGGCGTCCCGGTGGTGTACGGTGCACCGGAGTCCGAATCGGCGAAAGCGATTGAGCGCATCGCGAAGAACGTTGCCGCTCGCATCAGTGTTTTGCAAAGGATGGGTGGGTAACCCCAACTACGAATGGTCTTAAACATTTTCCCCCGGCGTGAGAAGGCACCAGCCGCTCCCGCCATCGAACCAGAACCAGTCCTCCCGGAACCCTCCGCAGAGGCCCTTGAGGACGCCAAGAAGCGCACCCGCCGCGGGACCCGCGGCGGACGCGGGCGACGGAAGCCGCTCGAGACCGAAACCACGGAATCCGAGCCCGAAACCCAGGCCGTGGCGGAACCAGAGGTCATCTCCACCGTTCTCGAAAAGGCTGCTACGCGGCGGGCTCCCCGCCGGACTGCGGCCGCGGCCGCCACACCCGCTCCAGAGGCCGCGCCAGAACCCGTGCCCGAAGCCCCGAAGGCCGACGAGCCACCGCCACGGCCGGCCCGCGCCCGCAAGCCCCGCACCGAACCGGAGGCCACCGCCACGGTTGCCGCAACCGCCGCCCCCGCCCCCACAGGCGACATGAAGGCCCTGGCCAGGGCAATCGAGGCCCAGGGCAAGCAGCTCGAGCAGCTCGTCCGGGTACAGGAAGAACTCGCGAAACGCCTTCCCACAGGTGGGGGCGGTGGCCCTGCGGGTTCGGTACCCGCCCGCGTCGGCGTCTTCGTCGATTCCGCCAACATCGAGCTCGCCTGCGACAGGCTGCGGTCCCGCATCGACTGGAAGAAGCTGCTCGACTTCCTCACCGATGGGCGCCAGCTCGTCCGCGCGATCGCCTATTCGCCGGTGCACGACGACCCCGGCGTCAGCCTGGAAACGCAGCGTTTCGCCGAGCCGTTCATCGGCAAGGGCTTCCGCGTGGTCACCAAGCCGCTCAAGCGGTTCGCCGATGGCAGCATCAAGGCGAACGTCGACATCGAGATGGCTCTCGACATCATGGAGATGCTCGAACGTCTCGACGTTGTCTGCCTCGTATCGGGCGACGGGGACTTCCAACGCCTGGTCGAGGTCGTGCAGATGAAGGGCGTCCGCGTTGAGGTAGTCGGCGTGGGCACAAGCACGGCATCGCAGCTCCGGAACGCCGGGGACCGCTTCGTCGACATCCAGACCATCCTGCCCAAGGTCAAAGCCTGAGCCCCTGCGACACGGGGATACCAGAGGGGCCAGTCGTGGCGACTGGCCCCTCTGCGTTTGCGGGACGGACCGCGGGTCAGGCCGGAGTGAACATGGGCAGGGAGATCCCGGTCGTCTGGTCCTCCCATTGCACCTTGACGCGCTGCCCGATCTTGACATCGGTCGTGGGGTCGTCGACGCCGACGATGTTGGTGAGAATCCGGAAGCCTTCGTCCAAATCCACATAGGCCACGGCGTACGGGCCGAGCGGGGCGAACGCCGGGTGGCGGTTCAGGCGGACGACGCTGTAGCTGTAGACGGTCCCTTCGCCTTTTGACTCGCGCCATTCGAGGTTGCGAGAGCCGTTCTTCGGGTTGTGGCCCCGCGGGAAGAAGACCACATCACCAGTGTCGCGATCGACCTGGTAGGTGAGCTTGTGTTCCTTCGTCGCATCCCAGAAGGGCTGCGTATCGGGTTCGGGGAAGCGTGGCTGTGGCCGGTCCATGGTCAATCCCTCGCCAGGATGATGGTGCCACCGGTGTGGCTGGTCGCGAGCATCCCGCCGTTGCCGTGGGCGACCGCAAGTCGCGCACCGGCGCGCTGCGAAGTCGATTCGCCGCGGAGCTGGCGCGTCGCCTCCAACAGCAGGAACAGGCCGCGCATGCCCGGGTGGTTCGAGCTCAGCCCGCCCCCGTCGGTGTTGAGCGACGGCTTCAGGGGGCTGTCCCAGCGCAGGCGCTGTTCAGAGACGAATGCCCCGCCCTCGCCCTTCTTACAGAAGCCGAGGTCTTCGAGCATGATCATGACGGTGATCGTGAACGAGTCGTAGATCATCGCGATGTCGATTTCGTCGGGGCGGACATCGGCTTCGGCCCACGCCCGCGGACCAGACTGGGCGGCGGCGCTGACCGTGAGGTCGCCCCCGTTCTCCGAGTACTTCGTCGCTTCGCCGGATCCGATGATCCAGACCGGCTTCTTCTTACAGTCGCGCGCCACCTCCGGCGACGCGATGACCACTGCTCCGCCGCCATCGGAGACCATGCAGCACTCGAGCAGGTGGAGTGGGTCGGCGATCATGCGGGAATTCAGCACGTCCTCGACCGTGATCTCGTTGATGCCGACAAACTCGAGGTCGGTCATCGCCTGGACAGCCTCGGGGTTGCGCATCGCGTGCGCCCGGGTCGCGACCGAGATGCGCGCCAGCTGTTCGCTCGTTGTGCCGTACTGGTACATGTGGCGCTGGGCAACCATCGCGTAGTTCGCGATGAGCGTCATTCCCCATGGGTCGGTCATGTTGCTGAGCGGGCTGGCCGCGCCCGCGCCCATCCCACCACCCATCGATCCGATGCGGCGCGAATCGCTGTGCGCCGTGGAACCGTAAGTCAGGAGCGCGACCTTGCACTTGCCGGCCGCGATGTCGCGCTTCGCGTGGGATGCGTGGAACTCGTAGGAACTTCCGCCGACAGCGGTGGTGTCGATGACGTTGGGCTTGAGGCCGAAGTACTCGGCGAGGCCAAGGCCGGCCATGCCTGCGCCGTCCTGCGCGTCATAGAGGCCGTCGACATCGCTCCACTTCAGGCCCGCGTCTTCGAGCGCCTTCGCGGCACACTCCGCCTTGATCTGGAGCGCGGTGACTCCAGGGGCCTTTCGTTTTGGATACTCGTGAATGCCGACAATCGCGGCATCACGCCGTTGGGAGACCATAAGCCCGAACTCCTTGCAGGTGCGGCCGTAAGGGTGCCGCCCTCGGTCGGGACTCTACGGAGGGCCCCTGAGGCCGTCAAACGAGGGGGTGGCCGACCGGCAGCCCGCTCTGCTACCGTCGGCGCGCTGTGGTCCTGATAGCCCTCGCGCTTGGGTGGCTCGCCGGGCTCGTACCCGTCGCCGCATGGTCGGCGCCCTGGTGGGTTGGCGCGGCCTGGGTGGCGGTGGCGCTGCCTGCGCTCGCGCTTTCGTTCCCCCGCCTGCGCTGGAAGCTGGCAGCCGGAGTGCTGGCGATGTCCTTCATCGCTGGATTCCGCCTCGATGCCGCGCTGGATGCCGCGCCGCCGCCCGTTACCGGCTTCGCGGGACAGGAGGCGACCGTGATCGGCACGGTGGTCTCCGAACCCGACCCGGGCGAGGTCAGCACTTCGTACGAGTTGCGGATCGAGGAACTCACTGCCAATGGGACGGTTGTCCGCAATGCCGGTGTCCTCCGGGTGACGCTGCACCAGTACGCCTCCTTCCTCCCCGGCGACCGGCTCCGGCTCGAGGGCGAACTCGACCTCCCGCCCGTCTTCGACGGTTTCGACTACCGGTCATATCTCCGCCGGGGCGGCATCTGGGCGACCATGCTCTTCCCGCGGTTCGAAGTGATCGAGGAGGGGGGCTTCGGCATCGGGAGGGATGTGGTGCGGGCCCGCCTCGCGCTCGACCGATCGCTCCAGCGGTCGTTACCCGAGCCGCACGCGTCCCTGGCCGCCGGCATCGCGTTCGGACGTGATGGCAACCTCTCCGAGCAGAGCAAGGAAGCCTTCAACCGGTCCGGACTGCGCCACCTGGTGGCAGTCTCCGGCTCGAATGTGAGCCTGGTCTCCGCCGTCACCCTGGCGCTCGCTGTCCCGGTCATCGGACGGCGCAAGTCCTGGATCCCTGCCGCGTTCACCATCGCGGTCTACCTGCTGGCCGCGGGATTCTCCGCCACCGTTGTACGTGCCGGGGTGATGGCCGGGATCTACCTCGGCGGCGGAGTCGCCGGCCGCCCCCAGAGCGGTCTCCCCGCCCTGGCCGGAGCGCTCATCGTCATGACGCTCGTGTCACCGTCCCAGGCGGTTGACCCCGGCTTCCAGTTGAGCGTCGCCGCAACGGCCGGGCTACTGACCCTGGCGCCATGGCTGAACCACGCGCTGACCAGCTGGGCCGTGCGCCTTCCGCTCCCGATCCCGCGCTGGGTAACCCAGGTGGCGGCGCTCTCCGTGGCGGCGAGCGCCGCCACCGCCCCCATCATGGCGGCAACCTTCGGCGAAATCTCGCTGGTGAGCCCTGCCGCGAATTTGGTCGTCGAGCCGGTGTTCGTGGTCGCGTTCTGGGCGAGCCTTGTTGCGGCGGTGCTCGGGGCGTGGTCGCACGAGCTGGGATGGGCAGCGGGCATCGCCGCCTACTATCCCCTCGCGTTCATCCATGGGGTTGCAGGCGCCGCGGCCGCGACCCCGTTCGCCTCGGTGCCGATCGGTCGAGTCCCGGCCGGGGCCGCGCTCGCAATGGCTTTGCCCCTGTTGGTCGCAGGCGCCATCGCCTACCGCTACGTGCCGCCCGTGGTCCAGCTTCCGCCGGAGCAGGAAAAGCGCAGGGCGCTGGCCAACCGCATCTTGCTGGCGGGCGCCGGCGGCTGCCTCGCCGCTGCGGCCCTGCCGCTCACGGTCCTGCCCGCCCGGGGCCCGGGCGAGCTCCGCGTCGACTTCCTCGACGTCGGGCAGGGCGATGCGATCCTTCTGACCACACCCCACGGGCGGCAGGTGCTGGTAGATGGCGGACCGAGCGGCGTACGGCTGGCGCGCGAGCTGGGCGACGTGCTTCCCCATTGGGACAGGTCGCTGGACCTCGTCTTGCTCACGCATCCCCAGGAAGACCACCTTGGCGGGCTGCCCGCCATCGCCGGCCGGATGAACCTCGACAGTGTCCAAACCACCGGCGCGACCAACGACACCCCGACGTTCGCCGCCTTCAACAACTGGCTCGGACCAACCGGCGTGCTGGCGGCAGGCGACCGGTTCACCGTCGATGGAGTCGAGTTCGAGGTCCTCTGGCCCGCGCCAGGGTCCGAGCCGCGCGAGCTCAACGACGGGTCGATGGTGGTCCGCGTTCGGTACGGGGCGGTCACGTTCCTCCTGGCCGGTGATATCGAATCGGGCCCGCAGCATGCGCTCCTGTCCTCGCTGGACGTGGCCGCGACCGTCCTGAAAGTGCCGCACCACGGGTCGAAGACCAGCGTTCCCGAGTTCCTCTCGGCCGTCCGGCCGGTGCTCGCCGTAATCCAGGCAGGCGCGGACAACCCGTTCGGGCATCCTCACGCGGAGACCCTGGACGCGCTTTCCGGGAGCCGCGTCTTCCGCACCGATGAGGATGGGCGAGTCACTGTCTCGACGGACGGACATGCGATAGCCGTGTCGACCGAACGTTAGAGCGGTTTTGCGTGGCAGGCGGCGCGGAATTACGGTAACCCGAGGGCCACGCGCCCTACCCACTCCCTGGAGTTCCAACTGTGACAACCCGCATCGACGGGCGCCGTCCCGACGCGCTTCGCCCCGTCCACCTCGCTACCAACGTGCTCGACTTCGCCGAAGGGAGCTGCCTGGTCGAGTTCGGGCGCACACGCGTCCTCTGTGCTGCCAGTGTGGAAGACCGCCAGCCGCCCTTCCTGCGCAACACCCAGAGTGGATGGGTCACCGCCGAATACTCGATGCTCCCGCGGGCGACCCATACCCGAAGCCAGCGCGAGGTCGAACGCGGACGGCCCGGCGGCCGCACCCAGGAGATTCAGCGGCTCATCGGCCGGGCGCTACGCGGCGTGGTCGACCTGGAAATGTTGGGCCCCCGGACCATCACCCTCGACTGCGACGTCCTCCAGGCCGATGGCGGCACCCGGACGGCGTCGATCACCGGCGCGTACGTCGCGCTCCAGCTGGCACTCCAGAAGCTTGCCGCCGCGGGCGTTCCCGGGTCCGCCATCCAGTCGCCGGTTGCCGCCATTTCCGTGGGGATCATCAAAGGCGTCCCGATGCTCGACCTCTGCTACGAGGAAGACTCGACCGCGGAAGTAGACTTCAACGTCGTGATGACGGGTGGTGACGACTTTGTCGAGGTCCAGGGGACAGCGGAGGGGAAACCGTTCTCTCGTTCGGCGATGGACGCTCTGCTGGACCTGGCGCGCGACGGCATCATGGACCTGTTCCAGAAACAGCGGGATGCGATAGCCGCCGCCGGCTAACCGACGTAGTGACCCAGGAACGTTCCGCCGAGGATGTGGAGATGGCCATGTTCCTGGCTCTGCATCGCATCGTAGCCAAAGTTCGTCAGCACCCGGAAGCCGCCGGGGCAGAGCTGCTTGCCGATTTCGGCGGCAATGCGGCCGACTTTCCCGATGTGGTGTTCCCAGAGTTCCGCCTGGGTGGTGTGTTCCTTGGTCATCGCCAGCAACATGACCGGCACCCAGTGCAGGATGTTCTGGATGACGATGATCTCCTCGTCTTCGTAGACGACGTTTGCAGGCTCTTGCCCGGCTACAATGTTGCAGAAGACGCAGTACGGACGCATGGGGCCGGACGATCATAGGTTCGGCCCGTTCCTCGGACAAACCGTCTCCGCCGTCAAGGGAGTTCGAATGCCCCAGTTCATGCCTTTCCGCGGGCTCCGCTACACCGCGGCCGCCGGCCCGCTGAGCGAGTTGCTCGCCCCACCCTACGATGTGATTACCCCCTCCCAGCAGCGCTCCCTGGCGGCGCGCAACCCGCACAACGCCGTCCGACTGGAGCTCGCCGAAGGCGGCGACGAACGGTACGCGCGCGTGGCCGCCCTCATCGAGGAGTGGGCCCGCGCGGGGACACTCCGCCGCGACGAGACCACGATGTTTTATGTCTACGAACAGGAATTTGCCGAGGAAGGCCACGTCTTCACGCGGCGGGCGCTCATTGCCGCCGTCGAGGCGCAGCCATGGGAAGAAGGCGCCGTCAAACCGCACGAATTCACCATGTCCGGCCCCAAGGAAGACCGGCTCAAGCTCCTCCAGGCGACCGGCACCCAGTTCAGTCCCGTCTTCATGATCGCTCGCGACCGTGCCGGACAGCTCGCGCAGTTCCTCGATGCCACCATCGCCAGCCGCCCCCCCGACGGGACAGCCTCGACCATCGATGGCGACCACCACCGGTTCTGGGCCATCGAAGCGGGGACCTACGAGATGCGCCAGATCGCGCCCCTGCTCGGCGAGTCGTTCTACATCGCCGACGGCCACCACCGGTATGAGACCGCCGTGAATTACCGCAACTGGCTCGGCGGACAGGGCGAACTCCCGCGCGACCACCCCGCCCGATTCGCAATGACCGCAATCGTTTCGGCCGCCGACCCGGGCCTGGTAATCCGCCCGATTCACCGCATGGTGCCGCGCTCCGCGCCGGCCGGCTGGCGGGAGCGCACCGCCGGTGCGTTCGAAATCGTCCACGTCGAGCTCATCGGCGGCCCCGCCGAAAGGGCCGCGGAGCTCGCGGCACTGCTTTCGGCCGACCCGGCGAACATCGTCGCGATCGGATTGGAACCTGGGCAGGTCCATTTGCTGAGGCGCCAGGAGGGCGTGCCGCTGGCGGGGTCCATCCCTGCGGGACGAAGCGATGCCTGGGCGGCCATCGCGCCCAATGTCCTGCGCTACGGCATCCTCGAGCCCCTCTGGGGCATCTCTGACGACGACCTGCGCGCCGGTCTCGTCGAGTACTCGCACGATACGCACGAAGTCCTGGAGTTCATCGATTCCCACCCGGGCGCGACCGCATTCCTGCTGAACCCGGTCACCATCGATTCGGTGATGAGCCTGGCGGACCAGGGCGAGAGAATGCCCCAGAAATCGACCTTCTTCCATCCAAAGCTCGGGACGGGTCTCGTTTTCTACCCGCTCCATCCGTAAAGGTGCCCGCGCTCAGCTCTCCCCGGCCTCCGGGCTTTCGGCCTCGAACAGGTACCCGATCCCCTGGAGTGTCTTGATGACCCGTGGGTTCGACGGGGTCACTTCGAGCTTCGCACGCAGCCGCGAGACCCACACCCGCAGGTACTGCAGGTCATCGCGGTACTCGGGCCCCCACACCTTCGTCAGGAGTTCGGTGTTGAGCATGACCTTGCCCGCGTTGGCGGCGAGGTGCTGGAGCAGCAGCCACTCCGTCCGCGTCAGCGCGACCGGTTCGCCGGACCGTTTCACCAGCCGGCGCGTCAGGTCGATCTCGACATCACCGGCCCGCACAACCCGCTCCACATCCTGGGAAAGCACTCGCCGCAACACGGCCCGGATGCGGGCCCCGAGCTCGTCCGGGTTGAACGGTTTCACGATGTAGTCGTCCGCCCCGAGCTCCAATCCCCGCACCTTGTCTGTATCCTTGTCCTTCGCCGTGACGAGCAAGACCGGGACGTTGGAGCGTTCGCGCAACCGCCGCATGACTTCCAGGCCGGAGATACCCGGCATCATCACATCGAGCAGGATCGCATCGGGCCGGTGCTCTTCGGCCATGGTAATGGCGGATTCGCCGTCGCTGGCGGTGATGACACGGAACCCCTGGGCCGAAAGCTCGAGCTTCATCAACCGCAGGATGCCCGCTTCGTCGTCAACCACCAGCAACAGGGGATCGATACTCATGCCTCTACTCCTTCCTCGCGGTACGCGGGGAGGTTGAACCCTACTTCCAACCCGCCGCCTTCGCGCGGGCGCGCCCAGACTTCGCCCGACATCGCTTCCACCAGCCGCTTGCAGACGGCGAGGCCCAGCCCCGCGCCACTCGCCAGCCGCGATGTCCGGTCCGAGCGGTAGAAACGCTCGAAGATGCGCTCGGCTTCTTCGTCCGAGACGCCGAAGCCGCGGTCCAACACCGCGACCTCCGCGCCTCCATCGCGCGCACGCAGGACGATCTGGATAGGCGTCCCCGAGGGGCTGTACTTCACCGCGTTTCCGACAAGGTTCCGGAGGATGTGCTCGATGTACCCGGGTTCGGCGGCGACCGCCTCGGGCTCGCCCTCGGTGGCATACGTGAACTCCCATCCCTGCCCGGGAGCCAGTGCCGGCAAAAGCCCGGGCAACAGCCGCTGGAGCAGCACGGGTTCGATGACCACCTCATGGTCCAGTTCGACGCGCGAAAGGGCCAGGAGATTCTCGAGCATGCGGGAAAGACGCTCGGACTCCCGTTCGATGTCCCGCAGCAGTCCCGCCGCCGTGTCCCGGTCGATCGCCTCGCCGCGCGACCGCAGCACGCGAGCGCCGCCGTGGATGACCGTGATCGGCGTGCGCA
>WBZO01006898.1_pt1 | contig 10772 bp, 10 predicted proteins | sample 5204261 | NCBI WGS metagenome assembly WBZO01 (sample SAMN12412400, study PRJNA552823) | activated sludge metagenome | isolation source: activated sludge from anammox sidestream of wastewater treatment plant... | place: USA: North Carolina | collected 2017-09
GAGCCGGGCGCGGCGGTGATGCGAACCCTGATCCAGTCCGAGAGCACCTGCGTGCCGCCGGTGACGGCCGAACGGTCACCACCGGATTCGCGGATGACAGGTGCCGATTCGCCGGTGATGGCCGCCTCGTTGACCGAGGCGATGCCCTCGATCACCTCGCCGTCGGAGGGGATGATGTCGCCAGCCTCGACGAGGACAACATCGCCCACCTTGAGGCTGGTGCCCGGAACCATCTTGTAGTTCGACCAATCACCGTCCTCCAGGAGCTTCGCCTGCGTCTCCGTCCTCGCGCGACGCAATGAATCGGCCTGCGCCTTGCCGCGACCCTCCGCCACCGCCTCCGCGAAATTGGCGAACAGCACCGTGAACCAGAGCCAGATGATGATCTGGAGAGAGAAGCCGTAGTTCCCCGCGCCGGTTGCCAGATCCCGCAGGAACAATACCGTCGTGAGGAGCGACACGACCGCGACCACGAACATCACCGGGTTTCGCGCAAGCATTTGTGGATTGAGCTTTCGGAATGACGCACCTATGGCGGGCAGAAGGATTGAAGCATCCATGATGCTCGCTGTTCTTGACTGGCTCATGCGGGTCTCCAGCATTGGTCGGTATGTGACAGCGCGGCGATTGCGCGGGGCATCTCGAAAAGGCCGGCCACAGCACCGGCCATGAGTTGAATCCCGTAGGCCAGCGCCAGAACTCCCATCATTGTCAGCACCATGCCCAGGATGATGCTCGATGCGCGGGGCGGGTGGCCGGACCCCGCCCTGGAAACCCGGAGCGAGGGTCGCCGAGGCGGCGCAGCGCTTCGAGCCATCCGGGCATGGCTTGCGGCTGGGCTAGAAGGTCTGTCCGGCGAGCCCGGCGAAGTGCTCGACGATCGGACCGAGCGCCAGGGCCGGAAAGAAGGTCAGCCCAACCACGATCAGGATGGTCCCGACGAGCAGGCCGACGAATAGCGGGCCATGGGTCGGGAACGTCCCCCTCGACTCTGGCACGATCTTCTTGGAGACCAGCGAACCTGCGATCGCCAGGGTCGGAACGATCACCAGGAATCGCCCCATCAGCATCGCGAGGCCGAGGGTGATGTTGTACCAGTCGGTATTGCCGGTCAGCCCGCCGAAAGCCGAGCCGTTATTGGCCGCTGCCGACGTGTAGGCGTAGAGGATCTCCGAAAAGCCGTGTGGTCCGGCATTGGCGATAGAGGCGACGGCCGAAGGCAAGACGGTGGCGAATGCCGTCAGTGTCAGCATGACGAAGGGCAGGACCAGGATGGCGAGCATCGCCATCTTGACCTCGTTGGCCTCGATCTTCTTGCCGAGATATTCCGGCGTGCGGCCGACCATCAGCCCGGCCACGAAGATCGCCACCACCACGAAGAGGATGATGCCGTAGAAGCCGGAGCCGACGCCGCCGATGATGACTTCACCCAACTGCATGTTGACCATCGGAATGAGGCCGCCGAGCGCGGTGAAACTGTCATGCATGGCGTTGACCGCGCCGCAGGATGCGGCCGTGGTGACGACGGCGAAGAGCGCGGAGAGGGCGATGCCGAAGCGGGTCTCCTTGCCCTCCAGGTTCCCTCCGTCAATACCGAGTGCATGGACGAGCGGGTTGCCGGCGGCTTCCGCCCAGTAGCAGACAACGGTCCCCATGATGAACAGGACGCCCATCGCCCAGAACAGCGCCCAGCCCTGCTTCTGGTTGCCGACCATGCGGCCGAAGACATTGGTCAGGGCGGCGCCGAGCGCGAAAATGGTCACCATCTGAATTAGGTTCGAAATGGCATCCGGGTTCTCGAAAGGGTGCGCCGCATTGGCGTTGAAGAAGCCGCCGCCATTGGTCCCCAGCATCTTGATGGCGATCTGGGTCGCGACCGGCCCAACCGCGATCGTCTGCTGCGCACCTTCCAGGGTCGTGGCGCTGACATAGGGGCCGATGGTCTGCGGCATCCCAAGCCAGACATAGACCAGTGCCAGAACGATGCAGATCGGCAGGAGGATGTAGAGCGTGCAGCGGGTCATATCGACCCAGAAGTTTCCGATGGTGGTCATCGACCGGCGCGCGAACGCGCGGATGAGTGCGATCGCCAGCGCGACGCCGGTGGCCGCCGACAGGAAGTTCTGCACCGTGAGCGCGGCCATCTGGGTCAGATACGACATCGTGCTTTCGCCGCCGTAGTTCTGCCAGTTGGTGTTGCTGACGAAGCTCGCCGCCGTGTTGAAGGCGAGGGCGGACGGAACGGCAGGCATTTCGGCAGGATTGAGCGGCAGGGATGCCTGGAATCGCTGCAGGAAGTAGATCAGCAGGAAGCCGGCCAAGTTGAACAGCAGCATGGCGATGACATAGCTCGTCCAATGCTGCTCCTCTCGCTCATGGGTGCCTGAAGCGGCGTAGAGTCCCCGCTCGATGGGAGCGAAGACAGGTGAAAGGAAGGTGCGTTCGCCGTTGAAGACGCGCGTCATATAGCCGCCCAGCGGCTTGACGAGCGCAACGACGATCCCGCAAAAGACGAGGATCTGAATCCAGCCGTTGATTGTCATGGGCATAGCTTTCCGAGCGGTGAACGCGCGTTCAGAAGCGCTCTGGGCGAAGAAGCGCGTAGACGAGATAGACGGTGATGAACGCGGTTACCGCTCCACCCAGGATGAAATCGAGCCACATGGCGGACACCCCTCCGGCGTTAAAGAATTTCGCATGCTCTGATGTAGGCGATACTCAGGCCGAAAAAGACAACGCCGATTGCGATCATGATGAGATCCATCTTCAGGGCTCCTGTCCGTGCCTATTCCGTCCTTGACGCCGGCTATCGATGGCAACCGGCCGAACCGCAGCCAGCCCTCCTGCAACGGACGGCTGGCCCTGCCGAAATTCGACGGGAATATGGCTCAGGGCCGCATAAAGGTTCGAGACGGGAGCCGGAGCAAAGAAATAGGAATCTTATAGGTGTTTCAGCGCCCGGCTGTATGGACGGCGGCGCCGAACGATCGCCGGACAGCTTTTGACTGCCAGCGTGACTGGATCTTCTTCGAACCGGAGGGGACGCATCATCCCTTGATGCAGCCCGAGATCAGGCAACACCCGCTCCGACACCACGCCAGAACGGACAATCTCTACAACCAGTCGTTCTTCTTGAACCGCCAATAGAGGATCGCGGACAACAGCCCGATCACGATCAACACGACATAGTATCCATATGTCGTACGAAGCTCCGGCATGTTGTCGAAGTTCATGCCGTAGATTCCGGCGATCGCTGTCGGAACCGCAAGGATGGCGGCCCACGCAGCCAGTTGACGTGTGATCGCCCCCTGGCGTTGCTGCTCGAGCAGCGTGCTGGCCTCGAAGACCATCGTCATGATCTCGCGCAGACCGCCCACCGTCGTCTCGACACGCCTGACGTGATCGAGAACGTCCCGAAAGAAGGGACGCGATCTCTCGTCCAGGCATGGCAGCTCGACGGCCGCCAGCCGACCGACGACCTCCGACATCGGGCCGGGCGTCCGCTGGAACAGGATGATCTGACGACGCAGGCGGAGAAGGCGCCATATCTGCTCGCGCCCGAGGAAGGAGGCCAGCATGTGCTGCTCCATCACAAGGACGCTGTCCCCGATCGTCTGCGCGACCGGCGGATAGCCATCGACGATGAAGTCAAGGACAGCATGGAGCACCTAGCGTCCGCGCGGCGCTGACCGGGCTGCGCAAGGCAGGCCACGTGATCGCACGTGAGCGGCTCGATGATAGTGTGACGTGCTACCGCATCACCAAGGTGGATTGACATGGCCCCGGTGCAGAACGAACTCGATCGGATCGTCAGTCTACCCACCCACCAATTGCGGGTCGAATGGCGGGCCGCGAGCGATGAAACGGAGAACTACGTCTACGTGATAGCCCTCCAAAATCCCTCCCAAATGCGCCCGGCACGGCGATTGGCACCCATTGCGGCGTCTGGCTGCGCTGGAATTGGGCGCTTGGCTCCCACCATATCTCCAACCGACGCATAGATTGACGCTTGACGTATAGCATCAGTTTTGGCATGATTCAAAGCGCATGATCCTAAGCTACCGAGACAAGAAGACGGAGCAGTTTGCGGGGGGTGAGTTCGTCAGAGCGTTTCAGGGTTTTGAAGATCAGGCAGCCCGGAGGTTGTCGATCCTGAACGCAGCGCTCTCCCTCGACACGCTGCGCGCTCTACCAGGAAATCGGCTCGAAGCGCTCAAAGGAGATCGCGCCGGGCAGTATTCCATTCGCGTCAACGACCAGTGGCGCATCTGCTTCGAGTGGCCGGATGGCCAGACCGGGCCGAGCAATGTTGAAATCGTGGACTATCATTGAAGAAAGGAGGTCAAGCCATGCTAATGAGAGCCGTTCATCCAGGCGAAGTCCTCAAGGACGAGTTGGACGAGCTGGGCGTCACGCCGACTGAGTTTGCCCGGCAGATCGACGTGCCACCGAATCGGATCAGCCAGATCATCGCAGGCAAGCGCGCCGTGACCGGCGACACCGCCTTGCGTTTCGGACACTGGTTCGGCACCGATCCGCAGTTCTGGCTCAACCTGCAAAGCGCCTATGAAATTCGCATCGCCGAACAACGGGCGGGGCAGGAGATCTCACGGCTGCCGGTACGAGCGGGCGCAGGATAGGTTCGAACCTGTGCGTAGCCTTTCCAGTTAAGTCAATGCCAAGGCTCTTATGGCACGCACCTCGCCCCCACTGGTGTTCCCAAGCTGTACGCGCTATCCTCCGCCGCAATGCATGGGCGATCGTGCTGCGGATTTGACTTGCTGTTACAATCTGCGGACGTGAGGGGTCATTCTCGTCGTATTGGATTGCTTGTATTGGAGCGTCTCTGCAACTGGAATGAAGAGATGAATCACTTATCGTCAGCGATGGTAGAATCCGTTCGGATGGAGCATGCCGCCGCCTTTGGCGGCACGGTGGCAGTGTCGACAGATAAAATCGCCCAACAAATGTTCGGCCATTTCAAAGAAGCTTTCGTCCCAGGTGTTGATTATTCGGGAGATGGGACCAAGGAAGATCCTTTTTGTCTCGGGCCTCATCTCGAATATTATCAGGCTTCGTATGCGCTACTCGCGCAACTGGGAGTCAATCCCGGTAGATCAAAGCGCGCCCTGGATCGCGACGCATCTGGTCATCTTTGCAATAGATGGTGCGGACCAGACCGAGAATACTGGTTCAAAGCACCCATCATTCAGGGAGACCAGTTCTGAAATGGTCACCCAAGCCAATCGGTGAGTGAGGGTGAGTGGCCAGTGGCGGGACATGCGGGATAGCGATGAGAACTACGTCTACGCTATAGCCCTCCAAAATGAGACGTGAAAATCGGCAGCAAGTCGCTGAAATGTCAATCAGTTTGCGGCCGATAGATGCACGCTTCATCTGCGTTCACGCTCTTGGTGGAAACATTACCATTTCGAGGGTGACAAGTTGCGTGGCCCGATGGTCCTACCGCAGAGTGATCTCCTCCGTGACTGCATCACACAACACTGGACAAAGTCGCGGCGACTGATCTGAGACCCTGATCTTCCTCCAGATTTGAGTAGAATCCGTCACTCGCGGAGACGGACGATGCGCCCCTCACGGTTCGGCGAGTGGGCAAAGGACCCCTTAGCCGCCGCTAAATGCAGGATGGTAAGTGACGCTTCCGCTGCGGGGCTGTCCGTGGAATGAGAGCCTCTGAAAATACTCCGGCGGAACTCCTGCTAATTGCAGATTCTGATCGACGGCAAAGCCAAAGCGACGGTAGTAGGCGGGATCACCGAGAACCACGCATCCTTCTGAGCCTTGCCGCCTCAAGTTGGCGAGCCCCGCCTCGATCAGCGCGGTCCCAATACCCTTCCGCTGACAATTTGGGATTACCGACACGGGACCAAGCCCGAACCACCCATCGTGAAGGCCATCGATCATCACTGGAGAGAACGCCACGTGGCCGATGATTCTCCCATCGTCAGTCGCAACTAGAGAGATCGTCAGCGCACCTGCACTCCGCAGCCTATCAACAATCGAAGCTTCGTTGCCATCGCTGTGTTCTGCTTCGAGGAACGCCGAAGTAGTGACGGTGCGGATCAACTCTTCATCCGCAGGTTTCTCGGACCTTATCTGCATCAGACCATCATAGCACGGCGTCGAAGGCCCTCAATGGTGAGGCGGTAAATGACATCTGTCATGTGGCGTATGACCGGCGATCGTGACGAAGGGCTATCCTGCATGATAGGGCATGCGCGAACCCAGCCCGAAGCACAACTGCAGAAAGGCGCTATATATCTGATAACAATAGATATAGTTGGATCATTTGTGCGGCAATCGGCGGTGTTTGGCGGAGAGGGAGGGATTCGAACCCTCGGTACCCGAAAAGGGTACAACGGTTTTCGAGACCGCCCCGATCGACCGCTCCGGCACCTCTCCTGTGACCACCCGAACAACCGGGCGTGCGGCGTGGCGCGTCTTATAGAAAGCCGCCGCGCCGCAGGCAACCGATCAGCGGCGGAAACCGGTCGCGACGACATACAGCTCGCTCGATTCCTTCCGGCTCGCCGGCGGCTTGGCATGCCGCACCACCGCGAAGTGCCGCTTCATCTGCTCCAGCATCTGCCGTTCCGAGCCGCCCTGGAACACCTTGGCGACGAACGCGCCGCCTTCCGACAGCACCTCCACCGCGAAGGCCAGCGCCATCTCCGCCAGTGCCATGATGCGAAGATGGTCGGTCGCCGCGTGCCCGGTGGTGTTCGGTGCCATGTCCGACAGCACCAGGTCCACCGGCCCACCCATCAGCGACCGCAGCCGGTCCGGCATGTCCGGGTCGGTGAAATCGCCTTGCAGGATGGTCACCCCCGCAATCGGATCCATCGGCAGCAGGTCCAGCGCCACCACCGATGCCGCCCCGCGCTTCGACACGACCTGAGTCCAGCCGCCCGGCGCCGCCCCCAAATCCACCACCCGGGTTCCTGGCCGGATCAGATGGAACCGCTCATCCAGCTCGACCAGCTTGAACGCCGCCCGCGACCGCCAGCCCTGCTGCCGAGCAGCCGAGACGTAGGGATCGTTGAGCTGACGGGCGAGCCAGCGTTGCGAGGATGGCGTGCGTTTGCCGGCGGTCCGCACCGCGACCGACAGGTTGCGCCCCATGGGCGTGGTCGGCTTCTTCATCCGCGAACGGCGTGCTCCCGCCGGCGGACGCCGTTGCGGCCATATCCGGCCCGGTCCGCACGGATCATGCGCAACAGCATGCCTTCCCGCAGCCCGCGATCCGCGACCACCACCTTGGGCGCCGGCCACAACGCCCGGATGGCGGCGAACACCGCGCAACCCGGCAGCACGAAATCCACTCGCTCGGGCCCCACGCAGGGGTGCCGCAACAGGCCTTCCCGCCCCATGCCGCGCAGCGCCAATAGCGCCGTGTCGGCATCGTCGCCCGTCAGCGCCACGCCATCCACCGCCGGCCGGCGATAGCGTTCCAGCTTCAGCGCCACGCCGGCCAGGGTCGTCACCGTGCCGCTGGTGCCCAGCAGCTTGACGCCGCCCAGGCGAATTTCGTGGGCGATGCAATGAACCGCTTCGAACGGCGCCAGCCGCTCCACGATATCGGCTACCATCGCCTGGAACCCGGCGGCGGTGAAACCCGCCTGCCCCCATCTCTCGGCCAGGGTCACCACCCCGAAGGGCAGCGACTTGTAGCCGATCAGTTCCGCGCGCCCATGGCACAGCCGGATCCAGGCCAGCTCGGTGGATCCGCCGCCGATATCGAACAGCAGGGCCCGTCGCCCCTCCCCCGCCAGCAGCGGCGTGCACGACTCGACCGCCAGCTCGGCTTCCTCCCGGCTGGAGATGATGCCCACGTCCAGGCCGGTTTCACGCTTGACCCGGCTCAGGAACTCATTGCCGTTGATCGCCCGCCGGCAGGCCTCGGTCGCGATGGCGCGAACCTGCCGCACCGGGCGGCGCGCCAGGCGCGCGGCGCAGGCATGCAGCGCGGCGATCGCCCGCTCCATGGCGGGCAGGCTCAGCTCCCCCGTGTGGTGCAGGCCCTCCCCCAGCCTGACGATGCGGGAGAAGCTGTCCAGCACGCGGAACCCGTCGCCCGCCGGCGCGCCGATCAGCATCCGGCAGTTGTTGGTGCCAAGGTCGAGCGCGGCAAATGCCGGGCACCCCGACCGTACGGGCGGATCGGCCCGCAGGGCGGGGGCGTGGCTCTCCCATCGCGGCTGACCTTGTGTCATATTTACATTCTCGTACGGCGCGACGGACTTGAGCAAGCACGGAATGTGCCAACCGCGCCGGGTGGCGACGAATTAACCTGCCGTCCAGAAGCATCCGGGGCGGGTCAGCCCCTGCGGCGCGAGACGCGCCACCCTCCGCCACCCTGCCGCCGCACCTGCCGCAGCGCTTCGCGGGCGCGCAGCATCAGGCTGCGGACATCCTCATCCCCGTCGGCCCCGCGGCTGGCGATCCCCACGGACAGGGTGGGCACGGCCACTTGGCCGCGGCCGGGCACCGCCGGCAAGGTCATGCGGCGGGCGCACAGCGTCTCGGCACGCTCCGCCGCGGTCATGTGATCGGCGCCGTCCAGCCAGGCGGCGAACTCGTCCTCGCCGACGCGCGCAACCAGGTCGGTCGGACGCACCATGGCGCAGATCAGCGCAGCGACGCGGGCCAGCACCCATTGGCGCGCCTCGCGGCCATGCGCCTCGGCCATCGCGGCCAGACCGTCGATTGCGATCAGCATCAGCGTGCCCGGTATCCGGTCCTGCGACAGGCGTTCCATCCGCCGGTCCGCCTCGTCCAGGAAATACAGCCGGTTGGGCAAACCGGTCAGACGGTCGATGCCGCTCTCGTCCGGACCGTTTTCCAGCATGACCCGGACCAGTCCCGCGGCCATGGCAGCCATCTCGTGATCGCGGGCGGTCCAGGGCTTCTCCCCGGCGCCGCGCCACAATGCCAGTCCGCCCGGCCGCCCGGGCGACAGGGTCCAGGGCGACACCATCAGTTGGCGCCCGTCGGGCAGAGCCACATGCGACGGCTCGGTGGGCACCGCGCCCAGCATCCGGGCGGCGCCAGCCAGGACAGCAGACCCGCCGATGCCGACCCCATAGGTCAGCGTCGGCCCCTCGGACCCGTCCGAGCAATCGATCACGGCGACGCCTTCCAGACCTGCGGTGACCCGCAAATCCTCGAGAGCAGAGACGATCATCCCCGACGGAGCGTCGTGTTCCATCGCCAATTCCTACCTGCCACTGCGCTTGACGCGCATTCCAGGTTTATTCCCCGGCGTTGCGAGGACCGACCATGCGATATCGCATCACGCATCACCGCGCAGGGCAAGACATCCGCCGGCACCATTTACAAAAAATAACGGTGCCATCGGAAAATGAAGCGCATCGAACCGGTTTGCGCCACATTGATACACGTTCGAACATAAAGGTATCGAACAAATGCACGTCGCAGGGCCGTCAGCCCCAGCCTGACCGGCCTGGCTGGCCCGCGAGGTCGGGGCGAACCACAACCAGCGCCCGCGGCGCATGCCCCCGGGCGACGGCCGCCAGCGCCTTGGCAATCCCGTCTCCGGTGAACGGAAAGCGCTGATGCAGGGCAGCGAACGGATAACGCTCCTGCGCCCGGGAAAGAAGACGGATCGCCACCGGAATGTCATCCGATGCGAAACCGCTGCTGCCCAGGATCGTCAGCTCGCGCTCGCGCACCCGCTGCCAGGCGATCGATGCCGCCGGCACCTCGAACACCGCGCCGCTGTCGATGAACGTACCACCCGCCCGCAGCACCGCCAGCGCCTCCTCCGCCGACGGCGGATCGCCGTCGCAGGAAACCGCCAGGTCAACGCCCCGCCCGCCGACCGTCTCCCGCACGATCAGGCTCCGCTCCGCCGGATCGGTGACCTCGGTGGCATCGATCGTTGCCTCGGCACCGAACAGACGGGCCAGCCTCAGCCCCGGCCTGTCCGGCCCGCCGATGGCGATCACTCGCCCTGCGCCGAGTTCGAGCGCGGCGGCGACCGTCAGCAGGGTCGCAGCGCTGGTGCCGTACACCGCCACCACCGCGCCCGCCCGCATCCGCCCCAGCGCCTGCGCGCGGCCCAGCGCCCGCAGGCAGGCGGCGAAGGGCTCGACCAGCGTCGCCAGCCACAGCGGCATTGCCAGCGGCAGGACATGAATCGCCGCTTGCGGCAGCACCGCGCGATCGATCACGACATGATCGGCCAGCCCGCCCCACAGATGCGGCGGGTTGCCAAATGGCTGGCCTGCGCCGTAGCGGACCGATTCCAGGCAATGGGCACCTTCCCAGGGCGGGCGGCGGCAGAGGTCGCACCGGCCACATGGCACCACCGAGGGAATGAGCACAGGCATGCCCGGACGCAGGCGGTTGCCGGTCGAGTCGGTGCCCAGGTCCGTCCCAAGCGCCGCCACCGCTCCTACGAAATGCCGGCCCAGCGTCAGGGGATGAGCGGTCCCGACGCTGCCGCGTCCGGCATGCAGCCGGACATCGGTGATATCCAGGCCGCAGGCGATGACGGCGACCAGCGCCGCTGACGGTCCCGGCGCCGGGCAATCCACCACCTGCATGACGGGATCGGCCTGCGGCCCATCAAAGGTGGCGACACGAACCTCGCTCATGCAAATCCCCCGTGCCGATCCTGCGGCCGAAGTCGTTCGTCGGCCCGGCCCGTCTGGGCGTCTTCGCCATGCTCTGCGACTGGGCCTACGGGGGCTATAACTTCCCGATCATCGGCGACGGCGGCAACCGCT
>WBZO01006899.1_pt1 | contig 10771 bp, 6 predicted proteins | sample 5204261 | NCBI WGS metagenome assembly WBZO01 (sample SAMN12412400, study PRJNA552823) | activated sludge metagenome | isolation source: activated sludge from anammox sidestream of wastewater treatment plant... | place: USA: North Carolina | collected 2017-09
CCCGGGCGCTGGGCGGGCTCGCGAGCGCCGCGGCGAGGGCGTCCGTGAGCTTCGCGGCCAGCTCGTCCGCGGTCACCCCTGGCGCCGCCGTGGCCTGCACGACGTAGTAGCTCGCGAGCCGCATGGACGCCTGATAGGCGGTGACGTCCTTGGCGAGCTTCTGCTCATACACGAGCGGCTTGTAGAGCCGCGACGACTTGCCGTCCGTGAGCACCGACGAGAGCAAATCCAGCTCCGCGTCACCGGGCGCGTAGAGCGCGGGCGTCGCCCACGCCAAATGGACGCGAGGAAGCTTCACGTCGTCGGTCTTGACGAGGTGCCGGCCAGCGGCAGCTGTGGGCGGCTCCGCGCGGGGCGTCGGCGCTCGTCGCCCTGCCGGCAGGGAGCCAAAGTTGCGCTCGACGAGCGCCAAGGCCTCGGCCGACGCGAAGTCCCCCACCAGGGTGACCACCGCGTTGCTGGCGCAGTAGTACTCCGTGAAAAACTCACGGACGTCCTCGAGGGAGGCCGCCGCCAGGTCCTCGTGCGAGCCGATGACCGAGCGATGGTACGGGTGGCTCGGCGGGAAGACGGCCTCCGTCACGTAGGTCCCGAACATCCCGTACGGGCGGTTCTCATAGCTCTGCCGCCGCTCGTTGCGCACCACGTCACGCTGGTTGTCCAGCTTGGCCTGCGTGAGCACCGGGAGCAGCCCGCCCATGCGGTCCGACTCCATCCAGAGCGCCAGCGGCAGGGTGTTGCTCGGGACCCGCTCGAAGTAGTTGGTGCGGTCTTGATTCGTCGTGCCATTCACCTCGCCCCCGATGGGCTCGAAGGGCGTGAAGTACTCGCGGTCGTAGTGCTGGGAGCCCTGGAACATGAGGTGCTCGAACAGGTGCGCGAAGCCGCTGCGCCCGGCGCGCTCGAAGGACGACCCCACGAGGTAGCGCACCTCCACGGCGACGACGGGGAGGCTGTGATCTTCGCTGAGCAGGACGGTCAGGCCGTTGGGGAGCCTGCGCTCCTGCACCGGGAGGGTCGGCGTCGCCGCCTGGGCGAGCAAGGCGCCGGTCAGCGCGAGCGTGGGGAGCGAGGGCATGCCGAGCGTCTTAGATCAGCCGCCGCGCCGCGGGAACGGCTCGCCGCGCCTTCCTGCCCCCCCCCACACAAAGCTGCTAAGCTGCGCCCGATGCGCACGCTGGCCCTCGGTCTCTCCGCAACGCTCACCCTCCTCGTCGGCCCGCTCGGTTGCTCCGTCGACACGGAGGGCGCCGGCGGCCCAGTGGGCGGCGGTGCGGCCGGCCACGGGGCTGCGGCTGGCAGCGGTGGGAGCGGGGGGCTAGCGGGTGGCAGCGGCGGCAGCAGCGGGACCAGCGGTGACGCGGGCTCCGGCGGTGCGGCGGGCTCCGGTGCCAGCGGCGGGACCAGCGGCGGCGCGGGCTCCGGCGGCAGCGGCGGCGCGGTGGGGGGCGAAGGAGGCGCTGCTGGCGGTGAAGGTGGTGAAGGCGGGATGGGAGCCGCGGGCGCCAGCGGCGCTTCAGGGGAAGCCGGCGCTGGTGGGAGCGCTGGAGCGGCGGGCGTCGGAGCTGCCGCGGGCTCCGGCGGCACGGCGGGCTCCGGCGGCACGGCGGGCTCCGGCGGCACGGCGGGCTCCGGCGGCACGGCGGGCTCCGGCGGCACGGCGGGCTCCGGCGGCACGGCGGGCTCCGGCGGCACCGGCGCCACCGGCTACTGCGGGGACGGCGTGGTCAACGGCAACGAGCAGTGCGACGACGGCAACTCCAAGGACGACGACGGCTGCAAGAACGACTGCACCGTCTCATGCCTGCGGGGTGCGCTGTGGACGGGCAACTACCACTGCTACTGGCTCTCCGACACGCAGCGCAGCTGGGAAGACTCCTTCAATTACTGCAAAGACCGCGCGGCTCATCCGGCCACCATCGTGAGCGCGGCCGAGCGGCAGCACGTGCAGACCCTGGCCAACCGTGACATCTGGCTCGGCGCCCACGACGGCAAGGGCGAGAAGGAGCCGGGCGTCGGGGTCTACACGTGGGTGGATGGCGCGCCGTTCCAGTACAACAACTGGAAAGCTGGGGAGCCCAACGCCTCCAAGAGCAACGAGTGGTTCACGGACTACTACGAGCACTGCCTCATGCAGGAGAAGGCGGGCGGCTGGAATGATCGCCGCTGCAGCGTCAAGTACGCCGTCGTGTGTGAGTGGGACGCCCCTGGGCGCTGAGCCGCTCGGTCACGGTCGGGCGCCCGCGCGGCGCGTGGCTCACGCCTCCCTCGCGCCCCGAGGCTCCGCGGCGCTCCGCGGCTTCATTTCGGGTCGAAGTGGTGTAGGCTGCCGCTCCTCTCCGCCCCCGTAGCTCAGTGGATAGAGCAGTGGTTTCCTAAACCATTGGTCGCAAGTTCGACTCTTGCCGGGGGCGCCACCGCACGGCGCGCGGCCACGCTGGGGTCCGAGGCGCTGACGCGCGCGCCGCGCGAGAGGCGCCGGCGCGCGTCCACGCGCCAACCCTCGGGGTCGACAGGCGACGGGAAGGCCGTGCTACGGTCGCGCTGGCCCGCCCCCTGGCGACACCGGATTCATGGCCGCTCTCATCCAACGCATCCTCGCGCGCCTGGCGCACTGGCAGCACCGTCACCCGTTCCGCGTCCTCGCCGTGACCCTGCTCACGCTGCTGCCCATGGGGTATTTCAGCTCACAGCTCACGCTGAAGACGGCCTTCAGCGAGCTGCTCCCCGACAGTAAGCCGAGCGTCATCGAGGCCCGGCGAACGGCCAACCGCCTCGCGGGCGTCAACACCCTGACCATCGCCATCGAGAGCCGGGACACCGCCCTCCTGCGGCGCTTCGTCGATGAGGTCGGGCCGAAGCTCCGCGCGCTCCCCCCGGAGATCGTCGCCGCCGTGGACGACGGGCCCCGCCTGGCGCAGCGCTTCTTCGAGGACAACCAGGCGCTCTACGCTAGCGTCGAAGATCTGCGCGGGCTCCACGACGACATCCTGGCGCGGTACGACTACGAGGTCGGCAAGGCCACCGGCCTCGGGCTGGATCTCGAGGAGGACGAGGTCCCCCCGGAGGTCACGGCGCAGTCGGTCGAGGCGCGCTTCCGCAAGCAGATCGACGAAGCGAAGGCCAAGAGCCCCGGCCAGGACGGCTACTACATCGGTGAGGACGGCCACCTCGCCGCCATGCTGGTGCGCACCCCGCTCGGCAGCACCGATCCACGCGTCGCCGAGCTCGAGGCGACCATCGTGCGCCTGGCCGAGGAGGGCGGCTACGCCAAGGCGGACCCGGGCTTCAAGCTCAACTTCACCGGCAACATCATCACCAGCGCGGAGCAGCAGCAAGCGGTGGTGGACGATCTCATCGCGGTCGGCAGCATCGGCGTGCTGCTCATCTTGGGGGTGGTCTACTGCTTCTTCTTGCGGCTGCGGGTGCTGCTGGCCATGACCATCACCATCCTGGTGGGCTGCACCTGGGCCTTCGGCGCGGCGCGGCTGACGGTCGGCTACCTCAACACGGCCACCGGCTTCCTCGCCAGCATCATCGCCGGCAACGGCATCAACTTCGGGATCGTGTTCATGGCGCGCTACCTCGAAGAGCGCCGTGGGGGTGAGGCCAACGCCGAGCAGGCGCTGCACACCGCGCACCAAGAGACATGGCTCGGGACCCTGGGCGCCGCGGGCGCCGCCATGGTGGCCTATGGCTCGCTGTCGGTGACGGATTTCCGTGGCTTCAAGCACTTCGGCGTCATCGCCGGGACGGGCATGCTGCTCTGCTGGATCGCTACCTACACGGTGCTCCCTGCCGTGCTCTCCGCCCTCGAGCGCCTGCGTCCCCTGAACACGGCGCCCGGCCTGGCCGAGAAGCTGCGCGGGCTCTATGGCCGCCCCTTCGCGTGGCTCGCGCACCATGCTCCGCGCACCATCGCCATCACCGGCGTCGGGCTCGGCCTCGTGAGCGCCATCCTCGGCGTCGGTTACTTCCGTAACGACCCGATGGAATACGATCTGGCGCGCATCCGTAACGAACGGCTGAGCCCCACCTCCGCGGGCACGCTGTCGGTGCGCGTCGACAAGCTGGTGGGGCGCTTGGGGCAAGACGGGCGCGCCATCCTGACGGACCGCGTCGATCAGGTCGAGCCCCTGGTGCAGGCCCTCACTCAGCGCCGAGACGCGGCCCCCGCGGACGCCAAGCCCTTCGACCGCGTGGTGAGCATCGCCTCGCTGTTGCCGAAGGACCAAGACGAGAAGCTCGCGCTGCTCGCGGACATCGAGGACCGCGTCCAGCGCGGGCACAAGCGCGGGTTCATCTCCGACTCGGAGCTCGCGAAGATCCGCGAGCACTTGCCCGCGAAGCTGCAGCGCATCGACGCCGACTCCCTACCGGAGCTCGTCGCGCGCCCCTTCACGGAGCAAGACGGCACGCGGGGGCGCGTCGTGTACATCGTCCCTACCTCCGGGCGGAGCGTGTACGACGCTCACTACCTCCTCCAGTGGGCGGACTCCTTCCGCGAGGTCCGGCTCCCGAGCGGTGAGATCATCCGGGGGACGGGCGACCCGGTCGTCTTCGCGGACATGCTGCTGAGCATCAAGCACGAGGCCCCCAAGGCCATCTTGCTCAGCTTCCTGGGGACGGTCGCCGTCATCTTCATCACCTTCCGCGCGCGGGGCCGCGCCTTCGGCGCGATGGGCATCCTGCTCTTGGGGATGCTGTGGCTGCTCGGCTTCTTGGCCATCCGGCAGCTCAAGCTAAACTTCCTCAATTTCGTCGCGCTCCCCGTCAGCATCGGCGTCGGCGCGGACTACGCGCTCAACATCCTGGGCCGACACCAGAGCGAGGGCGACGCGAACATCGATCGCATCGTGGTGGAGACGGGCGGCGCCGTCGTGGTCTGTTCGCTCACCACCATGCTGGGAGACCTGGCGCTGCTCACGAGCATCAACCGCGCCGTCCAGAGCTACGGTCTGACCGCCGCCGTCGGGGAGTTTGCCACGGTGTTCGCCGGCATGCTGGTGCTGCCCGCCTTCCTGCACTGGCGCGTCTTGAGACGTGCTCGCGGCGCGCGCGCTCCTGTGACACCATGAGCGCGTGCACCGCGCTCCCCTCCTCGTGTTGACGTTCGGTGTCGGGCTGGCCGGCTGTGGTCCCGAGGCCACCCGCCCCGCGACCGCTCCAGCTCCCGCCACCACCCCGCCCAGCCTCCCTCCCGGCGTCCATTGCGACACCGAGAGCTGCAGCTACTACTCCACCTACCCTGGGACGCAGGAGTGGACTCAGACGCCTCGCCCGCTCGGGGACGTGGTGGTGTGTGAGTTCCGGGGTGCCGCCTACGCCAGCTACGACGACGTCCCCCACCAGGAGCCCTCACCGCAGTTCGAGCTGCGCCCCGGGGAGGTGCTGCGCGTCACCTTCACCGGGCTTGGATCCCAGCACCCCCGCGTCAAGGGCAACTCCGGGGAGGCGCCCCTCGAGCTGCTGAAGAACACCGAGGCGGAGTGGTTGCTGGTCGAGCAGACGGCCGGCGGGATCCCCGTGTTTTACAACATCAGCAAGCTGACCCGCTCCATCATCTGGACCAAGGCCTACACCACGGCGCGCGGGCGCCCGTTCGGCTTCTTGTCGGTGGGGCGCTGCTTCTGACGGGAGCGCGCCGCCGCGGCCTGGCGGCGCTCACTTGAAGCCATCGAGGTGGACGACGTACCACTCGCCGCGCCAAGAGATGAGGCTCGTGAGCTCCAGGTGTGCGCGGCGGCCATCGGGCAAGCGGTACGCGAGGCGCGAGCGCAAGACGCGGTAGTAGCCGAGTTTATTGCCCTCACTGCCGGGCTTCATCCACTTCGCTCGGGCCTCGTCCACCTCGAGCCCCAAGAAGCTCAGCCGCGCGCGGTCGGCGCCGAGGCGGCGGTGGAAGGCGTGGACGTCACGCTCGAAGGCCGCGTAGAGCCGGTGGCTCCAGTCCCGCTCCGGTCGCTGAATGTCCTTGACCTTCGCGTAGGCGGCCTGCGGAAAGAAGAAGCTCCGCGCGAGCGCCGGTCGGTCTTCGACGATGGCTTGCCAGAGCAGCGCGGCCTGTGCCTTCACGAAGGGCGAGTCGCTCCGCGGGCGCTCGTCCGTCTGAGGGAGCCACGCGCCGCCAGCGTCCGTCAGCGCGGGGCTGAGCTCCGGCGCCGAGGGCGCGGGAGCGGCAGGGCTGGGCGACGCTTCGGGGGCGGGCGGCGGCTCCTGCGCGGGGGGAGGCGGCGCCGAGGACGCCGCCGAGCTCACCGGCGCCTCCCACGGCGGCTGCACCGGGGGTGACGCGGGCGCCGCCTCCGGCGTAGGCGGCGCCGAGGCGGTGGGCGCCAGCGCGGCCGACCTCTGCGCCGAGCTGCCGCTGGCCGGCAGCGCCGGCGCTGCGGGCGCGGGGCTGGTCGGGCAGCGCCGAGCCCCACCGCTGCACGCCGTGAGGGTGAGGGCCACGAGCGTCCACCTGAGGCTGCCGGACTTCATGAGCGCTTGATGCGCGCGGACCAGACCGTGGTCAAGCGCCGTCGAGCGGCGCGAGGGGCGAGGAGCGCGCCGCGCGCCCTGCGGCCTTCGCTCGAGCCCCTGGCTCAGACGCCGAGCTCAGCGGCGCGCGCCAGCTCCTCCAGAAAGGCGGCGCCGTAGGTGTCGAGCTTCTTCGGCCCGACGCCGGAGACCGCGAGCAGCTCGGCCTCCGACCGGGGGCGCCGCAGCGCCAGCTCGGTCAGCGTGGCGTCGCTGAACACCACGTAGGCTGGCACCCCGCGCTCCTCGGCCAAGCGCCGACGCAGGAGCTTGAGCCGCTCCAACAGCGAGGCGGGAGCCTGCTCGGCCCTGACGACCGGCGCCTCGCCCCGGCGTCGGCGCGGCACGGCCGAGGCCATCACCGGGGCCTCCACCTCCCGGCACCGGTCACAGCTCGCGCCGCAAGCGGGCGCCGTCTCCCCGAAGTGCGCCACCAGGCGCTGGTGACGACAGCCCGCCCCTTCGGCCAGCGCGTACATCTCCCGCACCAGGCGCCGCTGGCGCTGAAAGGCCGCGTCGTCGTCACACGCGAAGCGCTCGACGGCGAGCACGTCCGCCCACGAATAGAAGAGCACGCAGTCGCTGTCGAGGCCATCGCGGCCGGCGCGCCCCACCTCCTGATAATAGCCCTCCACGCTGCGGGGCATGTCACGATGGATGACGTAGCGCACGTTGGACTTGTCGATGCCCATCCCGAACGCGATGGTGGCCACCACGACGTCGAGGTCGTCGTTCTTGAAGGCGTCTTGCACCGACGCGCGCTCGAGCGGCTCGAGCCCGGCGTGGTAGGCCGCCGCCCGCAGTCCGTAACGCCCCAGGTGCGCCGCCAGGCTCTCACAGGCCTTGCGCGAGAGCGCGTAGATGATCCCCGTCTGCCCACGCCGCGCCAGCACTAGGCGGAGGATGGCGTCGCGGGTGCTCGGACCGTCGCCCCCCTTACGGATCGCGTACAACTTGAGGTTGGGGCGAAAGAAGGAGCCGCGGTAGAGCCGCGGCCGGTGCATGGAGAGCTGCTCGGCGATGTCACTGGTGACCTGCTCGGTGGCGGTGGCCGTGAGCGCCAAGACCGGCACCTCACCGAAGCGGCGCTTCAGATCCCCGAGCGCCCGGTAGGCCGGGCGAAAGTCATGGCCCCACTGGGAGATGCAGTGGGCCTCGTCCACCGCGATGAGCGAGATCCGCAGCCCCCTCAGATCCTGAGCCACGGTGGCCTTGAGGCCCTCCGGCGCGGCGTACACCAGCTCCAGCTCACCGCGCCGGATCTGCGCCACGCGCGCGGCGCGCTCTCCGGGCTCCAGCGACGAATTGAGGAAGGTGGCGCGGAGCCCGACCTCGCGCAGCGCGTCCACCTGATCTTTCATCAGGGCGATGAGCGGAGAGACGACGAGCGTCAGCCCGCCCAAGAGGCGCGCCGGGATCTGGTACGTCAGAGACTTACCGGCGCCCGTCGGCATGATCCCGACGCAGTCGGCGCCAGCCAGCACCGCCTCGATGAGCTCCCGCTGACCGGGCCGGAAGCGCTCATACCCGAAGACGGACGAGAGCACCTCTTGTGGCGACGGACGGGCGCCAGCGTCCATGGCCTCCGGCGCGCGACGCCCCGGGGCGCCCTCGAGCGTCGCTGCGATGGTCTTGAGCATGGCGAGCTGTTCGGGGCCGAACGCGCCCGAGTTTCTGCGCCACTCGAGCCTCAGCTCGCGCAGCTCCGCCACGCAGTCTGCGCGCAGCGCCGAGGGGAGCTGCGCCCCAGGTGGCTCCACTTTGCTGGCGAGCGCCCTGACTCGCGCCGCGACGAGGCCTACATCCGCCGAGGGTTGCCCGGCTTCGGTGAGCGGCATGCCTTCTTGAGTCCCTCGTCGCAGGCCTTCTTCAGGAAGGAGGCCGCGCGCGCGGTGTCGACGCTGCCGCCGTACCCTCGCTCATGGCCGATGCCGGCGTTGTAACAGGCCAGCGCGTTCTGTGGCGCGCCGTCGCAGCTCCGTCGGTGGTAGCCCTCGCTGCTCAGGAGGTCGCCGTAGCTCTCGCGCATCTCGCTCTCCTCCAAGCAGCCACCGTCCGGCGGGACGGCGCAGCCCTGCTCGTAGAGCGCCAGCGCCTTCCGGAGGTGGTCCGGCGTGGGGCTCTGCTCTTCGATGACCAAGCCGGCCCCCACGCAGGCCGTCGCAGAGCTCTGGTTGCACTCCTCCAAGTAGAGCTTGAGCGCCCTGCCGAGATCCTTGGCGCCGCCGAACCCGAGCTCGAGCATCCCCGCGAGGTTGGTGCACCCGACCTTGACCGTGTCCGTACAGCCACGCTCGAACAGCGTACGACCAGCGGCGGGGTTACGGTTGGCGCCGCCTTGCCCATGGACCACCATCACGCCTGCGTTGGCGCAGGCTTGGTAGTCGCGCATCTTGCAGGCGCGGAGCCACAGCTGCAGCGCCGCGCCCCGATTCTGTCGCGTCCCGCGCCCGAAGTAGGCCTGGACGCCGATGTTGGTGCACGCGCCCGGCTCCCCTCCGAGGCAGCCCTTCGAGCCCCAGAGCAAGGCACGCTGCCAGTCCTCCTTCTCCGTGTAGTAGATGTTGAGCATCGTGCAGGCCTTGGCCTCCTTCAGCTTGCACGTGCGCTCCCACAGGGCCAAAGCCCGCGCCTCGTCCTTGGGGAGCTGACTGCCGGTCATGAGCAGCATGCCCAGCGTCGTGCAAGAGCCCAAGCTCCCCGCCTTGCACTGGGCGACGCACTCCTGAGCGTCCGTCGGGCTACACTCGTAGCTCGCGACCGGCGCCGTGGTCCCTCGGCGCTCCGCGGCGCGCTGCTCGGCCTGGATGCGCGCGACCTCCACGCAGGCGCTCCCATCCCAGGCCATCCCGGCGGCGCACTCCGGGCGCTCGGAGGTCACGGGCTGGGCGGCGGGCGCCTGCGGCCCACCCCCCGCCACCTGCTGCTCCGCCGGCGCGCCGTCGAGCGGCACGAGCAGCACTTGGAGCACCGAGCGGCACTTCGACGGCGCCTTGCTCGCGTCAGGGTCCGCGCCGCTGCACGCCCCGAAATCACCGTCCCGCATCCCCTCTGCGGACTCCCCAGCGCCGCTCGCCTCGGCGCTGGATCCGAAGCCTTCGCCCGCGACCCTCCCCGAGCGCGCCGCGGCTCGCATCCGGCGGAACGCCCCGACCGTCGCCTTTCGGATGACGTGCGTCGCGCCTGCGCAGTTGCCCTCGAGCTGCTCACGCCGAACGTCTCCGGCCAGTGAGTGCTTGCCCACCACGAAGATCTCGACGCGCACCTGGCCGTCGGTCTTCAGCTCGCCCTCGAGCGACGCCGCCCCCACCGGGAGGTTGGCGTGCAGCTCCGCGCGGGAGCGGAACACTTTGGTGTCCTCCTTCGGAGAGACGCCGTTGTACTCGTACCTGCCTTGGGCTCGACACTCCGACAGCAGCTCGAAGCCGTTCTGGTCGAAGCGAACGATGGCCGGGCCGTGGCTCAGCGCGATCTCGAGGTCCGCGCGCTGACCGGACTGCCAATCCATGACGAAAGGCTCCGCCATCTTCTTGGACACGTTGAGCCGGACGGCGCTCGGGTCCACCTGGTCGTAGTCGGGCAGCTCCGGCGAGCCCAAGGGACCCGGGCCAGGGCCGCAAGCCGTGATACACCCCGCGAGCGCTACCAAGCCGACCAACCATTGCCTCATCGCAGTCCTCATCCTTTGCCTTCGACCAGAGCCCGGAGCCCGCTCGACGACGACGGACGGGGCGCCGGGCTCAACCTGGCACTATGGCACAGCTCACCCTCACGCGCCGAAGGATGGCGCGGGGGGGCCACCCACGCCTCGACGCCGCGCGGCGGGCCCCAGAGGATGACGACGCGGCCGCCCGGCCGGCGGGCCAGCGGCGCCGCGGCCGATCGCGGGGCCCTCGCCGGGGCGCGGAGGGCTCCCAGAGCGTTGCTCTCCGCTGAGAAGCTGCCGCTAGGCTACTTTGTGCCCCCCCTCCTAAGAGCAGCCCCCCGCGGACGCACGGCTCGCCGCTCACCTCACGGAGGCTGCGCCGCCCCGCCGCCCGTGCCGTTCGCGTCTCGGCCCTAGCCCGCGCCTCACTGGGGGTGATGGCCCTCGGGAGCTGGTTTGACCGTTGCATGGCTGTCGGCTCTGCCAGTATTGTCTGTTTTCCGTGGCTGCCACGTCTAACCCCCGCGCTGCCCAGCGCCACGTTCCATGAGGATGAAGAGAGTCATGAAGCTCCCGGTTACAGCTCGGTTCCTGTCGTTCGGT
>WBZO01006900.1_pt1 | contig 10769 bp, 9 predicted proteins | sample 5204261 | NCBI WGS metagenome assembly WBZO01 (sample SAMN12412400, study PRJNA552823) | activated sludge metagenome | isolation source: activated sludge from anammox sidestream of wastewater treatment plant... | place: USA: North Carolina | collected 2017-09
GGAATCGCCCGCGTGGAAGGCCTGGCGAACGTCAAATCGCAGGAGTTGGTGCAGTTTTCGAACGGGGTGATCGGGATTACATTCAATCTGGAGAAGGACAGTGTAGGCGTGATCATTATGGGGGATTACAGCGGCGTCACAGAGGGGATGACCGTGCGCGGCACGGGGCGAATCGCTTCCGTCCCTGTGGGCGATGCTCTGATCGGACGCGTGGTCAACGCGCTCGGCGAACCGATCGATGGAAAAGGGCCGATTGCTACGAACAGGTTTCGTCCTATCGAGCGCATCGCGCCCGGCGTGATCGCCCGTCAGGATGTGGATACGCCGGTGCAAACCGGCATCAAATCCATCGACTCGATGATTCCGATCGGGCGCGGCCAGCGCCAGCTTATCATTGGCGACCGTCAAACAGGCAAGACGGCCATCGCCATTGATACGATCATCAACCAAAACAATCAACATCTCGTTTGCATTTACGTTGCCATTGGGCAGAAGAAATCTGCCGTTGCGCGAACCGTCGGTATTTTGGAACGTTACGGCGCAATGGAACATACGATTGTACTGACAGCCTCGGCGGACGAATCCGCGGCGTTGCAATATATTGCACCTTATGCGGCCTGCGCCATCGGCGAAGAATTCATGGAGACCGGACGCGACGCGCTGGTGATCTACGACGATCTTTCGAAACACGCCTGGGCCTATCGTCAGGTCTCTTTACTACTGCGCCGCCCGCCCGGACGGGAAGCTTATCCCGGCGACGTGTTCTATCTGCATTCGCGCCTGCTGGAACGCGCCGCGCGTTTGGCTACCAACTATGTAATTGTGAACAAAGATTTTAGCGGCGAGGCGGCCGAGGCCGGGGACTCGGTCAATGGCAAAGTTTATACCGGTCCATTGTCCAAGCACGAGGTGGAGGAAGAGATCAAGTCCATGCCGAACGCCGCCGCTTACAGGGCCGTTAAGGTCAAAGGCTCCGGCGGATCATTGACCGCTTTGCCGATCATCGAAACTTTGCTCGGCGATATATCTGCCTATATTCCAACGAACGTGATCTCGATCACCGACGGACAGATTTATCTCGAAGGAAACCTGTTCAACGCCGGTATTCGTCCCGCGGTCAACGTGGGTATCTCGGTCTCGCGCGTCGGCGGCGATGCGCAGACGAAGGCCATGAAGCAGGTCGCGGGCCGGTTGAGACTCGATATGGCCGCCTACCGCGAATTGGCCGCCTTTGCGTTGATGTCCTCCGATCTCGATAAAACTACACAACAACAACTCGGCCGCGGTCAGCGCATGCAGGAAATTCTCAAACAGCCGCAGTACGAGCCGACGTCCCTCGAGAATCAAGTAATCGTTATCTTTGCCGGCGCAAACGGCTTTGCAGATGGCGTGTCTGTGGATAAGATGGCGCAATGGCAGGTGGACTTACTGCGTTATATGGAGTTGTCGTATCCCGAACTCGGCAAAGACATCACTGCCAAGCGCATGATCACCGACGCCACCAAAGAGAATCTGCTCAAAGCGCTCGAAGGTTTCCGCGCGAGCTGGCTGGCTTAAGAATCGATGATCGGTTGAATTAGTCATGGCTTCCGCACGCGAAACCAAGCTTCGCATCAAGAGCGTAAAAAACATCGCGCAGGTAACGCGCGCCCTCGAAACGGTCAGCGCCAGCAAGGTCCGTAAAGCGGTCAACGCGGTGACAGCCACGCGCGCCTACGCCACCAAAGCCTGGCAGGTATTGATGCACATCGTCAGCCAACCCAGTTATACGAATTTGCATCCGTTATTGGCTGAAAGAAAACAGATTCGAAATACGCTGGTGGTCGTTATCACCGGCGACCGCGGCCTGGCCGGCGCGTATAACTCGAATGTGATTCGGTTCGCGTCGCAAAGCTTCGACCGGAATCCCGTCCCCGTTAAATACATCGCGGTCGGCCGCAAAGGCCGCGACCTGCTCATCCGCCGCGGCAGGAATGTGATCGCCGACTTCAGCAATATTCCCGCCGCGCCAACTTTCATGGACGTTTCCGCTATTGGGCGTTTGGCGGTCAACGAGTTCATGCAGGGCGAGGTCGATGAAGTGTGGCTGGTCTATACGGACTTCATCAATACCGCGCGGCAGGCGGCAACTGCGAGGAAGATCCTGCCGCTTGAGTTGGATGAAAAAAGCCGCGTCATGGATTTTGAACAGCACCCGGGGCCGTCCGCCGCGTACGAATATGAACCCGACCGGCGCGAGATCCTCGATCAGATCATCCCGCGTTTTACGGCCCTGCAGGTTTATCAAGCCATTCTCGAATCGCAGGCCAGCGAACACGCGGCGCGTATGGTAGCCATGCACGCCGCCACGGATAATGCCAGGGAGTTGGCGGCCGATTATCAACTCGAATATAACAAGGTGCGTCAACAGGCAATTACTAACGACATTCTGGACATCGTGGGCGGCGCGGAAGCGCAAACCCGGGAATGATTGGAGAAGATATACGCATGAGCACAGTTACAGGACGCGTAGTTCAGGTTTTGGGCGGGGTGGTGGATGTGGAATTTCCCGCCGGAAATATCCCCGGCCTTTATGAGGCCATCGAAATTCAACGGTCCGATCAAGCGCCGATTGTGCTCGAAGTGCAAAAACAACTGGGCGATAATTGGGTTCGCACCGTAGCCATGGATTCCACCGACGGTTTACAGCGCGGCATGGCCGCCGCGGCCACCGGCGCGCCGATCCTTGTGCCGGTCGGCCCCGTCACGCTGGGGCGCATCTTCAACGTATTAGGCCGGCCTGTAGACAATAAAGGGCAGGTTGAAGCCGCGTTGCATTATCCCATTCATCGTTCCGCGCCTCCGTTCGCCGAGCAATCCACCCGTGTGGAGATTTTCGAGACCGGCATCAAGGTCATTGACTTGATCGCGCCCTTCACCAAGGGCGGCAAGACCGGTATCTTCGGCGGCGCAGGCACCGGCAAGACCGTCATCATCATGGAACTGATCCGCTCGGTCGCGACCGAGCACGAGGGCAATTCCGTTTTTGCGGGTGTAGGCGAACGCACGCGCGAAGGCACACAGCTTTATCGCGAAATGCTCGAATCGGGCGTAATGAAAGACACCGTCATGGTCTATGGCCAGATGAACGAGCCGCCCGGCGTCCGTTTGCGCGTGGCGCTTTCGGCGCTTTCCATGGCGGAATATTTCCGCGATCAGGGCAAAGACGTTTTGCTCTTCATCGATAACATCTTTCGATTCTCCATGTCCGGTTCGGAAGTTTCGGCTTTGCTCGGCCGCATGCCGTCGGCGGTGGGCTACCAGCCTACGTTGGCCACCGAGATGGGCGAGTTGCAGGAGCGCATTACCTCCACGCGCACCGGTTCGATCACTTCGATGCAAGCCGTCTACGTTCCGGCGGATGATTACTCCGATCCCGCGCCGGTCGCGACGTTCACCCACCTCGACGCGACCATCGCCCTCGAACGTTCCATTGTGGAAAAAGGCATTTACCCCGCAGTGGACCCGCTCGCTTCCACCTCCCGAATCCTTGATCCCAATATCGTGGGCGAGGAACACTACCGGACGGCGCGCGAAGTTCAGCGCATGTTACAACGATACAAAGATCTGCAGGATATTATCGCCATCCTCGGCATCGACGAGTTGAGCGAAGACGACAAATTGATTGTAGCGCGCGCCCGTAAGATCGAGCGCTTCTTCTCACAGCCGTTCTTCGTCGCCGAGCGTTTTACCGGCGCCCCCGGCCGCTACGTCCAGCTCAAGGATACCGTCCGCGGCTTCCGCGAAATTTTGGATGGCAAATGCGACGATTTGCCCGAACAAGCTTTCATGCTTGCGGGTACAATTGAGGATGTGCGCGAGCGTTCCCGGAAACTAGCCAGCGCCGCATAGTGAAACCATGCCGATTCGTTGTGAAATCATCTCACAAGACCGCACCGTCTTTTCGGGCGACGTGGATATCGTGATCCTGCCCGGCGAGGGCGGGGAGATGGGCGTTCTGCCGCATCATACGCCCATACTCACCTCGCTTAAATACGGCGTGATCAAAGTCCGCGTCCAACAGCGGGAAGAGATCTTTGCTGTGGCGGGCGGCGTGGCAGAAATTCAACCGGATCTCATCACCGTTTTGGCGGACGCCGCGGAAAACGTAGAAGAGATCGACGTGATCCGCGCCGAGGCCGCGCGTAAACGCGCTGAAGAAGCGCTGGCTAAGGGCCCGCCTGCGGACACGGATTCGTATCTTATGATCGAAGCCGCTCTGCGCCGGTCGAACCTGCGACTCAATGTCGTCCGTCGTTATCGTAAGGGTCGTGTCTCACATCCTCAATCATTAATGGACTAGAAGAATCGTGGCAGTTTTTTCAAAAGATCTTGGTATTGATTTAGGCACTATGTTTACCCGCCTTGCAGACGGCGCGCAAGTTGCCCTGCAGGAACCCACCGTCGTCGCTATTGAAGTGAACGAGCAGAAAATGGTCGCGGTCGGCGAAGAGGCGCGCGATATGGTCGGCCGCGTGCCCGAGAACATCGAAGTCGCGCGTCCGCTCAAAAACGGGGTCATCGCCGATTACGAAATCACTGAGACCCTGCTGTCGTATCTGTTACAGCGCGTCAGCGGATCGATACGCATCTTCCGCCCGCGCGTGATGATCTCTGTGCCGTTCGGGGTCACCAGCGTGGAGCGACGCGCGGTCTATGAAGCGATTTTGGAAGCCGGAAGCCGCGAGGCCTTTTTGATTCAACAGCCTCTGGCCGCGGCGCTCGGAATCGACCTTCCGATTGGTTCGCCCTCTGGGAACATGGTGATCTGCCTCGGCGGGGGCTGTACCGAAGCCGCAGTGATGGCCATGTACGGCATCGTCTCGGCTGAGACTCTGCGCGCCGGCGGCCTCGATTTGGATGAGGCCATCGTCAGCTATGTGCGGAGAAAATACGGGGTGATACTCGGCCAGGTGACGGCTGAGCAGCTCAAGATCCGGATCGGCGCGGCGGTTCCTCAGGATTCCGAAAACAGCATGGAAGTCCAGGGACAGGATCAAGTCACGGGTTTGCCGCGCCCGATCACATTGACTACGGGTGAGATTGTGGAGGCTTTGCAGGATCCGTTAAAACAAGTTGTGGAAACGGGCCGTCGTGTCCTTGAACGGACGCCTCCGGAACTGGTGGCTGATATCATCGACCGCGGCGTGGCGTTGTGCGGCGGAGGCGCGCTGTTGCGCGGCGTGGATAAATTGCTGACGAAGTCGCTGGGCATTCCCGCTTATTTGGTGGATAACCCCATGACATGTGTAGTGGAAGGCGCCATGCGCAGTTTCGGTATGTTGAACGTGCTGAGACGCAACCTGCCACAGGTGTAGAAATAAAACGACCTCGTAAAACAAGGTCGTTTTTGATTCTTTAGTAAATCGCCCGATCCCTACAAATAATAGGTCATCTTCTGTAAATGGGTGACGGGGTCGACGTGTTGAACATTGACTCCGTTCGGCACGTCCAGATGAAGCGGGGCGTAGTTCAAAATCGCCTTGATGCCCGCCTGCACAAGCTGGTTGGTCACTTCCTGGGCCTCACGGCCCGGCACGGCCAGCATGGCGATCTTGACGCCTGCCGAACGGATTCTTTTAACCATGTGCGACGAATCTTCCACAACATAATTGCCGATCTTCTCGCCGACTTTGCTTTTGTCGTTATCGAAGATCATTACAATTTGAAAGCCTCGATTGGCGAAACCCTGATAACGCGCCACAGCGTGACCCACGTCGCCTGCCCCGATCAACGCCACATCCCAGATGCGATCCACCTTCAGGATGGCGCGCAGTTTTTCGATCAGGAAAGGAATCGAGTAACCCGTTCCCTGTTTACCGAATTCACCGAACTGCGAAATATCCTTGCGGATTTGAGCGGCGGAAATACCGACGTGGTCGCCCAGTTCCTGTGAGGAAGTGGTCTTCATACCTTTTTCCGTCATGCGCTGTAAAGCGCGCAAATAAATGGGCAGGCGGCCTACAATGATATCCGGTATCTTTTCTGCATTCATGATGCCCTCATCCGTAATGGAATGATTAGACTCTACCATAAAAATAGAATTTGTACAATTCGACACAAGTACGATACAAATAAAACAGGCGGGTGCTTGCACCCGCCTGAAAGAAGTTATCCCGGCCAACAGATACAGCTTGGATAAGGGTCCTGCCCGTATGGACAGGTGTTCGGACACTTAGGCGGGGGAGGCACAGGTGTAGGCCGGTCTGGTTTGGGATTGAGCTCTTTGCATAATCCCGGCTCGTTTCCGATGGGTTGAAAACCGACCGAAACTCGGCAGGAGTTGTCGATTTCGTAGACGCTTTTGATGGGATAAAAAATTTCGAGGCCGGGATCCGCCGCGCCCGCCTGCTCGTGAGTGAAATGATCGCTCAGGTCGAAAAAGCCGGGGTTCATCAACGAATTTCCAGTCCACATGTTCAGCATGTATGCTTTGATGTCGTTCCCAATTACAGATCGTTTCAACGCGATCTGCACCATGTTCGGGTCCTCGGGAGAGATGCGCACCCAGGCCGCATCGGGGTCTTTGCCGTTGCCGGAATCGAAAACCTTCGTCTCGAATCCATCGGAGTGAGCGTTCTCGTCCGAGAACATGGCTGTATCCGCGCCTACGTCATGATTGGCATCCTGAAATACTTGAACGCCGTCGGTTGTCCATTCGGTGGAGGAGGGATTCGACGCGAACACCATCCAATCGCCCTTTCCATCGCGGTCCACGTCGAGTTGAATACCGTACACTCCCGGTAGTTGATCGTTTTGCCGGCCTTTCAAAAGGATGGCTCCGTAGATCCAGGTATCGTCCTGGTAGGACGTGGTATCGAGAATATCCAAATATGGGAAATAAACGTCCATTGTGTTGGCATCGAACGGCCGTTCGAACTGCTCGAAAGTGAAACGGTCGCCTCCCGCGGCGCGCTTTCCGCTGGCGGTGGTGGATGAATCGTAATCGCTCGCGTGATTGGTGCGCGTGGCAGGAAGATTCGACGGAACGGTTTGATGTTGGATTTCAGTTGGGAGAGGCGGGTTGGTCGGCGGTACAGAGGATGGGGAGGACGAGGGCGGCGGGGTATCGGTGGAAACGCTACTGGGCAGGTTGCAGGCGGCAAGATAAACGATGATCAGCAAAAAGATTGCAGTTGATTTTACGAATCGAATCTTCATGGCTCGCTTCTCCTTTTCGCCTAAGATTATACGATTTGTGAAAAAAGTGAAATTGAAATAGAGAGGCCTATTTGTACTAATTCCCGAGTGATTTTTAGAATCGTCCCACTTGGGACCTGTTGTTAGTTCCAACCCCGAATCTTTCCCTCCCGATTGCGACGATCTTCACCGCGGCCTCGTGAATACTGCACGCGATATTTCACTGAACCTTCAAAATGCTACCGTGAAACGGGATCGCAATTACTCAATTGCTCATAAACTGAGAGGCATTGCACCCAATGATCGCCGAAACGTACCAATACGTTGACTTGCCCCAGGTCCCGGTTGAAGCTTTGAACGACTAGACGTCGCGGCGCAGGGATCAGGTCGGCGATGGTGCGCAGCGCGCTTTGATGCATTTGCCGCGCGATCTTTGGGTCTACAGTTTGTCCCTGATGATCGACCGCGAATTGAATGGACAGGTCCACTGTGACGACCGCGTTGCGGAGCGGCTCATTGGTCAAATTATCCACGATGTAGCCGCTGATGCCCATGATCACCACGCAAACTACAAACGGCATAATGCGCCCAAATACGCTGGTGGCGAACACCGCCGGTTCGCCCATGGGAAGTTCGAGCAAGCCGACGATCGCGGAGAAGATGGCTACCCATACGTAGGCAACCCCAAAACGCGTGGAGAATTCCTGAAAATATTGGTAGTGCAGTAGTGGGCCAAGCTCAGGCATCAATCGAACGAGGAGCCGCGGCGTGATTTCCAAAGGCAGGGCTATCGTCAGCCATGCCAGCCACGCGCCGTTTATCAGCCAGATGATGAGCGCCGCGCCGCCGCGGTCTATTTTCACGGTCAACCATCCGGCCACTGCACCGGCTACCCCGCCGAGCGCCGCGCCGACCGCCAGCTTGAGCCACGGAAAAAATCCATTGACCTGGCTGAGCAGGTAGCCGTCCACACCCCAGGCGGCGATAGCGAATCCCAGCCCGGCGATCAGACCATACACCATTCCGAATTTGCCTTTGGCGCGCAGTACCTGCGGCCGATTGGTTCGATCAGAGAGAGGCTTCAATGTTTGCATGAGTTGAATTATCGCACACTTGCGACGGTTAATGTGAAATGAATCATTTCCAAACCGCCGCTTGAATTTGCGGCTCGAATGCCGAGCACATAAGTTGCCCCGGCTGAGACATTGACGATGGAAGTTTCGCCACAATTGAGTCCGCCCCATGTGGATAACGGCGCGCCGTTTCGCCGAAGTTCGACTTTCACCGCGCCGTTGCCTGTGCAATCCAATTCTATTTGGATTTGAGTCGTATAAGTGGTGAACTGCACCCAGTCTTCCGCGTCGCCCTGCGGCGCGGAGACTTCGCTGGTGTAATTCAGCGAGCGCGAACCGGCAGGCGAAAAAATCATTTGAACTGCGGGCGACGATTCGGAATCGCCATCCTCCGGCGCAGGTATCAACGTTGGGGTTGCCGTAGGCGGTACGCCCGTTGGTGTGCCCGTACCGATCACCTCGCCGACCGAGCCGATGATCGGCAAGTTCGCACTCTCATTCGACTTTACATACGCGGCCGTGATCCAGCCTTTGCCATCCGGCCCAGCCGCGAACTCGATTTGCAACCACGCGCCGTTTGCATCCCTGCCCGTCAGCGTAACCGCGTCATTCGGATTCAATACGCCCAGTGAATTGAAACTCGTACCCGGGCCGCTACGCACATTCACTTGTTGGAGGATTACCCCATTCGGCGCGGGACCCAAACCTGCCGCGCCGCCGAGGACTGGAATCTCAGCCCCGGCCGCCACCTGCACATATTGCGCCGCGATCCAGCCTGTGCCGTCCGCGCCTTGCGCGTATAAGATCTGGAACCAATTTCCGCTGGAGTCTTTGGCAAGAATTTGTATCTTTGTGGAGGGAGTTAATGTTCCCAAGGCCGCGCCGCTTGTGGAGGGTTCGGCGCGCACGTTGACCTGTGTGGTGGTCGTCCCTTCGATGGGCGTCGGCGTGGAGGTGGGGGAGGGCGGAAGAGGCGTCTCAGATGGGCGCGGGGTGAAGGTCGAGGGTAGAGTCGCGGTGACGAGACCCATGGTCGGCGTGGAAGGGGCGCCGGTGTTCGATCCGCAGGCCGCGCCCAGGACCAAAATCAAAAACGCGAGGATGATTTTCGTTTTGGAAAGCACGCGGAAGATTCTAACCGATGAAAACAAAAACCGCCTCGCGGCGGTAATTGCGCCCCCGCGCGGACTCGAACCGCGCTCTTCGGCTCCGGAGGCCGACACTCTGTCCACTGAGCTACGGGGGCTGACCTTGGAATTTTATCACAAGCTCAAAGACGAACGGTTATGCCGCTTGCGGGCCGAGCGCGGCCAGTTCCTGCCTTAATGATTGAATGATGACGGCGTTGCCGTGTTCATCGCCGATCTTGGCCAGTTGTTCCTTTTTATGCGCCAGTTCGCCGCACACTTGATAAAAGCGCGAGACCTTGCGGAACTTGCCGTTCAACAGCGCGTTGAAGTTTGCGCCCGAGGCGCCAAACGGCGAGGTGGCGGTCTTATACTGCGCGGGGGAGATCAATCCCGCGTTGACTTCCTCCTTCAATTGCCGTTTGAGCAAACTGCCTTCCTTGGCGACCATCCAAATAATGAAGATGAGCATACAAGCCCACAGGAACCAATCCACCAGCGTGCCCGCCGCCAGCCCCTCCAAGCCGCCGATCAGCCCTCCGAAGGTATTGTGGAAGGCGTGCATGCCCACCGCCACGAAATAGCCGGCGACTGGCGCCAAAAATTTGACGATCGGATTACGGTTCATGCGCGAGACCGCGAAGCCGATGCCCGTGAAGCTGGTGTAGAACGGATGTTGCCAGCCGACCAGAAAGACGCGGATAAACACCAAAAGCCACAAAGCGCTCCAGCCGCCTTCCTGATAGCCCTTAGAATAAATGTAAAAGGTGTTTTCTGTGGCCGCAAAACCAAGCGCTACGATGCCGGCGTAGATAATGCCGTCCAGAATTGAATCGAATTCTTTGTGGAACAGGAAGAACACAATTGCCACCGCCAGGCCCTTTAGGAATTCCTCCACGAACGGGGCTACGAGCGAAGTGGTGGCGAAATCGGCGATGCCTTCCGAGCCGGTGGCGTAAAAAATGCCGATGCCGAAAGCGGTGTTGATGATGAACGCGCCTCCTGCCGCGATCGCCACGCCCCAGAAAAAGGCCGCGCCTAACAGGATTTTCGGTTCTTTCTCGTAACGGTCCAGCCAGTTCACGAAGGCCGCGAACAAAAACATGGGCACAAAGCCAAAGAATAGGGAAATGATCAGGGCCATGCGAGTCTCCTCTTCTCCTGAGTTTCTATAATTTTACAGGCTAATTTTGAAAAATCAAGCGGGTGTACCCCCACATTTTATAGGTCAAAAGGGTCACGTGTGTTTCGAAGCGGTGGATTTCAGCCAGCGTTTGATGTCGTCTGCGTGCTCGTGATAATGCCGGTAGGTGTTGTTGGCCACGCGCTCGAACAGATCGTGATATCGCAATTGAGATTCCGGCATACGTTCGAGGGCGGAATAGATTGC
>WBZO01006901.1_pt1 | contig 10767 bp, 8 predicted proteins | sample 5204261 | NCBI WGS metagenome assembly WBZO01 (sample SAMN12412400, study PRJNA552823) | activated sludge metagenome | isolation source: activated sludge from anammox sidestream of wastewater treatment plant... | place: USA: North Carolina | collected 2017-09
AAGATGAACGCACCGATGGCCAGCGCAATCGACGCCACGCCGACGACGGGGCGCACCAGCAGGAAGACGCCGAGCAGCAGCGTGAGCAGCCCCAGGAGCACTTTGAGGCGCAACCCCTCCTTGGCGCGGTCCTGGACGGCGTAGATCACTTCCACGATCCCGGCAAAGACGAGCAGCCACGCGAACATGAGGTTGAAGGCGATCGCGGCAATCACCGGCTGCACGATGGCGAGGATGCCGGCCACCATCAGCAGCACACCCCAGACGATCGCGCCCCGACCGACGCGATCGGCGATGGGCGCAGCGGAATCGGCCATGGACGAGATCCTTTTCCAAGGGTGACGGGAAAGCGCGGATGCTAGTCAACTTCGGTGGATGTGGCAATGCGGGACGTCGCGGTGTCGTGCCCGAGCGCGAGGTCCTTGACGCGCTGGCAGCGCGCGACGATGGTGACGAGCACGCTGCCCGACCAGCCGAAGGTGAACAGTCCCGACATGGCGATGATCGGCGCGAGCATCTCCCATCCCCGCGGCAGCACGAAAGCGCCGTAGCCCACGGTCGTATACGTATTGCCGGCGAAGAAGCCCGCCGTACGCCAGTCGGTGACGAGCCCACCGTAGACGAGCGAGCTCGCCCACGCCATCGTCTCCGCAAGGTGGAGAACGAGCAGGAGCAGGACCGAGAGCGCCATCACCACGTCGGCGTGCCACACGCGCGGACGCGCCATGATCACGCGCATGCGCCGCGCCACGATGTCGGTCACCACGCGCACGCCTGCGGAATGAATGAGGATGATGACGACGAGCATCGCGCCGCCGAAAGCGATATCCGCGGCGGGAAGCGCCTGCGCAAGGTGTTGCAAGAACGGCAAGGCCGCGAGGTCGGCGGGAACGGCGCCCAGTGCGGTCGCTGCGCCGTCGAGACCGGTCGCGGGTGCGGACGCGGTCGACGCCGGACCTGCGGCAAGGGTGACAGTCGAGGCACTCATGAGAACCTTTCGAGACACGGGGTCGTAAGAAGGTCGCGCGGCCCAGCCGCGGCTACGCCGCGCCCGCCAGCGGCACGCTGCGGGTTGGATTGCCTGCGGACACGCGCGGGTGCCCGGTGCGCGCCGACGTCACGTCGCCGGAAAGGCGCGCCGGATGATTGCGGACGCGGCCGCGCTCGGCGACGTCCCGAAGACCGCGCCGCCGAACGGGTGTGAGGCGAGTCGCGACGCGCAAAAGGCGTCGGCCACCGCCGCTGGCGCGTGGCGGACGAGCAATGCCGCCTGCATCGCCACGGCGATCCGCTGCGTGACCTCGCGGCCCGCCGCCTCGCCGCCTGGCTCACGGGCGAGATCGCGCAGCAGGGTCGCGCCGAACGCATCGAGCGTGGCATCTCCGCCACGCGCGGCCGCCAACTCCGCGGCAAGCGCATCCACGCCGGCGGGATCGCGAGCGATGGCGCGCAGCACGTCGAGGCACACCACGTTGCCGGAACCCTCCCAGATCGAGTTGACCGGCATCTGCCGGTACATCCGCGCGAGCGGCGCTTCCTCGACGTAGCCGTTCCCGCCCAGGACTTCCATCGCCTCCGCCGCGACGAGCGGCCCCCGCTTGCAGATCCAGAACTTGGCCGCCGGCGTGACGAGACGGCGCAAGCTGCGCGACGCGGCATCGTCGGCGTCGAAGGCGCGTGCCAGGCGCAGCGCAAGTACCGTCGCCGCTTCCGATTCGATCGCGAGGTCGGCGAGCACGGCTTGCATGAGCGGCTGCGCCGCGAGCGTGCGACCGAAGGCCTGCCGCTGCCCCGCATGGTGCAGCGCCTGTGCCACGACGCCGCGCATGAGACCCGTGGTGCCCAGCACGCAATCGAGACGGCACAGGTGCCCCATGGCGAGGATCGTCGCGATGCCGCGCCCTTCGTCGCCCACGAGTTCGGCGTGCGCGCGCTCGAACTCGACCTCCGCGCTGGCGTTCGACCGATCGCCGAGCTTGTCCTTCAAGCGCAGCAAGCGGATGGCATTGACGGTGCCATCGGGCCGAAAGCGTGGCAGCAGGAAGCACGAAAGCCCCCCGGGCGCCTGTGCGAGGACGAGAAATGCATCCGACATCGGCGCCGAGAGGAACCACTTGTGACCCGTCACGACGTAGTTGCGTCCGCCGGCAGGCTCGGCGCGCGTCGTGTTCGTGCGCACGTCCGAGCCGCCCTGGCGTTCGGTCATGCCCATCCCCAGCGTGACGCCCGCCTTGTCGTGCGCCGGCACGAAGCGAGGGTCGTAGCGCGCCGCCAAGACGCGGGGCAGCCACGTCGCGGCGAGGTCGGCGTCGAAGCGCAGCGCGGGCACCGCGGCGAAGGTCATCGTCGTCGGGCACAGCGCACCGCCCTCGACCTGCGCGAGCATCGTGAAGAGCGCGGCGCGCGCGACGTGCGCACCCGGCCCAGGCCGGGCCCACGGCGCGGACGACACACCGTGGCGCGCGAGATAGTCCATGAGCTCGTGGTACGCCGGGTGAAACTCGACGTGATCGAGACGATGCCCGTTGCCGTCGAACGGAACGAACCGCGGCGGATAGCGATTGGCGAGTTCCGCCCGCATCCGCATCTCGCCCGCCCCGATCTCCGCACCGCGCTCGTGCAGGAAGTCGCACGCGTGCGCGGCACCCTCCCGGACGACCGCCTCCCGCAGCGCGATATCGGTGGCGAACGGATTGTCGTCCACGAGCGGGGGCACCTGATTGAAGGGATCGCGCACGACGGCAATGGCAGGCTCGAGCGACGCGGGCATGGACCCTCCGTGAACGAAGCGAGCGGCACGGATACCGCCGCCGTCGACAAGTCTAGCCCCTCGCGGCATCCCTCGCGCCCCCGCAGGCAGTCGCACCTGCACCCGCCGCGCGAAGCGGCGGCTCGATCCGCGGTGGACACGCCCGGCGTAAGGCCTCGCGACCCGGCTCGTTCTGGCATACTGCGCGGTCATCGCGCGAGGTCGTCTCCCCTCGCGCGGAGCGCGCCATGAACGATTCGTCCACGATGGAACGCCTGGGCCGCTACCAGATCCGCGAGATCATCGGCGAAGGGGCGATGGCCTGCGTGTACAAGGCCTTCGACCCCGAGATCAATCGCCCGCTCGCGATCAAGCTGCTCAAGGCGCAGCTGCGTCTCGATGGCGAGTACCGCAACCGCTTCCTGCGCGAGGCGAAGGGCGCGGGCGTGCTATCGCACCCGAACATCGTCACCGTATTCGACGTCGGCGAAGATCAGGGTCACCCGTACATCGCGATGGAACTCGTCGAGGGAGGAACGCTCGGCGACGAGATCAAGAGTCGCAAAGTGCTCACCACGCGCGACGTCGTCGAGATCGGCATCCAGCTTGCGCGTGCGCTCGACTACGCGCACAAGAAGGGGATCATCCACCGCGACGTGAAGCCCGGCAACATCATGCGGGTCGCCGACAGCAACACGATCAAAGTTGCCGACTTCGGCATCTGCCGCATCGACGACTCCGAAGCGACCGACGTCACGCAGCAGACGCAGATCGGCAACGTGCTCGGTACGCCGCACTACATGTCGCCCGAGCAGGTGATCGGCGAGAAGGTCGACTCGCGGTCGGACCTGTTCTCGGCCGGCGTCGTCTTGTACCAGCTGCTCACCGGGCATCTGCCGTTCGAGGGCGACACGCTGATCAGCGTCGCCTACAAGATCACCAAGACCGACCCGCCGTCGCTCGACAAGGTCCGCGCCGATCTGCCGCTGTCGCTGCGCCGTGTCATCGAACGGGCGCTGAAGAAGCAACCCGACAAGCGCTTCCAGTCGGGCGAAGAGTTCGCGCAGGCGCTGGTCGCCGTGCAAGACGACCTCGCCGCGGAGGAGGCACGCAAGGGAAAGACCCGCGGCGGGATTCCGCTCGCGCTGCGCTGGGCGCTCACCATGGCCGCCGTGGTCGCGATCACGATGACGGTGACCGCCACGATCCTCTACAAGCGCCAGTACGCGGCCATGATGGATCAGGTGAAGGACTACGGGGGGTCCCTCGCCAAGTTCACGGCGACGCAGGACGCGGTCCCCCTCCTGTCGGAGGACTGGGCGGCGATGGACGTGTTCATCCAGGAGACGCTCGGCCGCCAGCAGAATTTCTCGTACATGAGCGTCGTCGACCACCAAGGCATCGTGCGCGCGTCGAACGTCGCCGCCGAGGTGAACCAGAAGTACGTCGCGCCGCAGGCCACCGCGGTGGCATCGAACGATCCGCAGGTGACGGTGCGAAGCCACGCGATGGCAGACGGACGCGAGGTCCTCGATTTCGCGACCCCGGTGCTGTTCCAGGGCAAGACCATCGGCAGGGTTCACCTCGGCATCTACGCCGCACCGCTCACCGCCGTGGCCAACCTCATGCTCGTGCTGCTGGCGATCCTGACGGCGGTGACCGTGGCCGCGGTCGCCGGCGGGACCTACCTCCTCGCGCAGCGGCTCGCGCAGCCGATCCGCGTGCTCAAGAACTCGCTCGGCGAACTCGCCAACGGGCGCCTCGATTACCGCATCGGCGAGTCGCGCAAGGACGAGTTCGGCGAGCTCTACAAGGAGTTCGACCGGACCGCCAAGGCCCTCGAGGATCGCTACGACGCAATCGCCCCCATGCCTTCGCCCCCGTCCGGCGAAGCACACGTCACCCATGCCGGCTGACGCGGACCGATGCCGTGCGCGACACATCCGGTGCGACGACGGCAGCAGGTGTTCGTGCGAACGTCGGCGCTGGCGCCCGGCCATCGCACTCGCGCTGCTCGCACTCGTCGCCGGTTGCGCAACCCCTCCCCCGGGGCCATTGCCGCCGGCGCCGGCCGCGCCCCCGGCGGCAACACCTGCGCACGGGCCGCTCATCGCCCAGGGTGACGACTATCTCGTCGTCGCCGCCGAGGCCGGCGACAGCTTCGACTCGCTTGCGCGGCGTTACCTGGGCGACGCGGCCAAGGCGTGGTGGATCGCGCAGTTCAACGACGCGACCGCGGTGCGCGCCGGCGACATCCTCGTCATTCCCCGCCACGCGCCCCATCCGCTGGGCGTGGTCGCCACCGGCTACCAGACCGTCCCCATCCTGTGCTATCACCGCTTCGGCAACCGTGCGGCGAAGCTGAGCGTCACGGCGCAGGCCTTCGCGCAGCAGATGGACTTTCTCGCGCGTCACGGCTACACCGTGATCACGCTCGACCGGCTGCACGCCTTTCTCGCCGGCAAGGAAGCGCTGCCCGCGAAGTCGGTGGTGATCACCATCGACGATGGTTACCGATCGGCGTTCGACATCGCGTATCCGATCCTCAAGCGCCATCGGTTTCCGGCCACCGTTTTTCTCTACACCGATTTCGTCGGCGCGTCCGATGCGCTGACCTGGGCGCAGATGAAGGAGATGATCGACTCCGGGCTCGTGACGATCCAGCCGCACTCGAAGTCGCACGCGAACCTCGCGCAGCGCCTGCCCGGCGAGACAGAGGCGCGCTACCGCGAGCGCGTGCGTCGCGAGGTCACGGTGCCGGTCGACATCCTCCGGGATCGCCTCGGCGAGCGCACGGTCACGTTCGCGTACCCGTACGGGGACGTGAACGAGTCGGTCATCGACGCCCTGATTGCCGACGACGTCGCGCAGGGCGTGACCGTGACCGCCGGCGGCAACGCCTTCTACGCGTATCCCTACCTGCTTCGGCGCAGCATGATCTTCGGCACCGAGGACCTGGATGCGTTCCAGGCCAAGCTCGTCACCTTCGTGCGCATGCCGGACCGGTGATGCTGCGGTTTCGCCGCACGCTCGGCGTTGCCCTCGCCTGTGCGCTTGCCGCCTGCGCACAGGTGCCGGTCGTCGAGACGGCGCAGCCCCCTCCCCCGTCGGAGGCACCCCTTGCCACATCGCCGCCGCACGACGCGGTGGCCACGGCGATGGCGCAGCAACGCCGGCAGGTCATCGCCGCCCGCGCGCGCGGCGACCTCGCAGCGGCAGCGACGCATCTTGCGGTCCTTGCCACCCTGGCACCCGACGACGCTGCGATCGCTCGCGAACTCGCCGTCGCGCGCACGGAGATCGGCAACGCCGTGCGCGAGCAGTACCGGATCGGCCACGCAGCGCTTGCCGCGGGAGATCTCGATCGGGCCCATGCCGCGATGTTGCGCGTGCTCGCCCTCGATCCACACGCGACCGACGCCGCCGCCGTGTTGCGCGACATCGATCGGCGGCGCTTCACGCGGATCCAGGCCGCGCGCGTCGCGAGACTCCCGGCCGTCGACGACACCGTCGCGAAGAGCGCACCACGACCGGCCGCGACGCCGCCGACCCCCGCCCCAACCAACGGCAACGACGGCTTCGCGATCGACCAGGCCACCGAACTGCTGCGTGCGGGCGATACCCATGCCGGGCTGCGCGATCTCAAGGCGTACGTTGCGGCCCACCCCGGTGATCGCGCCGGCCGCCAGCGCATCGGCACCGCGGTGGCCGAGCGCGCGCAGGACCTCGAGCGGCAGGGCAAGCGCGAGGAGGCGTTACGCACCTACGAGCAGGCGAGCGCCCTGCGCGGTGACGCGGGCGGTGCATGGGTCGCGCGCATGGAGCCGCTGCGCAAGAGGCTCTCGCAGGATTATTTCGCCAAGGGGACGCGGGCGTTCCGCACGAATCTCACGCAAGCCATCGCCGACCTGGAGGCGAGCCTTCGCTTCGATCCCGGCAACACGCAGGCCGCGATCAAGCTCGCGGAAGCCAAGGCGGCGCGCGCGAAACTCGAAGCGATCAAGTGAGGTGACGCCTGCCGCGCCGAGACGTCGGGTCGCGCCGGCGCGGGGCGCACCGCCCGTCACTTGCCGCCGAATTTCTCGGCGAGCTTCTTGCGCAAGTCGAGCGCGCGCTCGCGCTCGAGCTTCGCCTTCTGATTGCCCGGTTCGAGTGCGAGTACGCGATCCCAGCTCGCGATCGCGCTGTCCAGATTCTGCCGCTGGAACGCCAGCGCGGCATCGCGCTCGTAACGACGTGCCAGCGCGTTGCGTGCCGCATCGCGCTGCGCGATCGCGTCGCGATTGGCCGGATCGCGGGCCGCCGCGTCGCGGTACGCCTCGTACGCCGCCTCGAGGTTGCCGGCCTTCTGGTAAGCGGCCCCTTGTTGCATGAGCGCGACCACCGCGCTTTGCGCAGAATCCGTCGTCGTCGCCTTCGCTGCTTCGTCGGTGGCATCCGACGGTGCCGCCGCGGCCGCCCGAGGCGTCGTGGCCGGTTGCCGTCCCGGGATCTTGATCACCTGACCCGCAGCGAGCTTGCTCGGGTTGGCGATGTCGTTGTATTTCGCCAGGATGTGAAAGCGATACCGGTCACCCAGGTATTGCTGCGCGAGCTTGGACAGCGAATCGTCGCGCTGCACCGTGTAGCGAAAGTAGACCGTTCCAAGTTCCTTTTGCGGATCGGCCTTGATCTGGTCCATGAGCTTGCGCGCGAGCTCGTTGGCGGGGTCGAGCTTCATCGCCTCCTCGAGCGTCACCTGCGCCGCGGTCTCGTCACCGTCCTGGAGTTGCGTGATCGCGTCGATCGTGAGCTTGTGCGCCTGCGCCTTCGCCTGCGCCGGGGTCAGTTCGGGGGCCGGCGGCGGGACCGGCTTGGGTGCCTCGACGACGGGAGGCGGCGGTGGCGCCACGGGTGCGGGCGCGGGCGGCGGCGCGGGCTCGGGTGGGGGTGTGGCGCAGCCGGCGACGGTCAGGGCAACGAGGGTCGCGAGCACGAACGCGCGCGTGCGCGGGAGGCAGCGCGCTCCCCCCGTCGTGCCTCTTCGGTCATGCTCGATCGACGACACGCACCATCCCTTGCGACCCGCGCCGCGGCGGTGGAAAGGCGCATATTGCACGCGGTCGGGGTCGAAAGACAACTGCCCGGGCGCGCTCGCTCACGCCGGCGTGCGACAGAAGATTGCCAGTGCCGAGTAATTGTCCTGCTCGCGCCCACCGCGACGCACGACGTCGGCCGTCATGGCCTCGAGCCACGCCGCCGGACTCGCCGCCCGCGCGAGGCTTTCGATCATGACGGCCTCGTCGACGTATTCCCAGAACCCATCGGTGCAAAGGAGGAAGGCATCACCTGCCGCGAGTGAAAACGGCGTCTCTTGCAGCGTCACGGGCAGATCGACCTCGTGGCCGAGTGCCGCGAAGAGCTTGCTGCGCACGAGCGACTCACGCGTCGCGCTCGGCGCGAGGTAGCCCGCGTCGACGAGCTTTTGCACGACGCTGTGATCCTTCGTCCGGGCGACGATCGCGCCAGCGCGAAAGCAGTACAGGCGCGTGTCGCCCACGTGCGCCCACACGGCGCTGTCGCGGGCGGTATCGATGGCCAGCACCGTCGCGGTCGCCCGCATGGCGGCGAGTTCGTCTTGCGCCTGCTGCTGCGCGATGAGCGCCCGATGCGCTGCCCGCAATGCGGCGTCGAGCGCAAGCGCGCCGCAGCCCGGAGCTTCCTGCAACGTCTCGAGAACGACCCGTACGGCCAGACGCGAGGCGACGTCCCCTCCGGCATGCCCCCCGGCGCCGTCGCTGACGACCGCGAGGCAGCATGCGTTGCCGGTCCAGAATCCGTACGCGTCCTCGTTGCGCTCCCGCCCACCGGGATCGCAAACCACCGACATCTCGAGTTCCATCGCGCGCTGGCTCGCCTCAAGGTGCGCCGGAATCGGAGGCCGCAGGCCGCGCTCGTGCCTGATACGCGGCGAGGAAGGCGTCACCGAAGAGGAAATGGAAATCGGTCTGCGCCTCGCGCGAGATCTCCGCGTACAGCGCCTCGTACTGGCTCCACAGGCGCGCCTTCTGCTGGACCGCGAGGAACGACGCCGGAGCCGATGCGTTCAAGCGAAGCTCGAGCGCAGCGGGGTCGAAGCGCGCGAGTACCGCCTCGAGTGCCGCGCGCATTCCCGCGATGAATCCCTCGTGGTGCAGGCAAAGGCTCGCCCGGGCATCGGCGAGGCTTCGCCTCGGGTCCATGAATCCCGGGGCCGGCGGCGTGAACAGGTGCGCGACCGCGGTCGCGACGTCGGGGGCGAACTTCAGCGGATTGTTGTCCTGCGCGACGATCACCGTGGCGTCGGCGCGAACCTCGCGCTTCGCGCTCGCGCGTGCCGACAGGAGGTCGAGAAGTCCGCGCATCGTCTCGCGCATGATCGCACCCAAATCCTCCATGAAACGGGGGTTCAACCCATTCGCAACGTCGAGGTCGGGCACGCCCGCGCCACGCAGCAGCGCCGCGAGCAACGCCGCATCGCCGCGCGTCGCGGCGACATCGTCGCTGCGCGATGACGGGATCGGTGCCGGCGCCGGAGTCGATGCCTCCGGGATCGGCGCCGGTGCGCAGGGCTCGACCCGCGTCGGCACCGGACCCGGTGAAGGCACGATCACCGACGCGATCCGGCTCGCCGGCTTCGCCGCGCCGCCCTCGGCCCACGAGACGAGCGTTCCTTCGCGCAGGATCGTCGTCGTGTCGTCGTCGGCCGCTTCCGCGTCCGTCCGATCGCCGTCGACGCGCAGGACGTAGCCTCCAATGCGCAACTCGTCGCCCGCCCCCAGCACGCGTTCGCGGCCCTTGCCCACGGGCGTCCCATTGACGAGCACCGCGACCGTGCTTCCCTCGTCGCGCAACGTGTAGCGCCCGCCGACCTGCGCGACGAGCGCATGCGTTCGTGAAATGACACGATCCGGATCCGGCAGGACCAACGTGCAATCCGGTGAACGACCGATGCTGCCGCCTGCGGCGCCGAAGCGCGCATCGATCGTCGGCTGGACCCGTGTGTCCTTGTAGGTGATGACCGTGATCGTCAGCATCGCTTTCCCCGTCGCGAGACGGCGCAGGATGGCGCGCGCGATACACGCTCGTCAAGGCCCGCTCTGGCAAAATGCGCGTCGTCTTCCGCCCGCCCCTTCGCCGTTCACACCGTCATGGAGCACCCGCACGCGGCGAGCGCGCCGCAGCATACGTTCGGCGACTTCGCCCGCGAGGTGGGTCAGGGCGTCTCGTCGGCGTTCGTCCTCGTGGCGATGATGCTGCCGCTGGGACTCATCGCCTTCGCGCCCTTGGGCGCGTACGCGGTGGAAGCGGGCTTGCGCGCGGCATTTGCCGCGGCGATCTTCGGGACGCTGACCGCGTTCGTCCTGAGCGGCGCGCTGCTGCCCAACGAAGTCCCGCGTGCCTCTTCGGTGTTTCTCTTCGCGGCCTTCGTGCTGCGCCTTGCCGCCGACGGCACGCTGCGCGCGACGCCGTCGCACGGCGCCGCCGAAATCCTCTTTCTCGCCGCCTTGTGCCTCGCGCTGACCGGAGTGATCCAGATCCTCTTCGGGTTCCTGCGTCTTGGCAACATCGCGCGCTTCGTCCCGTATCCCGTGGTCGCGGGGCTCATGACGGGCCTTGCGATCTCGCTCGTGCTCTACGAGCTGCCCGAGGTTCTGGGCACGCACGGCGCCGAGGGCGGCGCCGGCGGCGAGGGCGAGAGCCACGGGTACGTCAACGGCTGGGCGGTCCTCGTCGCCCTCGTGACCATCGTGACCTTCGTCATCGTCGCCCGCCGCTGGCCGCGCTCACCCTCGAAGCTCATCGGGCTCGCCGCCGGAACCGCGGTCGCGACCCTCGTGACGCTCCTCCTCCACGCCGACGTGGGTCCGCGCGTGCCGACGCTCGGCAAGCTGCCGCTGCCGGATGCCCTGTGGCCGCTCGTCTCCGGTGACGGCATCGCTCTGGCTTTCGCCTACGGCGCCGACCTGCTCGTCACCGCGCTCACCATCGCCGTGGTC
>WBZO01006902.1_pt1 | contig 10766 bp, 10 predicted proteins | sample 5204261 | NCBI WGS metagenome assembly WBZO01 (sample SAMN12412400, study PRJNA552823) | activated sludge metagenome | isolation source: activated sludge from anammox sidestream of wastewater treatment plant... | place: USA: North Carolina | collected 2017-09
TCGGGCACCCCATCCCGGCTGGGATGGCAGGGCCAGTACACCGACCCCGACGCCAGCCTCGTCTACCTGAGAGCCCGCTACTACGACCCCAACACCGCCACCTTCCTCACCGTCGATCCCCTACAAGACCAAACCCACACCCCCTACACCTACGCAGCCAATGACCCATGGGACCACACCGACCCTACCGGCCTCTCCTGGTGGGGCGACGCCTGGGACGCCACCGGCGGAAAGGTGGTCAGCTACGTACACGATCACGGGACGGGAATCGTCCAGATCGGTGCAGCAATGGAAGTCGCCGCACTTATTGTCGGCACAGGTGGTTCGGCAGTACTCGTCGGCGGTCTGACGTACCAGGCTGTCAGCGTTGGGGTTGGTGCGGCCGGCGTCGCAGTTGGGGCACTTGGGACAGCGGGCGAATGCGGTCGAGCGGCCGATGCAGCTTGCTGGACTGATGTCGCTGCGACCGCGTTCGGAGGAGCGGGCGTGCTTGGAGGGTTCGTGGCTCGAGCCGGCGGCGCGCTAGCGACAAGTTCGTTCGGCGAGTTTGCTGAACCTCTCGCGATATACTCGAATTACGGGCTGGGAGTGTTTTCAGCTGTTCTCGGGCTGTCCAGCTTCAGACCCATAGGCGCTGGCGCTCTGGGCGTGGCATGTTGAGCACTTCGCCAGCCTTAGTCGTATTGCCCCCTGACCGGCGCTATGCCTTCCAGAGCATCGTCCGGCTAAGCCCGCTGGTCGCTTTCGTGTTTGTCGTCGGTCTCTCCAAAGGTCACGTTCTCGTATCCGCGGTCCTAATGGTTGCAATGGGCGCCGTCATCGTCATTACGCTGCGGGTGATTCAAGTCGTCCAGTGGCGCCGAAGGGTTGCGTCCGCTACTGAGTCTTGGCACTTCCCCGCCACGTTGTCCGGCGCGGTTGGCATGTTGGAAGTATCGCCAACGACGATCGCTTGGAAGCCTAGGCGGCGGGATGGCACGTCCGTCGCCCTTGAATGGGAGACCATAGGGGAGTTGCAGATTCAGGCGGTACCTACAGTCGTGGCCGAGTGCCGAGTTCTCATTCAATCCGACAGAGTCCATCAACCTGGCGACATCCTTATTGCTGCTCGTTGGACGAACGTTCGAGATGCCCTATCCCGATCTCTAAGTGCACGATCGTCTTGATCAGAGCCCTGTCTGTCAGGGTGGGTGAGACACCTGGTGTACTCGATCATCTGACCCGATAGGGGCTCTTCGCACTTGGTGGGGCTGAGGTGGTGAGCGGGTAGGTCCGCGTGCGCGTCTCGGGGTCTCGCGAGTCTGGCTGTATCGGCAGTCCAGACGAGGAGACCCCGAGGTGGTTGACCCTACGCGTGTGCTTGCCGGCGAGCACGGCCACGTGATCGTTTCGAAGGACTAGGACTTCCGCCGGCTCGCGTTCCTCCACGGGCCACCGCCGAAGGCCATCGGGCTGAGGGTCGGGAACGCCTCGACATCGACGGTTCTCCAGGTGCTCCTCGACCACTACAGGCCATCGAAGCCTTCGAAACCAGCCACGACGACGCGATGCCGGTGCTGCCGCAGTCGCGATCGACCTGACCGCCGATCAAGCGATGATCCCAACGACGCCTGAGCCAGGCCGATACCGTCGCTCACGCCGGGATCTCCTCGTCGCCGCTGCCCTCAGACCGCTGCGACGATCGCGGGACCCCTGCCCCAGGTGGTGGACCCCCCTCTCACTCCCCATCCCAACGCGAAGGGCCGGTTGGACCCAGCCCCTGGCGGGGACGGGGTTCGATGGCTCGCCGCCGGGTCGGTAATGCTGCCCCGGCCCAAGAGACGGGAGGCCCGATGAAGGCGGAGTTGTCGATCCAGATCCCGAACCTCGCCGCGAGCGCGCAGAGCTGGCAGCCGACGCTCGACCTGGCCCGTGCCGCCGACGCCGCCGGCGTCGACCGGGTGGTGGTGTCGGACCATGTCCTGCTCGGCGAGAGCCTGGAGGCGTACGGGGACCCCGCCCTCGGGGGGACGGTGGGCGGTTCCCAGCCGACCGGTCCCGACGGCCACTGGATGGAACCGCTCACCCTGCTGACCGCGGTCGCGGCGCAGACCAAGCGGGTGCGCGTCGGCACCGCGATACTGCTGGCCGCGCTGCGGCCGGCGGCGGTGCTCGCCAAGCAGGCGGCCACGCTCGACGTGCTCTCCGGAGGGCGGCTCGACCTCGGCGTCGGCGTCGGCTGGCAGCGGGAGGAGTACGAGGCGTGCGGGCTCGACTTCGACCGCCGCGGCGCGCTGCTCGACCGCACCCTCGAGCTCTGCCGGGCGCTGTGGACCGAGCCCGTCGTCGACTACGACGACGGCGAGCTGCTCTACCGGCGGGTCCACTCGATGCCCAAGCCCCTGCAACCCGGCGGCGTCCCCATCTGGGTGAGCGGGCGGGTGCACCCGCGGACCGTCGCTCGGGTGGCCCGCTTCGGCGCCGGGTGGATCCCATGGGGAGAGCACATCTCCGACCCCGGACCGGGAATCCGGGCCATGCGCGAGGGTCTGGGCGCCGCGGGCCGCGACCCGGACGAGCTCCAGGTACAGGGCACGCTCCCGCTGGTCCGTGACGGTGACGGGGTCGACCTGGCGGCCACCGTCGCCGCCGTCCCGGCGCTGGCCGACGCCGGGATCACCGACTTCCGCGTCTGGCACCGGTGGACGTCCGACCCGCAGGCCGACGCCGATCTCCTCGCCGCACTGAGCGCGGCGTTCCGCGTCGCGGCCGGGAGGGAGGCACCGTGACCGGCTCCGGCCGCCCCGACGGCGAACTCCACGGCGAGCTACACGACGAGCTACAGCGACGCCAGCCACGTCTACGAGGTCGACGGCGTGGAGCGCGTCTACGTGATGCACATCCGCTACGACGATCGCTACCGCCGCGTCGGTGACGGCTGGCGCATCGCCGAGCGGAGGCTGCACGTGCTATGGGACGAGGATCACCCGCTGCGGAGCTGACCCCGGCCGGGCCGGACGGGTCGGGCGCGGCCGGAGCGGCGGACGACCGTCTCGGTCGGCCCGTCGGCGGCTTCGTCCTCGTCGACGGGTGGGGCGCAGCGCACCTCTCGAGTGGGCCCGGGTGGGAGGGGGCACGAGGGGTGGGTGCCCCGGAACCGTCTTACACCGAGGATCGCGACGACGGTCAGCGCGGCCAGGGCCCAACCCAGCCGTTCGTCGCCGGTGAGGGAGGTCACGGTGAAGCCGACGGCGAACGCCGTGAGCAGGAGGCGCGTCAAGCCGCACGTGTTCACGACGGCGACCTTCGGAACCGCGATCTACGCATACCCCAGAGGGTATGTCACCCGGCGACGGCGAGGAACGTCGACCAGCTCCCGTCGTCACGGTCGATGGGGCCGCCGTCGGACATCGCCACGTCGGCGAAGCCGGCGGTGCGCAGGCGGGCCGTGAGCTCGTCGCGGTCGAAGCCGTGGTGGCCGGTGAAGCCCTCGCCGTGGAAGCTGCCGTCCTCGGCGTCGAGGTCGACGATGCAGAGGTGCCCGCCGGGGTCGAGCAGCCTGCGGAAGCGGCCGAGGACGCGATCGAGGTCGGTCACGTGGTGCATGACCATGACCGTGATGATCAGGTCGAAGCGTTCGTCGGGCAGCGCGGCGTCGTCGGCCGTGAGGTCGAGGTCGGTGATGCGGGCGTCGCGGAGCCGGCCGTCGGCGACCTTGGCCGCCATGACTTCGCGCATGCCGGCCGACGAGTCGGCCAGGAGCGCCGGGCCGACGCGCTCGCCGAGGGCCTCGGTCACGAGCCCGGTCCCGGCCCCGTACTCGAGGACGCGGGTCCCGGGGCCCGGCGAGGTGGCCGCCGCGATGGCGTCGGCGACGCGTCGCGACCGCTCGACCTTGGCCGGGTCGTCCCAGGTGGCGGCCCGTTCGTCGAAGTTCGGGTTGTAGCGGCCGTGATCATGGTCGTGGGTCATGTCGTGTCCTCATCAGGCGGTGGCCGGCGTCGCCCGTCGGCGCGCCCCCGGGGCACGCGACGCGACCACGCGCGGTCGATCATCGCGCCCCGGGCCGGGGCGGGTGGCCGCGCCGATCCCGGCGGCCGTACCACGCCCGCGCCCACCGGCCGGTCCGCGGGCGCCCCGCCGGGGCGGGCTCTTGCCGCGCGGGTGGTCAGGTCCCGGCACCCTCGAGAGCCACCTTCTTGGCCCAGCGGTAGTCGGCCTTGCCCGACGGGCTGCGGACCACGGAGTCGACCAGGTGGATCTCACGGGGGGCCTTGTAGGGGGCGATCACGTGGCGGGTGTGCTCGGCCAGCGCATCGAGGGTCGGCCGAGCGCCGTCGCGGGGCTGGACCACGGCGACGACCCGTTCGCCCCAGCGCTCGTCGGGGACGCCCACGACCACTACGTCGAAGACGTCGGGATGCGACTTCAGGGCGCTCTCGACCTCCTCGGGGTAGATCTTCTCGCCCCCGGAGTTGATGCTCACCGAACCACGCCCGAGCAGGGTGATGGTGCCGTCGGCCTCGACGGTCGCCATGTCGCCGGGCACGACCCACCGGCGCCCGGCGTGCTCGACGAAGATCGAACGCGTCTTCTCCTCGTCCTTGTAGTAGCCGAGGGGCACGTAGCCGCCCCGGGCGAGCCGGCCGACGACCCCCGACCCCGGCTCGACGGCGTCGCCGTGCTCGTCGAGGACGGCGGTGTCGTCGCCGAGGCGGAAGGTGGGGCGGCCCTCGGCGTCGGTGCCGGTGACCGAGCCCTGGTAGCCGGTCTCGGAGGCGCCGAAGGAGTCGACGATCATCGTGTTCGGGAGCACCTCGCCGATCTTCTCCTTCACGGCGGGGGAGAGGATCGCCCCTCCCGAGCCGATGACGAACAGCGACGAGAGGTCGTAGTCGGCCCCGGGCGCGGCGAGCGCCTCGACCAGCGGCCGGGCCATGGCGTCGCCGACCACGGCCAGGCTGACCACCTTCTCGCGCTCCACCGCCCGCCAGATCGAGTCGGGATCGAGGCGGCGCCCCCGGGTGAGCACGAGGACGTTGCCGCCCATGATGATCATCGTCGCCAGCCAGAGCGCCGCGCCGTGCATGAGCGGCGCGATCGGGAACATGACCAGGCCTCCACCCTCCGCCTCGGCCTTCTTGACCACCTGTTCCGGGCTCTCGGGCTGTGGCCCGCCCAGGGTGAGGATGGGGGCGATGGTGGAGAGGAAGTAGTCGCGCTGGGTCCACATCACGCCCTTGGGCATGCCGGTGGTACCGCCGGTGTAGAGGATGTAGAGGTCCTCCTCGGAGCGGGGCCCGAAGTCGCGCTCGGCCGACGCCGCGGCCAGGGCCGCTTCGTAGTCGGCGGCGCCGATGGTGGCGAGGTCCTCGGTGGTGCCGTCGTCGACGGAGACGAAGGTGCGCAGCTTCGGGGCGTCGGCGGCGACGGCGGCGATGCGGGGGATGAACTCGCGACCGTGGACGAGCGCCACGAGGTCCGCGTTGTCGAAGAGGTAGCGCAGCTCGCCCTCCACGTAGCGGAAGTTGACGTTGATGGGGACGGCCCGCAGCTTGTAGGCCGCGAAGGTGGCCTCCATGTACTCGTTGCCGTTGTAGAGGTAGAGGCCGACGTGGTCGCCGCGGCCCACGCCCTGGGCGGCGAGGTGGTGGGCCAGCCGGGTGGCGCGCTCGTCGAGCTCGCGGTAGGTGAGGGCGCGGCCGTCGCAGACGATCGCGCGGCGTTCGGCGACCGCGTCGCACACGGCCTCGAACATGTCGGCGAGGTTCCATTCCATGGGCGGCGAGTGAACCAGCCGCCCCCGGGGGTCGCAAGTCAGGGTCGCCGCGACCTCGGCCGCATCGCGTCCGGGCTCAGCGGGTGAGGATCACGCAGCTCCCGTGGCCGAAGAGACCCTGGTTGACGGTGAGGCCGGTGCGCGCGCCGTCGACCTGCCGGTCGCCGGCCCGGCCCCGGAGCTGCCAGGTGACCTCGCACACCTGCGCCAGGGCCTGTGCGGGCACGGCCTCCCCGAAGCACGCCAGCCCGCCGCTCGGGTTGACCGGGACGCGACCCCCGAGCGTGGTGGCGCCGTCGCGCAGGAGCTTCTCGGCCTCGCCGGGCCCGCACAGGCCGATGTTCTCGTACCAGTCGAGCTCGAGGGCGGTGGAGAGGTCGTAGACCTCGGCCAGGTCGAGGTCGGCCGGGCCGAGCCCGGCCTGCTCGTAGGCCGCCGCCGCGATCGAGTCGCGGAACGGCAGGTCGGGGGCCGCCACGGCCAGGCTCGAGTCGGTCGAGAAGTTCGGCATCTCGATGACCGTGTTCGGGAACCGCGGCGTGACCGTCGAGACGGCCGCCACCCGCACCGGCGAGCCGGCTCCGTGCCGGGCGGCGAAGTCGAGGCTCGAGATCACCACCGCGGCCGCGCCGTCGGAGGTGGCGCAGATGTCGAGGAGGCGCAGCGGGTCGGAGACGACGGGCGACGCCATCACCTCCTCCTCGGTGACGGCCTTGCGGTAGCGGGCGTACGGGTTGGACAGCCCGTGGGCGGCGTTCTTCACCTTGACCCGGGCGAAGTCGGCCCGGGTGGCGCCGTAGAGGTCCATCCGCCGGCGGGCGTAGAACGCGAAGTAGGTGGGGTTGGTGGCACCGAGGAGGCGGAACCGCAGCCAGTCGGGGTCGTCGCCGCGCTCGCCCGCGACCGGCGCCAGGAATCCCTTGGGCGTGGTGTCGGCACCGACGACCAGCGCCACGTCGCACAGGCCGGCGAGGATCCGGGTGCGGGCGACCTCGAGGGCGGTGGCCCCCGACGCGCACGCCGCGTACGAGCTGGCGACCGGGGCGCCCTGCCACCCGAGAGCCTGGGAGAAGGTGGCCCCGGCCACGTAGCCCGGGTACCCGTTGCGCATCGTGTCGGCGCCCGACACGAACTGCACGTCGGTCCAGGCCAGGCCCGCGTCGTCGAGCGCGTCGCGGGCGGCGGCGATCCCGTACTCGACGAAGTTGCGGCCCCACTTGCCCCACGGGTGCATGCCGACCCCGAGGACGGCTACGTCGTGAGCGCCCATCACACCCCTTCCGTCACGCCGCCGGTCGGAGCGTTCGGGCCCGGCTCCACCGGCCGCCACTTCCACACCACGTACTCGTGCTCGTCGTCCTCGTAGAGCGTGTCGAGGACGAGCTCCACCTCCTGGCCCACCCGCAGCCCGGGTCCCTCGCCGGCGACCTGCCCGAGCACGACCAGCTTCTCGTCGGGGAGCTCCACCGCGGCCACCGTGTAGGGGACGAACGGGTCGGGCGACACGTAGGGGGCCGGCGGCGCGTAATGGTTGGTGGAGAAGCTCCACACCCGGCCCCGGCGCCCCAGGCGGTGCTCCTCGAAGTCGAGGCCGGTGCAGCCCGGGTTGCGGCACGCGGTGCGCTCGGCGGGGAAGAACACCGTCCCGCACCCGGTGCACCGGCTGCCGACGAGGTGCGGTTCGTCGTCGAGGGTGAACCACCCCTCGACGGCGGGGATCCGGGTCTTGGTCATGGTGCCGTCCCTCCGGTGGGGGTCTCGTCGGTGGGGACGCCGGCAAGGCGGGCCAGCGTGGCCTCGGCGCCGTCGATGATGCCGCCGACCACCTCGGCGACCGTCGGCAGCTCGTCGATCACGCCGACGACCTGGCCCGTCGGCAGCACGCCGGCGGCGAGGTCGCCGTCGACGAGGGCGGCCTTGGTGAGCATCGCGGCGTTGGCCGCCATCGCCACCTGGGCCCAGGTCAGGCCCTGGCTGCGCTTCATGGCCCGTCCCTCGCGCGCCAGGGCCGTCATCGAGGTCCCGGTCAGCGACCGGAACCGCCACGCGTTGGCCAGCGCGCGGGGGAGCGCGGTGAGACGGCCCGAGCCCTCGAGGTGCTCGACGAGGTCGGTGCGGACCACACGCTGCGGGTAGCCGTCGATGCTCTTCGTCACCACCGTCCCGGTCACCGGCGTGCCCAGGTAGACCGACTTCACGGCCTCGGGGACGGTCGACTCGCGCGTCAGCAGGAAGCGGGTCCCCATCGCCACCCCGGCCGCGCCCCAGGCGAGCGCCGCCACCAGGCCGCGGCCGTCGAAGAAGCCGCCCGCCGCGATGACCGGGACGTCGACGGCGTCGACGACCTGGGGGACCAGCAGGCTGGTGGGGACGGTGCCGGTGTGGCCGCCGCCCTCCGCGCCCTGCGCGATGACGGCGTCGACGCCCCACGCCGCGACCTTCTCGGCGTGGCGGCGGGCGCCGATGGTGGGCATCACCACCACGCCGGCGTGCTTGAGGCTCTTGACCACCCGCTCGCCGGGCGCCTGGGCGAAGCTCGCGACCTTGACCCCCTCGCGCACCAGCAGCGCGATGCGGTCGTCGACGTCGGGGGAGTCGGCCCGCAGGTTCACGCCGAAGGGTCGGTCGGTGCGATCCCGCACGGCGGCGACGGCGTGCCCGAGCTCGGCGACGGTCATGGTGGCCGAGGCGATGATCCCGAGGCCGCCGGCGGCGCTGGTGGCGGCGGTGAGGCGGGCGCCGGCCACCCACCCCATGCCGGTCTGGACCACGGGGTGCTCGACTCCGAAGAGGCGGCAGGCCCGGGTCCGCAGCGCCGGGTGGGTGCCGGCGGTCACGACGGGGGGACCTCACGGTCCCGCAGGCCCTGCGGGTCGATCACCTCGCGGATCAGGCGGAGCGCCTCGGCGCCGGGTTCGGCCGTGGTGGGCACGTCGCCGTCGATCGCGAGCTCGAAGCCGGTGGCGGCGACGACGTCGTCGACGCTCGCCCACGGGTGCACCGAGCGCAACCGCATGCGGTGCTCGGGCGTGTCGAAGTCGAGGACGGCCAGGTCGGTCACGACCAGGCCGAGGCGGTGGAAGCGCCCGGCGGGCCCGAGCGCCGCGGCCCGGTCGTAGCCGAGACCGGTGACCACGTCGACCCTCTCCACGAAGCAGCGCGTCGAGTGCCCGGGGATCCAGTAGCTCGTCTTGTGGTTGACGGTGTTCCCGGGCGCGCCGCGGAAGCCGAGGAGCTGCGCCTTGGGCTTCGCCGGATCGCCGATGAGGGCGAAGTTCTGGTTGCCGTACGCGTCGATCTGGCTGGCGCCCATGATCACGTGGCGCCGCCCCGACCACACCACGTCGAACATCTTTCGGAACGGGATCCACGCCGCGACGGTCTTTCCGGCGTCGGGATCGCCGACGGGCGGGGTGCCCTCGATGAGCGCGGGTGGGTCGGCGACTAGCAGCGCGGGTTCGAAGGTGGCGCGGGCCAGGCGCCCGGCGATCACCGGGACGGTGCCGATCGGGTTGGCGACGACCTCGCCGTCGCCGCGGAACGTCTCGGCCAGGGCGGCCACGCAGACTTCGGCGCGGGTCGCGGGCGTGGTGGCGCCACCGCCGCTCATCGCCCGACCGCCCGGCGGTACTCGTCGTGGCTCGCCACGTCGACGTATCGGGCGCGGAACGCCTGCCACGCGTCGGGGTCCTTGGCCGAGGCGGCGTACTCCTTCTGGAACGCCTCGTCGCGGCCGTAGTCGGGCGGGCACTCGGTGAAGTGCGCCCCGAACGGGGCCTCGACCACGCCGTCGACGAAGACCCGCGGGATCAGCTGGCTCTGCGGTGGCCCACCGGCGGCGAGGTCGTCGGTGGCGACGACCTCCTCGACCGACATGAAGGTGCGCCGGGCGGCCTGGGCCATCAGGTCGTCGAAGTAGGGGTCGAGGTTGAGGTACTGGCCGTTGCCGGCGGCGTCGGCGCGGTGCATGTGGATCAGGGCCACGTCGATGTCGAAGGCCGGCATGGCGATCAGCTCCTCGCCGTCGTCGTAGGGGGAGGTGACGGTGCGCAGGCCGGGGAACATGCTCGGCACGTCGGTGCCGAGGCCCGCCCGGGTGGGTAGGAACGGCACCCGCCACGCCGCGGCCTGGAGGCCGAGGAGGAACATCCCCTCGTCCATCTCCGTGGTCGTGACGACCCCGGACTGGCGGGCGGCCCGGAAGTGGGGCTCGAGCGGGATGGTGTCGAGCGACACGAACGAGAACACCACCCTCGACACCTTGCCGGTGGCGCAGAGCAGGCCCACGTCGGGGCCGCCGTAGCTCACGATCGTGAGGTCGCGCAGCGGGGAGCGGGCGATCGCCCGGATCAGGCTCATCGGCTTGCGCCGGGAGCCCCAGCCGCCGACGGCGATCGTCATCCCGTCGCGCAGCTCGGCGACTACGTCGTCCTCGGTGACGCGCTTGTCGAGGGTCATGTGGTGGTGTCGGTCTCCCGCTTCTCGACGAAGGCGTCGCGGTGCTCGTCGGCGACGCCGGAGAGGTTCAGCTCGAAGGTGAAGCCCTGCTCGAAGCGGTAGGAGCGCTTCACGTCGACGGGGTCGATCCCGTTGAGGCTCTCCTTGGCCGCCCGGATGACGGTCGGGCTCTTGGCCGCGATCTCCCGGGCCACCTCGAGCGCCGTGTCGCGCAGGTCGGCGCGGGGCACCACCCGCAGAACCGATCCGTACGCGTGGAGCTCGGCCGCGGTGGCGGTGGCGCTGGTGTAGACCATCGCCCGCATGCGGTGCTGGGGCACCAGCCGGGCGAGGTGGGTGGCGGCGCCCAGCGCGCCCCGGTCGACCTCGGGCAGGCCGAAGGTGGCGTCGTCGGAGGCCACGATCACGTCGGCGTTGCCGACTAGGCCGATCCCGCCGCCGAGGCAGTAGCCGTGCACCGCCGCCACGACCGGCACCGCGCACTCGTACACCGCGGCGAACGCCGCGTAGCAGCCCCGGTTGGCGCCGATCAGGGCGTCGAAGCCCTCGG
>WBZO01006903.1_pt1 | contig 10766 bp, 10 predicted proteins | sample 5204261 | NCBI WGS metagenome assembly WBZO01 (sample SAMN12412400, study PRJNA552823) | activated sludge metagenome | isolation source: activated sludge from anammox sidestream of wastewater treatment plant... | place: USA: North Carolina | collected 2017-09
GTGGACGCAGTGGATCTTCCTCCAGCTGTTCGAGAAGGGCCTCGCGTTCCAGCAGTCGGACATGCCGGTCAACTGGTGCCCGCAGCTCGGCACCGTGCTCGCGAACGACGAGGTGACCGCCGACGGACGCAGCGAGGTCGGCGGCTTCCCGGTCGAGAAGCTCAAGATCCGCCAGTGGTCGCTCGCGATCACGAAGTACGCCGATCGCCTGCTCGCGGGCCTCGAGGGGCTCGACTGGCCGGAGACCAAGGCCAAGCAGGCGCACTGGATCGGCCGGAGCGAGGGCGCGACGGTCGACTTCGCGGTCGAGGGGCATCCCGATGCCAAGATCACGGTGTTTACGACGCGCGTCGACACGCTGCCGGGCGCGACGTACGTGGTGCTCGCCCCGGAGCATGCCCTCGCGCAGAAGATCGCGACGCCCGAGCATGCCGCCGAGGTGAAGCGCTACGCCGAGGACGCGAACCGGAAGAGCGACGTCGTCCGCTCGGACGCGACGCGCGAGAAGACCGGCGTGCCGACCGGCGCGTTCGCCGTCAACCCGATCAACGGGGAGAAGATCCCGGTGTTCGTCGCCGACTACGTCATCGGCTCGTACGGCACCGGCGCCGTCATGGCGGTGCCCGCCCACGACGAGCGCGATCACGCGTTCGCCGTGAAGTACCGGCTGCCGATCGTCCGCGTCGTCGCGAGGCCCGACGGCACCGAGGTCGACGTCGCGAAGGAGGCCTACTGCGACGACGGCGTCGCGAACGCGGACGCCGTGGCGCGCAGCAAGGCGCCGATCGAGAAGGGCATGGCGTCGGACAAGGTCCGGCGCGCGGTGACCGACTGGCTGGCGTCGCAGGGGAAGGGGAGCTCGAAGATCACGTACAAGCTCCGCGACTGGGTCTTCTCCCGCCAGCGCTACTGGGGCGAGCCGATCCCGATCTACTTCCCCGTCACGCTCGAGGGCGCCACGACCGACCCGCGCGCGAAGGATGCAAAGTACACCATCCATTACGAGCAGCCGATCCCGCTCGAGGAGTCCGAGCTGCCGCTGCTCCTGCCGGATCTGGAGGACTTCAAGCCGGGCACCGACCCGGCGGGGCCGCTCGCGCGCGCGCTCGACTGGCGCTTCTTCCAGAAGGACGGCAAGTGGTACGCGCGCGAGACCAACACGATGCCGCAGTGGGCGGGCTCGTGCTGGTACTACCTGCGCTTCCTCGATCCGAAGAACGACAAGGAGGGCTGGTCGAGCGAGGCGTACGACGCCTGGATGCCGGTCGATCTCTACGTCGGCGGCTCCGAGCACGCCGTCCTCCACCTGCTCTACGCGCGCTTCTGGCACGAGGTGCTCTTCGATCTCGGCCTCGTGAAGCACGCCGAGCCGTTCCACAAGCTGGTGCACCAGGGCCTCATCCTCGGCACCTCGTACCGCTACTTCGTCGCAGAGGACGGGCAGAAGGTCCTGCCGGGCACGACCAAGGTGAAGCGCACCGACGATCCACCGGAGCTCCGCACCGAGGACGGCGGCGTGCTGGTCTCCGAGAAGTGGGCGACCGAGGACGAGATCGAGATCAAGGACAACAAGCCCTTCCACAAGGCGCTCGGCGTCGAAGTGGTGATGGTCGCGGAGAAGATGAGCAAGTCGCGCGGCAACGTCGTCAACCCCGACGACGTCGTGAAGCGCTACGGCGCCGACTCCCTGCGCCTCTACGAGATGTTCATGGGCCCGCTCGAGTCCGTGAAGCCCTGGCAGACGAGCGGCATGGAAGGCGTGCGCCGCTTCCTCGACCGGACGTGGACGGTCTGCACCGCGAACGTCACCGACGATCCCGCCGCGTACGATCAGGAGACCAAGAGGCTCGTCCACAAGACGATCAAGAAGGTCACCGAGGACGTCGAGGGCCTCCGGTTCAACACGGCCATCAGCGCGATGATGATCCTCGCGCGCCACCTCCAGGGCATGGCCAAGGTCCCCGAGGAGGCCGCGCGGACGCTGGCGCTGCTCGTCTCGCCGTTCGCCCCGCACATCGGCGAGGAGCTCTGGGAGCGCCTGGGCCGGGCGCCTACGCTCGCGTACGAGCCGTGGCCCGCCTTCGACCCCGCGCTGGTGAAGGACGACGTCGTCGAGATCGGCGTCCAGATCAACGGCAAGGCGCGCGCGTCGGTGAGCATCCCGGCGGACGCGGACGAGGCGACCGCGAAGGCCGCGGCGCTCGCCGATGCGAAGGTGCAGCAGTTCACCGACGGCAAGACGATCAAGAAGGTCATCTACGTGAAGGGACGCATCCTCAACCTGATCGTGGGATGAGGCGGCGTCTCGCGCTCCTGGCGATCGTCCTGTCGAGCGCTTGCGGCTACCGGCCGGTGAGCGATCTGCACGGCGGCGAGAAGCTCGCCGTCGTGCTCGCGTCGTCGCAGGTGCCGGACGCCGCCGTGTCCGACGAGGTGACGGTCGGCGTGCGCGAGGAGCTCGCGAAGGCGGGGGCGCTCGCGTCCGGCGACGGATATCCGCGGTGCGAGGTCGAGGTGCTGCGCGCCGACGAGGCGAGCGAGGGTATCGGCGCGGTGAACGGCGAGCCGAGCGCCCGCGGCACGCGCGTGGGCATCGTGGCGCGTGCGTGGATCGTGCGATCGAAGGACGGCGCGCGCGAGCGCGACACCGGAGACGTTCGCGCTCTCGAGAACATCGCGGTCGCGGACGATGCGCGGACGGCCACCTTCCGCCACGCCGACGCGCTCAAGGCGGCAGGCCGCCGCGCGGGACGTCGCATCGGATCGCGCCTGCTCGGGCTGCCGGCCGCGAGCGAAGACTGAGCCCGGCCGGCGGGGGAGCTCCCGGTGATAGCCTGGAGGAGATGCGACAGCTCGAGGTCCGCTCACAGAGGCCGCGCGTGCTCGTGGTGGACGACTTCGAGGACGTCCGCGAGATGTACGTCGCGTACCTGCGCTACCTCGGCTTCGATGCCGACGGTGCCACCGACGGCCGGGATGCGGTCCGGAAGACGCTCGCGCACAAGCAGTCGCTCGTCGTGATGGACCTTGCCATGCCCGTGCTCGACGGCTGGGAGGCGACGCGCATCCTGCGCGCCGATCGCCGGACCCGCGACATTCCCATCGTGGTGCTCACCGGGCATGCCCAGCCGGAGCTCGTCGCCCGTGCGCGCGAGGTCGGCGCGACCGAGATCGTCGAGAAGCCGTGCGAGCCCGCTCAGCTCGGTCGGATCGTGGTCTCCATGCTCGCGGCCGCGCGCAGGCACTGACTTTCCGCGAAAAGTGACGAAGCCGCCGCGGTCGGTTCGTGCTATCGTGCGCGCCCGATGGCCGGACCTGCGTCGAAGATCATGCCCGCTCCGCGGGTGGGCTGTGCAGGCTTTCCCGTACCCGCGACGCGGTACTTCAAAGAGTTCATGTTCTGCGAGATCCAGGAGACGCACCACGCGCTCCCGGGCATGGGCACCATCCGGCGCTGGCGGCGAGAGGCCCCGAAGGGCTTCGAGTTCGCGATGCTCGCGCCTCGCGAGATCGGCCAGGAGGGCTTCCGCGAGGGCAAGGTCATCGAGACCGCGCTCAAGACCCTCCTCGAGGTCGGCAAGGAGCTCGACGCCACGACGGCCGTGTTCGTCTCGCCGCCCGAGCTCGCCGCGTCGCGCGCGAACAAGGCCGCGGTGAAGGACTTCCTCCAGAGCGTGCGAAAGAAGTTCGACCGCGTCGTCTGGGAGGCGCCGACGACCTGGGACCCCGACGACGCCGCCGCGCTCGCCGAGGACGTGAAGGTCATCCCCGCGCGGGATCCGCTCGCGCACGGCGCCCTCGACGCCCCCGTGGCGTACTACCGCCTGCCGGGACCGGCGGGCCACAAGAGCCGCTACGAGGACCCGGCGATCGAGAAGCTCGCCGCGCTCGCCAAGGAAGCGAAGCACAAGGACGCGACGTACGTGTTCACGAACGTCGACATGTTCGCCGACGCGAAGCGCTTCAAGAAGGCGATGAAGATCGCCTGACGCGAAAGAGAGAAGGGCGACCCCCTCGCGGAGATCGCCCTTCGTCGTGCGGTGATCGGGTCAGCGTCGGGTCACTGGCACTCGGTCGCGCAGTTCGTCGCGCCGCACTGGTCGAGGATGTCGTAGGCCGTCACGATGCCCTGGCTCGTCGCCGCGTCGCAGATGCCGTAGCACGCCTGGACGTCGCCGCCCTTCGTGTTGCAGTCGGCGATGCAGTCCGAGTACTCGTTGCAGCCGACGTTCGCGCCGCCGTCCTGGCCCGCGTTCGGGTCCTGGCTGAAGCACGCCACGAGCTTGTCGCAGCACTTCGCCTCGAGGCACGCCTGGCAGGTCGCCGGGTCGAACTTCGACGTCTGCTTCGTGTTGTCGGGACACGCGTTGACCGACGCATCGCTGCCCGCGTCGGTGTCGCCGCTGCTGCTGCCGCCGCTGCTGCTGCTGCTCGAGCTGCCGCCGCTGCTCGAGCTGCTGCTGGAGCTGCTGCCTCCGTCCGTGTCGCTGCTCGTCGTGCTCGTGACGGTGCAGCCGGCGAAGGCGGCCATCCCGAGCGCCATGGCGGCGAAGAAAGTAGCGGTGGTCGTCGTCTTGGCGCTCAGCTTCATGGTCTCTTCCTCCATCGGTATTTCAGAATCCACACGCATCCGTGCAACCTGCATTGGTGCAGGATGCAAGCTCGACGGCCGCGACCTTGCCGGTCGCATGCAGCCGCCCGCAGTCCTCCGCGCCCGCGGCGTCCTTCGCCGCGTAGACGCACGCGAGGTACGCGGCGCACTCGGTGCCGAGCGCGCACGCCTTCTTCGCGTCGCCGCACTTGCCGCTGACGCAGCTCGCGCAGGAATCGACCGAGGGCTTCGGGGCCGGGGCCTCCGCGCCCGCATCCCCGCCATCGCCCGCGTCGTCGCCTCCGTCCGCCCCGGCGTCTGCCGCTGCGTCGTCGCCGGCGTCGGGGAAGAAGACGTCGGCGCCCGCGTCCTCGTCCGCGCACGGCGGAGGGTTCGTGGTCGTCGCCGTCTTGCAGTCGGCCACGCACGCGCCGCCGCTCCTCGCGTCGTTGCACGCGGCGAAGGCGCGATAGAGCGCGCGCGGATCGCTCGCGGCGCCAGCGTCTACACCGGCGTCGTCGTCCGCAGGTGCCGCCGCGCAGACGCACGCGGCCGTCCCGCACGCATGAAGGGCCCGGCATGCCGGATCGGTCAGGCACGCCGCCCACGCGCCGGCGCACTCGGCCGTGAGGCAGCTCGTGCACGCGGCGATCCCGGCTTCGCTCCCGCCATCGAAGACCCCTGCATCGTCCGGCGTGTCGGTCGTCACCACGGTGCAGCCGGCGCCCGCGGCGGCCACCGCGAGCGCGGCGGCGGAGGCGCAGAAGAGCAAGGCGTGGCCGAAGGACGAGCGCATCATCGAAAGGAAGAGAGGCCTCTCGCTAGGCGTTATGAGGCACGTCGTTGGACGGGGGCGGGGGCCGCCGTGTTCAACGATCCTGAAGCGTACCGGCCATGGGCCGCCGGTGCCAACTACGCCGTCAGCTGGATTTCGTTTCGTTTTCTGAAGCTGAAGCGGAGCCGCTCGGCGCGCCGCCCCGGCGCCGGAACGCCATCACCACGCTGCCGAGCGCGGTCAGGTACCAGAGGCCGTCGCCGAGGATCTCGTACACCGTGCCCCCGCGGAGCCAGCGGATGACGCCGTCGTGCGCCTCGGTCTGGAACGGCTTCGAGAGCGTCCCATCGACGATCGCGCCCGTCGGATCGACGATCGCCGACACGCCGCTGTTCGTGCTGCGGACGAGGAAGCGCCGGTGCTCGATCGCGCGGAACTTCGCGAGCGCCAGGTGCTCCCACGGCTCGGTCGTGTCGCCGAACCACGCATCGTTCGTCATGTTGACGAGCAGCTCGGGGTTCGCGTGCGCCACCGCGCGGTTCGTGAACCCGGGGAGGATGTCCTCGTAGCAGATGAGGACCGAGACCTTGTGCTTCGTGCCGGCGATCTCGACGTCCACCGGCTCGAGCGAGGTGCCGGGAGAGAAGCGGCCGCTGTGCGGCGACCACTTGTACATGACCGGGAACGTGTCGCCGAAGGGCAGATACTCGCCGAACGCGAGGAGGAACTGCTTGTCGTAGCGTCCGGTGATGTCGCCGTGCACGTTCGTCGAGATCGCGGTGTTGAACCACCGCTCGCGATCGGGATCGACGCGATAGAGTACGGCGCCGAAGATGGTCGGCACGCCGAGCGAAGCGGCGAACTTGTCCTTGAAGAAGCGGCCCTTCGTGCCGAGCTCCTCCGGCACCGCGAAGGTCGCGCTCGTCTCGCTCCAGACGACGAAGTCGACGCCGCGGTCCCTGAGCTCCGCCGTCAGCTTGCGGTGGCGGCGAAGACCCTCGCCCGGGTCGACGCGCTTCTGGATGAGGGCCATGTTGCCCTGGACCATCCCGACCTTCGCGCTCTCGGCGGAGGCGACCTTCGCCTTCACCATCGAGATGCGCGCCGCGCCGTAGACGAGCGCGAGGACGAGCGACAGGACGCCCACGCCGATGACGCGCTTGCTCCCGGCGTCGAAGGCGAGCGACCGCTTCGGCTGGAGCAGCTTCAGCCGCAGCGGCTCGGCGACGGCGAGGTTCACCGCGACGATCACCAGGCCCACGAGGATCGGCCCGCCGACGTCCGCGAGCTGCATCAGCACGGGCACCTTGTGGACGGTGGCCGCGTAGTACCAGGGGAAGAGCAGGGGGTAGATCAGCTCGCTCGTGGCGAACGCCGCAGCGAACACCGGCGCCGCGGGCCAGCCGCGCGCGGTGGCGCGTCCGTGGAGCCAGCCCATCAGCGCGAGGCGACCGCCCTGGTAGGCGCAGATGATGACGACGAAGACGAGGCACAGCGCGGTGGGGAACCCGCTGAACGTCTTCAGCATGTTCAAAAGCCAGTAGAAGCCGCCGAGGTTCATCGCGAGCCCGGTGAGAAGCCCGAGCCACGTGGCGCGCTTCGGCGTCTGGCCGAACAGCGAGAGGTATAGCGGGACGAGCGCGACGAAGGTGAGCGGCCAGACGTCGAAGCCCGCGAACGCGACGAAGTAGAGGATGCCCGAGAGGATCGCGCCGGCCTCGGCGAGACGTCCCCTCACGAGCTGCTGCGAAACGGCGGGCTCGGCGCGGTCCATCACTCCGTGCGCTGGATCACGTGATAGCCGAAGCCGGTCTCGACGATGTCGGAGACCTCGCCGACCTTGAGCTTGAACGCGGCGGCCTCGAACGCGGGGACCATCTGCCCGTGGCTGAAGCGGCCGAGCGACCCGCCGCGGTTGCCCGCGCCCGGCTCGTCCGAGTACTCGACCGCCAGCCGCGCGAAGTCCTCGCCCGCCTTGGCCCGGCGATGGACCTCCTGCGCGAGCGCCAGCGCCTGATCCTTCGAGCGCACGACCGACGAGGGAGCGCGCTCCGCCCCCATCCACTGCACGAGCACGTGGCGCGCGCCGATGCGCTTCGGCGGCGGCTCGGCGGCGACCGGCGCGCCGTCCGACGAGGACGACGTGCTCGTCGAGGTCGTCGTCGTCGTGCCCGTCGCTGGCGTGCTCGGCGCGGGCGAGGCGACCGGCACCTGCTTGCCGGTCACCGGCTGCATCGGCGCCGGGGCCGCGGCCGTCGGATCGTTCGTCCGCGGCTCGGCCGCCCGCCGCGCGACCTGCGCGGTCGACGCGTCGGTGCCCGCGGGGGGCCCGCCGCACCCGGCGGCGAGGAGGACGAGGACGGTGATGCTGCGCCCGTACTTCATGGTGATGCTCTGTAGCAGCTCTCAGTGGCCGTGCGGATCGTGCGGGTTCGCGGGCTTCGCGTTCGGATCCTTCTTCACGATCTCGACGAGCTCGACCTCGAACACGAGCGTGGCGTTCGGCGGGATCGCGCCCGGCACGCCGCGCGGACCGTACGCGAGGGAAGGCGGAATGGTCAGCTTGCGCTTGCCGCCCACCTTCATGCCCGCGACGCCCTGGTCCCAGCCCTTGATCACGTTGCCGGCGCCGAGGTCGAACTTGAACGGCTCGTTGCGCTTCCTCGAGGAGTCGAACTCCTTGCCGTCGGTCAACGTTCCCACGTAGTGGACCTTCACCGTGTCGCCGGCCTTGGCCTCCTGGCCCTTGCCGACGACGAGGTCCTTGATCTCGAGCGGCTTCTCGGGGCCCGCGTCGATGCCGAGCTGGCCGCGCGCGCTGTCGAGCGGCTGCGGGTTCGGGCGATCGCCGGCCGCGGAGCCGGCAGGCTTGGCCTCGGCCGCGGTCGTTTGCGGCTCGCCTTGAATCACCTCCTGCTTCGGCGGCTCGGTGAGCTTCGAGCAGGCCGCGAGCACAACCGCGACCGCAGAACCAACGGCGACGAAGAAAGCCTTCCGCATCGGCCCCCACCTCTAGCTTTTCCGGGTCGAAAAGCAAAGCGCGGATCTATGATGACCTTCGCCTTGGCGCGCGTGCTTCACATCGAGGACGACCCGCGCAACCGCCTGCTCGTCCGCAAGCTCCTCGCCGCCGACGGCCACGAGGTGATCGACGCCGCCGACGGCCTCGAGGGCGTACGCCTCGCCATCGCGCAGCGGCCGGACATCGTCCTCGTCGACCTCAACATCCCCGGGCTCGACGGCTTCGAGGTCACGCTGCGCCTCCGCACGGAGGCCTCGCTCAACGGCGTGCCCATCGTCGCGATCACCGCGGAGGGCGATCGCGACACGAGCTTCGCCGTCGGTTGCGACGGGTTCCTCCAGAAGCCGATCGATGCGCGCGGCTTCGCGCGGCAGATCGCGAGCTACCTCGGCGGCCAGCGCGAGCGGATGATGTCCTCGCCCGACATCGCCGAGACGCGCCTGCGCCAGCAGAGCGGGCGCATCGTCGCGCACCTCGAGGAGAAGGTCGCCGAGCTCTCGGCCGCCAACGAGCGCCTCCGCGAGATGGAGAAGCTCCGCACGGAGTTCTATCGCAACATCTCGCACGAGCTCGCGACGCCGCTCACGCCCATCGTAGGCTACCTGCGGATGCTCATCGACGACGAGCTCGGCGAGACGAACAAGGCGCAGCGCAAGGCGCTCGGCGCGATGGACGACTGCATCCGGCGCCTGCGCTTCACGCTCGACAACCTGATCGACGTGACCGGTCTCGAGACCGGCAAGATGCGCTTCTTCCACAAGGACTACGATTTCCTCGACACCGTCCGCCGCGTCATCGCGTGGCACGCGGACGCGATCGACGCGCGCAAGATCACGCTGCTCGAGGAGCTGCCGCGCGGCGGCCTCCCCGGCTACGGCGACAGCGATCGCCTCGGCCGTGCGATCTCGCAGCTGCTGGACAACGCGGTGAAGTTCTCGCCCGAGGGCGGCATCGTCGGCATCCTCGTGCGCCCGCTCGAGGCGACCTACGAGGTCGTCATCGCGGACACCGGTCCGGGGGTCCCGCGCGAGCGAGCCGACCGCATCTTCGACCCGTTCTACCAGGTGGACGGATCGGCCACGCGCTCGTACGGCGGCACCGGCGTCGGCCTCGCGATCGCCCGCCGCGTCGCGCGCGGCCTCGGCGGCGACGTGCGCCTCTTGCCGGACGGCGCCACCATCGAGGGCATGTTCCTCGGCGGCGCCGCCTTCAGCCTCACGGTCGCGAAGCGCGCCCCCACCGTCGTCGTCGACACGGGCTGAGTGATGCGCGTCTACCTCGACTGGAACGCCACCACGCCGCCTCTCCCCGAGGTGGTCGATGCGATGCGCGAGGCCGCGCTCACTACATGGGGGAACCCCGCGTCGATCCACGCCGTCGGGCGCGCCGCGCGCGCCGCGGTCGAGGACGCGCGCGCCGCCGTGGCCGAGCTCACGGGGACGGATCCGCGTGACGTGACGTTCACCGCGAGCGGGACCGAGGCGAACAACCTCGCGCTCCGATCGATCGCGCCGGGGACGAAGATCGTCACGAGCCGCGTCGAGCATCCGTCGGTGACGCGCGTGGCCGAGGCGCTCGAGCGGGAGGGAAAGGCGCGCGTGCACTGGGTGCGCGTGCTGCCGTCGGGCGTGCTCGACCTCGACGACCTCGACGCCGCGCTCGAGAAGGGCGCGCTCGTCACCGTGCAGGCGGTGACGCACGAGACGGGCATGATCCAGCCGATCTCGGACGTCGTCGCGCGTGCGAAGGCGAAGGGCGCGCGCGTCCACGTCGACGCGGTGCAGGGCTGGGGCAAGGTGCCGGTCGCGGGCGGCTGGGACACCGCGAGCGTCGGCCCGCACAAGATGCGCGGACCGAAGGGCATCGGCGCGCTCGTCACGCGGCCCGGGGTCAAGATCGCGCCGGTCGTCCTCGGCGGCACGCAGGAGAAGGGCATCCGTCCCGGCACCGTCGACCCCGTGCTCGCCGCCGGCTTCGCCGTCGCCGCGCGGCGCGCGCAGGGCTCGGTCGATCGCTGGTGGGCGATCGCGAAGCTGCGCGACGAGCTCGAGCTCGGCCTCCTCGCGCTCGGCAAGGCGCGCATCGCGGGCGATCCGCGCCGGCGCGCGCCCCACGTCTCGAACCTGATGTGGAGGGGCTGGATCGGCGCCGAGCTCGTCGCCGCGCTCGATCTCGAGGGCGTCTGCGTCTCCAGCGGCGCGGCGTGCAGCGCGGGGACCGTGGAGCCGTCGCCGGTGCTCCATGCGATGTTCGGCGACGACGGCTCGACCTCCGGCGTGCGCGCGTCGCTCGGCGACACGACCACGCTCGAGGACGTGCGCTACGCCATCGAGGCGTTCAAGAAGGTCGTCGCGCGCACGGTGTGAGCCGCGACGCTC